>Ga0181582_10002859_pt1 | contig 13765 bp, 12 predicted proteins | sample 071ome_32_FD_132438 | JGI IMG/M metagenome (GOLD analysis project Ga0181582, IMG submission 132438) | Coastal salt marsh microbial communities from the Groves Creek Marsh, Skidaway Island, Georgia - 071405AT metaG (megahit assembly) | ecosystem: Environmental > Aquatic > Marine > Intertidal...
AGGAACCAATGTGGAAATATGATTGTGGTGCCCAGGGGCTGAATTGAACAGCCGACACCAGCATTTTCAGTGCTGTGCTCTACCAACTGAGCTACCTGGGCCTAACCACAATCAGCATCGTTATAAGAGAAACTAGAACTCGTGTCCACCACTCCTATGCCCAACAAAACCCTACAAAAAAATACTCACAAAACTTAGCACACGGGCGCCGTTTTTATCGGTAAGCACCATTGCCAGATACCTTTATTTCAGCCGCTTCGGTCAGCATCTTCGATAAATCTTTCCAATTCATCTGCATCGGACTCGTCTAGTTGAACGACCGGAACTGCATAGGCACCGCCCATCCAGCGGGACAGATCGATATCAGCGCATCTTTTTGAACAAAAGGGTCTGTATCGATGGATGACGGATGACCCGCACAATGGACAGGATCTGTTCCCCGAAGTCAGTTTTTCTGTCATGGGTAAAACCTCTTAGGCCCCTAAGTGTCAGTAGTGATGGAAATCTGATATTCGCCATTTATCAACTTATTATCAACTTTCCAGCTTAAAACTCGGCCGACCCCGATCGCGGAGGCCAGTTTTTCTCCTGTTTGATAGAGTTTCTCGAGGTGATCGGAAATGTTTTGGCAGACATGAATTAAAATTTGACCGGGATTACCAAATTCTGCAGTTTGTTTGATCTCATCTATTAAATTAAATATCGCAGAAGCAGCTTGAATAGACGAACCAGACCCCTGACAAGTCGGACAGGGCTCCCTTAAAAATTCAGAGATTGGGGGCCTTGTCCGTCGACGGATAATTTCAATCAATCCAGCATTCGTTTTTCCAAGGAACCGAGCCGAAACTTTATCCTGACTTAAGCGTTCCTCTAAAACCTGAGTCACTCGCTGCAAGCCCATTTCCTCTTCATCTAATCCAATAAAATCGATCACTATCATGCCCCCAATATTCCGCAGCCTAATTTGGCGACAGATTTCGACAGCAGCCTCGAGATTAATTCTCGACGCATTGTCTTTGGGGCTCTTTCCAGAGGAATACCCTCGGGAGTTTACATCTATTACGGTGAGTGCTTCCGTCTGATCTATAACAAGCGCTCCACCTGATGGCAGGAGAACTAATGGCTCAGATACCTCATCGAATAAGCTATGTAAGCCTCTTTGGCGAAATAATGAGGCTACTCCCTGATGTCTGACTAACTTTTTTACCAACTCAGGCGCAAAAAACTCGCACCAAGATTTAACTTCTAAGAATGATGTCGGAGGACTTATTGTAATTTGATCTATCTCTGATCCTGCGTAATCGCGTATGGCTTTCACAACTAGCTTTGATTCTCGATGCAAGAGTGACGGCGTTTCCGCGATCTCTCCGCGAGACCTCACTTCACTCCAAATCTCTCGGAGACAACGGATTTCTCTTGAAAAGTCATCCTTGAGTTCCAACTCCGAGGCGGTTCTGGCAATTACACCCTCTTCCCCCTCAACCAAGTTAGATAATATATCTAAAATACGGGTCCTCTCGGCTTCATCCTCTATTTTTTTTGAAACGGAGTTTTTACCACTATAGGGCGAGAAAACCGTAAAGCGGCCAGCCAATGAGAGAGAACATGAGACTTGTGGCCCTTTGCTTTTGTATCCATCTCTTCTGACCTGAACCCAAACACTTTCTCCTTCAACAGGATAATCGTCTTGATCAACAGGCAAAAAGCCTGCGGTTTGCCCACCCAGGTCAATAAAAGCCGCTCCTAAACCCCGATTTATGGTCTCTACTCGGCCTTTATAGATATTTCCAATGAGACTCTTCTTTGTTTCTCTTTCAATGATTAAATCTACCGGGATGCCATCTTCTAGAATAATTACCCGCGCCTCATCGCCAACGACTTCCACGAATATTTCTGATCTCACTCCGAACGTCCCGAACTATTTTTAAATTTCCACTGATAACCCGCACCCCGCAGCATTCCAGTGGTCTCAAATAAAGGCAGCCCAACAACGTTAGAATAAGAACCGCTTATCCACTTAACGAAAGTACCCGCGTAACCCTGTATCGCGTATCCACCCGCTTTCCCATTCCATTCTTCTGTCATTAGATAATTCTCAAGTTCTTCGTTAGAAAACGACTTGAATTTAACAGCAGTAGTTATTGTTTTTATTATCTTTTTTGTTTGCGGGGTAATTAGACATACACCACTGATAACCCGGTGACGCCGACCCGATAAAAGTTTTAAAAAACGCTCGGCTTCCGAGATATTCTCCGGCTTTCCCAAAACTCGCCTTCCACAAGCAACAACGGTATCGGCTGCGAGAACCCAATCATCTGGCGCCTTAAGAGAGACAAAACTCGCCTTCTCGGATGCCAGTCGCGCCGCTAGTTTGATGGGGAGTTCGTTTTTTAGGGGTGTTTCATTTATATCGGCTGGAATAATGTCATCAGGATATAGGCCAATTTGCGCCAACAGTTCTTTTCTCCGCGGCGATTGGGAGGCTAAAATGAGTCTTGCTGGCTCAGTAATTGCTGGCATCCCTATAACCTCTCAACTAGGAGGAACATCTCAAGCCGACTGACATATTACTCCTCAAAGATCTAAATCCTTCTTAGGCGATCATTATCGGACCATCTTTAACGATTAATAACTTATAGATAAAAACCGCTTCCCTCATCCCATACGAATAGAAAAAAGTAAAATTACCCCGTCCTAACTTACAAAATATTTAAACTGGTCGGGGATTTACGCCGTTTTATCGACAGAAGCCAAACTTTCCAAAAATCCTAAAAGACCAAAATGTTTTTGCGGCCAGGATATCCCTCAAGAATTATCCGACGAACGCACCTTTAAAGAAAGCTGGTGCGCATGCAGTCCTTCCGCCAGTGCGAGCATTTCTCCCTGACTGGAGACCGCGGCCAATCCTTCAGCCCCACACCCTATGATCGAGCTGCGCTTAAGAAAGTCGAATACCCCTAATCCGGAGGAAAATTTAGCGCTACCAGAAGTTGGCAATACATGGCTCGGACCCGCAATATAGTCACCCAAAGCCTCAGGACAGTAACGTCCCAAGAAAATAGCCCCAGCATGATTAATTCTTTTCATCAACTCGTCTGCCCCATCCACAGCCAGTTCAAGATGCTCAGGCGCCAAGCGGTCTATTAATTCTGGGGCATCCTCGAGGCTTTCCAAAACGATAATAGCGCCATGCTCACGCCAACTTTTCTCTGCGATACCACGTCGAGGTAATTCCAAAAGAAATTTATTGATAGCCTCCTCAACCGCTCTCGCGAAGTTTTCATCAGAGCAAATCAGAACTGATTGTGCATTAACGTCGTGTTCAGCCTGTGATAATAAGTCAGCGGCAATCCAATCTGGATTATTGTCCGAGTCAGCGACTACGAGTATTTCTGAGGGACCCGCGATCATATCAATCCCGACTTTCCCAAATACTTGTCTTTTGGCCTCGGCTACATAAGCGTTTCCAGGGCCAACGATTTTATCAACCGCGGTAATCGTCTCTGTACCATAGGCTAAAGCAGCAACTGCCTGTGCTCCTCCAATGGTATAAATTTCCTCTATTCCCGCGATATTGGCAGCAGCTAAAATGACCGGATTAAGGATATTGTCCGGGGCTGGGACAACCATCGCTATTCGCTCGACGCCTGCGACCCGCGCAGGTAAAGCGTTCATCAAAACTGAACTTGGATAAGCAGCAGTTCCGCCTGGAACATAGATACCAACCGACTTTATTGAGGTCCAACGGGCACCGAGGCGAATTCCCTATGGATCTACATAATCAAAATCATCCGGCATTTGGTGTTGATGATATGCCTCTATTCTGCCAGCGGCAGTTTCAAGAGCTGAGATCAACTCCGTTTCACAATCAGCAGTCGCCGCCCTTATTCGATCTTTTGAAACTATTATCTGCTGAATATTTTCAACGGAGCGTCTATCAAACTTTTTAGTGAATTCAACGAGGGCTTTATCGCCACGATCCCGAACATCGGTGATAATCCCAAAAACTAAATCACCAACACTCCCTACCGCTTTTTGCCTACTCTCAATCAAGGAGCAAAACTTCTTTTCGAAGTCTTCTTCCTTAAAATTAAGCTTTAAGGCCATCAACCGCCTCCGAGAATTTCTCGATCCACCCACCAATGAGTTTTGGTCTTGTTTTAAGTGCCGCCCTATTAACTACTAATCTTGAGCTTACATCGCAAATGTGTTCGACCTCCTCCAGACCATTCTCACGGAGGGTTCTCCCTGTATCAACTAGATCAACTATTCTTCGTGACAAGCCCAATGCCGGCGCGAGCTCCATTGCTCCATTCAATTTAATACATTCAGCCTGTACTCCTCGAGCCGCGAAATGTTTTCTGGTCAATTCCGGATATTTCGTAGCCACAGAAATATGACTCCATCTGGTGGGATCATCTGACTCCACAAGAGCCTTTGGCTCTGCAATCATCAATCGACATTTTCCAATTCCCAGGTCGAGGGGCGCATAATTTTCCGGATAATTAAATTCCAATAAAACATCGCTTCCGGCAATTCCAATTTGAGCAGCTCCAAATGCTACAAAGGTGGCAACATCAAAGCTTCTTACCCGAATTATCCTCAACTGTGGTACATTTGTCTTAAATTGTAATTTGCGACTGTGCTCATCATTGAACTCCGGTTCGGGTTCAATTCCTGCTTTTGCTAACAGGGGTAAGGCCTCCTTTAAAATTCGACCTTTCGGGAGCGCAATCAAAAGTCTCTGGTCTTCCTTCAAAGTTTGATAACTCCGATTATTCTAGCAAATTAGTTTTTTGGTGCTCCGGCTTAACATCTGTAGGCCAAGGACTATCTATGTCCTGAAAATGACAAAACAAATCAGATACGTCCAGACGAATTGAAACATTGGCGGAGAAGTTCAACTGGATGCGGCTATTTTCCAATTTGGAAACAGACAAAAGTGAGACAATCTGCCCTTTTCTATTACGGTTGAGCCCTTTTTGTTTTACCCCTGTGACGTTTTCAAAACAAACTCCACATAAAACTCTGGAAAAGTGCTCAACTTCGTCAACTTCAAGTGCTTCTTGATCTTCTCTTTCCCACAGAAACCTGTTTGCCACAAAGACAAAACGCTTGTCCTCCGACAAATATTTTACTTCAGCAAGAGCAATCAGTGAATCTTGAAGGAGTGAGGACATAACGATTAAATCCTCTTCATCCCGAACCGACAAACGTAACTTATCGGTTGGAGTCATTACTTGATCCTCTCAATTTCAGCACCACAAAATGCAAGCTTTTCTTCAATTCGTTCATAGCCGCGGTCAATATGATAAACCCTATCAATCATGGTTTCTCCCTCAGCAATTAAACCGGCGAGAACGAGAGAGGCAGATGCCCTTAAATCGGTTGCCATGACAGGCGCGCCTGCCAACTTATCGACACCTCGTACCAAAGATGAAGCTCCATGAACGGTCACGTTGGCTCCCATTCGCGCTAGTTCTGGAATATGCATAAACCTATTCTCAAAAATAGTTTCAGTTATCATAGCGGCACCATTGGCCGTACTCATCATAGAGGTCATTTGTGCCTGAAGGTCAGTCGGGAACCCTGGAAAAGGCTCTGTAATAACATCAATCCCTTCTAATCTATCATCGGCAGACACCCTCAACCCTCTATCAGTCTCACTAATGGAGACCCCTGCCATACGCAGTTTATCAATCACAGCATGCATTAATTCGGCACGGGCCCCGCAGAGCAAAATATTACCTTTGGTCATCGCCGCCGCCATCGCGTAAGTACCCGCCTCTATTCTATCTGGTAACACAGCATAGCGGACGCCATCCAGGATATCCCGACCATTCACAGTAAGTTTATCACTACCTATTCCTGAAATATCGGCACCCATCTCTATCAGACAACGTGCTAAATCTTCAATCTCGGGCTCTCGGGCCGCATTAACAATCTCTGTTTGACCTTTGGCCAAAACAGCAGCCATTAATATATTCTCCGTCGCTCCGACCGAAGTATTAGGAAACACGACACGGCCGCCCCTAAGGCCCTTAGGCGCACGAGCCTCGACGTAACCTGATTCCATAACAATTTCTGCACCTAACGCCTCTAGGCCGGCCAAATGAAGATCTATTGGTCTACTCCCAATGGCGCATCCCCCTGGCATGGAAACTCTCGCTATTCCCTCACGCGCGACCAAGGGGCCTAAAACTAATACTGATGCCCTCATTTGACGCACCAAATCGTAGGGCGCTGTTGTATCGGTTACTTTTGAAGCAGAAAAACTGAGCGTGAAGTCGTCAACTCCGGTTCTTTCTTCTTTAAGCGCTTGATCAATAACAACTCCATGGTGTCTGAGCAATTTTGACATTGTGATTATATCCGCGAGATGCGGCAAATTAGAAAGAACGAGTTCTTTGTCAGTTAAAAGAGAAGCCGACATCAAAGGCAGAGCCGCGTTTTTTGCGCCCCCTATCTTGATCTCGCCCTTTAGGGTTTTACCCCCGATAATTCTAATTTTGTCCATTAGAAACCATTTATTTCGTTTCAGGGTTATCCAATGCCTAAGCCGCTATTACCGATAAAGATAAAAAATGACTATTTCGGCACGCAACTCTAACTAGATTTCTGACGCGCACGTTGCTGTAATTTGCGTTTCCGAAGGTTCTCTCTCAGAGAAGCGGCCCGACGATCCAATTTTACCTTTGATTGGGCAACCGATGGTTTTTCCTTGGAAGTTAAAATTCTTGGCATTCGGGATTCCGACCTTTTTTGAATGGTGTAAAAATCTTGATCAGGATAGCATATTGCCAGTTGCGTTTTGAAGTGGCATTGTCCCGCCATAAAGAAATATGCCGCCGTAGCTCAGGGGTAGAGCGCACCCTTGGTAAGGGTGAGGTCCACAGTTCAAATCTGTGCGGCGGCACCATTGAAACCCTCGGTTTTCCGGGGTTTTTTAATGATTTCGGCTAGAGCCGATTTTTGCCAAAAGTGGGCAAAATAGAATGAAATATGCACAATTGTTACAAAAATCCGTCGTTCTTTCCGTCGTACTTTTTTATCTGTTCCGAATCTGTTCTCATCCCCTAATGAGGCATGAATAGACTTTCACGCTCTGCATCGTGAGATCGAATCTGTTTTTTTAAAAACAGTCAACAATGTCCTAAACTACAGAATATTGGAGCACTGATTTCAATCACATTCAAATCTAGTTTCGAAGTATTCCATCATCTGTTGCGCGAAACGCCCTGCCGCGACTGGCAGCGCACGCCCCCGAAGTTGACCAAAGTAAAGCAATCCCGACGGGACATCACGAGTATCCACCAATCGACCAACGACGTCCGATTGTTCGTCAAGCTGCGGAAGCCCAATAGGAATTTGGAAGGTAATAATATTCTCGGCCTCCACATGACTGCGAAGAAACTCGAAACTGTCAGAAATTACTACCGGATCGAGGCTCAATGAAGTCCTACGAACCGCGGTTTCGAGAAGATGTCTTACGCCAAAGTTCATCGTTGGCAAGGCCACAGGATACCGAAGGCATTCGCGTAGCCTCAGCGTTTCTTGCTCTGCAAGCGGATGTCCTGTTCTCATGACTGCGTGCAAAGGTTGGCGAATATTGAGCAGGGTCTGAAACTGCAGCATACTTATTGGTTCGAACACTAAAACCAGGTCCGCACTAAAATCGACTAGCGCCTGCTCCGCTGCAGCTCTGTCACGAAGCAGGACTTCAAATGTGACCGCCGGATGTTCGGACCGGTAGGCGGCAATTTGCTCCGGAAGGAAGAATGGGAGAAGCGCCTGACTGCACGCGATAGATACGTGTCCTCTTCGTTCACCCGAAAGGTCCGCAATCTGGCTCTTTACGCGCTCCATATCCATCAATTGGCCCCGGATGTGGTGGATCAGGATCTCACCGGCGGTTGTCAAACGCACCCCGCGTGCCAAGCGTTCAAAAATGGGCACGCCAAGTTCATCTTCCATAGCCAAAATACGGCGATTGAGCGCAGTCGATGTGATTGAGAGAGTTTCCGCTGCTTTTCGGATAGACCCAGCATTCGCTACAGCATCCAGATAAATCAACGGCAGAAGATGTTTCATCACAGCACTTAATTCAATTCCGATGCATTTTTTGCACCATATGTAAGCAAAACTAGCAGTATTCAGAAGCACTCTCAATTGATTATTTTGAAATTGGATATTTGTTTTTGGATTGTAAATGCTTCCGGACTTACCATTCGACATCTCAACGCTACGAGCTACCTACCGGGCCGGTGCAAGTCCAGCCGATATTGTTCACGAAGTTTATCGCCGTATTAATGTATTAGATGATCCGGGAATCTTCCTCCTGCTCCGCGACGAAAATGACGTCGTCGAGGAAGCTCAAGCGTTAGGAATCAAACCTCCTTCAAATAAACCACTCTGGGGTATACCCTTCGTGATCAAAGATAATATTGATTCAGTTGGGCTTACTACGACAGCGGCTTGCCCTGCCTTCGCTTACACCCCAGCCGATGACGCGTTTGTTATTTCACGGCTTCGGATGGCGGGGGCCCTCCTGATCGGCAAGACTAATTTAGATCAGTTTGCCACTGGCCTAGTAGGCACACGCACCCCTTTTCCGGCTCCGAAGAACGCCATCGATCCATTAATCGTTCCAGGAGGGTCGAGCTCTGGATCAGCTGTCGCTGTCGCTCAGGGGCTTGTGAGTTTTTCTCTTGGGACTGACACTGCCGGTTCCGGGCGGGTCCCCGCAGCCTTGAATGGGATCGTTGGTCTAAAGCCCTCGTTAGGAGCTGTATCAACCCAAGGTGTAGTGCCGGCCTGTCGTACGCTCGATTGCGTTTCAGTGTTCGCTCTGACAGCGGATGACGCCCTCGCCGTCTTCAAAGAGGTAGCCAGCTTTAATAGCGTCGACCCATACTCAAAACTGTTCACCTGGCCTCGCCCCAGGCCGAGAGCACCCCATTTTCGTGTTGGGGTTCCGAGCGTCGCATCACGGAAATTCTTTGGAGATGAGTTTCAAGCAGAGTCCTTTGAATCAAACATGAAAACACTCCAGAGCCTTGGCGCAATGATAACTGAAATCGACTTTCAGCCCTTCTACGCCGTCGCTGAAATGCTCTATGACGGTCCCTGGGTTGCAGAACGATACTCAGTCATAGAAGATCTACTGAAGAACCTTCCTGACTCGGTTCACCCTGTTACACGGCGAGTTACTGAAGCCGCTAAACGTTTTTCTGCGGCAGACACGTTTCGATCCATATACGCACTGCGAGAACTTAACAATGTTATAAAAAGCGCCATGGCTTCGCTGGATATGTTGTGTGTCCCCTCCGTGCCAAAATTCTTTACTCTTCGTGAAGTTAGCGCCGATCCGATCGGCTCCAATGCCCAATTGGGCACCTACACAAACTTCGTCAACCTCCTAGACATGTGTGCGATCACTGTCCCAACTGCCGCTCGAAAAGACGGACGTCCTGGCAGCGTGACACTTATAGGGCCTGCCGGGACAGACTGCGATCTAGCAGGGACCGCCGCCGCCATTCAGGAAAGAACTGCGTCCACACTTGGAGCAACGAACTGGCCTCTCCCCCCCAAGCAAAACACAGAGACACCTTTACAGCCAGACGAAACGGCGATTGTCGCCGTTGGGGCACACATGTCTGGGATGTCCCTAAACAAGGAATTAACAAGTCTCGGCGGGCGATTTCTGAGGGTTGCGAAGACAACTCCAGAGTACCGATTATATAAACTTATCCACCCACTCCCGATGCGTCCTGGATTGTTACGGCATCGGAACGGCGCCCAAATCGAGGTTGAAATTTGGGCCCTGCCGACTAAGTCAGTGGGCACGTTTCTTTCCGGCATCCCCAGTCCTCTGGGCCTTGGCACAGTAGAATTAAATGACGGTGCCAAAGCAACTGGTTTTCTCTGCGAACAGATCGCCACCGAACAAGCAGAGGACATTACACAATCGGGCGGATGGCGCGCCCATCTCCAATCCCTTAACACCAAAACCCATCCCAAAAAGGAGCTTTTTAATGCAACGACGTAAATTTCTTAAAACCCTCGGTCTCGCGAGCAGCGCATCGGTTATTCCATTTCTCAAATACCTTCCCGCCAGTGCGGCTGGGCGTTCTGACACACTTGTTGTCGTTTCGGGCAGCGGGATTAACTCTCTAGATCTCCACCGCAAAGGCACCAATCGACCAAGCTACCAGGTTACAGTCAATATTTATGACCGACTGGTTCGGTTTGGCGTAAAAACCCTGGAGGACGGCTCTATGGCATACGATTCTACAAAAATCGAGCCGGAAGTCGCCGAATCTTGGACCGTTTCCGATGGAGGAAAACTGTTAACCTTCAAGATTAACCCAAAAGCCAAGTTTTGGGACGGCACTCAGGTAACAGCTCAAGACGTCAAATGGTCCTTCGACCGGGCCGTAAGCCTCGGCGGCTTTCCTTTCGTGCAAATGAAAGCTGGTTCGATGACCAAGCCAGAACAGTTCATTGTTGTTGATGACATGACCTTCCAAATTAAAATTCCAAAACCCTCAAAACTGACTTTGCCGGATTTAGCGGTGCCAATTCCGTTCATCATTAACTCCAAAGTGGCCAAGAAAAATGCCACTGCCAATGACCCCTGGGCAACCGAATATCTTCATAAGAACCCAGCGGGATCAGGAGCCTATAAACTAACCCGTTGGGATCCCGGCCAACAATTTGTCTACACCCGAAATGATGACTGGGCTCTTGGTCCTAAGCCAGGAGTGAAACGCGTCATCGTTCGGGAAGTACCCTCATCCTCCACAAGACGCGCTTTGACCGAACGCGGAGACGCAGATTTATACATGAACGTACCGGCTAAAGACTCCAAGGAGTTCAAAGAAGGCGGCAAAATTACTGTTTCCGGTGCACCGATCGACAATTGCCTTCACGTTTTGGCACTTAATCTAAACATCAAACCATTTGATAATGTAAAGGTGCGACAAGCAATCGCATATGCGCTGCCTTATAAAGATATAATTTCTGCTGCCGCCTTTGGCCGAGGCAAGCCAATGTTTGGTGGCAAATCCGTGACTCCGTCTGACATCAGCTGGCCGCAGCCGTTCCCCTACGATACGGACCTTAAAAAGGCTAGAGCCCTTTTAACCGAAGCCGGTTTTAAAGACGGGTTCGAGACTACCCTCTCATTTAATCTTGGGCTTGCGGACTGGCAGGAACCAACGTGCCTACTAATCCAGGAGGCTTTGGCTAAAATCGGCGTCAAAGTTAAGCTCGATAAGATACCTGGGGCAAACTGGCGGACGGCAGCGTTAGTCAAAAAACGTCTTGCTATGCACATGGAAAACTTCGGCGGCTGGCTAAACTACCCAGACTATTATTTCTTCTGGGCATACAAGCACGGACACCTGTTTAATTCATCCAACTATAAGAATCCTGTAGTGGAGAAACTGGTCGATGAAACGTTACACATGGCCGTCGAGGACCCTCTTTACAACTCAAATGTAAAGAAGCTCATCGGTATAGCCTTCAGGGATGTTCCAAGAATTCCGCTGTATCAGCCTTACCTCGACTCGGCCATGCAGAAGAATGTCACCGGATATGCCTCTTGGTTCCACCGCCAACTCGACGTGCGCGGTATATCTAAGTCGTAGGCCGATAGAGTGCACAGCTCAAAACTTATCCAGGTCGGACGGCGGCTAGCTCAAGCGCTGCCGTCCGTCTTTGGCGTGATAGTCATTTCTTTCATCTTGACACGCGCTTTACCCGGGGACCCGGCCGTCTACTTCGCAGGCGACATGGCCGATAAAGAGTCGATCGAACAGGTTCGACAAGCCTTGGGTTTGGATCGGAGCTGGATCGAGCAGTTTTTAATTTATGTAAGCAATCTGGCCAACGGTGACTGGGGAGTGTCGTTAAGCACTGGCCGTCCAGTTACGGAGGAACTGTTAGCCCGCTTACCCGCCTCATTGGAACTGACCCTGATTGGTCTCACCCTTGCTGTTGCGATCGCCGTCCCCCTAGGTGTTCTTGCGGCCACCCGACCCGACAGCTGGGTAGACCATATCTGCCGGCTTCTAGTCACCGCTGGTGTTTCATTGCCTACTTTCTTTACTGGTCTCTTCCTGGTTTACATCTTTTATTACTTGCTTGGCTGGGCGCCGTCTCCCCTTGGCCGTCTGGACATTCTTTACTTGTCGCCACCACAGGTGACGGGCCTCTACACCGTCGACAGCCTTATTGCTGGTGACCGAGAGACATTCGTTGCATCCCTTGCGCAACTTATCTTACCGGCTACAACCCTGGCCCTTTTTGCACTTGCTCCAATTGCGCGAATGACCCGTGCATCTATGCTCGGCGCGCTTTCTAGTGACTTCATCCGCACCGCACGTGCGAATGGTCTGTCGGGTCGGGTTATATTGTCCACCTACGCCTTTCGCAATGCCGCGCTGCCTGTTTTGACTACGCTTGGTATGGTGTTCTCGTTTTTGCTAGGTGCCAACGTTCTGGTTGAGAAAGTTTTTTCCTGGCCTGGTATCGGATCCTTCGCTATTGAAGCGTTAGTGGCATCGGACTATGCCGCAGTGCAGGGCTTTGTCCTAGCGATGGCCCTATTGTTTGTCTGCGTTAATTTGACAATTGACGTAATCCTTACCATCACCGATCCACGCGTTGCCTTGGATGACTAGAATATCTGACGCTATGCAAAAGAAGATTAAACACTTCCGCTACATAATGGTTCAAAACCCAGTGACCATTTTTGCATTTTCCTTATTTGGCTTAATCGTTTTTTTAGCAGTCTTTGGTCCATGGATCACGCCATACGATCCTTTGGCTACAAATGCCACAAACACTCTTAAGCCACCCAATTGGGACAATTTGTTCGGCACCGACCACCTTGGCCGCGATGTATTCAGCCGGGTCATTGCCGCGACACGCCTGGATCTCGGTATAGCAGTCTCCGCCGTAGCGCTCTCATTTTTCATTGGCAGCGCGTTAGGGTGTAGCGCAGGGTTCTGGGGTGGTTGGACGGATCGAATAGTTGGTCGCTTCTCTGATACGATCATGGCATTCCCTCTTTTTGTTTTAGCAATGGGAATTGTAGCCGCCATGGGCAACACCGTGGCAAACATCATATATGCCACAGCAATCATTAACCTGCCTTTCTATGCTCGGGTGGCCCGTGCCGAAACGAGCATTCGGCGCAACGCTGGTTATGTCTTTTCGGCACGGTTGTGCGGAAGTTCTGACATCAGGATTTTGGCGACCCAAGTCTTCCCAAATATTCTGCCGCCAATGATGGTGCAAATATCACTTAATATGGGCTGGGCAATCCTAAATGCTGCTGGCTTGTCTTTCATTGGGCTCGGCGTGCGCCCTCCAGATGCCGAATGGGGAATAATGGTTGCCGAGGGCGCAAATTACATCATTTCCGGCGAATGGTGGCTTGCAATCTTTCCCGGCGCCGCCCTGATGTTAGCGGTTTTCTGTTTTAACCTTCTGGGCGATGGTCTAAGAGACCTTGTCGATCCATTGCGGCGGACCTGACGGACCTAAGATGGCTGCGACACCCCTCCTTGATATCAAAGGCCTCTCCGTTGAATTCCGGACCCGCAATGGAGTCGTACGTGCCATTGAAAACGTTAACCTTGAATTGGCCAAAGGAGAAGTACTGGGCATCGTTGGGGAGAGTGGCTCCGGGAAATCGGTTACCGCCTTCACTGTGATCGGTCTTCTCGACGGTGCGGGCGCGCCCGTCGCAGGATCA
>Ga0181582_10002862_pt1 | contig 13758 bp, 10 predicted proteins | sample 071ome_32_FD_132438 | JGI IMG/M metagenome (GOLD analysis project Ga0181582, IMG submission 132438) | Coastal salt marsh microbial communities from the Groves Creek Marsh, Skidaway Island, Georgia - 071405AT metaG (megahit assembly) | ecosystem: Environmental > Aquatic > Marine > Intertidal...
CACCAAAGGTGATGATCTGCCCCACCTTATCGCGGCCATATTTTTCCTGCACATAGCGGATCACCTCTTCGCGGCGATCCATGAAAAAATCGATGTCAAAGTCGGGCATCGACAGGCGTTCGGGGTTCAAAAAGCGTTCAAACAGCAGGCTATAGCGCAGCGGGTCCAGATCGGTGATGGTCAGCGCATAGGCCACCAAGCTGCCCGCCCCCGAGCCCCGCCCCGGCCCCACGGGAATGCCCTGTTCCTTGGCCCATTTGATAAAATCGGCCACAATCAGGAAATACCCCGGAAAGCCCATGCCTTCGATAATGCCCAGCTCGAAATCCAGCCGGTCCTGATATTCGGCGGGGCTTACGGCATGGGGGATCAGGCGCAGCCGGTTTTGCAGCCCTTCGTTGGCCTGACGGCGCAGCTCTTCTACCTCGTCATCGGCAAAACGGGGCAAAATCGGCGCGCGTTTATACGCCTTAAACGCGCAGCGGCGGGCAATTTCCACAGTATTTTCAATCGCCTCGGGCAGATCAGCAAACAGCGTTGCCATTTCTTGGGGTGATTTGAAATAATGCTGCGGTGTTAGGCGCCGGCGGGGTTCTTGCTGGTCAACATAGGCGCCCTCGGCGATGCAAATCAGCGCATCATGGGCCTCGAACATTTCTTCTTTGGGGAAATAGACGTCATTCGTGGCCACCAAGGGCAGGCCCATCTCATAGGCCATTTCCACAAAGCCGCGTTCGGTTTGCCGCTCGGACATGGGCAGGCCATCGGGGCCGGGGTGGCGCTGCAGCTCTACATACAGCCGGTTTGGGTACAGGCTGGCCAGCTTGGCCATCAGCGCCCGGGCGGGGGCCTCTTGGCCATCGCGCAACAGCCGCCCCACCGGGCCATCAGGGCCACCCGACAGGCAAATCAGACCTTGGGAAAACTCTTCCAGCTGTGCCAGCGTGACCTGCTGCTGCTCGTTGTCTTTGCCCAGATAAAGGCAGCTGGAAAGCCGCATCAAATGTTCGTAGCCCTGCTCGTTTTGGGCCAACAGCACCACCGGCGCCGGGGGTTTGGGGCGCGCGCCGGGCGGTGGGGTTTCAAAACATAGATCCACCTGACAGCCCACAATCGGCTGCACGCCAGCGCCCCCCGCCGAGACTGAAAACTCTAGCGCGCAAAACATCGAATTCGTGTCTGTCACCGCTACGGCCGGCATGCCCATATCGGCGCAAAGCGCAGGCAGCTTTTTCAGCCGCACTGCGCCCTCTAACAAGGAATATTCCGTATGAACGCGCAAATGAATGAATCGGGGCTCTGCCATACGGGCAAGGATAGTTTGGCGCATCAAAACAGAAAAGGCCAAAAGCCGCGCCACTGCCCAAAGCGCAGGCAAATTGGGCCACATCTGGGGCGCATGCGCAAAAAACCCTTGCCAAGCAGGGGCTGGCTTGCCTAGCCTGTTCGGTAATCAGGGAACACGCGCGTTTTCTACGCCGCATCGAGGGCGCGCACCCGCTGCATTCACAGGCCAAAGGGCCGGGCTGTGGCGGGCAAATTCGGTAAGGCGGCAGGTTAATCAACATGGATATCACCTTTCTTCTGAACGGAGAGAGCGTGGAACTGCGCGGCATCAACCCGATGATGACAGCGCTGGATTGGCTGCGCGAAACACGGCGCCTGACCGGCACCAAAGAGGGGTGCAACGAAGGCGATTGTGGCGCCTGCACCGTGATGCTGAGCTGCGCCACCACCAGCCAAGCGGTGAACGCCTGTATCTTGCTGCTGCCACAGCTGCATGGGCGGGCGCTGCGCACGGTCGAGGGCATCAGCGGCCCCAACGGGCAATTGCACCCGGTGCAAGAGGCGATGATCACCCACCACGGCAGCCAATGCGGTTTTTGCACGCCGGGCTTTGTGGCCTCTATGGCGGTGGCGCATATGAACGGCGAAACCGATCATGCCACCGCTTTGGCAGGCAATTTGTGCCGCTGCACGGGCTACGCGCCAATTTTGCGCGCAGCGCGTGCCAGCCAAGACCAGCCCGTGCCCAGCTGGATGAAGGCCGACCAACAGGCCGCAGCCGCCCTGCCCAGCCCGCCCGTGACATGGCTACCCGAAAGCAGCGATGCGCTGGCCGCGCTGTACCTGCAGCACCCCGATGCCACGCTGGTAGGGGGCGCCACAGATGTGGGGCTGTGGATCACCAAGCAGATGCGCGACCTACCAAAGATGATATTTTTGCACCGCGCGCGCGACTTGCACACCATCACCCCCACCGATGATGGCACCAGTTTGCGCATTGGCGCAGGCGTCAGCATGGCGCAAATGCTGCAGATGGCCACCCAGCACCACCCCTCTTACGCCGATCTGATCCGCCGCTACGGTTCGGCACAGGTGCGGGCCTCGGCCACGCTGGGGGGCAATATCGCCAATGGCTCGCCCATCGGCGATAACCCACCCGCGCTGATCGCGATGGGCGCAACGCTGCACCTGCGCCGGGGCGATGCCCGCCGCACCCTGCCGGCCGAGGCATTTTTTCTGGACTATGGCAAACAAGACCGGCAACCGGCCGAATTTATCGAGGCCGTCACCCTGCCCCGCCACGCGCCAAACCTGCGCTGCTACAAACTGTCAAAGCGCTTTGACCAAGATATTTCGGCGGTCTGCGGGTGTTTCAACCTGCATATCGAGGGCGGCATCGTGGGCGCCGCGCGCATTGCCTTTGGCGGCATGGCGGGCATTCCAAAACGGGCCCATCATGTGGAACAGGCGCTGCTGGGCCAGCCTTGGGATCTGACCACATTGGCCAAGGTCCAGCACGCTTGGGCCGATGATTTCACACCGCTCAGCGATATGCGCGCCAGTGCCGCCTATCGTTTGGACACCGCCCACGGGCTGCTGTTGCGCTATTTCCACGACCTTGCGGGCCATGCCACCCCCCTGCACGAGGTAACGCCATGAGCACCGGCCAACCCTTGCCCCACGATTCGGCCCAGCTGCATGTGACGGGCCAAGCCCGCTATGTCGATGATATCCCCGTGCCCACCGGCACCTTGCATCTGGCTTTTGGCCTATCCACCGTTGCCCGCGGCGCGATTACCGCGCTTGATCTGGGCCCGGTGCGGGCGGCCCCGGATGTGGTGGCTGTGCTTTGCGCCGCCGATCTGCCCCATGCCAACGATGTTTCGCCCGCCGCCCATGACGAGCCGCTTTTGGCAACAGGGCGGGTGCATTATGTGGGCCAGCCGATCTTTTTGGTGGTGGCGCGCAGCCACCGCGCGGCCCAGCGCGCCGCGCGTCTGGCCCAGATCAGCTATGCGCCCGAAACGCCACTTCTCAGCATCGAAGAGGCGATGGCCGCAAACAGCTATTTCGAGGGCGGGCCAATCACTTGGGCGATGGGCGATGTTGACACCGCCCTTGCCCAAGCCCCCCACCATGTGAGCGGCCAGATCGAGATTGGCGGGCAAGAGCATTTCTACCTTGAAGGCCAAGCCGCGCTGGCGCTGCCCAATGATGACGGTGCCTGCCATGTCATCAGCTCGACCCAACACCCAACCGAAGTGCAGCACAAAGTGGCCGAGGCGCTGGGCCTGCCCATGCATATGGTGCGCGTCGAAACCCGGCGAATGGGCGGCGCCTTTGGCGGCAAAGAAAGCCAAGGCAATGCATTGGCCGTGGCCTGCGCGGTTGCCGCACGTGCCACCGGCCAGCCCTGCAAAATGCGCTACGACCGCGACGACGATATGATGATCACCGGCAAGCGCCATGATTTCCGTATCAGCTATCGCGCTGGATTTGATGGCCAAGGGCGGCTGTTGGCCGTGGATTTCACCCATTACACCCGCGGTGGCTGGGCCCAAGACCTGACATTGCCCGTGGCCGACCGGGCCATGCTGCATGCCGATAACGCCTATTTTATTCCCAACATGCGCATCGAAAGCCACCGTTTGCGCACCAACACCCAAAGCGCCACGGCCTTTCGCGGCTTTGGCGGGCCGCAGGGCGTGCTGGGCATCGAACGGGTGATCGACCATATCGCCCATCATTTGGGCCAAGACCCGCTGCAGATCCGCCAGCGCAATTTCTACGACATGGCCAGCAAGGGCAGCAGCAGCCCCCGCATACGCACCCATTACGGGATGGAGCTGTGCGATTTTGCCCTGCCAGAAATGGCCAGCCAATTGGCCGAAACGGCACAGTATGCCACCCGCCGTGCCGCTGTGGCGGCTTGGAACCGCGACAACGCACTGGTCAAACGCGGGCTGGCGCTGACCCCGGTGAAATTTGGTATCTCGTTTACCCTGACCCACCTGAACCAAGCCGGCGCCTTGGTGCATATCTACCAAGATGGCTCGGTGCATTTGAACCACGGCGGCACGGAAATGGGCCAAGGGCTGAACCAGAAAGTGGCGCAGGTGGCGGCCCATGCCCTGGGCGTGGGGCTGGGGGCCATTCGCATCACGGCCACTGATACCGACAAGGTGCCAAACACCTCGGCCACCGCCGCCTCTAGCGGGTCGGACCTGAACGGGATGGCCGTGGCACAGGCCTGCGCCACCCTGCGCCAACGCCTAAGCGCGCATTTGGCCGCGCGGTTTGGGGTGGCCGAAAGCGAAATCCGCTTTGGCGATGGGCAGGTCCAAGCCGGCCAAACCACCCTCAGCTTTGCCGAGGCCGCCGCCAGCGCCTATATGGCGCGCATCAGCCTGTCGGCCACCGGGTTTTACAAAACCCCCGATATCACCTGGAATCGGCAAACCGGGCGCGGGCAGCCGTTTTTCTACTTTGCCCATGGCGTGGCCCTGACAGAGGCGGCCATAGATGTGCTGACCGGCGAAACGCGGCTTTTGCGTACCGATATTTTGCACGATGCCGGCAACAGCCTGAACCCTGCCCTAGATATCGGGCAGGTCGAGGGCGCCTTTGTACAAGGTGCAGGCTGGCTGACGATGGAAGAGCTGGTGTGGGACGCCACAGGGCGGCTGCGCACCCATGCGCCATCGACCTATAAAATCCCTGCCGCCTCGGATACGCCGGCACAGTTCAACGTGGCGCTTTGGCCCCAGCCCAACGGGGTTGAAACCATCCACCGCTCGAAAGCAGTGGGCGAGCCGCCCTTTATGCTGGGCATTTCCGCCTTTTTGGCGATTTCCGATGCCATCGCGGCCTGCGGGGGTGCCTACCCCGCGCTCGATGCCCCGGCCACGCCCGAAACCATCCGCAACGCGGTGAAAGCGCAGGCCACACATGGCGTTTGATCTGCAGGGGCTGGCCGATGCTGTGGCCCAGCATGGCAGCGTGGCACGGGTGGTGATTGCAGGCTGTGCCGGGTCATCCCCGCGCGAGCTGGGGGCTGACATGCTGGTTTGGGCCACGGGCCAAAGCGGCAGTATCGGGGGCGGCGCGTTAGAGTTTGCCGCCACGGCCCGCGCCCGCGAAGGGCTGCAACTGGGCGCCAAGGGCGATTGGTTTGCCCGCTATGCGCTGGGGCCAGATATGGGCCAATGTTGCGGCGGTGCTGTCAGTTTGCTGTGCGAAGTGTTCGACGCCGCACGGCTGGACGCATTGGAGCGGGGCGGGCTGAATGAAACGCTGGGCTTGTTTGCCCGGCCATTGCCCCGCACGGGGGCCAACATCGCGGCGCACTCGCTGGGCTTGGCGCGGCTTTTTGATCGCGCCCGCGCCCAAGGCGTGCCGCCACAGCCGCAAATTTGCGATAACTGGATGGTCGAGCCGCTTTTGCGCCCCGGCCAACCACTGTGGCTGTGGGGGGCGGGCCATGTGGGGCGCGCGCTGGTGGCCATACTGGCGCCCCTGCCCGATATCGCGCTGACATGGGTTGATACCAGCGCTGCACGCTTTCCAGCCGATATTCCGGCACAGGTTGTGGCCCTGCCCGCAGCCCTGCCCGAGCGGCTGGTGCCCCATGCGCCCCAAGCCGCCCAGCACATTATCATGACCTATTCGCACCAGCTGGATCTGGCGCTGTGCGATGGCCTGCTGCGCCACGGCGCGGCGGATATCGGGCTGATCGGATCAGCCAGCAAATGGGCCCGGTTTCGCAAACGCCTGCAGGCCATGGGCCATAGCACTGCTGCCATTTCGCGCATTACCTGCCCGATCGGCACGCCAAGCTTGGGCAAACACCCGCAAAGCATTGCCATAGGGGTGGCTGCGGCTGTAGTGCATAACACCAAACGCGTCTCAAGCGGGGAAAGGGTGGCCACGGGGTGAGTGAAATTTTACTGCAAATCGAAGGGCTCGCCAAGGCCTATCCGGGCGTTGTGGCCAATGCCGATGTCTCGCTGACGATCCGCAAAGGCGAGGTGCACGCGCTGCTGGGCGAAAATGGCGCTGGCAAATCAACGCTGGTCAAAATGATCTACGGGCTGGTCAAGCCAGATAGCGGCCAAATGGTGCTGCGCGGTGCGCCCTATGCACCGGCCCAACCACGGGCCGCGCGGGCCGCGGGTGTGGCAATGGTGTTTCAGCATTTTTCGCTGTTTGACGCGCTGGATGTGGCCGAAAATATCGCCCTTGGCATGGAAACCCCGCCGCCGATGCGCAGCTTGGCCCAGCAGATCCGACAGGTTAGCGAAACCTATGGCCTGCCGCTGGACCCGTATCGCACCGTGGGCGAGCTCAGCGCAGGCGAGCGGCAACGCGTAGAAATCATCCGCTGCCTTTTGCAATCGCCGCAGCTGTTGATCATGGACGAACCCACCAGCGTGCTGACGCCACAAGAGGTGGAAATCCTGTTTGAAACCCTGCGCAAGCTGACAGCCGAAGGCGTGGCCATTCTCTATATCAGTCACAAGCTGGAAGAAATTCGCGCCCTCTGCGATGCCGCCACAATTTTGCGCCAAGGGCGCAATGTGGGCACCTGCGTACCGGCACAAACGCAGGCGCGCGACATGGCCGAAATGATGGTGGGCAGCACCTTGCACACACCCGCACGCAGCCCCCGGACCATGGGCGATGTGCTGCTGGCGCTGAACAATCTTTCGCGGCCCAGTGCCTCGGCTTTTGGCACTGCGCTGAAAAATATCACCCTATCGGTGCAGGCGGGCGAGGTGCTGGGCATTGGCGGCGTGGCGGGCAATGGCCAAGACGAGCTGCTGGCGGTGTTGTCGGGTGAATTGCTGACACCCGCTGATGCGGTGCAGTTCATGGGCCAACCCATCGGGCAGGCCACCCCCCAAGCGCGCCGCCGCCTTGGGCTGCTATGCGCCCCCGAAGAGCGGCTGGGCCATGCGGCGGCCCCTGACATGAGCTTGGTCGAAAATGCCCTGCTGACGGGCGTGCAACGAAAAGGCTTGGCCAGCCGCGGCTTTTTGAAATGGGGGGCCGCGCGGCGGTTTGCCGAAGACATCATCGCGCGGTTTGATGTGCGCACCCCCGGCCCAGACGTGGCGGCGCGGGCGCTGTCAGGGGGGAACTTGCAAAAATTCGTCATCGGCCGCGAGGTGATGCAGGCCCCAAAGGTGCTGGTGGTGAACCAACCCACATGGGGGGTGGATGCCGCCGCCGCCGCCGCCATTCGCCAAGCGCTGCTGGATCTGGCCGCTGGCGGTGCGGCTGTGCTGGTGATCAGCCAAGATCTGGACGAGCTGATGGAAATCAGCGACAGGTTCGCGGCATTGAACGAAGGGCGGTTAAGCCCGGCAAAACCCACAACTGGCCTCAGCGTAGATGAAATTGGCCTGATGATGGGCGGCGCGCACGGCATGGAGGTGGCGCATGTGTGACCTGCCGATAATCAGAAAGGGCCAGCCATGCTGAGACTGGAAAAACGCCCCCAGCCATCGCGGCTGTGGACCTATCTTACACCGGTTCTGGCCGTGGTGCTGACCATGCTGTGCGGCGGGCTGCTGTTTTCGTTTTTGGGCAAAGACCCGGTTTTGGCCATTCGCACCATTTTCTGGGAACCGCTATTTTCTGAATTTGCCTTTTACTACCGCCCGCAATTGCTGGTGAAAGGCGCGCCCTTGGTGTTGATTGCCATCGGTCTTAGCCTTGGGTTCAAGGCCGGTATTTGGAATATTGGTGCCGAGGGGCAATATATCATCGGCGCGCTTTGCGGCGCGGGTGTGGCGCTGGCCTTTTATCCGATGGAGGCGGCGTTTATCTTTCCGCTGATGGTGCTTGCGGGGGGCTTGGGTGGCTGGGCTTGGGCCATGATCCCGGCCTTTTTGAAAGTGCGGTTTGGCACCAACGAAATTCTGGTTTCGCTGATGCTGGTCTATGTGGCCGAGCAGCTTTTGGCCTCGATGTCTTTGGGGCTGTTGAAAAACCCCCAAGGCTTTGGTTTTCCCGGCTCGCGCAATTTGCAGCAATATCCCAGCGCCCATAACGCCGAGCTGATCGCAGGCACAGGCATGCATTGGGGTGTGGTGGCCGCGCTGATCGCGGTGATCTTTGCCTATGTTTTGCTAAACCGCCACATGCAGGGCTTTTACATCCGCCTGACGGGAGATGCCCCGCGCGCGGCACGCTTTGCCGGTGTCAGCCCGACGCGGCTGGTGCTGTTTTGCCTTGGGGTTTCGGGCGCCTTGGCCGGGCTTGCCGGGCTATTCGAGGTGGCGGGCCCTTCGGGCGTGGTCAGTATCGATTTCAACGCAGGCTATGGGTTTACCGCCATTATCGTGGCCTTTTTGGGCCGCTTGCACCCTGTGGGCATTTTGATGGCCGGGGGGCTGATGGCGCTGACCTATGTGGGCGGCGATATCGCGCAATCGAAACTGGGGTTGCCCAAAGCCGCCATTCAACTGTTTCAGGGGATGCTGTTGTTTTTCCTGCTGGCGGTCGATTTGACCACCAATTACCGCATTCGTCTACGCCGCAAGGAGGCCAGCTAAGATGGATCTAAGCGCAATCAACCCAACGCTGCTTTTGGCCTCGTTGATGGTGGCGGCCACACCGCTGCTGCTGGCGGCCATCGGTGAACTGGTGGTGGAACGGGCCGGCGTGCTGAACTTGGGCGTCGAGGGCATGATGATCACCGGCGCAATCTGTGGCTTTGCCATCGCGGTGAACACCGGCTCGCCGATTTTGGGGCTGGTGGCGGCGGCCCTTGGCGGGGCGGTTTTATCGCTGCTTTTCGCGGCGCTGACGCAATATGCCTTGGCCAATCAGGTGGCCTCGGGGCTGGCGCTGACGCTGTTTGGCCTGGGCTTATCGGCGCTGATCGGCCAAGGCTATCAAGGGATCAAACCACCCTCTTTCCCAAAGGCCGATATCCCGCTTTTGTCTGACATCCCCTTTCTTGGCGGCGTGCTGTTTCGCCACGATTTCGTGGTATATCTGGCCATCGCGCTAACCGCTGTGGTGTGGTGGGTGTTAAAATACAGCCGCATCGGGCTGGTGTTGCGCGCCGTGGGTGAAAACCACGATGCCGCCCATGCGCTGGGCTATAAGGTGGTGCGCATCCGGGTGGCGGCGATCTGTTTTGGCGGGGCCTGTGCAGGGTTGGGTGGCGCCTATATCAGCCTGATCCGCGTGCCCCAATGGACCGAGGGAATGACCGCCGGCATCGGCTGGATCGCCTTGGCCTTGGTGGTATTTGCCAGCTGGAAGCCATGGCGCGCGATGCTGGGTGCCTATCTTTTTGGCGGCATAACCGTGCTACAGCTGAACCTACAAGCGGCGGGCGTTGCGATTCCTGTGGAATACTTGGCAATGTCGCCTTATTTGATCACGATCATCGTGCTTGTGATTATGTCGGCCGATAAAAGCCGCGCACCGGCTGCGTTGGGCCGTTCTTTCCACGCCTCGCAATGAGGCATACTATACTGCAACACAGGGGGTAACCTGCATGAAACTAAGCAAACTGCTTGCCACAGCTGCCGTGGCACTGGGCATGGCCACGGGCGCCATGGCCGAAGACAAAACCAAGGTTGGTTTTGTATTTGTTGGCCCAATTGGCGATGGTGGCTGGACATACGAGCACAACAAAGGCCGTTTGGCTGTGGAACAAGAATTCGGCGACAAGGTTGAAACCGTGTTTGTCGAATCGGTGCCCGAAGGCCCCGACGCCGAGCGCGTGATGACCCAGATGGCACTGGAAGGCGCCGATCTGATTTTCACCACCTCGTTTGGCTACATGGACCCAACCATCAACGTGGCGGCAAAATTTCCCAATGTGAAATTCGAACATGCCACCGGCTATAAGCGCGCCGATAACGTTTCGACCTATTCGGCACGTTTCTACGAAGGTCGCGCCATTCAGGGCCATATTGCAGGCAAGATGACCAAATCGAACATCGTGGGCTATATCGGGTCTTACCCGATCCCCGAAGTGATCCGTGGCATCAACTCGGCCTTCATCCACGCCCGCAAGGCAAACCCCGATGTGCAGTTCAAAATCGTTTGGGCCTACACATGGTTTGACCCCGCCAAAGAAGCCGAAGCCGCCAAAGTGCTGATCGAACAGGGCGCAGATATTATCCTGCAGCACACCGATTCCACCGCACCGCAGGCCGCCGCCCAAGAGGCCGGCAATGTCTACACCTTCGGTCAGGCATCGGATATGGCCGAATATGGGCCCAAGCCGCGCATCAGCTCGATCATCGATGACTGGGCCCCCTATTACATCGCACGCACCCGCGCGGTGATGGATGGCACATGGACCTCGACCGACACATGGGACGGCATTGGCCCGGGCATGGTTGGCATCGGCGAAATCAGCAGCGAAGTGCCTGCCGATGTAAAAGCCGAAGCACTGGCGCTGAAAGACGCCCTTGCCAAAGGCGAATATCACCCCTTCACCGGCCCGCTGAACAAGCAAGACGGCAGCGCATGGCTGGCCGCCGGCGAAACCGCCGATGATGGCACCTTGTTGGGCATGAATTTCTATGTCGAAGGCATCGAAGGCACCATCCCGCAATAAGCGGTAAGTGGTTTTCACCCAGAAAGGCCCGCGTATCCCGCGGGCCTTTTTTATTCGCGGCTGGCCTAGGCCCCGCGCATGAGCGCCGCGCTGATCAGCGACGGCACGGACGGGGCCGCACCGATGGGCGGCAATATGGGCCCGGCAAACCCCGCCTTGGCCATGGCCGCGGGGATATCTTCCAGCACATGGCTGGCGGCAAGGGCAAAGAACGGCAGGCACAGCGCTTGGCCCATGCCCTGCGCGGCATCGGCCAAAAAGGGTGCCTCTTCCACAAAGGCACAGCGAATGTCGCGCAGCGCCAATAGCTGCGCCAGCTGGGCGGCCATGCCCTGCGCGCCCAAAGCGCTGGCACGCGCGCGCTGGCTGCCGTGGGCCGCCGCGCTGTCTTGCAGCTGCCAGCCTTGGGCCGTGCACGCGGCCTGCACCTGCGCTGCCACCAGCGCGGCCAAGCCCGGGTCGCTGCCAAAGGCTGGCAATTGCCGCAGGCTTGGCCTGCCCGCTTGGACCAATCTTTGCGGAAGAACGGTTTTGGTAAACCAGCCTTCGGCCATGAAAAACGGGTAAATCAATGGCGCGTCCAGCCCATCCAAGGCCTGCTCTAATGCGCCGGGGGCCGCCAATGTGGCGCCGCGCAGCTGCCAGCCCGGCAAATACGCCCCAACAGCCCCCGCCAAGCGCTGCATCGCAGCCTCGGTCGGGCCGGGTTGCGAGGGGTAGCCATGCGCCACCAAAAGGGCCGAAGGTTGCGCCATGACAGCCTGCACCTTTGCAAAAAACGATCGTGCGCTGATGTTAGGGCATAATCATGCCAAGGCAAATCGCTCTATCAGCTCGAAGCGCGCATCATCGGCGCGCTCGCCCAGCAGCGCCACCTCGGCCATGACAAAGGGCTGTGGCAGGGGCGGCAACAGCCGCTGCGCCGCCGCTTCAAGCTGGTCCAAGGCATCGCTGGCCAGCTTGCCGCTTAGGGTCAGGTGAAAGCGGAACGCCTCCATCACATATGTGTAGCCCCATTGCGTCAACAGCTGCTCTTGGCGGGGGGTCAAGCCTGCGGCGCGGCGGCGCGCCAGTTCGCCCTGCGAGGCGGGGGCGCGAAACTGATCAAGGCCTTGCACCATGGCCGCCGCCACGCGGCCAATATCAGCGCCATCCCCCTGCGGCACCAAGGCCAAAAACCGCCCCAGCCGCGCCAGCCCCAACCCCGGCGCCGTGGCGGCGGGTGTGGCGGCGGCCAGATCTGCCAGCGCATCGCGCAGATCTGTCACACCGCAGCCATCCGCCAGCCGAAAGGGGGGCTTTAACGTGGCGTGAAACCCGTATTTCTGTGGCGTGGCCACGGCCTGTGCCAAGCCTGCCACATCGGCAAAATGGGCCGTCTTTTGGCCCGTGGCCGCATCCCACCCCAGCCATGCCGCCCCAAAATCGGCCAAATCGCCCTTGGGCGGCAGGTAATAAACGGCGTAGCGGGTGTAGGTGGTCATGTGCCAATCCAAAATGTCATGGGCGCGGTGTTGCAAGCCAATGTAACGCCACAATGACAGCGCAGGCCAGCGCATTGGCGCAAATGATGTGGAGGGTTGGAAAATGGCAGGGGCAGCAGGGTTCGAACCCGCGACCTACGGTTTTGGAGACCGTCGCTCTACCAGCTGAGCTATACCCCTAAGGCCGAGGCATCGGATACGATGGCGAGGCAGTGAAATCAAGGGCCATTTTTGCCAAAAATGCGGCGAAGCTATTTTAGCTGTGCCAGAAACGCGCGCAGCATCACCGCGGCAAACGCGGGCGATTTATGCACCACATCGCGGGTGTCGGCGGCGCCATCGGTGGCATAGTCGGCCTTGGTAAAAATGCCCCGGCAAATCGTGTCTTCGGGCTGGGGCACAAAGCCCACATCGGCGGCGGCAAAGGCATCGGTCAAAGCCTGCCACAGGGGCGCGCGCTGGGGGCTATCTGCCTGCCACGCCAAGGGAAAATCGCACACGGCCCAGCGGGCCTTTTCAAAATCGATCACCCCATCGGTAAACAGCGGCGTCGGCGCGAAATATACCCGGGCGCCGGCATTGGCAAAATGCATCGCCACGCGTGCGGCGCGTGTGCCCTGAATAAAGCGTTCTGTCGCAGCCGTCAAAACCGCCCGGCTTAAGGCACCATTGGGCGCGGCCATGTGCTGCAACATGGGGGGCATGAATTCTGCCATGCGTAAGCGCGCGCCGTAAAAAAGAAAAACGTCAAAATCACCCGGCGCCACATGGGCCCTGCCCTGCCCATTCACCTGCAAAACTGCCTCGGCGGCCTCGTCAGTTTGGGCGCGGTAGGCGTTTTCGATCAGGTTAAGCTGGCGAAACGTGGGCCCTTGCGCGCCCCAAAATTCGGTTTCAAACCCCGCCAGATCAATCAGCCCCGCATCGACCGCGCGCTTGACGCTGCCAAGGTGGCTGTCGCCGATAATACACAGGATTTTCTTTTGCTTTTTACTTGGCGAAGGCACCCAGCATTTCCTCTTCACAGCGCAGGCCATCATCGACATCGGGCGTGCTTTCACGCGCCGATCTTGGCGCAGGTTTGGGGGCAACGGCGCCAAAAACCCGGGCTTGATCGGCAAAGAAATGGCCCATCACGGTATCAACACCCGCAGCTTCGACACTGCGCATATTGGGGGCAAAGAACATGCCGCGAAACACCGGGTGGGTGATAATCTCGTAGCTGGGAAAATAATCGACATAGCGATATTTCAGCGCCAATTCCCCTGCCAAAGCCCGTAAAACCGATTTTGAATAGCTGGTTGCGGTCAACACATGCTGGGGTGTCGCGGTGGCGGTCAGCGGCACTGGCGACACCGTCAGCAACACCCGCAAACGCGGGTTTTGCGCCCGCAGAAA
>Ga0181582_10002864_pt1 | contig 13756 bp, 6 predicted proteins | sample 071ome_32_FD_132438 | JGI IMG/M metagenome (GOLD analysis project Ga0181582, IMG submission 132438) | Coastal salt marsh microbial communities from the Groves Creek Marsh, Skidaway Island, Georgia - 071405AT metaG (megahit assembly) | ecosystem: Environmental > Aquatic > Marine > Intertidal zone...
AAATGCAACAGCATTAGGATCTCCACCTAGGACAATAACACTTTCACTCACAGTATGACCTGCATAAGCTTTTGTATTGTCAGCAACATAATTGTTTGCATCAGAAAGTGTAAACGCTGTTCCTGTAAAATTAATATTCCTGTAGTCAAGTTGTGGTACCCCGGCTTGCAAATAATCAGATCCGTACCTTACATTATGACCTGTTGTTCGGACAGCGTTATGTGTAATATATTCCAGGCAATTATCAGTTATGTCCACACCGTTCAAATGGAGTCTAACAGGGCATGCTAAATGACCTTCTTCACCTGTAGAACCTGTTATAACATATGGTTGTTGAGTTGAAACTCCGTAATTATAAAGTGTCTTTCTAGATGATTGATTGACAGCTGGATTTTGAAAATATAACGAACCGTCTGAAGTCTCTTCTTCCTCCAATGCTTTTAGAAAATTTTCATAGGTATTGTTATCTCTAATTTGATCAGGAATACCATTTGTTCCGTCTCCTGACTTATAAGTTCCTCCATTCCCAACAACTGAGGCTTCAGAGGCGGTCATACTTCCATCATATGTTACAGCAAAATGATTCCACTTTTTTCCGCTGGAAAGTGCATTATAGAGAGAATTCTCTTGTTTGGAGTTTCTTAGCCAAGAAAAGTTTGATCCGGATTTAACGGCACCAAATATAAAATCAACCCTATGATGATTTGAAGGATAAAAATCATTGTCAAAAAGACTTACGTAAAGAAACCCGTACCTGTCATTTACAAAATGCCTAACTTTAAAATTAGAAACATTTGGATATAAGTCTGCTGTGTCAAATAAAGAGTCAGCATCATCAGAGTCTGTAAAGTGAATGATATCTCTTGTGGAGGAAAAGTGATCTGCTCTTTCATCTGATCCTGACATCCAGTAAGACACAGTCCACGCTGAGTCGTCTTTAAAGTCAGGAGCAGATCTTCCACTTAAGTGATGACTTCCGCTAATTGTTAATACAGAAGGATACTGTATTTCTCTTCCTTGTGATGACCTAAACCCGTAATGTTTGGACTCTTTAAAATAAGGTGACTCTTTTACGAATGCTACAGAACCGGAAGCATTCGTCCCTGTAAGTGCTAAATTTATTTCTGGGTTGTAATTAGAATGAGATGATGTGACAAACGGTTTTGTCTCTAAATTCCATACAGCTTGAAGCAATAGGTTGTTATGAGAATTGTATTTTCTATTTGAAAGTGTCGTTCTTTCATCTGTTAAGAAAAAATTAGGCTTTGCACTAAACGTATTGGAATCGACCAACACCTTTGTTATTTCATCTTTGTCACTTGTGTCTTCAAAAAAGGGAATAAAACCAGACTCAGGAGCAATAAAACCTTGAGTATTAATAGGACCAATGTGATCTTCACCAAACGTACCAGACCTTCCTACTGCCAACCATGGCTCGTACGCGTCAATCTTAATTCTGTCCTCAGGATCTTCTGATTCAGGATTTTCTATAGAAGATGTAAGTAACTTAATTCTTTCTGCATTATCCAATACTTCAATACCGAAAGATTCAACCCCGTCCAAATAGTAGTCATATCCAGCTAGTGCTCTTGTTTTGGCAGACTCATATACACTAGCAGAATAATTTGCGTATTCAATAGTAAACCCACCTACAACTGTATTGTCTGTAATATTAGAAACCGTAGAGCTGTCATGTGTGGCTGATAGAACAACACCTTTTGTCCTTTTTCTATCCAAAATTTCTCTTATAAAGACAGTTGCTGCAACAGAGGTAGAAGTTACTTTTACATCCAAGGCCTGAAACTCTCTGAGTACTTGCACTAGGCTGTTTGCAAATGCCTTGTTGTTGGCATTTGCTGTTGCTTCACTCGGCAAAGTAATTTCTGCTGTCCCTGTATTTCCTGTAACATCAGTATCACTAGGTGTTAAACCGTTTGAGATGATTGTAACAGTGCATGTCACACCTCCAATAACAAAAGAAAGTGCGTCACCTGCTACCATTTCAGAAACATTACATTGAACAGTTGTGTATGTTCGAACTGTCCTGCCTATCATCAGTTTTCTATTTTTTAAATCATCATATTGACTTTCCACAACAATGGATTTTCTATATGCGTCCAGCAATTGTAGATCTGACTTTATTCCTTGGGCGTAGTATGGATGTTCAAGTGCAGATCTTTCCGCTGCTCTTCTTATAATAAAAGGCTCAATAACCCCATCCATCAAAACTCTGTCAGTTGCGTGAACCATATATTCAGGAAACTCAATTTGATTTCCTGCTTCAGATCCTACAATTTCAACTGGGTTGGATGTAGATGTATCCTTGTACGGCGTTCCGTCTTGAAAGAGTTGAGGTTGCCCTAGATCTCTTTCTTCCATATAGAATTTATTATATAACCTAGTCGTTCTTTTATGAACACTAGTGTCCATTTGAAATCTATTACCTGAACCTGCAACAGATGCAGGACTAGTAGTATCATCAAAAAATTCTGGTTCATCTAGTTTAAGTGACCTTACGGAAAGAGATGTTAATGAAGAAGTAGGATGAACAAAAACATCAGTGGGTCTTTGACCAGGAAGTGCTGACTTAGCAGCTCTTTTTCCTAGGTTGTTTGATCTTAAGATCGAAAATTCTGAAAGGGGTCGTATTTTTGCAGTAATATATCTTGTTGCTTGCTCGTATGTTTTAACGTCGATACCTTGCAAAAATGTTTCATCATAATTTGTACCTGATAATTCTTCAGGTGCAACGATTCCTGCTGTGGAACCTTTTAGATTTTGAATATGATTGGTGCCATCTTTAAGTGCACCTGCATTCATATCCTGTTCTAATTCTTCTTTGGTATGTGCAGATGTTCCTCTTTGCCGCACCTCATGAATATGCACATGTTTTTCAGACATTTAGTACCTCCTTACCAAAGCAACAAGCTGTCTTAAGAGTATCTCTCCCTTAAGACCGTGCCTATTGTTTTCACCTAGATACATATCTGCAGTGTTATATGTGAATTTAGGTCTTTCAAGCATATGTGGCTCAATAATGTAATTGACTCCCATAAATTTGGTCTTCCTGGGAATCAATGCGTGTATAGTTTCACCCACTGTGTTATCGAACCATCTAAAGAATTGAAAGAAGTTTGATAAGTTTATCTTATCAGTTAAACGATTGAAATAAACTTCGCGAATGTTTTCAAGTCCGACATATCCTACATCAAATTGACTTTCAGGTGCTCCGATTGCGCTTTCTATCTCATCAAAAGTAGCAAAAATATTAACAATATCCTCATTAAGTGCTTGGGCAATTGATATTTCTACGCCAAATCTTAAATCATCTTGTACCTTATCAGCTGCAGGAATCTGATAAACTGGTGCAACTTCTACCAATTCTCTTCTAGCAATGACTGGATCCTTATAACTTCTAACTCTTACTTTGTTATCTTCTGATGACTGGTCAAAATTAGGACTTAAAATAGAGTACTTGACATCTCTAGGATATAAGTTTTGTTTATTTGACTCAAAACCATATGCTTCTAAATCCATCTCGTTTTGTGAAAAGTCTGTAATTAGCATTGAACCTTGCGCGTTTGTTCCTGTAACTTCTTGTTGCATAGAAGCATCTAAAATTAATCTTTCAAATCCACCTGTCTCATTATGTGCAAAACCAAATTTTTTGGCAGGATCCTCAACGCCTACAGAGTGTATATTTTTTGCGTGTTCTAAATGTTCTGTTTCCGTCAATCCTTTTGACCAGAATCTCATATGTGATATATTACCGCCAAACTTGGTTGTTTGTGCCATAGCACTTAGATGACTGTTTAAGATTGTGTTGCCAGAAAGGTTATACCCATCTAGCCCGTATGTTTTGTCACTTCCTGATTCGTGCTCATCATCTAAATCACCAACGACAATAAAAGCACCGTACTTATTGATGTTAGTAATATTGCTAAAAGCATTCAGATTAACTGCTGATTTTTCTGTTTCTGTGACAATTCTTCCTGATGCTCCTCCTACATGTGAAATAGTAGTAGTCGGAGAAGTATTGCTTGACTGTGATATAAAAACAGTATTGTCTACTCTGTCAACAACTAGTTTTGCTGTTACGCCACCTGAAAACGCAGAATATGTAATAACTGGTGTCGCAGGAACAGTTTCGATTCCTCCGTTTCCGGAAGCACCTTTGACATCTTGAGTTACAGTAATTACTTGTTGACCATCATCGCCGTCAGAACTGGTAATTTTAGGTGTAACCTTAATGTTAATCGAGTTTCTAATCGCATCGACAAATGAGTTTGCGATATCGTTTACCGTAGTATCGCTTTTAATGCCAACTATTCCAACTGTTGACTGATCTGTGTTTGTTCTAATTGTAAATTTTTGTCTATTGCCTTCTGTGTCCTCTATTTTAAATGTATTAAAATCTAGACCGGCTTTGAGGGTGGAAAATCCTCCTGCACCTGCAGCGGCAGGTATAGTAATTGTTGCACTGGATGCTGCATCTGTTTGATGCCCATTAGAACTTAATATTGCACTTTCTAATTCAGATGCTATTTGAGAGTTCGTTTGCAAACCATTAAAGCACACTTTGACACTTGATCCGTCTAAATCTCCAGTATTTGCAGGAACTTCATTTTTAAAAACGTATGTCTTAGATGTGTCATCATCAGATACTATGACTATCTGATCGCCATCTTCAGGTGATTGTAATGTAATTGCAACATCATTTGACATAAGTCCGTTTTCATGATCATCAAAAAGCTTTTCAACTCTAGAAGTTTGCAAAACTGTGTCGGATGTTGCTTTTGTAGCCTGCAAGAAATAACTACTACTTACATGATATTTGTCTTGATCGTTTCGATATCTTCCGTAGCATATATTCCACCTGTCACCGTCAAATACATTTGTTCCTGTCAGGGTTAAGACAAGAGGGTCTCTGCCAGGTATTGGTCTTAGAAACAGTGATAATGATCCAGTGGTTTGAAGATCTTGTGATCCTGAAAGTGCTACAAGATTTGTCAGCATTGTACGCCCGTGAAATCCTGCACCGCTAAAATTTGATCCTAGGACACTGTCAGTAAAACCACCTTGAAAATTTGTTGTTGTATGATTAGTCTCTCCTGAACTTACAATTCTTGTTTTTGTAGGCTCACCTCCACTAACCATTCTCAGTCTTAAAGATTTTCCATCACCTAAGTATGTGCTTTCTATTTCTAAAGCTGACGACTCAATTAAGTCATGAAATAATTTAACAGTCTGTTCTAAACTTAAGTCTGTTGTATTTATCCATGTGTTGGCATTTGATGGATCTGAGTCTGCAAATTCAAACGTGACAGTATTAGGAGTTCCTTCTGCATCAGTCAATTCAATAGTTGAGTTATTTTCCGGTACACTTGAAAAACTAATAATTGCAATTGCATTTTCTTTTTGGGTAGGATCAGGACCAGATAGGTTAGTACCAGTAACATACATTCTAGCCAGACTTTGGGTAACAGGTAACTCTGAACCTGCTGCATGTGATCCACCAAAAGAATACATTGATTCAAAAGTCCAAGACCCACTAGTAAAAAGACCGTCTGATGGTTCTGGTGAAACTCCAAATTTTACATGGCTTTTTGACTTAACAATATTCTCTTGTCCACCTGGATATGATGAACTATTGGCAAACATAAATCTTGAAGTACTAATTTTTGGATATGGATAACCTGACTCAACTCTAGTTCCTGAAAGAAACGGTGAAACAATCAATGGAGAATTTTGATATCTCTCTCCGATTGTATTAATATCACTGTGAAACTGTGGGCTAGTAGTGACTGTATCTAAAGTGGCGCCAGATGCAAGGCTACCACTAAAAGACAGAACTTTCATCACTTCTTTAACTTCTTGTCGAGATCCTCCAATTCTTCCTGTCCTAGAACCTCCATACTCTCTAAACCTGAATATTCGATCTGGGTCAATTCCTAAGTTTCTAATAAAGGTCTTGATGGCATGTGTCGTACCTTTTGCACGTATAATTTCTCTAATATCAGATAACACCCTTCGCCACAAAGTATTTTGAATTTGCTGCAAAGAAAGACGCGCCATCGCTGGATCTACACCTTGTCCTTCTTTTCCTGCAAATTGTGTTAAGGACGTATTGGGAAACATATCAGGAAGTTCAAGCCCAAAATACTGTGCCATAAAAGGCAAAAATGTATCAGCAACTGTATCTTCCTCAATGTAATCAGCATGCAAAACTTTACCAAATTGATCCAAATACATTTTCATTTCGTCGAACTGTTTTGCCCAAATCAACAAAAGAGCTGCAATAATTTGAGGTGATCCCATCTTTCCGCCGCCAGGAAAGTCAGTGTCATATCCATAATTGTCAGACACATCACCAATTTCTTTTTGATCACCAAATCCTTCAGAAAAGTGTGCCTGTCGCAAATAATGGTCAGGAACTAGCTTGGTTATCATATTTGGATTGTTGGTGTCATAATTTGATGCTGACACCATTAGATTTTCATTAAAGTCGACAACATCAGGGTGTGACGGAAATAGAACAGGAAACCTCGATAAATCTTCATGAAGAACAGGAACACCATATCCTCCGTCGACCCTAATAGCTTCTTCAAATCCAGTGATCTTTGAGTGAAGTGAATTTCCTGAATGGTCTAAAACAACGTCTTGTCTGTTGTACGTGCCGGTCGGTTCATTAAAAGCAAAGTGAAGCCTTAAAGATTTTCGAGGCTCTATTTTTCTATTTTTTTCTCTATCTAAAGCTTTTTCTGTTCTGCCGCTATGCAAGACTTTAAAGTCGTCGATACTTCCAGAAAAGTGATTATTAAACTGGACTTCCTCAATTTGTCCAGACGCACTAATATTTGTACCTGTTCCAATCGTAAGGCTAGCCTCTTTAAAACCAAAGTCAAATATTTCAAAAGGCTGAGAAGTATAATCAGTTTTTCCATTTACAAATATTTGAATTCTATTAATACCGGGTTGTCTGTTTAGACATGCTGAAATATGTGTCCATTTTTGTCTTTCAATTGACACATTTCCTTCTACACTTACTGACCCTGAAGTAGCTAACAATTTGATATCAGAATGTGTATCCTCTTTACCTGGCGTAGGCTCTGTGTAGAGAGTAATTCCGTTGTTATCTTTTATCTTTTGGGCAATTACCTGTTTGTCTGATACTGTATTACCTCCTCTATTCTCAGGAATGTATACATACATCTCATATGTAAAAGGTCCAAAGCCCGGATCTAAAACAGATCTACTGGTAGTGTCTCTTGAAAGTTGTGGATATAATGTACCCGCTCTATCTGTAACTTCAATTGATTGAGAACCATTAAAATTTAGGAATCCTGTATAGTGAGGAAGAGAATCTAAAACCCATTTTTCAAAACCGGTAAGGCTATCTTCAAATTTAAATAATTCTTCAACAGTTCCATCAAATGGATAGCCATTAATAATTCTTTCGAAAGCCATATTAACTTTTGCTTCTGCAGAATTAAAAAATGTATGGTTCTCAAACTGCTTCCAGTCAATATTCAATTGCTGGGTGGATTTTAAGGGGTTACCTGGATCGTCGTATCGATAAGACCCTGTAACATTATGTTGTAAAGATCCTGTTACACTACTAGCAGTTACTCCTACAATTGATGCACGATTATCAGTCATTGACTGAATTCTACTAGCTGTAAACAAACCGGTCTTGGTTCTAGCCATCTTAAACTACTCTAAAACTAACTTCTTTTTGGGTCACAATTGTTTCTGTTCCTCTTTCAGATATAGAAAACATAAAGTGATAATTTCTTCCAGCAACCAGATTATCCATGTCCAGATCAAAAAACATACCTTGTGAATCTGTTGATAATCGAGTACCATTTTGTGCCTGATTTATAGGAATCGCAACGTCACCTGAAAGGTTGTCGACAACTCCAAAATATACTTCATCATAAATTACAGACTTTCTTCTTTGTGGAATTGTTCCATACTTTTCCTTAAATTCGGTCGTAATGTCCCTTCCAAAAACTCTAATTCTTGCTGTATCAGACTTTTTGTATTCATTTCTTAAATTAAGAACAGTCAAATCCGGGTCTCTAGAAGTAAAGTCTGCGTGTCCTCTATCAGAATTTTTGAGTGTAATACTTCCTGTAAAGAAAGTAAGTGATCCATCGTTAAGTTGCCATTCTGTGGTTAAATCTAACGAACCGCTTTTTATAGCAAAGTCAGAAACTTTATCTCCGGTTCTAATAGAAGAATTGTCATTAGAGTTTACCGTAAATGATGCTTTATATAGACCGGGACGTGCTGTATTCGTGGTGTTGTCACTTACAGAGGAAGCACTAGCGGTAACTGCAAAGAGACCGTTTGAAAGAACTAAACGAAAGCAGTCATCTCCGCTGTAGGTTGTTGCTCCAATCTTGAGATTAGCTTCACTTCCTCTTACGTAGTTTTGAAAGTAAAGTGTATTTTCATAGTCAAACAAAGAGTTTTCACTGTTGTCCAAGATGGTATCGTCCCAGACTACATTTAGCGAAGGTCTAGCATAAGGATCACTAGCATGACGAGAAGAAAATCTTTTTACAAATCTTGTTTTTGAATCTGTCTCTTGTGTTGGATTAAAAGAAATTCTAAAGCCATGATTATCAAGCTGACCTGCTAATGATGCAGAAACAAGATGTGTAACATCAATATTGAGATCTTCTCCACCTTCTTTAAAATTTTGTGAAGCAACAACACTTACTTCACCTGCGCCAAAATCTGCTCTATTGAAAGCATCTAAATTTTCTGCCCCCAAAACACCAAGTTGACCAGCGCCTATAGCATTCCACGCATTTACAACTGCGCCGTCATGAGAAGCAGTTACAAAATTGCATGCATCTAAATCTTGAAACGAAATTACATCTTTTCCAATTCCTTCATCAAACTTCTGTGCCAAAGGAACTACATCAACTGTAAAATCTTTTGGGGTAAACTGTCCTGCAGACACAGACTTTAAAGAAAGATATGCTTTAAAGTTATCAGAATTGATGTCTAGCGTCTTGTTTGTCTGTTCTTGTAGTTTATCATAGTCAAACTTAATAAGGATCCTGGACAGCTCTATAGCTGTCTCTGGCGTTCCGTTAGAATCCACGTCTAGTGCATAAGTTCCAGGAACGGTTTCGTCTTCAGGAAGTACAGACTCTCCATAAAGTTTAAAAAGATCTAATGTTCCTGCACGTCCTGTATTCGCATCTGAAGTTCTAAACTTGTTGCCAATAATTTTGTTTTGAATGTAGGCATCACTACTGGCAGTTACTATCAAGTACATATTATCTCCTACTTAGCCGAACCTACAATGTCAAATTGTGGATATCTTAGTTCAAAAATAGAACCTTGTGGTCCTATGATCATTCTGTCTTTTGTTGCATTGTCAAAACTAAAAGAATTGGTAGCATACCTTCTACCATCAATAATTCCGATTACAGGTTTGACTTCTAAATTTAAAAGTGAAACCACGCCTCTTGTGTTAATAATGATGTTGACGATATCGTCCAAAACTATAGGTTGATCTATTTGAAAATTGCTAACCTCCAATATGTCAGAAAGTCGGCTAATAACTTGCTGAACAATCTTAGGCTTGCTGACATTTGGAGCAACCAGTATTCCGAACACAACCTTGAAATTGATAATTCTACCGTCTAAAATATCCATAGCGTCAGATATAATTCTGAATTCGTTTAGGTACGTGGACAAATTGTTTTTAAGTGCATCAGGGCTTGTCGATAACCTTCCATCCTCGTCCTTTGATACAATATAGACGTTAGTTGCTAAAGGATTGACTTCGCTCTGGCTTATTCCTGCCCTAAAAACTCGTCCAAACTGGCTTGGAATTGTGTAAATTCTAGATAGCAAGTCTTGTTTTGTCACTATTCTTGACTGCATTTGCCTGCTAGTAGGAACGTGATTCCTTAATTCGTCCAAAGTTGGTGCATATGATCCACCTCGTGCAGGAAAAGCATTTTTAACATCAATAGATTGCCTTACCAGCTGTGCATCGGCAGTACTTGGATTATTTTTAAATTCCATTTTAAGACTTTCGACAAAACGGATAGATCCTGCAGGTACATTGTGATCTAATCCTCCGCCGTATCTATAACGAACTGTTATCGTAGTATTCTTGGGGGCAACACCTAAAGTTCTGGTTTTTAAAAGTGAACTAGGATCAATTGAAAATCTGGAAAAAGTTTTTTTGCCGTACAAAGGCAATGCCAACTTACTAGGATCAGGAAGAATATCGTCATCAAAAGTATCAGAGTCTCCTGACCCAAATCTTATTACAGTAATTTTTGATCTCGGATCTAATCGTGAAACAAATCTATAAGGTGCAGGAACAACCTCTAAGTTGCTAGTGACCAGTTTTTTATCTGATCCTACGTTTAGAACGGCTTTAAATACAGTGTCTTGTGAAAGAGCTTCAACTTGGTAGTAATTATTTAAGGACGTATCAGTTACACTCATGATTTCTGATACGTGTGGGTTTGTTAATACAATTTCTCTAAATGGCTTATGTGCAGTTCCTATCTTAAAACTTTCATCTATTTCTGTTCCTGATATACATAAACCTTCTTTCGAAACAATAAAAGAAGCAGGTGACCCATCTCCATTTTTCTCATGAACAGAGTATCTACATGTCAATTGACCTTTTGAATTTGTCTCAGCAAAGTCAATATCTTCTGCTAAGTTAAAGGTAATGCCTGAATTTGCTTTTAAGACTGTTCCTTCTAATATTTGAGGTAATGCTGACTTTGCAGGAATATATTCTTTTGTTATGGTGTCTAATTCAGCAGGTATGTCCAAATAAAATCTAACCATAACAGAAGCAGGGCTAGCTCCAACTATCTTTACCCCAGCTTCTCTTACATGACGTACAACATTAGAACTTTCAATTGCTGTAAGCGGATTGAGCTCATTAAATTGGTGATCTAGATAATACGACATCGTATCACCAACCATAGCTGCCATATCCAGAAACAAACCACCAAGACTTGCTTCAGAAAAGTCTTGAATCTTTTCCGGAAAATAAACTCTTGCATAAGTCAACAACTCATTGCGTAAAGAGTCAAAATCCTTTGCAATAAAATTTCTAGTCTTTTGTTTCTTTATTTTTTTCTGTATGTCAATTGCCATATTTGTTATCCTGAAACGTACAATAGAACTTCTAGCATCTGCCTGTCAGTTGATATAGCAGGTACTGTATAAGTTATTCTTATGCCTACTTTTCCTGTGTGTTGATTGTCAAACTTTTCAACAAAAGGTTCAAATGTCTCTAAGTTAATGTAAGGCATATATTTTGAAGTTGCCGATGCAATTCTTCTTGTTGCCTCTTGATCTCCATCTTCAGATCCTAACTCAAAAGTAAGTTCTTCTAAGTTGGCTCCAAAATCAAAAAATCCTAATCTACCACCATGATTAGTAAGTATCATATTTTTGAAATTGTCTTTGATCACAGACAATTGATTTGTGTGCATTTTTAGAAGGGAATTATTACCTAATTGTACTGGAGTTGATATACCGATAGGTGTTTTGACTGTAGTGGTTTTGCTATTTGAGTTATTGTCAACTTCTAACTCACCTACGCTTTTAAAGTCATAAATTTTTCTATTGTTCGTGGTTGACATAAAACACTCCCTGCAAGGAGTAAGTATACATCGAACAAAGTGTACGTGTAATAGAGTTGATCTCTACAACTACTTGATCAATCCTCTTCCGTCAATTTTTTGCGAAGGCTCTTGACCAAAATTCAAAGGAGCTGATTGCGGAATTCCTATAATCGGTGTTCCGGGAACTGTCCCAGTTGCTCCAGCACCACCAACTGCACTATTCAAATAGGTAGCAGGAGGTACTTGAACCTCGACCCCTACAATCTCTAAATCTTCTAAAATATGCTTTATAATTTCTTCTGATAGTGCTTTGGCAAAAGCATTACAGAATTTTTGACGATGACCGTCACCTTCATCTGGAGCAGCACCTAGTGCAGAGTCAAGCTCAGACTTTAAAGATGACTTTAAGCTCGAATGTAGTTCACCTTTATTGAGTGCCATTATTTTATCAACCCCGTACCGTTGTTAATTTGATCATGCATGGTTGGAGGATTAGGTATGACTATTGCGGGTACCCCTACACCTCCTGTTACACTTTTAGCATAAGAACCCGGGTCAACCATTATTTTAATTCCTGTAACTTCCATATTTTTTATAATATGGTCGACCACTTCTTTTGCAACAGCTTTTGCAACTGCATTACAAAACTTTTGACGATGTCCGTCACCTTCGTCGGGTGCTGCACCTTGTTCTGCATCCAGCGCAGACTTTAATGCAGACTTAAGTGCATTTTCCAATTTGCTTGCATCAAGTGCCATTATTTGATCTTCCCCACCTTGCTCAATATTGTATTTTCGGCTCCACCATCCCCCAAAGCCGCTAAGACTTGAATGGTTGCCTGAAGTACTGCAGGTGACAATACGTTAGGGCTAGCCCCTTGTGATATAGTTGGTGCATTATCTCTTATTGCCTGCAAGAATGGAATCAAAACAGAATCAGACAAAGTGTTTCCTAATACCATTTGTTCCTCAGCTTCATTACCAACAAACGTTTGATTTTCCCTTCCATCACCAATTATAATGGTTTCAGCATCAATCATAACCTTACCACCTGGAAGCATTGTAATAGAGCACGTTTTTGTCGGATCCTCATCCTCTCTCACAATTCTAATCGACCCCTCTTGTTTAGGACGGTCATTTTCTTCCTTAGTATGCCTTGAAACTATTCTAATTTCATTTGATTTAACAATTACATAAGGAGACTCATTAACAGGTTCTGCACCGTTGTCCTTCATAAATCCAGGTAATTGAGCTTCTAAGCCTAAGTTAGCATCTCCGTCTGTGTTCATTGAAACATATACTCGGGAAGCATCGTGCAAAAAGTCTGGATCACCCTCTGTAGCAACATCTTGTCGATTATTTGGTATTTCTTTTCTTATGTCGTCGCCAAAATAAGCAGAAGGATTTTTATCAACTTCTAATGCGCCTCGAGCATTTTCAATTACTCGAGGTTCAGTATCTGTCAAAGCATCTTTGTCAGGGTCAGGTTCGCCCGCAAACATTCCTCTTCCAGCGACGATATCGACAGTACCCGAAAAGGGTCTTAATCCTTCCCCTTCAGGAGTAAATGCATTACTAGTAGTTGCTCCTTCCGGTCGAGCATCTGTGCTCCATCCTCTATCTGTTCCTAAGCAAATTAGAGAATTATGTGATCCCTGAAGCACTAAGTCACCTGGTCTTTTGGTAAATCTAGGAACAGGCTCCAAAATAAATGATTGTCCTCCTAGAGAACCCGTAAAGATTGATTCATAAATTGGATCTGTTTCTTCACCTTCTTCACCCGTTGGTTGTGCTATTGTTGTTGCAGCATCATCACCTTGCTCAGTTGCTCCATTGTTAAAGGCAGGAGGACCAGGTTTTGTATCCGGATCTTTTGTGCCCTGTATTTCTTCAGCCTCTTCGTCTTCTTCTGTGTCTTCTGCCAAGTCAGAAAGATCTTCAGACTTTCCAATTGATATTGAAAACTTTCTATCCCCATGGGTGTAGTTGAGATCATCGACAAAGTCTGCCTCGGATATTCTACACATCCAGTAAGCAATTTGCTGAGGGATGTCAGGTGATTCGGCAAAAACCCATACCTGTTCTCCTTGTTTGACAGGCATTGCAATATGAGGAGGAAAGAACGGATAG
>Ga0181582_10002874_pt1 | contig 13740 bp, 9 predicted proteins | sample 071ome_32_FD_132438 | JGI IMG/M metagenome (GOLD analysis project Ga0181582, IMG submission 132438) | Coastal salt marsh microbial communities from the Groves Creek Marsh, Skidaway Island, Georgia - 071405AT metaG (megahit assembly) | ecosystem: Environmental > Aquatic > Marine > Intertidal zone...
ACAAAGAAGGCGGATGAAGCAATGATCGATACCAGCAATCCGATTCCAAAGGACATGACTGTCAGCTTCCGTCTGACACTCATCCGGCCCAATCGCGATTACATGGCATTGGGAAGCTTCATTTCCATTGAACCGCTTCCGTGGTGCGACGAGGGAAATACACATCAAAAGGGACTGCCCCACCCGCCACATGACGCGACAGATGCACCAGCCCTCTGAACCGCACTTCGGAATCAGACGTATGTATCCCTTCACCCATCATTCAAAGGACGGCCACCAGCCCTGGTCTCGACTCCAACCATGGGGTGCCTTCGTCCGCTTTTGCTGGTATCGGCATACCCATGTGAAAACTTTAGTGGCATCCCTGACAAGACGAGCGCCTTCATCCCTTGAACAAAAGGCAAAGGATTGTCAGCCTTCGCCCGATCATGAGAGCCGTCATCCAACGTGTTTCCGAGGCATCCGTCGCAGTCGAGGGAAAGGTCACCGCCTCGATCGGCCCGGGCCTTCTCATCCTGCTGGCGGTCGAGGAGAATGATGAGGCAACGGACGCGGAATGGCTTGCACCGAAGATCGCCCGCATGAGGATCTTCCCAGATCAGGACGGACTGATGAACGTCGCAGCGGCAGATTCCCACCTCCCGGCCATCGTCGTCAGCCAGTTCACGCTCTACGCCAGCACCCGGAAGGGAAACCGACCCTCCTTCATGCGAAGCGCCAGGCCCGCCAAGGCCGTGCCCCTCTACGAATCCTTCAACCAACTCCTCGCCCGGGAACTCGGCGGCGAGGTCCAGACCGGCGAATTTGGTGCAGACATGAAGGTAGCCCTCGTGAACGATGGCCCCGTCACCATCATCGTCGATACCCGCGAACGCGAATGACCATGCCATCACCGACAACCCACCTGCTGGAATGCTTTGAAAGGACACTGGAGGATGCCCGGTTCACCCGATCGGAAAAGAGAGCCATCAACCAGGTGATCCGCGAAATGAAATGGACGCCCAGGCTGCTCGAGCAGATCCGGGCCGGACTTTTCTCAATGGCCCGCCACAGACCCGGGGCTTTTCCCGATGAATGGATCGAGGAGGCACTGCGTTGTCTTCCATCCTCGATAGGCAAGACACCCATCTCCAAGGTCTTCTTCAGTCCGGGAGAGGGGCCACTTGCCGCACTTCGCCACCTGATCCAGTGTGCTGGAAGCAGCATCGACATCTGCGTGTTCACCATCACGGATGACCGGATCACCAGCCCGATACTGGATGCCCATCAGCGCGGCGTCCGGGTCAGGATCATATCTGACAACCACAAGGCCGAGGATTCCGGATCCGACATCTACCGCCTCGCGAGGATGGGCGTCCCGCTCAGGCACGACTGCACATCCAACCACATGCACCACAAGTTTGCCCTGATCGACGGGAACACGCTGGTCACGGGAAGCTACAACTGGACACGGAGCGCTGCTGACAAGAACCATGAAAACATCCTCGTGACGGATCACCCCCACGCAGTCCGTGATTTCAAGAAGGAGTTCAACCGCATCTGGGAGGAGTTCAGCTCCTGCAATACCTGAGCCTCTTCCGGGATTACAAAGCCCGGTTCTTATCGTAACGGCCGAATCCTTGCCCCAGGACTGTTGTGTGTGTAAAAACTGAGACGTCGCAGGAAGACCCAACACCAAACCAAAGCATTTCATGCCATTCATCACCTTCCTCATTGGACTCGGCCTCTACTGTGTGGTCCGGGTGCTCATCACAGGCTTCTACACCATCCGCCCCGACGAAAGGGCTGTCATCACCTCTTTCGGCCGGGCGCAGCGAATGCCGGGCGACCCCATGTCGGACGATCCCAATCTCACAGAGGACGAGAAGGAACGCTACCAGTTTCCTGCCGTTCGCGTGATCGGACCCGGTGGTCCGTATTTCAAATGGCCATGGCAGCGACTCTACAAGGTCAGTGTCGCTACCGAGGCGGTGAGCATCGTCTGGGATCCCTCCAAGACACAGAGCACCATTGAGGCCGTCACCAAGGACAACCTGACCACCGGCGTCAACGGCCAGCTGCGCTATCGTGTCAGTGAAAACAACCTCTACGCCTACCTCTTCGGCGTGATCAGTCCCCTCGAACACGTCATGGGGTACTTCATCTCGGTCCTGCGCGAACGTATCGCCACCTTCACCGATCCCAAGGGGCAAAGCCTCGTTTCCGAGGAGGAAATGGAGGGCGAAGGATCCAGCGCCGCAGCAGAACTTTCCGAAGGTGTCTCGATCAATGACCTGAGGAAGAACCTGCCCCTCCTGAACGAATACATGGAACAGCAGTGCCGCTCGACCTCCGGTCGCTATGGTATTGAACTGGACGCGGCCCTGATCACGGAGATCGATCCTCCACCCGAGGTGGACCGGGCACTCTCCGCCATCAACAGCACACGCAACCAGGTTGCAGCGGACATCAGCACGGCACGAGCGGACGCCGAGCAGCAGATCACCATGAGCAACCGTGCCGTGGAGATCGCATCCAACAACGCACAGGCGGAAGTCGCCCCTCTCAACGTACTGGCCAGCACACTCAAGAAGATCAAGACCGAAGGCGGTCCCGAGGCACTGAAGGCCTACCTTCGCAACATGCGTGTTCCACTATTGGAACGCGCCAACCGCATCGTCCACTCGACCAAGAGCTGAGCCACGGAAAGGAAACCATCATGGAACCATTGACTGTCTTCTTGTCCATCTTCGGCTTCTTCGGAGGACTCCTGATCATCCCCATCGGGTTGGGATTCGCCAAAGCCTTCGGCCTCTACGCGGTTGTCAGCGAGCGCGAGTCCCTCGTCTACACCCTGTTCGGAAAGGTCCTCGGCACCATGTCCGAGGCAGGCCTCCACTTCCCCTTGAAGGAATTCGGTCCCAAGGCCTTGCTGGTCCCCTTCTTCGGCAAGCGCCAGAGGGTCAGCACCGCCATGCGACAGCACTCCCTCCGGAACCAGATGGTCAACTCCGAGGAGGGCACTCCCATGGGTGTCGGCATCTGGTATGAGATGCAGGTCACCGATCCGGTTTCCTACCTCTACATCAACGCCAACCCGGAGGGCTCCCTCCAGGCCAACGTCGCCAGTTCCACCATCTCCACCCTCAGCAACCTTGAGATGGAGAAGATGCTGGAGGATCGTCATACCCTGAGTCGCACGGTCCGGAAGACCGTATCTCCCCTTTCCGAAAAATGGGGATACCGCCTCGGATCCGTCTATATCCGAAAAGTGGCCTTCACCGACCGGCAGATGGTCGACAACATCACCGAGAAGGTCGTGAAACGCCTGGTCCAGGTCACCAGCGCCATGAAGCAGGATGGTGAAAACCGCGTTGGCCTCATCAAGAGTGAAACCGCCTACAAGGTCTCCCAGAAAATGGCGGAAGCCTCAGCAAAGCGTCCCGAGGTCGTGGGTGACACCCTGAACAGCATCGCCAAGGACGACCCTGAAATCATGCAGGCCGTGATCGAGGTCATGGAGACCGAAAAACTTCTGGAATCCGGCGCCCGGGTCGAAGTCATGCCGGAGAACGCAAACTTCCTGGTTCAACTGGGCGATGCATCCTCGACTGCCGGACGCAACAATCCGCCCCCCCTCGGTCGGTAGTCATCTTCAAGCGCCTCCTTCGTGGTCACTGCCTTGGGGTTGTTCCCCCAAGGCACATCCGTGTTTTCCTTTTTAAAGGCAACTGGTAGTTTCCCATCCACATGTTCACATCGAGAGGTACCCTGCAGACGTCCCTTCTTTGTCTGCACCTGACGACATCCGCCATCCTGCATGCGGACGAATCGGGGAACCGTGGCTTCCAGTTCACCGGCCCCGAGATCTTCCCCATCGACGACAACATCAACCACCTCCGCCACGGCGACCTGGACGGAGACGGACTGATGGACCTGATCGTCGTGAACAACAACCGCAGCCGCATCAACCTGCTCTACAACCGCACGGGCAAACCCGTCGGGAAGAACCGAACGGTCAAGACGGAAGACATCAACGAGCTACCTCCCGACGCACGTTTCGAGGTGGAATCGATCGCATCGGAGAAGCGCATCGCCAGCTTTGCGGCGGAGGATCTCAACAACGACGGTATCCCTGACTTCGCCTACTTCGGTGAACCCAAGGAACTGGTGGTCCACCTGAGCACCGGGCCCAAGTCATGGGACGAGATCAAGCGCTGGACCACCCCGGAAGCCCAACTCACCCCGAACGGTCTGACCCACGGCGACCTCAACCACGACGGACGAACCGACCTTTTGCTGCTGGCCGAGGGTTTCTGCTACCGCTTCCTTCAGGGTGAAGACGGTCTCGGGATGCCGGACAAGTTTCCCTTTTCCGGAGGAATCAAGGCCATCCAATGCCTCGATCTCAACCATGACCTCAAGGATGACCTCCTGCTCGTCGACTGGGACGACAAGACCCCGTTCCGGTTCCGGATCCAGACGGATGAAGGGCGCTTCGGTCCCGAGAAGTATCTTGAACATCCGATGATCCGCTCCTACTGGGCGGACGACCTCGATGGCGAAGGCACGCCGGAGGTGATCACGATTTCGCAGTTTTCCGGCAGGGCCCAGCTTCTCCAGCTTCAGCCCGAGGAATTCGATCCGAAGGCGGAGAAGCTCCAGCTGGGGACCTTCTCGGTGCTGCCCCTGGAATCCACCTCCAAGGCCAGTCGCGGCCAGGCCTGGGTCGACATCAATGGAGATGGCCTGAGCGATTTCCTGGCGGCCGAACCTGACAGCGGGCAGATGACCCTCCACCTTCAGGCTGAGAAGGGGCAATTCGATGCCGCCATGACCTTTCCTTCCTACGCGGGCGTTTCACAGCTGCTGGCAGCCGACTGGGATTCCGACGGGCGGCCGGAGGTCTTCGTCTTCAGCCCGGAGGAAAGGACCGTGGGTGTCACCCGCCTTGGGAAGTCCGGACGGCTTCCCTTTCCCGCACAACTCCCCCTCAAGGGACGCCCCCTGTTCATCGCCACCGGCAGGCTTGCCAAGGATGCCCACCCCGGCTTGCTTGTCATTTCGGAGGCCGACAACAGGAGAACCCTTGAAATTCATCGCCCTGAAGGACTGGCAAGGTCCATTCCCCTCCCGGAAAGTTTCCGCGGCACTCCGAGGGAGATGATCGTGCACGACGTCGACCAGGATGGGAGGAACGACGTGGTACTGCTCGTTCCCTACGAAAAGGTTCGTGTTCTCAGGCAGCAGGAGGACGGCGATTTCAAGAGTCTGGAGGTGGATCCCCCCGGGGGCAGCCAGGACAGGCCATGGCTGGCGACCATGGATGTCGACCAGGATGGAACCGATGAAATCCTATTCGCCCAGAAGAACTTCCTGAGGGCGGTGATCCTATCAAGGTTGAATGAGGAATGGGTCTTCCACGTGAAGGACCAGATCAATGGCGCCTCAGGCCGTTCCGTCATTGCAGGTGCCACCACCCTGACGGACCTAGCCGGCAAGACGGCCCTCTTCCTTCTCGACAATGGCGAACGAAAGCTGACGGTCAGTCGCCGGGACGAGGCGGGAGTATGGCGGGTAAGCCAGTCCGTGGACCTGCCTGTCGCCCAGCTGACGGGCCTGGAATCCATCCAGTTGGGGCTCAAGACCCGAAACTGCCTTGCGTTCAGCAGCCTCAATCTGGCGGCCTCGACGCAACTGGACGGACTGAGATGGAAACTCCAGGAGAAGGCGGACTACGAAAGCCCGATTCGGAACGGCATGTTGATGGATGTGGTTTCAGGTGATCTCAACAATGACAGGATCAAGGACCTCGTCTTCCTCGAGACTGGAAAGAATCATCTCGACGTGGTGCAGTTCACTGCGAAGGGGGAATTGAAACCGGGCAATCATTGGAAGGTCTTCGAACAGAAGTCGTATCGCGGACGAAGGAGCATGAGCCCTGAACCAAGGGAGGCCCTCATCGCGGACCTGACCCACGATGGCAAGGGGGATCTTGTCATCCTCGTTCACGACCGGATACTTCTCTACCCTCAACTTTGATGCTGCTTTTGCCCTTGAATCCAAATCGATTGGAGTCCTGAATTTTCCTTTCCCGACCAACAAGGGGAAAACCAACACCTGAATAATTCATGAAGCAGTTCGCGGTCTCCTTTGTCATCGCCTTGGCGTTGATCCTGTTCTTCGCAAAACCGGATTCCACCTCCAGGCCAACCTACTCGACTTCCCAACAGGAAGAGAAACTGGAGCTGGAAGAAAACTCATCTACTCCTTCCCGATTGACCATTACATGGAAGGGAACGTCAGGACGCGAAGGGGAGCCCATTCTTGCGCCCTTCTTTGAACAGGAATCCTTCAAGGCCTTCAAGGCTTACGTTCTCGGGCGTTTCGAAACAACCATGGGGTTCAACGTGGCACCTTTCAGCCACCTTCCGAAAATCTCAAGGGAGCTGGTGACCGCCTTCCCGGCACAGTCGTTCGCACTCGAGATCGGCCTGACGGACAACGACGTCATCTACGGAATCATCGGCATCCGATCAGGAGACGAATGGACCTACCACCGTTCCGACTCGGCTTCAGACACCCTCGAAGTGGAATCGATCCGCCGATTGGAGGCATTGGCTTCCACTGCGGAAGACAAACAGATGATCTTTGAAGCCAACGGCATTCCCACTCTGACCGAGCAGCTGGGGCTTCAATCTAACGAAAACTTCCAGTTCATCGCCTTTACGGTCCATGAAGGCGGAAGCAGCCTTCAGATCGACGGAGATGTTCATCTGACAAGCCCCTTGGGATTTGAGCTGGAAGAGTGGAACATTCCCGAGGCCGCAATCCATGATCCGCTCATATCCTTCACCGCGGCGCAGGGACTCGGGGGACTCTTCCTTTCACAGCCCCTGTTGGAATCCCTTGTCCCCGAGAGATCGGGCAACCAGTTCTTCAGCTGGGTGAACGAAGGGTTTCCCTTCCTCATGTTCGCCGCCCTCCCGGTAAAGGATGCCGCTTCCCAATTGAAAAAGAACAGTGAACGGATCGTTTCAACGCTGAAAGCCAGACAGGACCTGCTTTTCTCAAGGAACATACGTTTCGTCGACGAGGGAAACCAGCTGATGATGAGCGGGTACCTGCCGGTCATTCATCCCTTCATTCGCCCCTCGGCACACCCTGACTATGCCTTGGCAGGCATCATCCCGATCAAGGAAGGAACCATGACCAACCCTCCTCCCGCGGCCTTGCTGAAAGAAATCAGGGAATTGGACAATCTCGTCTTCTACGACTGGGAACTTTCCAAACTGAAACTGGAGACGGCCAAAGCTTCCATGCAGATCCTCTCATTGCTCTCCACACAGCCGTTCAAGGAACTCAAGTCACCACTCTACGCCTGGCTCGATTCCGTAGGCAGCCAACTGGGCAATACCACAACCACCGTCAGCGCATCTTCCAACACCCAACTCCATTTCAAGAGGCGCTCACGCCTTGGATTATCCGCTCTGGAATGGGTAACCCTTGGTCGTTGGCTAGAATCCGACAGCTTCCCGAGAGCCATCTCATTGGTGCCCTTCCTGCCCTTGAAGACGACCCGTAACATTCCCCAGACTCCCCTGGCTCCTGTTCCTCCTGCCGGCCCAACGCCCCTTCCGAGAGCCACACCCCTTTGAAAATGCTGAAACTTGGCGTCAACATCGACCACGTCGCCACCGTCCGCGAAGCACGGTATCGCGGTCTCTCAGATGGTGAACCCTCCCCGGTCCAGGCGGCACTCGACGCGGAATCAGCGGGAGCGCATGGCATCACGGCTCATTTGAGGGAAGATCGCCGCCACATCCAGGATCGGGATGTGAGGGAACTTCGCGACACCATCACAACCCGGCTCAACCTTGAGATGGCCAACACCCCTGCGATCATCGACATAGCTCTGACCCTCAAGCCCGACATTGTCTGCATTGTTCCGGAGAAACGCGAGGAATTGACCACCGAAGGCGGACTCGACGCAGCCGGAAATCTGGAGGCCCTCATGGATACCACAGCCCGCATGCTCGATCGCGGCATCGAGGTCAGCCTCTTCATTGACCCTGATGAGCATCAAGTCGAGGCCGCCTCAAGAATCGGAGCCCCCTTCATCGAACTCCATACCGGACGATTTGCCGAAAACTGGAAGGGTGGATCGGGACTCGAGGAGGAATGTCAAAGACTGAGGAAAAGCGCCGAACAGGCCCACCGCGCAGGGATCCGCGTGAATGCCGGACATGGCCTCAACTACGAAAACCTCAAGACCCTTTACGAAACACCCTATCTCGAGGAATTGAACATCGGACACAGCATCGTCAGCCGGGCCATCTCAGTGGGAATGAAGCAGGCGGTGAATGAGATGCTCTTACTGATGAAGGACTACCCCTGCGGTGGGCAGGCCGATTCAAAATCTTGAGCTGTCATTTCATTCCCTTTGTGGCAGTAATACAACATGCGAATTGGGAATCCATCAGGAGGATCAAGGAGGGGGGGGACCTGTCTCGGCCTGATTCTCATTCTCGGATTCGGGATTCTTTTCGTCGGGGGCTTTTTTGCGTGGAAGTGGCACAAGGAGGACAAGGCAGCCCGCTCCGCCTTCTCGCAGGACCCAAGCCTCAAGGAGACGAACGAGCCAAGGGAGCTTGAAGTGGTGGTAACCAGGGACTGGGAAACGAACCACAGCGAGGTTCGGGAGGAACTACCCCTTCCATCGCTGGAACCGGACCAGCCTTCCATCATCGAGAACAGGACGGGACCGGATCCGAGGGTTCTGGAACCCGAACCGGAAGAAATGCCCCTGACGCCTCCACCTCCACCCGGAATCAACACCAACCCTCCCCCGGAGATGGTACCGGAGGAAACACCGGCAACCTTCCGGCCACGACCGGTCATCGACCTCTTTGAGGCCCAGCTTCAGCTCGATCGACTTGGTTTCTCCTCGGGTTCCATCGACGGAGTCAACGGTGGACAGACAAAGGCGGCCCTGCTCGCCTTCCAACAGAGGGAGAGGCTTCCCATGACCGGCGTACTCGATGATCAGACGCGGGGGAAACTGATCCTTCAGCGCCCCGCACTGTCCCGCCATGTGATCCGTGAATCCGAAGTCGAAGGCTTGATTCCTACCCCGTCCTCATGGCTCGGCAAATCCAGGGCGCTCAGGCTCGGCTACGAGACCACACTGGAGCTCCTTTCAGAAAAATCACACTCCAACCCAAAGCTTTTGAAAAGACTCAACCCGAACATGGATTGGGGTCAGCTGAAAGCCGGCGACATCGTCGTGATTCCAGATGCTGGCCGTGACACTCCGTCCAGGCGGGGTGCCTTCATCCGCATCCGGCTTGGTTCAAAGACGCTCCAGGTTCTGGACGAACGGGCCCAGATTCTCGCCCACTTCCCTTGCAGCATAGCCAGGAAGGTGGAGAAAAGACCCCAGGGAGAGATCAAGGTGGAGGTATTGGTCGAAGGCCCCAACTACACCTTCGATCCGGAACGTTTTCCCAACACCCCGGAGAGCCGATCCGGTTCAGGAAAGCTCATCCTGCCTCCGGGCCCCAACAACCCGGTCGGCACCACGTGGATCGGGTTGAGCCTCCCCGGATATGGCATGCACGGGACTCCGGAGCCTGAACAGGTGGGACGAACCGAGTCCCTGGGATGCTTCCGCCTGGCAAACTGGAATGCCGAATACCTCCTGAAAATGGTTTCGATCGGGGACTCCGTTTTCGTGGTTCCCTGATCAGAAGAGCTCGACGTTGTCCCCGAATTCATCTTCGGCAGCAGCTGCCACCGTGGCCAGCTCCTCCTTGGGTTCGGCAGCCGGTTCCTCTTCACCAAAGAAGAGAAAGTCTTCGATCTCCTCCGTTGCAGGTGCAGGAGTGACAGGGTCCTTCCGGGCCGGTTGCCTTTGGATACCCAGGCTGAGGTCATGAACCTTGTGCTCCGCCTCCATCGTGTAGTTTTCGCGAAGTCTTTCCGAAGCTTCTCCCAAACCAAGGGCAAAAGACACACCGAGGCTTTCTGGAGCGAAAGCGGCACTGGACTCCTCCAGAAAGGTGGAAACCCGAGCGAGATGCTCCAACGGATGCTTGGAAAACATCCGTTGACCGGTCACATCGTTCACCTTGTTTACGATGGCGTCGCTGGAAGCCCCGAGCTCCATCAACGCCTCGAGGGCCTTGTCCCGGTGAAAATGAAGTCCGCTTTCCAGTTCCTCGCCCTCCAGATCAATGGCGGTACGTATTTCATACGCCACCTTTTCCAGGTCGGCACATCGAGCCACATCCTCACAAAGTGAATGACTCAGATCGCTTAGGGTGTTGGAGAGGGAGTTCCCAATCTCATAGATTTCGTCAGAGACCTGGCAGGTCTTCATCGAGAGCACCTCGAGGCCCGTCCCGTCTCCCAGGGTGGCGGCCTGGACCTGGGCATTCAACGCGATCAGGCGGATCTGAGCGGAGAGTTCCCTCATGGCGGACGTCAGGTTGGCAGCGGTTCCCTCCAAGGGGCGAATGAACTCCATCACCTTGGAAACACTGTTTACAAACCCTTCGTTCAACCGGATGACATCCGCCTTACCATCCAGAAGCTTCTGTACAATCCCCTCTGAGGAAACCGTGACCGACTGGAAATCCTGCATCGAGATGCAATCCGCATCCAGTTCACGGATGGCCTCCACCACGGCATCAAAGGAACCACCGACAGTGCGACTCGCGCGCTCAAGTTCCCCACCAGCATGTTCGACGTGGGCCTTCTGGATCAGCGAGGCTTCGTGAAGGAACTGTACCTTTTCCATCTGATACTTCCTGAACCTCCCGGTCCGGAGATCAGCAAAGCCAATCTCAATCTCCTCAAGCGCCTCCATGACATGCTGGAGCTGTTGTCCTGAGATGTCCTGATACTGGAGAGCCATCACCGATTTCATGACCTCTCCCTCAATCCTCTTGCTTACATCAAGCAGCTTGACGTCACGCTCGTGATTGCGCTCAAGGTCGGCACGAATGGCCGCCAGGGCCTCCTCGATCTCAATCTTGCCCTTGTTGATCTGATCACATTGCGCCCTGAGAGGGAGGCAGTAGAGCCTGATTCCCTCACGGACCTTGCCATTGATTTGCTGCAGATGGGGAAACTGCCTGTCAAGGGAATCACTTACCCGGTCCTTGAGACCCTTGATCTCATCAGCAAGAACCATGAAAAACTGCTGCTTCTCGGCGGGAAGCGACGACGCTTCAATCTTGAGGAGTGCAGGAAAGATCTTCATCGGGGCGACAGCACGCTGCAGGGTGTCCTCCAGTTGAAGGACCTCCGAAATGAGGACACTTTGTCGATCAAGGCTGTCGAGCAGCAGGATCGTCTTTTCCCGGTTTTCATCCATGCCCCGCAACCAGGTGATCAGGGTCTCAGCGGCACGTTCAAGAAGGGAGCTGTCATCCTTGCCGAGAGCGATCTGGAGAAGTTTTTCAGAACAGTCCACCAGGTTGTGGCTCATGTCCGCCAGTTCAGAAAGGTTGTTCGCTGCGCACGAGAACTCCTCCTGAAGCTCCGAAAAGCTTCCGACAGCAGCCTTTCTTTCCTCTGGAACCTTCCTTTTCAAGGATTCCAGTCTGCCTGAAGAATCCTTTCCTTTCCTCGAAAAGAGAGAATTCATTCCTTTAAGGATCCTTCCCATCCTGCCGACGGCCCCGGTCAAGATCCCCGACGCCGTTTTCAATCCCTTATGTACGTCATTCTCCATGAAGTCTCTGTTCTTTGAGGCATCGATTCAGGCCTTTTCGCCCATTTCGGAACCGAACCGGGGGACGATTGACCGTCCGCAGTCCGTTGCCGTCATTTAAGTCCATCGGACAGGATGGGCTCCTCTTGAACAGATTTTGGAAAAAGATGGGGGGAAGGGAGAGGCTACTTGGATGTCATGATCCACTCACCCCTCCAGTCCTTGGCAGGCGGATTCTTCTTCATCAGGTTGCAGCGCTCCACGTAGACGCCCGCCAGGGCATCATCAGGATTGAGCTTGAGGACAGCTTCGAACTCCTTCCTGGCATCGAGCCATTTCCTCCCGCGATAGAGGCTGATGCCATGCCCGAAATGCCCCAAGGCATCCATCATTTGTGGGTAGGAATCCTCGTTGTGGTAATCCAGCACCTCGTAAACCCCGACGGGTTCCGTCTTGCCCTTCACCACCACCTTGTCGATGTCACGAATGCGATAGGTTCCCTTCAGTTCCTTGAAGGTCGCCTCACTGATCAGGATTCGGGCGTGATACTGCTTGCAGGCACTTTCAAGGCGCGCAGCAAGGTTTACCCCATCACCGATCATGGTGTAGGGAGCCTGCTTCTCGGAACCGATTTCACCTGCCACGATCTTGTCCGTGCTCAGGCCGATTCCAATCTTGATGGGATCCTCACCCCTCGCCTCACGACCTTCGTTGAGGACCTTGAGCTTGCGAAGCATGGAAACGGCACTGCGAACCGCCCTGTCCGGATCATCATCATGGGGAATCACATGTCCGAAACCCGCCATGAGGGCGTCTCCAATGAACTTGTCGACAACCCCTTCCTCCTCATCAACGCAATCCGCCATGATGTTGAAGTACTCGTTGAGGAGGTTGACCGTCCCCTCCGCACCCAGGCTTTCGGTCAATGTGGTGAATCCCCGAATGTCGGAAAAGAGCACGGTGGCCACACAGGTCTGATCCTTGAGTCCGCCCTGCTCGGCAATCTTCTCGGCAAGGGCGGAGCCCATCGCCCGGGCCACAGCCGCCTTGCTCCGCTTCTCGGAACTGATGTCCTCGATCATGACCATCGTTCCAAGACGCTTGTTCTCACCGCTGATCAGGGGAACCGCGCTCAGGTTCACCGAAATCCTGCCTCCCTGCACTTCGAGGTCCGAATCGAGAGCGATCTCGGGCATCTGGGTCTTCTTGACCTTCTCAACACGCCTCAAAAGCCAGGTGTTGGACTCGTTGAAGACCTCCTTCGCATCCCGTTCAATGATCTCATCACCCGCTGCACGGAGGATCCTCAGGCCCGCGGCGTTGCAGGTGACGATCTTCTCGTTTTCATCGATGGTCAGGACTCCGCTGGACATTGATTGAAGAATACTTTCGTTGTAGTTCTTCATGTTCTGCATCTCGGCGAACAGCTTGGCGTTTTCGAGACCGATGGAAATCTGTGCCGTGAAGGCCTTCAGCCGACTTTCGTCCTCAGCATTGAAAGGTCCGCCCTGCTTGTTGAGCACCTGCGTGACCCCAATCACCTTGCCCTGCCGGTTAACCACGGGCACACAGAGGATCGACCGGGTGAAATACCCCGTCTTCTTGTCAAAACCGGGATTGAACCTCAGGTCGGCATAGGCGTAGGGAATATTGATCGTCTGGCCTGACTTGTAGACGTTGCCTGCGATGCCGAGATGATTGGGAAATCGGATGGTGGTGCTGCTGAGTCCCGTTCCCACCTCAGACCAGAGTTCATTGGTCTTTTCATCGTTTAGGAAGAGAGTGGAGCGGTCCGCCTTCAGCATACGCGTGGCCTCCCCCATGACGCGCTGGAGTAGAGGCTTCAGCTCCAGTTCCGAGGTCACGTCGGACACGATGTTCAGGAACTCCATCTCCTGGCTACGTGTCTTCTGCATCCGCTCAATATACTGGCGGCTTTGCAGGGTGATCGCGGCCTGGGTGGTCATCGCCTCGACCACCTGAAGATCCTTTTTGGTAAACTTCCCGTTTTTCTTGTTGAGCGTCTGGACGACACCGATGAC
>Ga0181582_10002879_pt1 | contig 13729 bp, 9 predicted proteins | sample 071ome_32_FD_132438 | JGI IMG/M metagenome (GOLD analysis project Ga0181582, IMG submission 132438) | Coastal salt marsh microbial communities from the Groves Creek Marsh, Skidaway Island, Georgia - 071405AT metaG (megahit assembly) | ecosystem: Environmental > Aquatic > Marine > Intertidal zone...
CCTCGAACCAGCCTTGCAGGGGGACTTCCCCCCCGCTGGCCCCGAACTTTTTGAGGAGCCAGGTTCTCATCGCGAGAGTCTCCTCCGTCGCCCCTGTCCCGCTCAACTGCGACGCTAGCGCGTACGCCGTTGACAATGACATCGCGTCGTCATCCACGAACGAGGTGACGACGGTGAATGCGATCTGCGACGCCGCGTGCGACGCCGCGAGGATGGCAACGCACTCCTCGTCGGTGAGGTCGGTCATGCGTCCGCGGGGACGTTATTGGCCGCACTTTACGAGTCCCTGCTGCACGCTTATACGGAGTACGGGTCGAGGGACCGCCCATATGAGGCGGACGTCCGCCCGTGCGAGAGAAATGCGTGACACGATCGTCCTGGCAACTGAGTCTCTCAGGCTGAGAGCTGCTGAACATCTGGGGGCCTCCCTGTGCCCATGCGGGCGTACTGCCCCATACCATTAGTGCCGGGCGGCGCCTCGCTCCGCAAAATTCTCAAATCACAGAAGTATCGATCCATATTTCCCCTCGGCGCGCAAGAGGCGGTCTCGGAACGAAAAGGAGGAGCAGCACATTTTCCCGCGCGTTCCGTCGCCTCGACCCGTGTCGACATCGGCGTTTCCGTCTTCGTCGTTCGTTTACGTGCGGTCGGAGAAATGCTCCGCGAGCCCGCCCTCGGATCCCCGGGAGCCGGGACTTTCCCCCCCGGCTCCTCCGGAATGGTGCGCCTGCGCGTGGCCTCCGCGACCGGCATGGGCCCCGGGACCCTCCCCCAGCGGTCTAGGTCGCGTATAGGTGCAAGAGGGACCGACAACAAGGCCGCGGATCTCCTGCCCTACGTCGCCAAGCCCGAGAACTGGGTGATGCCAAACGAACTCGGGTCGGGGGTCCGCGAGGTGAAGCAGGTGACGCCCCTGCCCTGAAGACACGGTGCATTGGGGGAGGTTCGCCGGGAGTTCCCTGTCGAACGGGGTTTATCCGATATCTACCCGCCCACGGTGCAAGGGGGGGGGGCGCCGAGACGGTCCGCGGAGATCCCGCTGCGGTGCCTCGCAGGGCAGGGATCGACGGGAGCGCTCCTGGCGCGATCCGATCGCCCCTCGCGACGAATCGCGGCACTCTGTCTCCACAGCTGCACCCATCTCGCCACATATCCGACACGCGACCCCCCGCCCCGGACCTGCAGGACGTGGACTTCGCCTCCACGAGCCTCAAGGCGCCGGGGAAGAGCGACGCGCCGTACACTGTTTACACGGTGCGGTTCCGCACGGGTTCGTCGAGAGGCTCTGGCCTCTCCGAGCCCCAGTCGGGCGTCATCGTCGGCCTCATCGGTACGTTCCTCGCCCGCGGGCCGTCGCGAATGCGAACCGGGGACCCCGCCCCCCTCCCCCGGTGAGAGGCGACCTGCCCACGCCCGCCCCGCGCCCCGCCGCCCGCAGGGGAGGACGGGCGGTTCTGGCTGGAGGATGTCGCTGCGCTGCACGACGAGGCGGACCGCATGCGGGACCTGGCCGAGATCTGCGACCTGGTGGGCCCCGCGGGGGGCGCCAATTGCGACGCGCAGGTGATGGGGCTCGAGGGGATGGTGGCGCCGCCGGCAGAGGACGGCAAGCCGCGGGCGCCCATGCGGCGGTTCCTCCAGGGCTCCGTGGACGAGGTCTCGTTCGCCGGGCAGGAGGTCGGCAAGCTCGCGGCGCTCCTCGTGGCCCCCCGGGCGGGCACGTGGGAGGTGGAGGAGGTCACCGTGTCGTCCTCGCGCTCCATGGAGTCGCAGCGCTTCGTCTGCCGCCGGCGCCTGGGCAGCGACCGCCGGGCCGACGCCGACGCCGTGCAGCTGCTCCCCGTCGGGGCCGACGTCGTCCTCTACGGCGACCGGCAGCTCTCGCGGGAGCAGGCCGACCGCGTCCGGGCCGACAGTCTCTCCGAGTACCAGACGCGCAAGGCGAGCCAGGCGCTGGCCAACGGGCTGCTCGTGGCGGGGGGGTCCGTGGCCACGCTGGCGCTGGGCGGCGCGAGGGCCGCGCTCCCGTACGCCGTGGGGGGGCTGGAGGGCATGGTGTACTTTTGGCTCCTCTCAAAGCAGGTGGAGGGCATCACGTCGGCCGGCGCGGCAGGCAAGAGCTACAGCGAGGTGCTGCGGGAGGAGCTCCGGCTCGAGGAGCTCCGGCGGTACGAGCGCGAGGAGGAGGCCATGCTCCGCGGGGCCCGCCCCTCCGACCCCGCCGCCGCGCCCGGGGGCCTCGCGCGCGTCGCCGAGTCGACGCCCTTCCGGTACCTGGTGCTCTTCGCCATGCTCTACGCCTTCTTCTGGGGGGTGCAGTCCGTCGGGCACGTCGAGTCGGACTCGACGGGCTTCAAGACGCTCCAGATCGCCCTCGGCGTGCTCGGCTTCCTCCAGTACAAGGTGGCCCTCCTCATCACGTCGGTCGTGCCCTTGGGGGAGGACGACGCCCCGGGGCAGGCGCTGGTGCGCGACGAGGTCTCTGAGAAGCTGGGCGGGCGGCAGTGAGGGAGCGCGGGGGTCGGCCAGGAGCGGGGAGCCCGCGGGACGCGGGGGGCGGGCCCTAGCGACGCTTCCAAAAGGCCCTGGCCGGCCCCGTCCGTTCAACAGCGGGGGGCTGCCCGCCACGGTCACTGGGTCCACGGGGGCGCCGCCGGGGCTCCCGGGGGCGTCACTGCCCGTCCCCCGCCCCCGCTGCCCGGATCTCCGCCAGGAGCCCGTCCAGCGTGTGGCACATGGCGTCCGTCTTCCGCAGCAGCGCCCGCCTCTCCTCCCGCTCCTCCCCGCCCAGACCCTCCATCGCGTCCATGGCCAGGAGCTTTCGCTCGAGCATCTCGCGCGCCTCGCGGACCCGGAAGTCCCGGGACTTGGCCGCGCCTTCGGGGGGCCCGGAGCCCCGCGGGGCCGCGCTCAGCTCCCCGACCACGCCCTCCCACCGCTCGATCGACGCCCGCAACTGAGTCAGGCGCTCGCGCGCCGTCGCGGGGGGGGGCGGGGCGGGCGGGGCGGGCGGGGCGTCCGCCGCGCTGGCGCGGGCCAGGGCGTACTCCGGGGCCAGTCGGGCCATCAGCTTGGCCCCCGGCTTGACCCCCGACGCCTGCAGCGGGGCCGCGGGGTCCCTGAAGCGCCCCCGGAAAAGCACTTCGATGGCCTCGGGGGGCACGCCGGCTGCGGGGGAGAGCGCCGCGGAAACGTCCCCGAAGGCGGCCTCGATGGGGACCTGCGCGAGGTGGCGCTGGGGCGGGATCGCGGGAGGCGGAGGCCGGGGCGGCAGGACACCCGCCCCGCCCGCAGGGCGCCGGGAGCGGGGCCGTCCCCCGAGCCGCCCTCCCCCCGCCCCCCATGGAGCGACGCCGGGGCCTCGCGGAGGGGCGGCCGCCGGGGGCGCGGGAGGACGCCGTGCCGCGCGCGCTCACCTCTACGTGGTGCGTAGTGCCATCGAAAACGACCTTCAGGCCAAGGGAACTCATCTCGAAAGGATGGCTACCGCTAGCGCCCTTTTCGACTGCGGGGCAGGACGGTCGGGTGGGGCAATCGCGCGTCGCGCCCTCGCGGGCCCGGGGCGGGTCCGGGCCACTGCGCGAGAGGAGAGGGGGGTATTAGGAGCGGCGGTCTGCGCGTGACGCACCGGACGCCCTCTGTCCCATCCACGCCGCCCCAAACTCCGGAGCTCGTCCAGGGGCCCCCAGGAGGTCGGTTGGTGCGGGCGCCCCGAGCAGTGAGGCCGCGAGCCTGACACAGCAGCAGGAGGGGTGCGGGAGCTCCTTACTGGCCGCGCGGCGCCGTCGCGAGCGAGCGAGAGCCCCCACGCGCACATGCTTCAAGGCCCCTCTGCTCGGGGCGCCAGGGACGGCGCCCCGCGGGGCGCGCGGGGGGGCTCCGGGGCGGGGGGCAGCATGAAGTCCGGGTCCCTGCCGGGGTCGGCGAGCCTCGACCTGACCCCCCCCCACATCCCCTTCCCCCTCCGCCCCTCCTTCCCGGGACGCGTCCGCCCAGCGTAGTGGTGCTGCAGCCGGGTCTGGAACTCCTTGTCGTTGGCGAGCGCCGGGACCCAGCTGGTGGGGTCCATCATGTTGAGCATGTTGAGCCAGGGCGTCTGCGCCTTGTTGAGCCAGTCGCGCGGGGTGTCCTCCTCGGACTTGATCGCGTCGTTGATCAGGTGCTGTATCCGCTCCATCTCCTTGTCCAGCCAGACGCCCCGCTCGGTCGCCTCGTGGGGGCGCGGGGGGGCCGAGACGGTGTAGAGGACCCGCTCGATGTCGTTCTTGATCGTGGTGTACATGCGGGCCGTGTTCTTGGCGTCCTTGGAGCGGTCGTGGTACCGGAAGACGCGCACGGCGGCGGCCGTGATGGAGGCGCAGATGGCCGCCCCGGCCGTCAGCCACTGCAACCACAGGGGGGGCTGGCTGCTCCCCAGCGCCCCCGTCGTCCCCGAGATGCCCGCCAAGGCCGACAGGATGACGTTGCTCAGCGACAGGATCTGCGCGTACCACTCGAACGTCGCGTGCACCTGCCAGAACCGCTTCCGCTTGACGTAGGCGTCCTCCAGCCATTTGGCCATCAGTTGCACCTGAGGGTCACTGGAGGTCATCCACCTCGGCAGCCGGTGTCCGACCGGCGGGTCGTCGGCGTACCCGCCCGTGGACGCGGACGGGCCCGCCTCGGACTCGAACCGCCCACCGGGCGGGGGGTAGGAAGGGTCCGGGCTCGCCAGCGCGGGGGCCGCGGCCTCTGGCGGGGCGGGCCCCCGCCCCGCCGGCGCGACGGACGAGAACGGGCCCGCCCGCTGGGCGTCGGCGCGCCCCGCTTCCCGGAGGGCGGCGGACACGCCCGCGACCATGGCTCGGGAGCGCTCCTCGCGCTCGCGCCTCTCCTGCTCCTCGTCGAGATTCAGGACATCGCTAGCGATGCCGGCGGCGGCCCGGTACCCTCTAGCGGCGCCCGGGCGGGGCGCCCCGGTCGCAGGCGGCTGGACAGCTGCGGATATCTCGGCCCCGCCCAGGACACCGCCCCCCGTGGAGAACGGCAGGACCGGATCGCTCATCGCCACCCCAGCCTGCGGAGAGGGCCGGGACCCAGGCATGTGACCCGAATTAAACCCTGGCCTGGCGACGCGGGGAGGGACTTTCGTCGCGCCACAACGCGGAGGCCGCTACAACACAGTCACATACCTCGCTTCGCGCGATTAGGTTCCGCACCTCGTCCCAATGCGTCCGATACGTCCCCCTTTCCTTGCTCCCTGTTGTGAGCAAAAACCCGTTCGGCACGACCGCCTCGGCGTGCCCGCTGACCCCTCCGCGGCGGTAGGCAGGGCGCACGCGGAAGTCGACGGGCCCGTTCGATTCTCGAGGCCCTTGTTGGTTTCGATGGCTCGAGGGCCCCGCGCGGAGCAAAGGAGCGCGGCCCCCCCCCCGCCCAGGCGGGCGATGCCGGCACTCGGGTCTGGCAGCTGCCCGGCGCCCCGCCCAGGCGGACTATGCCGGCGCTCGGGCCTGGCAGCTGCCCGGCGCTCGGTGCCGCCCCCCAAAGAGGGAGAACCCCGCCCACCCGACCAGCGCGACGGCCATGGCCGACCGGAACATGGCGGCCGGCCCGACGCGGTAGTACAGGAGGCCGCCGAAGAGCGCCCCGAGGCCCGGCCCGGCCCCGAAGTAGACGGCCTGGAAGGCCCCCTGCAGCGTCGGCCCGAGGCCCGGGGGCGCCACGTCCCGCGCCACGGTGCTCCCGACCGCCCACGCCACCGCGAAGGTCACCCCGTGCAGCAGCTCCGCGGGCAGGACGGCCCCCGGCGGCACGACCGCCCCCAGGAGGGAGTAGTAGCCGAGCCGCAGCGCGAAGGCGGCGAACACGGCGTGGGTCAGCGCCGTCTCCCCGAACCGCCCCGCGAGAGCCGTCGCGTAGTGGAACACGGGCACCTCGGCCGCGCACGTCACGGTCAGCGTGGCCCCCCACAGCACCGCCGGGGCCCCGAGGTCCTCCAGCGCCAGGAACAGGAAGCCCTCGATGACCCCGACGCAGAAGCCCCAGGCGAGGGCGCAAGCCGCGAGCTCGAGGAACCGCCCGTGCCGCAGGGCCGCCCACAGCGGCGCCCGGGCCCCGGCGCCCCGGTGTGGGCGGGCGGCCCCGCCCGCCGGCCCGCCCTCCTCGTCGCGGGCCCCGCCGCCCGCCGGCCCCGCCCCCGCGCCGCTCTCCCGCCCGCCCCCGGGGCCCGGGACCCCGCCCGCCGGGCCCCCCGCCCGCCCCTCCCGGGGACCCTCCGCGCTCGCCCGCCGGTGCGCGCGCGGCGACCCGTCCCCCGCCGCCCCATGCGAGGCCCCGAGCATCGGCACCAGCTCCACGTCCTTCCCGGCGCCCGGCTCGTCCTCGGCCGCGTCCCGCGTCCCGTCCCCGCCCCCGCCCGCGGAGATGGCGCCGTAGTCCAGGAGAAGAGTGGGGTAGAGGGAGGCCGCGGACAGCAGCACGAAGGTGGGGAAGACGGCGCGGGCGACGCCGACGCGGTCCCCCAGCGCGCCGGTAAGGAGCGCCATGAGGCCCCACCCGACGGCCCCCCAGAGGCGGTGCTTGCCGTAGTCGTCCTCGCGGGCGTGGGTGATGGCGTCGGCAAAGACGGTGACGGGCCCGCTGCTGGCCTCCATCGCGACGACGGCCGCGGCCAGGAGGTAGGGGCGGGCGCCCGCGGGGGCCGCCCCCACGCCCGCGATCGACAGGCGCGCCAGGAAGGCCGCCCCCGCGCACGCGAGCATGGCGGCGCGGTGCCTCCCGACGCGGTCGGCCAGGTGCGCGGCCACGGGCGACGACGCCCCGCTCACCCACGGGCGCACCATGCCGAGGATTCCCACCTGCCGCTCGTCCAGCCCGTACCGCCGGTATAGGACGTTGAGGAAGGGGAACAGCGACGCCAGCGACCCGAAGTAGAGGCCTGCGGGGGCGGGGAGGCGCCGCGAGGTGAGGGCGGCGGGCGTCGGGGGCCCCGAACCCATCCCGCGGGGTTCCCCCCGCCGCGCGTACTCACCGTACCACGCCTTCAGGAGCGTGCTGTGGCTAATCCGTCCCATGATTAAGCGGGCCGGGCCGGCCCCAGCGACCGGGGCGCCGGGCCCTGTGCGTGACCGCGCGCCGGCGAGGCCGAGCTCGGCTCCCCCCGCACTCCCTCCCTCGCGCGCTCGCGGAGCCGGGGGGCGGGGCGGGGCGCGGCTCTCCGGGGGGGCGGCGGCTGCGGCGCCGCGGCCCGGCGCGGGGGGGCTAGAGGGCGCGCGCGTCGCCAATTCAACCGGGAATCGGGGGCGTCAGGGGACCCGGCCCACGCGTCAGGGGACCCGGCCCGGCCCTCCCTCCCCCGGCCCGGCCGACACCTCAGCCGCGCGTGCTCTTGGACGTCCCCCACTTCTCGACCCCCGCGGGCTGCGTCAGCATCACCGTCACGGGCTTGACCGTGCGCCCCTTGGCGTTCAGCTCGTCGATGACGTGCGCGGCGTACTCCTGGAAGAGGGCGTCGTCCTCCTCCCGGGCGAGCTGCTGCAGCACCGCCTCCTGGGCCTCCTGCTCGGCGGCGCGGGCGCGGCGCTTCTCCTTGACGTGGACCTGGTGCTTGAGGAAGTCCTGGTGGTGGCGGTTGACGCGCCGCCGCTCCTCCTCCTCCTCCCGCTCCTCGCGCTCCAGGTCCCGGCAGCGCTGCTCCATGGCCAGGCGCCAGGCCCGGTCCTCCTCCGCCTTGCGGGCGGCGGCGGCGGCGCGCTCGGCCTGCTGGCGGGCGCGCGAGTCGGCCTGCTCCTGGATGCGCTGCTTGCGCAGGAGCTCCTGCTGCGCCGCGTACCGGTCCGCCTTCTCCTGGGCCTCGGCCACCTCGCGCGCCACGCGGGCCTCGGCCTTGGAGTGGGCGGCGAGGTAGTTGGCCTCCATGGCGGCGGCGAGGGCCTCCCGCCGGCGCTCCTTCTCCGCCTCCCGCTCCCGCTCCCGGGCCATCCGCTTCTCGTTCATGTCGTCCTGCTTGGCCTTGTACGCCTCGATCGCCCGCTCCAGCTGCCGCTCCCGCTCCGCCTCCTGCTCCTTGAACACCCGCAGGGCCTTGTTCGCCATGGCCGTCTCCCACGTGGCCACCTTGGCCCTCTCGACCCGGCGGGCCTCGGCGGCCGCGAGCTCCGCGGCCTCCTCCCGCGCCTTGCGCTTGATCATCTCCCCCTCGCGCATCTTGAGCTCCCGCTCCCGCACCAGCCGCGCCTTGGTCTCGGCCAGCTGCTCCAGCTGCGTGTCCCGCTGGGCCAGCAGCTTGTCCTTCTCCTCCTCGAGCTTGCGGAGCTCGGCGGCCTCGGCGGCCTCGAGCGCCCGGGCCTGCGCCTCCACGTACTGCGCGTCCTGCGCCCTCTTCAGCTCGCCGACCTTCTTCTTGTACTCGATCTGCATCTCCCGCTCGGCAATGACGTCCGAGAGCAGGACGCGCGAGTGCAGGGCCTTGACCTGGTCCGACTCGTCGAAGAGCATCTTCTGGGCGCGCTCGATCTGCTCCTTCCGGCGGGTCTCCCTCAGGAGGGCCTCGGCCTTGTCTGCGCGGGGCGGGGGGGCGGGGGGGCGGGGTCAGGGGGGGGCGCATGCCGCGGGGGGGCCGCATGCCGCGGGCCAGTGGTGCGAGCCTCCGCTGGCCTCACCGAGCTCCCTCTTGCGGGCCTCCTCCCTCTCGGCACGGTCCTCGCGCTCCTGCAACTTCTTGGCGCGCTGGGCCATGAGCGTGTTGGGCCACTTGGCCGCCCGCTCGTCGGAGAGCTGCTTCAGCCTCAGGCGGTCTGCTTGCTGCGAAGTGAGGTTGTTCTCCCTCAGCTGCGGGGGCGGGGGAGGTCAGGCGATGACGGCGCGAGGGGGTCTTTACAGCTGATACCTCCCGCCAGGACTCGTCGTCCAGCGCTCGACAACCTCGGCAACGCCCTGGACGGGGTGAAGATGCCGGGGGGGGGGGACCCCCCGTTTTTTCCCGCAGGCGTCCGCTCCACCAGTCCCTCTGGGACTTTCGCTGGACGAGAGCGCCGTGATGCAATAATTCCTTGCGACCGTCTCGCAATCGACGGCGCTCCTGACCCAGACGCGGCACGGTGGCTTCTACATGCGGGGTGCAGGGGAAATGCCACCCCAGCTCCCCCCGCCAGCTTCTCCCTCGTGAGCTCGACGGTGGACGCGGTTCACTAAACGCCACGCCACCAGTATCTATAAGTACGGGATGAGCCTGAAAAAGTCTCGAGAAAACCCGCACAGGGCGCGGAAAAGCCGCCCTTCCGAAAACCAACACCCACCTTCATGGTGATGCGCTCCATGTCGGAGCGCTTCACGAGCCCGACGTTGGACATGCCGGGCGGAGTTGATTAATTAAGCGGGGACTCCGACGGCGACAGTCAACAGAGCAGCTCGCGGTACGAGCTGAGATGTCGACAGGAGCGACTCGGGACTTGAGCGCTCTTTCGTCACGGAGAGCGGCGCTGGGACCCCAGTTCCCTGTCTACGCGTAGTTTTGCGTGCGACGGGCACACCTCGCGGCGCAGGAGCCCCGCGGAGCACCCGCGCGGCGTGGCGAGGTCGCCCCCTTGCCAGGACCCCGACGCCGGGGGAGGCGGGGCGATGGGGGGTAACTTCAACCCGGCCCCATGCCCCCTACGGCGCCTCCATGTCCACCGCTTGCACCCGCTCCGCGCCTCCACCGGCCCCCTCGGCCTGAGACCGGTCGCACTGCGCGACCACGCGGTCGCACATCACCTTGGAGCGGAACCGGTCCCTCACCTCGGTCACCTCTCGGCGCACGGCGGCGGGCCACACCCGGGCGGCGGCCGTCACGGCGCCGCACACGGCCTCGGCGATGCCGGCGTTCGAGTCGTCCATGTGGATGAGGATCCCCTTGACGAGGTACCCCGCGTTGGTCTCGTCGAACCGGCTCCCGGACGCCTCAACGAACACGCGCAGGACGTGCCCGGCCATCTCGCGGATGGCGTCGTTGGGGTCGTCGAGGCGCTTCATGAGCTCGGGGTACAGGTGCCTGCGCTGCTCGTGGTCCACGCCGTCCCCGGCGAGCCGGAGGAGGTGCCTCACCACGTGCATGGCGGCGTGGCGCGTGTCGGCGTAGTAGTCCTCGTCGAGGAGCGAGACCAGGACGGACAGGAGGGCGCCCTTCTTCTTGGGGTCCGACGGGTCGGTGCCGATGGAGAGGGCCTCGAGGACCTGCTCCCGGGCGATGAGGTCCCGGGAGAAGAGCGTCCCCACGCTCACGATGGCCGCGTACCGCACCGCCGCCGCCACCTTGCCCGTCCGCCACACGCACGGCGGCAGCAGCACGGCCATCAGGTACACCCCCGACAGAGCCCCGCGGAAGGCGCCCCCCCGCGCCGGGTCCTCCATGAGCTCGTCGAGGAGCCGCAGGAGCGACAGCCTCATCTGCGCGTCCTTCTCGTGGTGCAGCAGCCGCGAGCTCACGTCCAGCACCCGCGGCAGCAGCGCCCGGAGGGTCGCCTCGTCGCTCGCTCGCAGCAGCGCCCCCATGGCCTCGAAGTCGGGGTCGCCCGCCGCCCAGTCGTCGGCGCGGGCCGTGACCTGGTCCATCAGGGGCGGCGCGTGCGCGGCCGCGAGCCCCTCGGCGGACGCGTGCCCGCAGGCCCCCGCGAGCTCCCCCAGGGCCTCGGCCGCCCGGGGCGAGGCGTCCCCGGCCGAGGCGTCCAGCAGGACGAGGAAGAGGTCGCGGGCGCACGCCCGGGCTTGGTCCGGGGCCGCGCGGACGGCGGCGAGGACGGCCTCGGCCGCCTGCAGGCGCGCCCCGGCGGCCTCGCAGCCGCGGGCCTCGGGCTGGAGGAGCGCGGCCGCCAGCTGGGCGACGCCCGAGGGGTGCAGGGGCCTGCCGGCGCGGGCGAGCGAGAGGAGGAGCGCCGCGGCGGCCGTGAGCGCCGCCACGCGCCCCTCGGGCGTCGCCTTGGGCAGCAGCACCTGGTCCAGCGCCAGCCCCAGCCACCGCTCCGACGGCACCACCGCCCCCACCACGCGCAGCGCCGACAGACTCCGCCGGGCGACCGACAGCTCCTCGTCCCCCACCGCGGCGCTGAGCGCCGGGACGACCTTGTCCAGGTGCGGCGTCGCCCGGGGGCCCGCGACCGCCACCATGGTGTGGAGGCACCGCGCGCCGCCGTCCCGCAGCGCCACCGTCCACTCGCGCAGGTCCCGCGTCGCCGGCCCCACGATCTCCCCGAACATGTCCCCGACCATCCGCCGCGCCCCGGCGCCGGGGAGCCCCGTGAACGGCTCCGGCAGGCATCCCGGCGCGTCCCCCTCCCCCTCCAGCTCCCCCCCCTCGTCGGGCACCCCGGCCAGCGCCCGAGAGGCGTACCAGTCCCCGGCCGCCTCGACGAGGGACAGCGCCTCGCGCGCCACGTCAGGCGACTCGTCCGTGACGCCGAGGAGGAGGAGGGGGAGGAGGTGCCGGGCGTACAGGCGGGCCGCGTCGGGAGTCGCGTCGCCGCGGCCGCGGTCCCCGAGCCACGCCGCGAGGGCGCGGAAGGCCGCGGCCCGCACCCCCGGCGCGTGGTCCTGGGTCAGGGGCCCGAGGCCCGCTGCGACGGCCGACAGCGTCTTGTCGTCGGGCTCGGCGGCGGAGACGAGGGGCACCGTGGCGTCCACCGCGGCCTGGCGCACGCGCGAGTGCTGGTGCTGCGACGCGCCCACCAGCGCCCCCAGCAGCCCCTCCACGTGCGCCTGGACCGCCTCGTCCCCCAGCGCCCTGCACAGGGGCCCCACGGCGGACGCCGCCTCCTTCTTGCACTCGGGGTACCCGTCCTCGACCCCTCGCCCGACGACGCCCGCGAGCTCCGCGGCGAAGGGCCGCAGGGCGTCCCCGGCGCACCGCCCCAGGACGCTCAGGCGGACCATCCGGAGGGCTGACAGGCGGATCTCCTCGGTCGGCTCGAGCACGGGGGAGCGGCCGAGGCGCTGGTGGAGGACGGGGAGGAGCGCGGGGAGGAGCGCGGCGGGGTCCGGGACCGTGGCCAGGGCGTCGGCGAAGAGGGACGTGGCCTCCTCCCGGCACTTCTCCACGCCGTCGGACAGCATCCGCGTCAGGGGGGCCAGCAGGGGCCCGCAGAGGGCCGCCTGGGCGAGGGCGGGGGAGGGGCCGGACGCGAGGGCCCTGGAGATGGCCCCGACGGCCCGCCGGCGGGTGGACCGGTCCGGGTCGGACAGGCAGTTGATGTCACGCTGGTGCTGGGCGGCCCAGGCGTCGCGCTCGGCCTCGGAGGAACCGGCCGAGGCCGGGTCCCACGCGGAGAAGGGGGGGCGGTCGGCGGCGTCGCCGTCAATCTCCATGGCCTCGGCCTGGTGCTGCACCTTGAACACCTGCTGCTGCAGCATGGCCACCGTGTCCGAGGCCTTCGGGGGGGGCGCCGGGTCCGCGGCCCCGGCGGGGGACTGCGCCCCCGCCGGGGCGCCGGGCGCCGGCGGGGCGCCGGGCTTCGCGCCGAGCAGGGTGGGTTCGAGCCCCGTGGCCTCCTTGACCATCTTCTGGACAGAGTCCTGCGCGCACGGCGGGGGGGGCGAGCGGTGAGAGGAGCGGCGGGGGGGGGGCGGGGGGGGGCGCTCGCGCCCGCGCAGCTCGGTAGTCCAAATCCGTGCCCCGGATACATGGGTCGCGCGCAGGCGGTTCCGGCGGGGCGTCCGGGTCAAGGGCCATCGGAGCGGCCACGGCGACAAGCTCTCACCAGCGTCATGCCCTGGGTGACGGAGGACTTGGCCCCCGCCCTCGGCGCGACGGGCTTGTTCAGCGCTGCCCAAATGGCGTTGATGTCCTTCTTCCCCTCAGACATGGTCATGGCACGCGCGCGGTGGGGACAGCGGTCCAGTTCCGGCGTTCCCGGGTGTAAGAACAATGTATGGTTCCGCAGGGATTAGTCTCGTGGACGGCGGCGCCGTGCCGTGACCGCGATCTTGATCCAAAGGTTGAAGGAGACGAAAATGGCCTCCGACCGGCTCCCTGGCGAAAGCGGCCCCCCGTCTACCTGGTTTGGATTTTCGCGATGGTGCGCCTGGTAATTTAGCACGGAGCTGGCGGCCCCAACGTGCTGGGCGCCCGGGAAGAGCCCGGGGCGGCCGGGCAGGGCCCGCGGGACGAATCGTCTCATGGAGCCCCAGGTGTGGAAGACTGGGGGCGCGCATGTCGGGCGTCCGGGCCTCCATCGGACAGGGGGCCTGACGGCGCGCGACGCCCTGGAAGAGCCCAGGTGGGAACTCCGGGGCCAGTGATTTCCGCCCGTTCCACCCCTAGCCGACCCGCACCGCCATCCGCGCGTTCGAGCCCCCCTGGCCTAGACCCCCCCCCCCGGATCGGATCGGACTCTCCGGCCACGCCCATCCCCGCACTGCCGCGATGCACGCCCGAATCGCCACCTACACGGTGAACGTGGTCCATCGGAACCCCTCTTCCCGGCCCTCGACTGCCCGCCGTGCCTCGGCGAAGCCGGGCCCTACCCAGGCCCCCGCGCCCAGGAGCCCCCCGCGGGCCCCCCGCGTCGTGGCTGGCCTCCTCGCGGCCGCCCTGGCCCTCGGCGCCGCTGCCGGCCCCAGCCTGGCCATCTCGAGCGAGAACCTTCTCTACCTCGAGGCCTGGCGCGCCGTCGACAGGTGAGCGATCCACGCCCCCCCCCCCCCCCCCCCCCCGCCCCCCCCCCCCCCCCCCCCCCCCCCCCCCCCCCCCCCCCCCCCCCCCCCCCCCCCCCCCCCC
>Ga0181582_10002883_pt1 | contig 13711 bp, 11 predicted proteins | sample 071ome_32_FD_132438 | JGI IMG/M metagenome (GOLD analysis project Ga0181582, IMG submission 132438) | Coastal salt marsh microbial communities from the Groves Creek Marsh, Skidaway Island, Georgia - 071405AT metaG (megahit assembly) | ecosystem: Environmental > Aquatic > Marine > Intertidal...
CACCCCGTCCTTCCCCGCCCCCTCCCCCCCCCCGCATCGCCGTCGCAACTCACTGAGCATCCCATCCCCCCCCAACCTGTCCCCCACGCCAAACGGACCGACGTCCACGGTCTTTCGTGGAGTCAATGTGGGCGACCCGCGAAGGCTCAGCCATGCCTCGACATTAAACGGCCGGACCACGTCGCACACGCCCCCCGGATACTGGGTGTCAATGGAGCGTATGTGCCGGAGGAGGAGCCGGTACAGCGACGTCTCGAGCACGCCCATTGAACGACTTTGAGAGTAGCTCGCTCCCAGTAGTACTAGTACTTCGTCCAGTATAACTGGACGAACACAAAACATTCTATCGATCGTCGACGCACAGATGCCCAGCTCGATACAGAGCTGCCGCATTGGCCGGACACGAGGGCCCCGGCCGAGTTCATCCTCCTCCTCACGAGGCGTGGTTGAAATTGCAGCCAGAACCACCGCGCGCCATGCGAGTCCGTGGTCCTTCTCGCTGCGTCCTCGTCCTCGTACGCGCCTCCACGGGGGCGTCATTGGACTCGTACCGCCGTCCTATGCCCACCAGCAGCGCGGCGAGGACAACGAGGTCAGCACCAGCGTCGACGAACGGAGCGACGAGAACGAGGACGAGAACGACGAGAAGAAGCGGGGGCAGTCTGCCGTCTCGAGAATCGTGCAGGCATGGCTGGCACCGTTGCAGATGATGACCAAGGCGGTCTCCATGCGGACGGTGCGGCTCGCGCTGTTTGTGGCCGTCGGCGCCCTGCTTTCGTTGCTTCGGCGGGGGGCGGCGAGGAGCGCGCCGCCGCCTCAGGAGGTTCTCTACAGCGACTTTCTGAACTTGTGCTCGACTGGGAACGTGAAGCGGGTCCGTTTCGAGCAGGGGTCGCAGAGGCTCCTGTTCGACATCGACGAGGCGTCGGCGTCGGGGGCCGGTCCCGCTTCTGTGTCGCGGTCAAGGTCGGCAACGTCGGCAACGTCGGCAACGTCGGCAACGTCGGCAACGTCGGCAACGTCGGCAACGTCGGCAACGTCGGCAACTTCGGCCTCTGCGTCGGCGTCGAGCACAAAAATTCCGCGGCAATTCTACACGCGTCACCTTCCGGATCCCAACCTTATTGGCACGCTGCGGGACAACGGTATTTCCTTCGGCAGCGTCAAGCCCACCTTTGGGGCGGCGATGGGCAAGGTCCTGTTCACGGCGCTGGCACTCTGGATCCCGCTGATTCCGATGTTCATCATCATGCGTCGATTTTTGGATGGGCGCAACGGAACGAGTCGTGCCAAAAAGAGCAAGAACAAGGAGCGGGCACCCCGGGTCCGGTTTGCCGACGTGGCCGGGGTGGACGTCGCGAAGCGGGAGCTCGAGGAGGTCGTCTCGTGCCTTCGGGACGGCAGGAAGTTCACCCGTGTGGGTGCCAAGTTGCCGTCGGGCGTGCTGCTATGCGGCCCGCCGGGAACGGGCAAGACCTTGCTGGCCAAGGCCGTGGCTGGGGAGGCGGGCGTGCCGTTCCTCAGCGTCGCGGCCAGCGAGTTCGTCGAGCTGTTTGTCGGAAGGGGCGCTGCGAGGATTCGAGAGCTGTTCGCCGAGGCGCGGAAACGATCGCCGTGCGTCGTCTTCATCGACGAGCTCGATGCGATCGGCGGAAAGCGCGGGGCGGGTCTGAATGAGGAGCGGGACCAGACGCTCAACCAGTTGCTGACGGAGCTCGACGGCTTCGACGGGCGGCCAGGTGTCGTGCTGCTTGCAGCGACGAACCGTCCCGAGGTCCTCGACGCGGCGCTGCTCCGGCCGGGGCGCCTGAGCCGAAAGGTCAACGTGCCCCTCCCGGACGTCGACGGCCGTGCTGCCATCATGCGCGTGCACCTGCGCAATATCCCCGTCGAGGACGAGGAGTTCGCGGCAACGGCTGTCGCGCGGTTAACGGGCGGTATGAGCGGCGCCGAGCTCGCGAACTGCGTCAACGAGGCTGCCTTCATGGCTGCGCGGCGAGAGGCCGACGTGGTCTCGATGGACGACCTGAGCGAGGCCATTCTGCGCACCCGGTTCGGCGTCAACGGAAGCGCTGCCGAGATACCGTCTTGGTCGAAGCGTCTGAACAACTGGCTTTTGACCAATGCCTCGCCGCCGCGGACGATGCGCAGCCCGCCGCTCGGCGGCGGGTCGTGACGAGGGCGTGTAAATGTATACGACTAGATAAGGCATCCATTGTTACATCACGATACACCGCCGTCTCTCTGGGGACACGACGTCGACGGGTCCATCTCCCCCAGCCACGGCCGCCTCCCCACCGCCCCCTTCCTCTACCTCTGTCTCTACCTCTGTCTCTACCTCTGTCTCTACCTCTGTCTCTTCCTCGTCGTCGTGGCTCTCGTCGGGGTGGAAATCGTGCTGCCCAAAGTCTGTATGGAGGGCCTTGGCCAAACCCAGTTGGACCTCACGCCGCATGGCGGCGTTAAACTTGAGCGTGTCGGCCAACCGATCAAAGTCCTCGACGGCATGGACGTCCGTCTCGAAGATTCCCCCAGTCGAACTGCACGACCTTCCCGTCATCGTCCGACTCACGTCCCCGTCCCCGTCTCGAGACCACTCCCCGCTCGCGCCCAGCATGGCCCTCGACGCCGACGTCTGCTCCCGCCGCATCGAGCTCGGCGCGCTCTTCGTCAAGATAGCAATGGGATGGGAGGACGTACGCAATTTCATTCGCGATCCTTCGGGCGTCGTCACCGTCGAGAACCCGGGCGGGCCCTCGCTATCGTCGTCTTCGTCGTCGTCGTCGTCGTCTTCGTCGTAGTCGTCAACCAGAGACGTCTTTGCTTTCCTGGGGGTAGTATCCTCGTCGCAGTCATCTTCGCCACCCACACCCACACCCACAGCGCCCCCCTCGCCCCCCTCGTCCTCCACCGTCAAAGCATACCGCCCCTCCTCTCCCTCGCCCTCCCCCTCTCCCTCCCCACCGTACCGCGCCCACAGCGCCTCCACAAACTTCTTATGCTTCACCCCCGGCCCCCGCGCCCGCTGAAACCGCCCCAGACTCTCCCCCACCCCCAACCCCAGCTCCTGACACAGATACGAACACAGCACAAACCCAGTCCGATTGAACCCATAGCAACAATGCAAGCACACATAGCGCTCCGGCTTCCGCTCCCAAAACGCCCGCGCCACTGCCGCCACCTGATCAATCACCGCCTGCGGCGGCAACTCCTTCGCCACCAACCCCACATGCACATACTCCACAATATTCTGCCGCCCCACCCCCCGGTTGTACTCGATCAAATCGTCAATATACAAACACTGCAGCGCGAGTGAACGGGAAACGTGTCGATTTCCGAGCGAGTGAGATGCACAGACACAACCCACCAACCCACCAACCCACCCACCAACCAATAAACCAATAAACCAATCGAACGATCAACAACACCCACCGCGTGATTCGACAGATCAATAATCATCCCCACCTTTCTCCCCAACCCCGCCTGCCCCGCCACCAGCCCCCGCACCGTCAACACATTCTTCGGCGGATGCTCCAACGACCAGTTCGCCACAATCTCCTCCGACATCGGCGTCTTCATCGGCAAAAACTTTGTCCCCCCGACAGGCTCCCCCACCGACTCATAATCCGCCCACTTCTTCAACTTGGTCAACACCGTCGGTGCCGACGACCGCTGCATACTCGGGTTTGACGTCACGTGCACCCGACCAAAGGCATCGACCAAGTCTGCTGCCATGGTATTTGTCGTCATCGTCGTCATCGTCGTCGTCATCGTCGTCGTCATCGTCGGTACCACCGGTGTCGGACCATCCTCTCGCGCCCCCTCCCCCTCCCCTGGGCGATGTTCGCTCCCCATGGCAGGTTCTGGGTTCAGTACCCGCACGCTGCCCCCCTTCCTTCCTGCCACTCGTCTCTCTCTATATACACCTCGTATATATACACACTGCTACTCGTACGTACGTACGTCGTACGCACGCAGCGATGGTTCGGTGTGAAGTGAAGGGGGCCTCGTTTCTTTCTTTCCCCGGTCCATCGATCGGACGGGGATCGGAGAGTTCAAAACTACAACAATGGCTGATTTCCTCCGCTCCATCGACATCAAGGACAGGGACACCCAGATCGTTCTCGGCGCGAGTGCGATCGGGGCCGTGGCGACGGGATACGCCGTCAAGCGATTCATCCGTGTGAGGAGGGAACGCGCCCCCATTCCGGCCGGCGCTTTCCCTGCCAGTGATCTCCCGAAGGACTGTTACGATGCTGTGATTGTTGGAGCAGGTGCGTGGTTGTTTGAGGTGGCTGGGGCGAAGGGAGGCGGGGGCGAAACGAAATCTGCGTCCTCGATCGGAATTTCTGGCATCGAAGGTGCCAGCTGATACGGATGCGGTCCAAGTCGAGTAGGGTCGTCGTGCTCTATGTGTCTGTCTGTCACGTGGAGGTCTAATGAAGGCTGCGGCAACGGGCACCGACTCGATTACTCGATTACTCGCTTACTACTCACTGGCTCAACTGCTCGTTCGTAGGACCCTCTGGTTCCGTCTGCGGTGGGTATTGAACTTGTCCCTACGTGCTACCGTCTCTGTCTGCTTGTTCCTGTTCTCCTGTTTCTTCGCTCGCGCCGAGCGCCGAGCGCTCTCAGCACTCAGCACTCAGCTCTGACGCCACACGACTCACGACTCACGCTCGCCACCCCCTCGCCACTCCCTCGCGGATACCAGGCTACTACCTGGCCAAGGCTGGGGCCAAGGTCGCACTCCTCGATAAGGAGGTGTTTCCGCGCGAGAAGGTGTGTGGGGACGCGGTGTGTACGCCGGCGATTCATATCCTGAACGAGATGGGGGTGATTGAGCAGTTGATCAAGGAGGGGAAGGCAAAGATGGCTGATTCCGGGGGTTTCGTGTCTCCGGCTGGGCTGTCGTACATCGGAAATTCGGTGCACGAGCTGGGGGAGTCGGCGGCGTGTGCGATCAAGAGGTATCATCTCGATAATGCGGTGGCGAAGAAGGCGGCCGAGGCGGGGGCCAACTTGATGGAGAAGTTCGAGGTCGGGAATGATGTGACGTTCGACGGGGAGGCTGGGTTGTGGACGGTGAAGAGTGTGAACGGGGACGTGGTGCGGGGGCGGATGTTGGTGTGTGCGGACGGGGCGACGAGTCGGCTGGCGACGCGGCTGGGGCTGTGCAAGGCGCCGGCGATGGGGGTGAGTTCGAGGGCGTACATCGCCAACCACAATACGGAGTTTGACGGGGCGTGCTTCTATCCTAAGTGGTCGCTGCCGGGGTACGCGGCGATTTTCAGGCACGCGGACGGGGAGCTGGGCTACTGCTACTACCTGATCCCGGCCGGGAAGAACATGGACAAGGGGCAGCTGGGGATGGTGACAGCGGACGACTTGAAGAGGCTGCACGAGGACGGTATCAAGCGCGATCCGTTCATCTCTAGGGCGATGGGGCCGGAGCCCAAGTGCCAGAGGATGAAGGCGGGAAGTCTGAGGGTCGGGGGGCAGGGCGTGCCCAAGACGTACGACGAGCATCTGATCATCGTGGGGGATGCGGCCGGGCATATCGATCCGTTGACCGGAGAGGGAATCCACACGGCCATGATGGGCGGGAAGATCGCGGCCGAGAGCATTCTGAAGATGCGCGAGGCCGGAAACTTCTCGTCCGAGGCGACGAAGAAGTTCGAGCTGGCGTGGATGAAGCGGTTCGGACACGACTTTTACTGGTCGCAGGCGTTTGCCGAGGCGATCTACAGGTGCCCGATGCTGGTGGATGCCGTGGCGAATGAGACGCAGCGCACTGGAGATAGGTTCATGAGTGTGTGGGCCGAGGTGGCGACGTGCATGAGGCCCAAGACGGACTTCTTCAGGCCGAGCGTGGCGGTGCCGCTGACGTTTGCGCTGGTGAGGGAGTTCTTCAGGCAAAAGGTGCTGGGCAGGACGAACTACGAGATGCCGGCCATTGCCAATGACAAGTCCAATTAATTGCGTTTTTTAGCGGGGCTCGAGCGACTCTCTCTCTCCGCTGTCTCTGCGGCGAGGAGGGTCGACGTCGAGCGATGCCGGAGGGAGGCTCCCTCCGTCAATGCTCGCTCCAGATTTGTTTGAACGAAAATCTGTACCGTTGACGATTTACCAGTTAAAATCCTAAAGTCATCCGTACCACCAGTCGAAGAAGAGCAGCATCAGGGAGAAGACGACCAGGATGACGAAGATCCACTTGCGGGACTGGCTGTTGGCCTTGACTGTCTTTCTCAACTGCACGTTTCCCATGTCCATGTTGTGGGAAGCCTCGACCGCCTGGTTGTATAGCGTCTCGATTTGTTCGGCCTGGTGAAACAGGGCCGCGCTGAACGCCTGGTTCAGGGACGCAATTTCCCGCACCGTGCGCTCGGCGTGCTGTGCCTGGTCCGTCAGGTTGCTCAGGTCCTGCTGCAGCGCGTAGTTCTCGGACTGGAAACTCTGTTGCTGGGCACTCCGCGGCGACAATTGCGCGGCGTGGCTGTTGCTTCTGGACATGGAGGTGTGGGAGGGGTCGGCGACGGTCGCCCCCGACGAGTCCTTGCGCGAGGCAATCCTCAGGGCGGGCGTCCGTCGCCGCTTTGCAAGCTCTGCCTGATCGATACGGGCCTGCCGCGCCCGCTGCATCCCCTCGAACGTTGCCATGCATTCCTTGAGCCGCTCTGCGAGGATCAACACGCAGCCCTGCCGGTGCGCCTGCTCCATCGGCGACACTGCTGCAGTACCCGCGTTTCCTTGCGCTTGAGCTTTCGATTGCGGTTGCGCTCCTGAGACGCAGAGATTCTGCAGGGCTTCGATGTTCGACTTGCACCTGTGGACGTACTCTGTGATCTGGGCCTCGACGTCGGCGTTGAGCTCAGCCGCCCGGCTTTCCGCGAGGATCCGCCGCAGCGCCGAGATCAGCGAGCTCACGCCCTCCAGAGCCTTGGCGAAGTCGCTCTGGGGACGCCGCGGCGGCCGCATGATCTGCGACGACCGCACGTCCAAGCCGTCCGTTTTGGCAGACAGGCATAGCGAACGGAATTCCGAGGTCCTGTCTCTCTCTGGGTTCCGTAGGGCCGACGACGTCATGTCTGTCGGTGGACGTCTTTATCTATCTATTGGACTGTCGTCGTCGGGTCATCGATCGAATGGTGTCAGGCGGTCATACTAAAGACATCACATATGTGTAGTCGCAAATGAAGCTGTGCGGTTAAAGAAGAACCAGCCATCAACCCCCCGCCCGCTCTCTCAACGCAACGCAGCGCAACTTCGAAACTACGACTGCTGCTCATCAACAGAGACTGAGCAGGGTCCGCAGCGAGGTGTCGTCCAGGGGTATGTGCAGCACGTCGGCCGTGGTCGACCCGTCCCGCTTGGTCTGCAGGATGTCGTGGTCCTTGAACTCCGTGAGGAACGCCTTCAAGATGTTCTCATTGGACGCCAGGAACCGCTCTTTGCAGACGTTGAAGAGCGTCTGGAACGTGATGCCCCCGCTGGCGTTCTCCGCGTCCAGCTGTGCGTCAGCGATGCACCTGAACACCTCCCGGGCGTTGTTCGACAGCGACGAAAGCACCACCGCGGCGCTCTCCTGCGTACACGCTTCCTTCCTCCCCAGAAATAGCGACGGCAGCGACGACAGGTTGACCTCCCGCACGTATGGCTTGAAGGTGGGCACGTGGTGCCACACCCACGAGAACCGGTCCTTCATCTGCAGATCCCAGATCAGCGGCGCGTTGACGTGATCTATTGACGCTCCGAAATGCAGCTTTTCTATCTGCGACAGCTCGCTCAGCCCCCGCTGTACGTTTGGACTCCGCAGGCCCGGCCCGTCGATGTTGCTCACCATCACGAATATCCGCTGGTGCTTGGCCTCCTCCTTGATCTCCGCCAGCAGCTCCTCCTCGCTCATTTTCGGCAGATGCACCGTCTTGCAGTCCCGTGCCGTCGCCAGCACGTTCATCAGGATCGACTTGTACGTGATGCGAGTGGAGAGCCCGTCGACCAGCACCGCCGGAAAGCCCACCGAGCACTCCTTCAGGATCGACTTCAGCAGCTCGTACTTGCTCCCATACCCGTAAAACAATAGGCTGAACCCTGCATACCACTGCGCCGCCATCCGCTTGGCGTTGCTGAGGTATCGCTGCACGAGCCGCTGCTTCTCCGCCTGCAGCCGCTCTGGCAGCCGCGCCACCGACGCCCGCAGCTCCGACTCGTTCGCCAGGCTGATGCCCAGCTCTGATACTGACTTTGTGCTCACGCTCGCCTTCTGCGAGAAGTACCCCGACCGGTGGGCCACGGCGTTGTGCAGTTCGAGCGACTGGTCATCGAAGAGACGCACAAAGCCAGTCGGCGATCCTGGCGGGTCCTTGTCGTTGTGTTCCCCGTTCTGCCGCTGTCTCTTCGCCTTGTTCGCTGCCAGCTTCGAAGCCGGCGAGCGTATCGACTTCCTGGGCGGCTTTGTGGTTTTGGTCATCGGCTTTGAGTTTGAATTGATCCCAGAACAAGAACGTTCTCCTCGCTCTCCGTCCTTTTGCCTGTCCCTTCGCTCGAGCTATGTGCGGCTATAAATACAGCCGAACCAGCCAGCCAATCCCTAGACGCCGAATGACACGAGCAATTCAAGTTTTAAACTTTCGAGAGGTTCTTGTACGCCCTGTCCACCTTGCTGAACATCTCCTCGGCCCGTTCCTTATCGTCCGGGTTCTTATCGGGGTGCCACTTCATCGCCAGCCGACGATAAGCCTGCTTGATCTCCTCCCGACTCGCCGACGACGACACCTCCAGGGCCTCGTAGTCCTTGGCGTGCCGCAGCCGGCGAATGTGCGCCTCCCGATCCCTCTCCTCCTCCCGACGCTCCCTCGCCAGCGCCCGATGCCGCTCCTTCTCCTTCTTACTATCAATCGCCTCCAGCACCATCTCCTTCGCCTTCTCACAGCTCGCCTTCCCGCCCCGCAGCTCCAACGTCACAGTCGCCTTGTCGGCCACGTGCGCCTCGACCCGCTCCTTCAGACTCGCCCCAAACCCGAGCTGCATCGCCTGCATCCCCTTCGCCACCTTAATTTTGCACCCAGACGTCTTGTTGATACGCCTGATCGTCTCCCCGCCGAGCCCCATCAGCCGCTTGAGGGCGTTCCCCGGGATCTGCATCTCCATATCCGGCCTATCCGACGAACCAGCCGACCCAGTCGCGCCACCTCCATCACCATCGCCACCACCTGCACCCTCGTCATCCGCCAGCAGATCACGGAGCGCCTTCGGAATCCGACCGGCCTTCAGGTCGGCCTCCAGTCGCTCCCTGGCCTGCCGCTCGTCCTCCATCTCTTCCTCCTGTCGCCGCTTAACCTCCGGAAGGATCTGCTCCGACATGAAGGCATCGAGGGGATCCACGTCTGCCCCGTCTGCCCCGTCTGCCCCGTCTGCCCCGTCTGCCTCGGCCGCTCTCGTCTCTTGCTCGTTCCTGGATGCCGACTCGACCGCTTTTTGCGCCTTCCACAGCGCCAACTTGGCCTTGCGCTCGGCCAGCTTCGCCTGCTTGGTACGGTCTTCATCCTCGTCGGCACCGAAGATCCCGGCCAGCGGTCTCTTGGGCGGCATCGTGGTCAAGAAGCTTTTGAATTCGAGCCTCGCGACACACTCGGCTCTCATAGCCGACCACTCAGATGGTTGGTTGCGAGCAACCTTGTTTTTTTCGTTCTCTCGACTCGTCTCTCGTCGTCAAGACAATCATCTATATACATTTAATTCATTGCCCCGGATACAGACGTCCATACAGGAGTATTCACTCCGGCGTTCTCTCCAATCAGACAAGATTGCGCCTTGGGCTCGCCACCGGCTCTCGTCCCACCAGCCCGCGTCGTCGGTCATCGAGGCGCTGCTGGACGCATCCGCGTGATCTACGTCGTCCGTTGGTCCCTCTCTCCCTCTCTCCCTCTCCCTGACGAAGGAATCGACTGCTCCGTAGGCGAGCAGAGCGGCGACCACGATGGCCAAGGATGACCGGGAGCCGCTGCTCCTGCAGCCCAAGCCAGGCATGGCGGGCAAGTCTCAGGTGGCGAAGAAAGTCATTCAGAGTTACTTTTACGTGCTGATATGGATGACCAACTCGATTGCAGTCATCCTGGCGAATAAATGGCTGCTGGCCTACTCGGGGTTCCCGTTTCCAATCACGCTGACTCTGTGGCATATGACCATCTGTAGTACGATAGGGTTCCTGTGTGTGCGGGTGTTCAAGGTGGTGAAGAGCCATAATATGCCGGCGGCGGAGTACACGCGGCGGGTGGTGCCGATCGGGATGTTGTACGCAGCGAGCCTGTGGTTGTCGAACAGTGCGTACTTGTATCTGTCGGTGTCGTTCATACAGATGACAAAGTCGCTGATGCCGGGATTGGTGTATGCTTGTGGGGTGATGCTGGGGACGGAGCGGTTTGGGCTGGGGTCGGCGATGAATATGACGCTGATTGCGTTCGGGGTGCTGGTGTGCGCGGTCGGGGAGGCCAACCTGGTGGTGAAGGGGCTCGTGCAGCAGCTGGTGGCGTTGCTATTCGAGGCGGCGAGGCTGACCTTGGTGCAGATATTGATGGCCGGGAAGGGGATCAAGCTGAACCCGCTGCAGAGTCTCTATTACGTGTCCCCGGCGTGCCTGATGTGTCTGTTGGTGCCGTTCGCGTTCGTGGAGCTGCAGGAGTTTGTGGACAACCCGCCCACGGTGTATCCTGCCATCTTTCTGGGCAACGGGCTGATCGCGTTTTCGCTCAACTTGGCGGTCTTCTTGCTGATCGGGAAGACGTCGGCGCTGACGATGAACATCGCCGGGGTGATCAAGGACTGGATGCTGATTTTCTTCTCGTATTCGGTGTTCAAGGCTCCGGTGACGGCCCTGAACCTCTTTGGATACCTGTTCTGTTGCTCAGGGGTGGCGGTGTACAACTGGCAGAAGCTGCAAGTGCTGCGGAAAGGCGAGGCAGAGGCCGCGGGCGGGGGGCTGCCGAAGAGCGTGCCAGTGCGGAGTGCCGCCAGCGACAATAAATAATTACAACCTGTAATACAGGCTGATTACAGGTTGATGCATTCGACGGTGTATCCGCCGGCGGCACTGACGGCCAACGAATTTTTCCGGCCGGGACCGCGAGCACCGCGTCCGAGCTGCTCGAGGAGGCCCGAGAGGTGTTCGAGGCCCTTGACGCAGGAAACTTGCAGGCGCACCTCCTCGACCAGGGATTCGAGGACCGACATGCCCCTGTCGCTGGACGACAGGCGCATGTTGCCGGCGTCCACGACGCTCGACAGCCAGACAAGGAGCGTGTCGAGGCTGGGCACGACGACGTACATACCGTCCGGCGCCCCGCCGTCGACGACGTCCATCTCAGTGACGTTGCTCAGCCACTGCAGCAGGTAGCGCAGCAGAAAGACGAGCTGCTGGGAGTGGAGCCTCTTGGCCGCCGAGAGCAGCAGGCCACCGTCTGGGTGCAGGGCCAGGAGGGGATGGCAGGCCACCTGCTTGGGGGAGAAGCCGTTGATGGTGGCCGCGGCCAGACAGGCTGCCGGTATGCTCGCGGCAACGTTCGAGGCATGGCCCGAGGCGTTGCTTGCGCTTTTCTTCGCCTTCGCCTTCGCCTGGGTCGTCTTCGCGGCCGATGTTTCGAGCTTGCTCAATGTTGAATCAGCGTGCGCAGCGACGGACTTCGAAAAGGCCGCCTTGGCCTTTTCGTTCGCCGTCTTGTCCGTTCCCGAGACGAGGCACTTGATCGTCGCCGTCAGCTCCGACGCCGACACGTCTGGTGCGTATCGGAGCAGGGAGAACAGGTCGGCGTATTGGCCGTGCTCGGCGAGGGCCAGGGTTGCGCCGGCGCAGTGCGCGTGCGACCTTGGGTGGCTGACTTCCAGGAGCGTGGACACGAGCTTCCACTGCTTCATGTCTGTCGTGATGTCATGCGTGTCGTGGCCAGTGTGAGCGACAAGGATCGAGGGACGAGAGCAGAGAGACGCGACGGGTTGGTCCATGGTCATGGCACGCGAGGAGCAACCGCCGTCGTCACCGTCAACAACCGCCCCGCAGCTGGCTCAGAGAGATTCCCACAAGTGATATCTTCACCACGAATTCAGTTGTCTCTATCTACTAATAAACTTTGTAGTTCATCACGGCCAGGCGCATTGGGGACACGAAGCGCGAATCAAGTCAAACGATCACGATCACGATCACCACACGTACCGATGAGCGCGACGAGCGCCCGCGCCGACACGGCGCTGGCCATCGACACCCCCCGCTGCTTGCACTTCTCCAGCATAGCGGTCACCGTCTTCACAAGGTTCGTCTTGGCCTTGGCGTCCAGCGTGCCGTCCATTTTGAGCAGACCCGCCAGCTTGTCCTCGAGCGCCTCGACGTCCGAGCTCATGGCCGGCGTCCACGTCACCTGGGCCGATTTTTGCAGGAGGGCGTTTGCGTCTGAAGATGGTGTGCTCTTCTTCGACGTGGCCTTTGCTTTTTTCCCACCGTCTCCATCGCCGCCATCGTCCGGGCCCAACCCCACCGCCACCTTGCCCAGGCGCTTCGACCGGACCACCATCTGGCTGTCGGCGTCCAGCACCGCACGCGCATGCTCCGCCAACGCAGACGAACTCGCCGTCTTGGAGCTCGAGATGCAAAGCGATCCGACCACCGACGCCAACGATGGCCGTGGAATCTGCACCGACAGACGTACGACCGAGCGCCCGAGGCAAGCAAGGTACAGCTCGACGATATCGTTGCCCTCGCTCGGAATGGCCACACCCTGAATGTTCCGTGATCGGAGAACGATATCGAACAAGTGAGTGTGATGTCCGTACAGGAAGATCCCGTCCCGCCTCGCCGCAACCAAAGCGAGACCACGATCCACCCAGCACGCCCCGGGCACCCGCCGCCCGCCCGCACAAAACGCGCGGACGACAACGGCAGGCAGCCCGGTCCGCTCGCTGTCGCACGGCAATGACTCAATGTGTCCTCCATATGAATCGAGTCAACGCTCGGAGGCAGATCTTAAGTACCGTGCACGCTACTGCTGCTTTGGCAGGTATTTGGTAGGCCGTCGGCGGTCGGCAGTCGGCGGTGGTCGTTGCCGTTGTCCGTGGTGGTGGTGATCAGATCCCCACATCTCCACATCCCCAACGTCCCCTCCGACGCACTGCCTCTTTCGAGCAAAACAACACGTACCTGCGTGACGACCCCGTCGCACCCTTGCACGACCCCCGACCACAGCACGCTGCCGTACAGCAAATCCATCACCACGACCCGCGCCGATCCCTTCTCAGAAGACTGCACAATATACCCCCGCGACACACCGTCCACAAACACAGCACTCGACCCGCCCGCTTCCGCACCCGCCGCCCCACCCCCAGCCTTCTGCCGTTTCTTCCCGACCGCCGTGCCCACGACGACCCCGCCCGCAGCCAGCACCCGCGTTATCATCGGCACGACCACACGACGATATTCACCATCACCGGAACCATCCCCGCGACCCGAATCGTCGTAGGGCCACGCCGCCCATCCGCCCGGCTCGGTTCATCGAGTCACCTGAGCCTCCTGGGGAAGCGCCTGATGAACAATTGTTGGTCCTTGGCAGCTGCTCACCTGTCACCTCACCAACGGTGACCGAGAGACGATGACAGTCAAGAGACTGCGCTCTGCGCGGTCTGCCGTCGGCCGACCGAACTGGCACAGTTTTGGCACACTCTTGGCACA
>Ga0181582_10002885_pt1 | contig 13707 bp, 11 predicted proteins | sample 071ome_32_FD_132438 | JGI IMG/M metagenome (GOLD analysis project Ga0181582, IMG submission 132438) | Coastal salt marsh microbial communities from the Groves Creek Marsh, Skidaway Island, Georgia - 071405AT metaG (megahit assembly) | ecosystem: Environmental > Aquatic > Marine > Intertidal...
AATATTGGATTTCAGGCGCATCAGCTCGGCCAGCATCTCGGCGCGGCGCACCACGGGCAGGCCACGGCGGCGTGCCTCGTCTAATTCCGGGTTGCCGGGTTTGATGGCCGAGGAAATCACCACAACGGTGGCATTTTCCAAATTCTCGGCGCGCTGGCCCTCAAAAATGCGGGCCCCCATGGCGCCTAAACGGTCGGTGATTTTGCTGGCTTTCAGATCCGAGCCTTGGATGGTGTAGCCGTGGTTCAGCAGCACCTCGGAAATGCCCGACATGCCAATACCACCAATCCCCACAAAATGGATTGGGCCAACATCGGTGGGCAATTTGGTTGCGGCGGCATTCATCGATCAAGAACCTTTCTTATTGGCCAAGGCCTGCACCATATCGGCAAGCGTATTTGCGGCATCAGGGTGCCCGGCCGACAGCGCCGCGCGGGCCATCTGCGTGGCGCCATCGGGGTTTGCCAAAACCAGCTCTATTTGCGCGGCCAAGTCTTTGGGCGTAAGCCGGGCTTCGGGCACAACAATCGCCGCGCCCGCCTCGGCCAGCCCACGGGCATTGGCGCTTTGATGATCGCCCGCCGCTGCCGCATAGGGGATCAAGATAGAGGGGCGGCCAATGATGGTCAGGTCCGCCACGCTTGAGGCGCCGGCGCGGCTGATCACCAATTGCGCCTCGCTCATGCGGCGGGGGATATCGGCGAAAAACGGGGCAATCTCGGCGGCAATGCCATGCTCGGCGTAATAGCGCGCAACCCGTTCGCCATCTTCGTCGCGGGCTTGATGGGCCACGCGCACGTGGCGCAACATTTCCATCGGCAGGGCGGCAATGGCCGGGGGCACGATATCAGACAAGACCCGCGCGCCCTGGCTGCCGCCGATCACCAGCACCGACATCGGGTAATCGCCCGGCGCGATATAGCCAGCGCCCAGCCGCTCGCGCACGCTGGCGCGCACCGGGTTGCCCGTTGGCACCCCCGTGACACCGGCCGGCAAGGTGGTGGGCCATGTGCCGCAGGCCACCTGATCTACATGGCGGGCAAATATCTGGTTCACCCGGCCCAAAACGCCATTTTGTTCGTGTATCATGCGAGGCAAGCGCAACACCCAAGCCGCGGCCAAAGCCGGGATCGAGGGGTAGCCGCCAAAGCCCACCACCACCGTGGGCCGGTGGCGCAGCATCGACCAAAGCGCGCCCATGCCCCCAGCCAACAGCCGCAACGGCACGCCCAGCTTGGCCAGAACACCCCCGCGCGCAAAGGTGCCGCTGGCGCTGATGGCCACCTCGACCGCATCGGGAAACCCACCCGCATAGCGCGCGCCGCGGGTGTCGGTTGACAGTTTCACCCGCCAGCCCCGTGCCAGCATCACCTCGGCCAGCGCTTGTGCCGGAAACATATGGCCCCCGGTCCCCCCGGCGGCGATCACCAACAATGGCGTGCGGTTGCCCATGATCAACCCTCCAAATCCTTTGGCCGCTGCTTAGCCGCTGGCCACGCGCCCTGCAACGCCTAGCCCCAAGGCCCAGCGACAAGGCGCCACGTTACCGTCGCCGCGCCCGCAGCAAATCGCCAATCTCACCCTGTGGGCGGGTGCGGGTAAAGGCCAGCAACATGCCCATGGCAATGCCACCCGCAATCAAGGATGACCCGCCATAGCTGACAAAGGGCAGCGTCATGCCCTTGGCAGGCAGCAAGCGCACCGCAACCCCCATGTTGATCATGGCCTGCACCCCGAAAATACAGGCCAGCCCCGTGCCGCCCAAGCGAATGAACGGGTCGCGCTCGTGCATCAGGCGCAACAGCGAACGCAGCACCACGCTGCCATAAAGCGCGATGACCACCAGCACCAAAACCAGCCCGTATTCTTCGGCAGCCACGGCGATAATGAAATCGGTATGCGCATCGGGCAAAGACCATTTCACCTGCCCCTCGCCCACGCCCACGCCAAAAAAACCGCCCTCGCGGATGGCATTGGTAGCATAGCCAATTTGGGTGGTTGGGTCCACGTCTTGGCTGAGAAAGCCATCAATGCGGCGCGCCACATGCTCGGAATTTTGATACGCAAACGTGCCACCCAGCACCACCGCCACCGCCAAGCCCACCAGCAACAGCATGGGCGCACCGGCGACAAAATACATCACCGTCCACCCAAAAAGCACCAAGGAGGCTTGGCCAAAATCGGGCTGCATGACCAGCATCAAAACAATCGCCACCATCAATGCAAAAGACCAAAGCCGCCCCGGGGGGCCGCCAATATCTTGGGCGGCGGCCATCATCCAAGCGGCCACAACCACAAAGACCGGCTTTAAAAATTCCGACGGCTGGATCGAGGCAAAGCCCAAACTGTACCAGCGCGTTGCGCCCTTGCCAAAATCGGTGCCGAAAAGCGGCAGGAAAACCAAGGCAAGAAAGGCCGCCAAAAACCCCAAAACCGCCAAACGGCGCACCACCAGCGGGCTGAGCATCGAGGTGATCAGCATAGCCACCAGCGCCAGCCCACCAAAGACTGCCTGCCGCTGCACATAGTGGAACGGATCAAAGCCATTTTTTTCGGCCAGCGGCGGCGAGGCCGCCAACCCCAGCAAGATCCCGATGCCAAAAAGGATCAGAATGCAGGACATTGTCCATTTGTCGACGGTCCGCCACCATTTCGGCAGAACCGGTTCGCCGTCCCGTTGTGGGACTGCGCCGTACACCATTTCTGTCATGCAAGCACCGCTCGTTGCCTGGGCGCCCCTTTCGGGGTCATTGGCTACACTTTAGCGCGCAAAGCGCCCGCTGGCTAGGGGCAAAGGCCACCATTGCCGCGCGCCACCCCTTGCCAATCGAACGATCTCAAGGCAAGCCCTGCGTATGGAATTTGATACAGTGATCATAGGGGCTGGCGCCGCAGGGCTGATGTGTGCGCCGCACGCCGCCGGGCCTGCGGGGCGGCGGGTTTTGGTGATCGACCATGCCAAAGCCCCGGGCGAGAAAATTCGCATCTCGGGCGGTGGGCGGTGCAACTTTACCAATATGCACTGCGACCCGCAGGCGTTTTTGGGGGCAAACCCGCATTTTTGTAAATCCGCCCTTGCCCGTTACACGCAGTGGGATTTTCTGGATCTTGTGCAATCACATAAAATTGCCTGGCACGAGAAAACCCTGGGCCAGCTGTTTTGCGACGATAAAGCCACCCAAATTGTGGCGATGTTACAGGCCGAAATGCACAAAGCGGGCGCCGAGCTGTGGTTACAAACGGCGCTGCGGGGCCTGACACATGATGGCCAGCGCTACCGCCTACAGCTGGAACGGCAGGGCCAGCACCACAGCGTCACAGCGCGGGCCTTGGTGGTGGCGGCGGGCGGCAAATCCATTCCCAAAATGGGGGCAACCGGGCTGGCCTATGAGATTGCCACGCAATTCGGCCATACGCTGACCCAGACGCGCCCGGCCTTGGTGCCCTTTACCTTTTCCGACACGCCCTTTGCCGCGATTTCGGGCACCGCAACGCCTGCCCGGGCCAGCGCCGGTGGCGCCAGTTTCGACGAGGCGGTGCTGTTTACCCATCGCGGCCTGTCTGGGCCTGCGATTTTGCAAATCAGCTCGTACTGGCGCGAGGGCTGCACCATCACGCTGGATCTGGACCCAGAGGGCACATTGCTGGCCGCGCTGCGCGCCGAACGCCAAGCAGCCGGGCGCAAGCACCTGTCTAACGCGCTGTCCCAGCACCTGCCCGCGCGGCTGGTGCAGCATTTGGCCCAAAAACTGCCCGCAGATCTGGGGCTGGCCACCAACTTGGCCGATCACAGCGATGCACGTTTGGCCCAAGTCGTGGAAGCGCTGCGCAACTGGCAGCTCAAACCCACCGCAACCGAAGGCTACCGCACCGCAGAGGTAACATTGGGCGGCGTGGATACAGGCCAGATTTCATCAAAAACCATGGAAAGCACGCGCAGTCCCGGCCTGTATTTCATTGGCGAATGCGTCGATGTGACAGGCTGGCTGGGGGGTTATAATTTTCAGTGGGCGTGGTCATCCGCCGTGGCCGCGGGCCGCGCGATAGCCGCGCGCGCCCAAGCCTAAGGCCGGATTGGCCGGCGTCAGGCCAGCCCAAGCCCCGCGCGCACAAGCGCGCTAAAGGCATCGCCGCGCTGCTCGAAATTATCATATTGGTCGAAACTGGCAGCAGCCGGGGCCAGCAGCACCACTTCACCGGGTTGGGCCTCGGCCATGGCGCGGGCCACGGCAACATCCATGGTGGTGCAAATCTCGGTCTCAACCCCGGGCAACTGCATGGCAAACTGTGCCGCCTCGCGCCCGATGACATAGGCCTTTACAACGCTTTGTGCCGCCGCGCCCAGCCGGCCTACGCCGCCCTCTTTTTCCAAGCCGCCGCAAATCCACCGAATGGCAGTGAAGGCGCGCAGCGCTTTTTCAGCGCTGTCGACATTGGTGGCCTTGCTGTCGTTGACATAGCGCACGCCATCAACCTCGGCCACCAACTGGCTGCGGTGGGGCAAGCCGGGATAGCTGTGCAGCCCCGCCTCGATCACCCGCGGCGCCACCCCCAAGCTGCGCAGCACCGCATAGGCCGCGCATGCGTTTTGGTGGTTATGTGCGCCGGGCAAACCCACCACCTCGCGCAGGTCAATGGCTGCCACTTGCCGGCCTTTGCGCCATTCGGCCAAAAACCCCTTGCGCGCGAACACCGACCAGCCCGCACCCGCCAGCTTTTGCCCCGACGAGATGCGAATGACCCGGTCATCGCCCCGGCCCATCGACAATTGATTGGCCATGAATTGGCCTTCCACCTCGTCGATGCCAATGATCGCCCGGTCTGGCCCGCCTTCAGCAAAAAGCCGCCGCTTTGCCGCAAAATACCCGCCCATCCCAGCGTGGCGATCCAAATGATCGGGGGATAGGTTGGTGAACACCGCGATATCAGGCGTCAGGCCCCGCGCCAGTTCGGTTTGATAGCTTGACAGTTCCAACACCACCACCCCGCCATCGACGGGCGGGTCAATATCCAGCACGCCGCGCCCGATATTGCCGGCCAATTGGCTGGCGATGCCGGCCTCTTGCAGCAGGTGGTGGATCAGCGCCGAGGTGGTGGATTTGCCGTTGGATCCGGTTACGGCCACCACCCTTGGGGGGGTGTCGAACTGGTCAAACCCCTGCGCCGCAAACGAGCGGAAAAACAGCCCAATATCGTTGTCAACCGGCACATCCGCCGCCCAAGCAGCGGCAATCACCGGGTTTGGGCTGGGGTAGAGATGGGCAATGCCGGGGCTGACGACCAAACAGGCCACATCGTCAAAGGCGCCGGGGCGGGACAGATCGCGCAGATCAAAGCCTTGATCGCTGGCACGCGCGCGCGCGGCGGGGTTGTCATCCCAGCACAGCGGCGTGGCGCCCCCCGCCTGCAAGGCGCGCGCCGTGGCCATGCCCGACCGCCCCAAGCCCAAAACCGCCACATTTTGCCCAGCAAAACCACTGACAGGTATCATTGCATCCCCCTTGGGCCCCAGTCGCGGGCTTAGCGCACTTTCAGCGTGGCCAGCCCGATCATCGCCAAAATCAGGGCGATAATCCAAAAGCGGATCACGATCTGCGGCTCGGACCAGCCTTTTTTCTCGTAATGATGGTGGATGGGCGCCATCAAAAACACCCGTTTGCCGGTGCGTTTGAAATAGGCAACCTGAATGATCACGCTAAGCGCCTCGACCACAAAAAGCCCACCCACGATGGCCAGCACGATCTCGTGCTTGGTGGCCACCGCAATCGCCCCCAAAGCACCGCCCAAGGCCAAGCTGCCCGTGTCGCCCATAAAGACCGCCGCCGGGGGCGCATTATACCACAAAAACCCCAAACCGCCGCCAATCAGCCCGGCCACAAACACCAGCAATTCCCCCGTGCCCGGCACGTAATGCACGTCAAGATAGGTGGTAAAATCAACACGCCCCACCGCATAGGCGATGATACCAAAGGCGCCCGCCGCGATCATCACGGGCATAATCGCCAGCCCATCTAACCCATCGGTCAGGTTCACCGCATTGGCAGATCCGACGATAACGATCATGGCAAAGGGCACGAAAAGAAAACCCAAATACAGCAGCGCCTCTTTGAACACCGGAAACGCCAGATAGTTGCTTAAGGGTTCGGGGTGGTATTGCGCCGCCCAAAACCCGGCAATGCCCGCGATCAAAAACCCCAAGGCCAAGCGCAGTTTGCCAGAAACCCCTTTGGTGTTTTGCTTTGCCACCTTGGCGTAATCATCGGCAAAACCGATCAACCCATAGCCCACCGTCACAAACAGCACGATCCAAACAAACGGGTTATCCAGCCGCGCCCAAAGCAGCGTGCTGGTCAACAGCGCGCCCACAATCAACAAGCCACCCATGGTGGGCGTGCCTGCCTTGGCAAAATGCCCCTCGGGCCCATCGGCGCGGATCGGCTGGCCCTTGCCCTGCTTGCGGCGCAAGACGTTGATCAATGGGCGACCAAACAAAAACCCAAACACCAGCGCCGTCAGAAACGCCCCACCCGAACGAAAGGTGATATAGCGGAACAGGTTGAACACATCCCCGCCGTCGGAAAGTTCAGTCAACCAATAGAGCATCGCTTTACACCTCGTGATCAGATTGCCGGGCGGCATGGCCCAGTTTACGCAGCGCGTCAACTACTTGGCTGACGTGCGACCCTTTCGAGCCCTTTACCAACACCACGTCGCCCGCATCCACCAAACGCGCGGCACGCGCCGCCATGTCGGCGGCCGTTTGCGTCCAATCGCCACGCAACGACAGAGGCAGCGCTTGATACAGCGCATGCATCCGCGGCCCCACGCAATGCACGCGGGTGATCTGGCCCAAGCTGGGCAAATTGGCCAAGCCCGCATGCATGGCGGTTTCATTTGGCCCCAGCTCTAACATATCGCCCAAAATGGCAATGCGCCGCCCACGGCTGTGGCGGCCCAAGCCATTCGCGGGCTGGGCATTGGCCAGCACCTCTAGCGCGGCCTGCATCGAGGCGGGGTTGGCATTGAAGGCATCATCCAGCAATTCAAAGGCTGTCGCCTCGTCGGTTAAATCCAGCGCGATACGTTCGCGCGCACCCCGCCCGGCCGGTGGCTGCCAGCGCCCCAGATCGCCCGCGGCAATCACCGGGTTCAGCCGCAAGGCATGGACTACGGCCATCACCCCCATGGCGTTGACGGCAAAATGCCGCCCCGCAGCTTGCACTTTGAACAGCAGCGGCCGCCGCCATGCCCGCCCTTGCACCACCGTGGTGGTGTCATGCAGCGTGATCTGTGCAGCGCGGTGGTGGGTGCGCGGAGCCTCGCCAAAGGTTAGCACCCGGGCGCCATACTGGCGGGCCAGAATTTGCAAAATATCCGTGGTGGGAATATCGCCGTTCAGCACTGCCACGCCGCCCGGCACCAACCCTGCGGTGATGGCGGCCTTTTCATGGGCGATCCCTTCGATATTCTCGAACGCCTCTAAATGGGCGGCAGCCACGGTTGTGACCATCGCCACATGCGGGCGCGCCATGCGCGAGAGCGGGGCAATCTCGCCGGGGTGGTTCATACCAATCTCGATCACCGCGAAATCGGCATCGCGTGGCAGGCGCGCCAGCGTCAGCGGCACGCCCCAGTGGTTGTTGTAACTGGCCTCGGCGGCGTGGGTCTTGCCCTGCCCACCCAAAACGCAGCGCAACATTTCCTTGGTCGAGGTTTTCCCAACCGAGCCTGTCACCGCCACCACCCGGCCCTTGAAACGCGCGCGCGCCGCGCGGCCCAGATCTTCAAGCCCGCGCAGGACATCGGGCACAACCAACAGCGGCGCATCGGGGCCCAGCCCCTGTGGCACGCGGCTGACCAGCGCCGCCACTGCGCCCTTTTTCAAAGCATCAGCAACGAAATCATGGCCATCGCGCGCGGCTTGCAAAGCCACAAAAATATCGCCGGGCTGCAAGGTGCGCGTGTCGATCGAAACGCCATAGGCCTGCCATGTGCCGGGGCTGGTGCTGCCGGTTGCGGCGCGCGCTTCGTCTGCGGTCCAAAGGGGGGCTGTGGTTGGGCCCGTCATGCCAATCTCCCGTCCAAGGCGGCCACGGCAAGGCTGGCCTGCTCGGCATCGTTAAAAGGATAAACCGTGCCCGCAATCGTTTGGCCCGTTTCGTGGCCTTTGCCACAAATCAGCAAAGCATCCCCCGGCCCCAAGGCATCGACGGCGCGCAAAATGGCTTCGGCACGGTCGCCCACCTCTTGGGCTGCTGGACAGCCCTGCATCACAGCGGCACGAATACTGGCCGGATCCTCGGATCGGGGGTTATCATCGGTCACGAAAACCAGATCGGCCGCTTTGGCCGCCGCGGCCCCCATCAAGGGGCGCTTGCCCGCATCGCGGTCGCCCCCGGCCCCAATGACCGCCACCAAACGCCCCATCACATGCGGGCGCAGCGCCGCAAGGGCCGTGGCCACGGCATCGGGTGTGTGGGCATAATCAACAAAGACCGCCGCGCCATTGCTGCGGGTGGCGGCCAGTTGCATGCGCCCGGTCACTGTATCCAGCTGCGGCAGCGTGGCAAAAACCGCCTCGGGCTGCGACCCACTGGCAATGGCCAAGCCCACCGCCACCAAGACATTTTCCGCCTGAAAGCCGCCAATCAGGTTTAACCGCGCCATATGCACCTCGCCATGCCATGCAAAACGCAGGTGCTGGCCGGTGCTGTCAAACCGCTGTGCTTGCATTTGCAAATCAGCGCCTGCCTGACGGCCCACACCGATCACCAGCTGCCCCCGGGCGCGGGCAATATCTGCCACGCGCGGGCCCATGGGATCATCAAGGTTGACCACAACGCAGCCGTCTTCGGGCAGAACGCGGGTGAAAAGCCCGGCCTTGGCCTCGAAATAGGCCTCGAATGTTGCGTGATAATCCAGATGATCTTGGCTGAAATTGGTGAACCCCGCGGCGCGCAATTGCACGCCATCAAGGCGATATTGCGACAAGCCATGCGACGAGGCCTCCATCGCGGCATGGGTGATGCCGGCATGGGCGCACTCGGCCAGCGTGCGCTGCAGGGTGATCGGCTCGGGGGTGGTATGGGCCAAGGGGGCGGCATAGGCCCCCTCGACGCCGGTGGTGCCAAGGTTCACCGCCTCTAGGCCCAAAGCCATCCAGATCTGGCGGGTAAAGGTGGCCACCGATGTTTTGCCATTGGTGCCGGTCACGGCCACCATGGTTTTGGGCTGGGCACCAAACCACAAGGCCGCCGCATAGGCCAATGTTTGGCGGGGGTTTTCGGCCACCACCACCGCCACCCCACGGCCCTGCATGGCAGGCCCGGCCAGTGCCGCGCCTTCGGCATCGGTCAAAATCGCCACCGCCCCCTTGTCCAGCGCAGCGGCCACGAACCCCGCACCATGGGCCTGCGTGCCGGGCAAAGCGGCAAAAAGATAGCCCGGGCGCACCTGCCGGCTGTCCACGGCCAAACCCGCCAATACCGGGTCTGCCCCGCCAGCCGCGTTCAAACCCAGTTGCGAAAGCCGAAGCGCGTGCTGTGTCATGGTTGTGTCGCCCACCTATCGTGAAGATGACAGCGTTATACCAGCGCGCACCTGCGGTTCAACAACCGGGCGCAGGCCCAAAAGCGGCGCGGCGCGGCGGATCACCTCGGCGGCGACGGGCACCGCCGTCCAGCCGGCCGAACGGCGCGGTTTGTCGCCACTGGTTTCCACCGGCTCGTCCAGCATCAACACCAGCACATAGCGCGGGGCATCGGCTGGAAACATCGCGGCAAAGGTGGCAATCACCTTATCTTTGTAATAGCCCCCGCCGGTTTCGATGGGCTTGTCTGCCGTGCCCGTTTTGCCCGCCACTTGGTAGCCCGGCACCTCGGCAAAGCTGGCGGTGCCCTCGGTCACCACTTTGCGCAGCATCTGGCGCGAGGCGGCGGCCACCTCGGCGCTGATCACCCGCGCGCCATAGTTTGGCCCCGCTTGACGCAGCAGCGTGGGTTTCACCAGATAGCCGCCATTGGCAATGGCCGCATAGCCCGCCGCCAAATGCAGCGGTGTGGTAGACAGCCCATGCCCGTAAGAAATGGTGACAGCGGAAAGATCGGTCCATTTTGTGGGCAGCAAGGGGCGCCCGCCCGCAGCTTCGCCCATTTCAATGGGCACTGGGGTGAAAAAGCCCAGCTGGCGCAAGAATTCTTGCTGGCGCTCTTTGCCCACCATCAGGGCAATTTTGCCGGTGCCGCGGTTCGAGCTTTTGACGATGATCTCTTCGACAGAGATGTCTTTGTAATTGTGGTTCTCAAACTCGCCAATGCGGTGGCCACCCACTTTGAAGGGGGGACGCGTGTCGATCACGGTTTCAGGCGAGACCAAGTTCAAATCCAACGCCTGTGCGACGGTGAATATCTTAAATGTCGAGCCAAGTTCATAAACGCCCTGCAGCGCGCGGTTGAACAACGGGCTGTCAGAGGCGCGGCCCGAAACCGGCGGGCGCGGGCGATCGTTTGGGTCGAAATCAGGTAAGCTGACGATGCTAAGCAATTCGCCGCTGTGCACATCCATCAAAATGGCCGAAGCGCCCTTGGCATTCATCATCTTCATGCCGCCATAAAGCACCTGCTCGACCGCAGCTTGCACCGACACATCCAGCGACAAGGTCAGCGGCGCGCCCTCGCGGGCAGGATCGCGCAGCATGTCATCGAATTCCAGCTCGACCCCGGCCACGCCCACCACTTCGGCGGCATGCACCCCCTCGCGGCCAAACCCCGCCCCCCCCAACACATGAGCGGCCAAGCGGCCATTGGGGTAAAGGCGCATCTCGCGCGGGCCAAACAGCAACCCCGGCTCGCCGATATCATGCACAGCCTGCTTTTGTTCGGGGCTAAGCTTGCGTTTGATCCACAAAAATTTTCGTTTGCCGGTGAAATCCTCTACCAGCTCTTTTTCGTCCAGATCTGGAAAGATTTGCGCCAGCGCACGGGCTGCCCCCGCCGGATCCACCATCAGCGGCGGCTGGGCATACAGCGAATGGGTTTCCAGATTGGTGGCCAAAATGCGGCCCTGCCGATCGACGATATCGGCGCGCTGCGCCACGATGGGCGCGCGCACCTGCGCGGTGCGCGGTTCGGCCGGTTCGGTGGCGGCCACATGGGCCATGCGCGCGCCAATCACCGAATAGGCACATAAAAACACCAATCCCAGCACCAACAAGCGGCCTTCGGCCCGGCGGCGCGCGTGATCGCGCAGCTCTTCGTGGCGCAACCGCAGGTTTTCGCGTTCGATGGCGTCGGGGTTTTCGCCACGGCGACGGGCATCCAAAATACGGGCAAGCGGGCGCAGCGGTGTGCGGATCATTGGCTGGCCTCCGTGGTATTCACGGCGGTGGTGCTGTCAAACAATTGAACCGCTGGCAACGGCGGGTAGGGCACCTGATCGATGCTGCCAAATTGTTCGGGGGCAAAGGGCAACAGGCCCAGCTTGTCAAAATTCAGCTCGGCCAGTTCGCGCAAGCGCTGGGGGCGGTTCAGATAGGCCCATTCCGCGCGCAACACCGCAAGGCGGGCGCGGGCATCGGCGATATCATTTTGCAGCGCCTCATTGGTGGCCAGCGCCTCTTGGGTTTTGTAGTTTTCGTGATAGGCCCAAAACGCCAAGCCAATCACCGCCAATGCCGTTAGAACCGATAAAAAGTTACGCATTATGGCCCCCCTTTTTCAGCTGCGGCATCCCCAAGGCGCGCCGGTCCACCGGGCCTGCGGGCACATCGGTGCGCTGCCCCACGCGCAGCTTGGCGCTGCGCGCACGCGGGTTTTCGGCCAGTTCTTGATCGTCTGGGCCAATCGCTTTGCGGCTGGCTTGGGTAAACTGTGGCGCGGCTTTGACAATATCGGGCCCATGGCGGCTGCCCCGCCCACCCCCGCCCGAGCGGTCGGTGAAAAAGCGCTTTACGATCCGGTCCTCGACCGAGTGAAAGGTCACAACGGCCAGTTGCCCCCCCGGGCGCAATGCGCGTTCTGCCGCCTCTAGCCCACCAACCAATTCGCCATATTCATCGTTCACCGCGATACGCAGCGCCTGAAAGCTGCGCGTGGCGGGGTGGCTTTGGCCGGGTTTGGCGCGGGGCAAACACCCCTCGACCAATTCCGCCAAGCGCAAGGTGGTGGTGATCGGCGCCTCGGCACGGGCGCGGGCAATGGCGCGGGCGATGCGGCGGCTGGCCCGCTCTTCGCCATAATGATACAAAATATCGGCCAGTTCTTCTTCGTCGGCGGTATTGACAATATCTGCAGCGCTGCGGCCTTCTTGGCTCATCCGCATGTCAAGCGGGCCATCCTTCATAAAGGAAAAGCCACGCTCGGCCTGATCGATTTGCATCGAGCTGACGCCGATATCTAGCACCACGCCATCCAGATCTTGGCCATAGTCGTCAAGCTGCGAGAACACACCCTGCACAAGTTCAAGCCGCGCGCCCCAGTCGCCGGCCCAAGAGGCCGCCATCTGAAACGCCAGCGGGTCGCGGTCCACACCAATGACCTTATCCGCCCCCGCTTCTAGCAGCGCCCGGCTATACCCACCGGCGCCAAAGGTGCCATCCAGCCAAACACCGCGCACCGGCGCCACCGCTGTCAAAAGCGGGCGCAACAAAACGGGGATATGGGGGGCTTGGTCTGTCGTATCGACGACGCGCATACCCTTACCCCGCCTTTCCGCCATCCAACAAAATCAACGGATCGAAATCATCGGGCAGATCATCCAGCCAAGCATCGGTCTTGGCCAGTTCTTCCTGCTCGTAGGTTTCGGGCTTCCAGATCTGGAACGTATCGCCGGCGGCGATAAAAAACGCCTCGTCTTGCAGATCAATCTTTTGACGCAATTTGGCGGGCAACACCAAACGGCCCGTTTCATCCACTGCTGTGGGAAAGCTTTGGCCGTGAAACAACCGCTGCAACATCTTACGCTCCATCGAGCCGCGCGGCAGCGCGTCGATTTTGGCGTCGACCTCGGCGATGGCATCCATTGTGTAGCATTCAAGATAGGCGCGGCGGTGGTCGCCATAAACGATCACCAGCTCGGGGTTCAGGCCCTCGGTCCAGGCGGGGTCGCCCGCCTCGAGAACACGGCGAAACGACGCCGGGATAGACACCCGCCCCTTGCTGTCCACCTTATGGTGGCTTTCGCCTCTAAACCTGCGAACCACGTTGCGTGATCCTTTTCCTGTTGCCCCAGCCCGTTGCAGCAAACCGCGCCCTTGAAACGAAACGGCGGATTGAGCTGCTGCCACTGCCCAATCCGCCGCCCTCGTCCCGCCAGTCGCGGGGGTGTCCGACTGCGCGCGCCATCTGGGGGGATGTCTGCTCGCTCGCGCGCCGGATCTCATGGTTCGATGAAAGCGGGTGCCTGTATGAAACCTGACTTGTCGTTCTCACGGGGTCTTGTTGCCCCTTGTGTTCCCAATCTCATCGTGTGGATTAGGGATGACATGGGAATTCATGGAAATCAATAAAAATTTGCGGCGAAATATGGGTCAAAGACAGGCGAAATTGCGCGATGGGCGTGGGTTTAGGCCGATCTGGCGCGCCCAGAACACAGCAAATGGCATTATACGAAAGATATAACCACAATATATTGTGTTCCCACGATCTGCCAAAATATTCCCATGATTTCCCGGAAATTTGGAAGATTGCCAAAATTTCTAGGGTTTTTAGC
>Ga0181582_10002897_pt1 | contig 13691 bp, 9 predicted proteins | sample 071ome_32_FD_132438 | JGI IMG/M metagenome (GOLD analysis project Ga0181582, IMG submission 132438) | Coastal salt marsh microbial communities from the Groves Creek Marsh, Skidaway Island, Georgia - 071405AT metaG (megahit assembly) | ecosystem: Environmental > Aquatic > Marine > Intertidal zone...
CAGGGATTGCCCATGGGCAAAGCGAAGCTATCCCATTGGAATGGGCCGTCTTGCTGGCCGCGAATGATAGGAGAGGGTACGGCTTGTTGCCACTCGGAAGGGCCGCCTTGGGTGAGGGCAGCCAAATTCAAGTCTTGATTGGCTACGGATCCGCGTCCGGAAATAAAGGCTACTTTAAGAGGTGTGGAATTGGCGGGTATGGTGGCGGTTAGGAATCCATCTCTCTCCGCTAGCTTGATTTGATCGTTCCCTTGAATCGACATTGATGCTCCTTCATTGGCCAATCTCAAGGTCAGTTCGTCTTCTGATTTTCCGATGTTCAGAATTCGAGCGATCCCTCCGGAATCGGTCAGCAAGTGGCTCTCCAAGACTTTCGCCTCTCCAACGGTATAGGAAATAACGATACGGTTGGCATGACGATAGAGGCCTTTGAAATGGGTCCAGTCGCGAGGCAGGGGCCCGAAGCGGCGCCCATCGAGCCCGAGGAAGCGCTCGTCATCGAAGGATCCGGTTGCAGGATTGGCCCAGCCGGGAACGTCCTCGGTTTCATAGAGGACTTTCCCGCGCGTGCGAGGCCAATACCAATGCTTGTGATCGAAGTTGATTCCCTGCCAGTCGGTAAAGCCTTCTCCAGTCCAGACGCCGGCGACCCGCATAGTGTCGTGCTCGAAGGCTAGCCAGGTATTGCCTTTGGAAATACCTCCCTCTCCAGGATCGAGACGAATGGCGATGGCTTTGTAGGCGATGTTGGCGTCCGGGGCCACGTAGCCGCGGGTGTCTTTGCCTTCGGGCCATCGGTAGGGCTCCGTTTCTTCCGGCACGATTTCAAAGGTTCCCGTTAGGAAAGGGCCGTAGTCCATTTCGCTCCAGGGCTCTCGCTTGGTTGGTTCGGGGCCAATTTGGTTTCCTTTGGGCAGGCCGGAAAGGTATTCATCGGTTATAGCGAAAAGCTGGTCTGGATTACGATCTTCGAGAAAGTGCTCTCTTATGTAGCGAATAACCGAATACTTTTCTCGCGGGCTTAACTGCGTTTGCGGAGCCATTAGCCGCCAGCCGCGAGTGATAGTTTGGTACATGGTGTAGGGATCGCTGCCATGTTGGAAGGCGCCTTCGGCAAAGCGCAGGGAATTGGGGATGGATCCCGGCAGATTAATGTCGCCGTGGCAATTATGGCAGACTTGCTGGTAGACCTCTTGGCCCAAGCTGAAGCTGGCGAGCTTGTCGTCCTGGATGAGCCGAGCGTGATCGATTTCAGCCTCGTAAGCCGGGAGGGCCGACTCCGGCAGGAGCATAGTTCCTGGCGGGAGTTCTTGGGCGTGGCTAGAAATACGGAAAAAACCAATTGTTAGGAAGATGTAGAGACAGGAGCTGCGAAAAGCCATAGGTTCGAACTAAGTTGCCAATACTCTAGAAGAATAGCTCAAATTTGGGCGAGAAGATTCAGTTATCAGGCGACCGTTCTGGATTTGCGCGGATTCATGGACTGTTGACGATGGCTATGCGTTCCAATAAAAGGAGGCGTTTGTAACTTATGCATAGGGTATTTAGCAGATTTCACTCCGTCTATTCACGTTGGCCCATCATGGGAGTTCTGGGGTTCCTGATCGGTAGTCTCTTGTTCTTGCCTTTGGTGGCTATGGGTTCCCAGGAGCGGCACGAACTGTGGTCGGGGGCGGCGCCCGTTGGCAATGGGCTCAGCGAAAACAAGGATGTGCTCATCACCGTTTTCCATCCGGACAAGCCAAACGGAGCTGCCATGGTTATTTGCCCCGGTGGGGGCTACCGGAATTTAGTCAAAGGACCTGAGGGAACGGGCATTGCGGAATGGCTGAATCGTCATGGTATCACGGGAATCGTGCTTGAGTACCGCTTGCCTGACGGGAGACCCTTCGTTCCCCTTTACGATGCCCAGAGAGCCATTCGTGTCGTTCGATCGAACGCGTCTCGTTGGCAAGTCGATCCCCGGCAAATCGGAATCATCGGATTCTCGGCCGGCGGGCATCTGGCGGCGACGGCTGCCACCCATTTCGATGCAGGGAATCCCGACGCCAACGATCCGGTGGAACGCTATAGCTGCCGTCCCGACTTCGCGGTTTTGGTTTATCCTGTAACCATCGTAGATGCCGCCTCTGGCTATTCTCACGCGGGGGTCAGGAAGAACTTGCTGGGCGACAATCCCACTACGGAGCTGCAGGATTTCTTTTCTGCTGAGAAGCAGGTTGGCGATACCACACCGCCCGCGTTTCTCGCCCATGCGATCGACGACTCGGTTGTGCCCTCCACGAACAGCGAAGCATTCCATCAGGCTTTGCGGGACCACGGAGTCCGGACGCGTTATCTAGAACTCCCAAGCGGGGGCCATGGCTTGAATCGATACCAAGGAGAGATGTGGGACGCGTGGCAGAAACAGTCCCTGGAATGGCTCGCCGCCAATGGGTTGATTCCCTCGCTAGGGCTGGAATAGAATGGCGGGCGAAGATCCGTTGGCTGGGCTGCTAGTTCACGATTGCCTCGGTTTGCAATACCACTTCAATCTAGACCTCCAATGCCAACAGTCCATCGCCGTTCTTTCCTCAAAACCTCCGCCCTGGCCGGAGTGGGATTAAGCTTGGGTCTGCAACGGCTTTCGGCTGCGCCGTATCCAATTGTTCCTGGCGAGCGGCCGGCCCAGGACCGGTCGGTGACAGTTCTCAACCCACGAGGACAGGTGCCGGTATCCTTCATAATCGATGATTCGACGACCTTGGTGAACATGGGGCATTTTTGTTTGCCTCAGTTCGCGGAAGCGTGGAGCGGAACGAAGGGGCCGGAGCGGTTCAATGTACCTTGGCGAACGTGGCCGAAAGAGATTCCGGACTCGTTTGTCCGAGAATTCGGGGAGTTTTGTCGCGAGCAAGGCGTCAAAGGCAAATACTCGATTGTTCCTTACCCCGCTTGCGTCGGCTGGGTAGATCGGGTTCTGCCCGGGTGGAGTCCGGCCGAGTTGCGGGCCAGCTTGGATTTGGTTCGCGATTTCATGATGCCCGACTGGGATATTCATCCGGAAATGATCAGCCACACGCGGGTGATTGATATCCAGACTGGGCGCCCGCTGCCACGAAAGGCGGATGGCAGCTACTGGATGGAAAACGGCGGTTGGTGCGAAGGGAAAAGCGCGGACGAGATTGGGGCCTACATCGCCTACGCTTTGCAGATTCTGAAGAACGTCGATTTGCCCTGTGAAGGATTCACCACGCCCGGTGGCTTTGGCAGTCCCGCCATGGAAAATCTGGAGATCGGTGGGATGCAGGCCCTCAGTTCCGTTTTCAACGTCGAAGTGCCGCACTACTTCAAATACGTGGTTACCGAGCCGGGAGATAGTGTAGCCCCGCGAGTGGAATTCGCCAAAGGAATCGCGGGCGGATCGCCTGAATTCATCGTCAATATCCCATCGTGTACCGGCGATTGGTTTGGGCCCTGGCATGGCGGCAATCCGGATCCAGTGGATGTCGTGACCGATCGCCACATTACCGAGGATTTTGGAAAGGGCCGCATGACGGAGGTAATCGAGAGAGGAGAGCCCGCCTGTTTCCTGACCCACTGGCCCAACATGTACGCCAATGGGACGGGGCAGAACTTCCGCAGCTTCCAGATCATCGTCAAACGGCTCAACGCTGCCTATGGCGATCGCATTCGGTGGATGAAGCTCAGCGAAATCGCCAGATACTGGGCGGCCAAGGAGCTGACAAGGATCGAGCGTAATGATAACGTGGTGACATTTTATGCTCCGGTGGCCACGCCGAACTTCACATTGAAGGTGAATCGGATTGGAAATCAGAGACCAGCTCAGCGACTCTCTGCCAGCCTGAGCGATCAGCCAACGCCATTGGAAGTGAGCCGAGCGATTGACGGGCCTCTATTGCCGGGCAAGTGGCGGCCCGGCAAGGAATCGATCGAATTGTGTATCGATCTTCCGAAAGGAAAGTCAACGCTGGAACTTTCCTGACATCCCCCAAGGCTAGAGCTAAGCGGGCGTCTATTGGGTAAGTGGTGTCAGGCGTGTGCGGGTCGTTTTATCCCGTGATTAAGCCTCGGATCAGGTAGGGATTATAGCGGGGTAAACCCGATCCTGCAGATGATTCCGGCATGAAGCGACTCATACGCGTGTTGTGAAAATAGCGATACGTTTGCGTTGTTGAGAAGCCTCCGGCTAGTTTTCCTGAATGCGTTTCCGGCCAGAAGGATAGGTGGCGATGCCGATGCCGAGCCCGACCAGCAATACGCCGAAAATGAGGGCACTGGTGATGGGCTCGTTTAGAATCCAGTAGCTGATGGCGACTCCTGAGATCGGTGATACAAAAGCGAATACACCTAACTTACTGGCGTTGTAGCGACGGAGTAGGATGGTCCAGAAAATGAAGCAGAAGCCGGCAATGACGATCCCTTGGTAGGCGATGGCTAAAGCCACATCGCGATCGACGAAGAAATTTTCATTGCGCTCGAATAGCGCGCTAAGGATAAAGAATATGGGGATGCTAAAGGTGGCTTGCCAGAAAAGCAGCCGAGCCGGGTGCATGGTTTGGGTGAGCCGTTTCGTATAGATCTGCCGAGCCCCTAGCAGAAAGCCGCTGACCAGAACGATCGCATCGCCCAGCAAATAGTCGGTGGCCGAGGTCAGAAAGCCCTCAGCGAATATCATGACGATTCCGGCGAACGAGCACAGCATGCCGGCTACTTTGGGAACGCTAAGCCGATCATCAGGCAAGAAATAGTGGGCGAGAAGGGCGATAAAGAAAGGAGCCGTACAGACAAACACTCCAGAGTGGGCCGCGAGTGTGAAGCGCGTACCCAAGTGGAGGAAATAGATTTGCAGAACGAACAGAATGGTCAGGAAAAAAAGGAGACGATACTCTCCCTTTTGGGGCTTGATGGGGATTCTTTCATACAACACCCAGACCAGTACGGTCAGCGCTCCGAGGATGAAACGCACTCCCGCCAAGGCCAGCGGGGGCAGCCCGTCCAAAGCCACTTTTATGGAGGGCGTATTCCCTCCCCAAAGGGCGGCCAGAATAAATGCGGCCAGGGCGGCGTTAACGGTTATCGGTTGATTGAGCACGGAGGAGGAATGAGAGGAGCCAAAATCATCGATCTGTAGCGGAGAAAAGCGAGCTCTCAATGAGTGGGTGGTTGGATCGCAAGTTCAGCCACTAGTTCGATGCTCGCGCTTGAGCCTTTGAAGCAGACTTTTTGTTTGTCGTCTCTCTTCGAGCGATGATTGAACCTAATTGGGGATTGCCCCAAGGTTGGGTAGCAGATGAAAAAGATGCCGCAGCGGTGATTAGGGTTTTCAATCGTGGCGTAATACTTGAGAGTCGAAGGCGACCATGAAAATGCTCGCTATAATTCTCTTTCCCGTAGCCGCCTTCGCTCAGCAGTCCATTCCGGAAGGCTTTAGCTGGGTCAGTCCGCTGGATCCCGCTGAAGCCGTAGACTTGACGCCACGGGTCCGTCACGCGGCCTACAAAAGCCCGTCGATGGGGATCGACGTGGGCTACTACATCTACCTGCCCCGCGCGTACAGTGAGAATTCGAGGGCCCGCTTCCCAGTGGTGTACGCCTTGCACGGCGGGCGCCCCGGAGGCGAGCATCGGATTGTCAGGCTCGCCAACATCATCGACGAGGCTATCGAGGAAGGAAAACTGAAGCCGGCAATTTACGTTTACCCAAATGGCGGGCCGATGAGTTGGTATAATTACCCGTCGTTTGAAAATGGGATGGGAGAGGATGTTTTCGTCAAGGAGACTATACCCCACATCGATGCGACATACCGGACGCTGGGTGACCAAGCCCGAGGCATTGAGGGTTATTCGCAGGGAGGGCGGGGTACGACCCGTATCTATTTTAAGTATCCAGAATTATTTGTCAGCGTGGCGCCCGGAGGATCTGGATACGGTCCGGAGAAGACGATCCAGGAAAATGATGGCTGGGAAAGCGATAAGATTCGCTTTTTGCCAGTTGGGCATAATACTTGGGATCTGGCGGCTGCTCACGCAAGAAAGCCGAACAGACAGACGGCTCCGATGCTGCTCTGGGTGGGCACGGAAGAGGCGGCTCAGTACCCGTGGAATGTGAAGTTTTCCGCCTATTTGGATGAACTGGGGATCGAGCATGTTTTTGTCCCTGCTCCTGGACTAACTCATGGATCACGGCCAGTTTACGAGATGATTGGCTATGCGGTAATGAAGTTCCACGAGAGCAACTTCGAGAAGGCATTGGCGAAGTAAGCAAAAGAAAAGATGACGACTCCGATCGATCTCCGCAGCGACACGGTTACCCAGCCAACGGCAGGCATGCGTCAGGCCATTGCCAATGCTGAAGTGGGTGACGACGTTATCGATAAAGACCCGACTATCGAGCGGCTGCAGGACCTGTGCGCGGAAATGCTAGGCATGGAAGCGGCTATTTTCATGCCTTCCGGTACGATGACCAATCAGATCGCCATCCGGGTTCATTGCCAGCCCGGCGATGAGTTCATCTGCGAGGCGGGATGTCACATATACAATTATGAGCAGGCTGCTTTCGCTCAGTTGAGCGGCGTGAGTCCGAAAACTGTGGATGGCGATTTCGGGGTTTTGCATGTCGATCAATTGCGGGGATTGATTCGGCCGGACAACGAGCATTTGGTTCGCACGCGGCTAGTGTGCTTGGAGAACACGCACAATCGTGGGGCCGGACGCATCCAGCCTTACGAGAATGTAGCCGAAATTTGCCAGTGGGCGAAGGAGAACGGTTTGCGTCGGCATTTGGATGGGGCCCGATTGTTCAACGCGGCCGTTGCCACCGGAATCGATCTCGCTGACTGGGCCCAATATTTCGATACGGTCAGCGTATGCTTCAGCAAAGGCCTAGGAGCGCCAGTCGGGTCGGCCTTGGCTGGGCCCCGCGAATTGATCAAGCGGGCCCGCCGGGCTCGCAAGCTGTTTGGCGGAGGAATGCGACAAGCGGGGATTATTGCGGCGGGCGCCTTGTACGCGCTGGAAAACAACGTAGATCGACTAGCCGAAGATCATGCCAATGCCCAGGTTTTGGCAGATGCCGTTCGTCAAAGCGAAGGACTTAATTTGCAGCCTGAAAATGTGGATACGAACATTGTGATTTTCCAGGTCGATTCGAATTTAGGGACGGCTTCTCAATTTGTGGAAGCGATGGGCACGAAAGGGGTGTTGGCGATGGCGACAGCGCCGCAGTTGATTCGACTGGTGACGCACTTGGATGTGAGCGCTGAACAGGTGGCCAGAGCCGGAGAGGTGATCAAGCAAGTAGCGGATTTGCTGGCGGAGTGAGAGTGTTAGGCGATCAGCAATCTTATTGGTAGCGGCCGATCTCCGAGCGGCCATCGAATGCCGAATCGGTTCTATCTGGTTGAGAAAAATGGCCGCTCAGCTCGCGCCGCCGAAGCGATGCGAAGGAGTGAGATCGACCGCTACCTTTTGGACGGATCGTTTCAAGCTGTCGGGATCTCGCGATAACGGAATCTAACCGTTAGAGATACCTGATTTTCGGAGTGATTCTCTTTCTATTGAGTTTTCCTCAAACTTGATAAGCTCTTGCCTGATGAAAACGCGAATACTCCTACGCCTCCTGTTAGTCCTCGCTGTATTCTACGCGCCTTTGACGTCGCAGGCGGAGGCGGCCGATAAGCCCAACATCATTTTCATCATGGCGGATGATCTAGGCTATGGAGATCTCGGATCCTTCGGGCAAACCGAGATACAGACTCCTCACCTGGATCGGATGGCTAAGGAGGGAACGCGTTTCACCCATGCCTATGCAGGTTCGCCGGTTTGCGCACCATCGCGCTCGGTGCTGATGACCGGCTTGCATACGGGGCACACAACCGTGCGGGGCAACTTTGGCAAATATGGCGTCAAAGGACTGGGCGGCGGCGATGGACGCGTGCCTTTGAATGCGGAAGATGTTACGGTAGCCGAAGTACTGAAGGAAGCCGGCTATGTAACGGGAATGACAGGAAAATGGGGATTGGGGGAGCCGGGTACGACGGGACACCCGAATGATCAGGGATTCGACGAATGGTTTGGCTACTTGAATCAGCGGCGAGCCCATAGCTATTACCCTGACTTCATTTGGCGAAACAAGGAGAGGGTCGACCTGCCCGGAAATACAAATGGGAAAAAGGAAACCTATACTCACGACTTGTTCGCGGAATTCGCTCTCGAGTTTGTTCGAGAGAACAAAGGCAATCGCTTCTTCCTCTACATTCCCTACACCATTCCGCATAGCCGCTATGAAATTCCGGATACGTTGCCGTATACGAATCAGCCTTGGACCGATGATGAGAAAGTGCATGCCGCCATGGTTACGCGAATGGATCGGGATATCGGACGCTTGTTCGCTCTTTTGAAGGAGTTAGGAATCGACGAGGAAACTGTGGTCTTTTTCTGCTCTGACAATGGAGCCGCCCAGCGTTGGGAAGGACGCTTTGATAGTTCGGGAAGCTTGAGGGGACGCAAACGGGATATGTACGAAGGCGGAATCCGCACCCCGATGATCGTACGCTGGCCGGGTAAAGTGGCTGCCGGCAAAACGAATGACTTCCCGTGGTACTTTGCTGACGTGTTACCGACCTTGGCTGATCTGGCAGGAGCGCGGTCGCCGGCTGGTCTTGACGGGATCAGCGTGCTGCCTTCGATCTTGGGCCAAGCTCAATCCAAAGACCGCTTTCTCTATTGGGAATTCTTCGAAAACGGATTTCAGCAAGCGGCCAGATGGAAGGACTGGAAGGCGGTCCGACTCGGGCTGGGCAAGCCTCTGGAATTGTATCACCTGGGGATAGACCAGTCCGAAAGGCGGGATATAGCCTCAGCCCATCCAGACATCATTGCCAAATTTGAGTCCTACCTCGAAGGAGCGCGGACCGAATCGATTAACTGGCCTGTGGATTTAACCGGGCGATAGGTCGGGAAAGTGGCTCGGCGATTTAGTTCGAGCAGCGAAAGTCCCAGAGAGTGCCTAAATCTGCGGTTTGTTCGCTGACGGGATGGTAGGGCTGATCCCTCGACTGGGCATCGGCCTCAACTTAAGCTCGCTCGGAGGTCGAACTCCACCTCTTTGCATTGCTCTCAAGGGTGGAACGCGACGTCCTGACGCCTTCATCTCCCCAATCTCTAGGCAAGTTGACGCCAATGCGGGAATGGGGGATTAGCCACGCCGGCGATAAGGCGCGGGTTGAAGCTCCGGTCCACGAACTCATTTCGTTTCGCGTCAACTGTTGCATTGCGGAAGCTTCGATTTTCGAGTTAGCTACTTCTAGCATATCACCCCTCAATGACAAACTTCCCCAACTTGCCCATCATTCAAGTACGTCGAGTACTTGCTGTCTTAACATGCAGTGTTTCCATGGCACTTCAAGCGGAGGAGCGCATTCCTTGGACGAGTTCGAATATCAGCGGATCCCCAGAGTCGCCGATGCCTTACCAGGCGGAAGCCGTTTGGCCGCATATCACTTTCAACCAACCGCTGGATATCACGTTGCTGGAATCGGAGAAGCTTTTGTTTGTTTCAGAACGTTTCGGCAAAGTTTGGCGGATCCCTGCAGACACGACTGGAGAGGCTGAGGAAAAAACCTTGGTTGCTGACATGAACGTCATGTTTCCCAACCTGGATAGATTGCTGGGATTGGAGTTTCATCCAGACTTTTCGGCTAATCGAAGAGTGTTCGTGTACTATGTGACGAGCAAGCTAGGTCCCGGTTTCGACTGCGTTTTAGGTGAATTTCGAATGGACGAAGGTTGGACGCTAACTTCGATTGCCGATGGAACTTTGCTGCGCTTTCATGGCGAGGGCCACACTGGCGGTGATATTCAATTTGGGCCAGATGGATTGCTCTACGTGCCAATCGGCGATCTGACGCCTCCATCGCCGCCGGATGCCAATCTGGCTGGCCAAGATCTAGGGCAACTGGGAGGCAAGATTCTCCGTATCGATGTGGATGGCAAGGATCCAGGATTGCTGTATCGAATTCCCAAGGACAACCCTTTTGTCGATTTGGAAGGGGTCCGCTCCGAGGTGTGGGCTTACGGGTTCCGCAATCCCTGGAAATTGTGTTTCCATCCGGAAACCGGGGAGCTTTGGCTAGGCGATGTCGGTTGGGAGCTGTGGGAGATGGTTCACCGCGTAGTGGAAGGAGGGAACTATGGCTGGTCGATAATGGAGGGTCCCATGCCAACGAATACGGATCAGGATTCCGGACCGTCGCCGATCACTTCTCCAGTCGTCGCTTACGATCACTATCAAGGTGCCTCGGTAACGGGAGGATACTTTGTAACCGGAAATCGCCTGCCGAAACTGAAAGGCTCGTATGTATACGCGGACTACGTAACTGGGAAAGTGTGGGCCTTGAATTGGGATGGTTCTACTGCTGCGAACCGGGAGATTGCGGATACGCAACAGCCCATCGTTACCTTTGGCTTGGATCTCTCAGGAGAACTCCTGTTCGCTCCTTTGACGAGAGACGCTTCCTTGCAGCGGCTGGTAGACAATCCGAAAGCGAGTGAGCCAACCCCATTTCCGAGGTATCTCAGCGAAACGGGCTTATTTACGGATACGGCAGGCCAATCACCCGCCCCAGGCGTGTACGAGTATAAGATCAAGGCCCCCATGTGGCAGGATGGGGCGGAAACTCGCTACTGGATTGGACTGCCGGAAAAGACTAAGTTGACCGCCTCACTGGAAGATCGGCGAGGATCTCCTCATGTCCGTTATTACGAACCCAAGGATATGGCCTTAGCCAAGTCTATCCGCAAGAATGGTCGAATCGTAGAAACCCAGGTTCTTCATTTCGATGGCTATTGGCGAGGTTACAGCTATCGTTGGAATGACGAGCAAAGCGATGCCACGCTGGTGGATAAAGACGGTTTATCCACCGTTATCGATGGCACACCCTATCGTTTCCTGAGCCGGGCTGAATGTTTTCGCTGTCATGGGAGCAATTTCAATCGACCCTTGGCCTTCCTGCCGGGACAGGTGGACTTCGACGGTCAGATCGACCGTTTTCACAGTTTAGGGATGGTGGACGATGTTTTCGTCCATGCAGCAAAGTCGCAACCGTTAGCGAATCCGTATGACGAGGCAGGGTCGCTAGAACTGAGAGCTCGTTCATGGCTCCATAGCAATTGCTCGCATTGCCATAAAGTGTCGGGTGGCTCTGGTTTGACGGCCCAGATGAATGCTGCTGTTCCCACTGAAGGGCTCGAACTTATTGGACACGATCCGAAGCGGGGATACTTTGGATTGGATGACGCTCCCCAGATTGATCCGGGTAATCCTTATCGATCGATTCTCTATTATAGAATAGCTACGAAAGGGGCAGGGCATATGCCTATGATTGGCCTGCCAACGGTTGATCATGAAGGGGTGCGTGTGGTGCACGACTGGATACGATCGATGATGCCGGAAACGCCTGTCCCCGATGTTACACTCGAACCCAAGAACGTAGAGGAAGCTTTAGTCTTGTATCACAAGATACAAGCAGGCGAATTATCAGATGCGGACAGAAAGCGTGCGATCAAGGCCTGCTTAGGGCACGAAGAACCCTTTGTGGTGAATTTGTTTGTGGGGATGGGGACAGAGTAGAAGGTAATTGGTATACGGCAGCGGCCGATCTCCCCGCAGTCGCGGGACCATCTTGAACGTATCACAGGCATCCTGCCTGCCCGTTCAAAGATAATGAAGTAACAGGCTGGAAGCGTATTCTATCTTTTGATCGGACTCGTGACGCTGACGTATCCGACCTCGTTTAAGGAGGATCGAGCTGATCCTCCTTCACTTCACTACATTGTATCCAGATCTACCAGGATCTCTCTCGGGCTGGATCCGTTTTCCGGGCCAACCACGCCACGGTCCTCTAGCTCTTCCATTAGTCGCGCCGCCCGGTTGTAGCCTATTCGCAATCTTCGTTGCAGCATGGAGGTAGAGGCTCGCTTAGTTGAACGGAGAACTTCGATTGCTTGCGGGAGAAGGTCATCGCCATCCTCTTCGCCACCGCCAAAACTGACGTCCTCGGGGGATTCGATCTGCTTCTGCACCTCTTCCGCAAATTTCGGCGGTCCATTCGATTTAAGATCGTCGACAATGGAAGCGATCTCCTCGTCGGAGACGAAAGCCCCTTGGGAACGGATCAGCTTGGAGCTGCCTGGCGGGGAAAATAGCATGTCCCCTCGCCCAATCAGCTGTTCGGCGCCGGGTCCGTCAAGAATGGTCCGGCTATCGATTTTGGAGGATACCTGGAAAGAAATACGGCAGGGGAGGTTGGCCTTGATAACCCCCGTGATCACGTTCACGGACGGGCGCTGGGTGGCTATGACCAGGTGGATGCCGGCGGCCCGGGCCAACTGAGCGAGCCGAGCGATCCCCGTCTCCACATCGGCGGGAGCGACCATCATGAGATCGGCGAGCTCATCGATGATGCAGACGATGTAGGGGAATTTCTCGGGTATCTCGTCGAGAACGCCTTCATCGCGAGGGACGGTGATTTCCATTTGTTCCTCTTCCTGTTTTTCCGCTTCGGTCTTCTCTTTTTCCGGTTTGGAGCGGCCGTTGAAACCAGCGATGTTTCGCACGCCGACCTTGGCGAAGGTTTCGTAGCGATGCTCCATTTCGTTGATCAGCCACTTAAGGGCTCCAGGGACCCTCTTGGGATCCGTTACCACCGGAATCAGCATATGCGGCAAGGAATTGAAAACCTTCATTTCCACGATCTTGGGATCGATCATGATGAACCGCAATGTGTCCGGGCTAGAGTGGAAAAGCAGAGATGTAATGATTGAATTGATGCAGACCGTTTTGCCCGCGCCTGTAGCTCCGGCTATGAGCAAGTGGGGCATTTTAGTCAGATCGGAAATAATCGGTTTCCCGCTGACATCCTTGCCGAGAGCGATGGGAATCTCCGCTCTCGATTTGGCCCAATCCTCTGACTCCAGAATTTCCCGTATGCCAACCGGAGTTGGATTCTGATTAGGTACCTCGATACCAACGCAACCCTTTCCGGGAACGGGGGCGAGGATGCGCACGGATTGGGCTCGCATACCCAGGGCGATGTTCTTGTCCAGATTGGATATCTTTTCCACTCGCACGCCTGGAGCGGGATAGACTTCATAGCGTGTGATTACCGGTCCAATGTGTATTTCCCCCATGGTGACATCGACTCCGAACTCCTTGAGTGTGCGTTGGAGTCGATCGGCATTGCTGGTATGTTCGGTGGGAGAATTCGAATGGTGCGGCTTGGCTTGTGGAGCCAGCAAGTCGAGGGGAGGGAAGACGTAATCGCCGACGGATTGCGGCAGTTGGACCCGAGCTTTCTTGGTTTCTTCGGCGGCGACAATTTTGAGAACGTCCTTGAGGGCCGGTTTTTTAGCGGGCTCTTCCTCCTCTTCGGGTTCTTGAGGTAGGGGAGGCTGTGGATCCTTGCGAATGGGGATCGGGGGCTCCGGGTCAACCTCGGGCTGAAACTTGGCGCTCTTGCCTTTGGCGGCGGCTTTGCCGGCGGCGACCATTTCCCGGGCGGCCGCTTTTTCTTCGTTGGCTAGGCGCTTGGCCTCCAGGCGTTGCTGCTTGATAGCCGCTCTCTCTTCTTGGCGAGCCAGCTTTGCTAGGCGACGGGCCTCTCGTTTTTCCTCGCGACTTGCCTGCCAGCG
>Ga0181582_10002902_pt1 | contig 13678 bp, 11 predicted proteins | sample 071ome_32_FD_132438 | JGI IMG/M metagenome (GOLD analysis project Ga0181582, IMG submission 132438) | Coastal salt marsh microbial communities from the Groves Creek Marsh, Skidaway Island, Georgia - 071405AT metaG (megahit assembly) | ecosystem: Environmental > Aquatic > Marine > Intertidal...
CGTCTCTTTCGTGTCTCGCGTTGTTCGTCCATTCGTTTTCCGTCAGGAAAAACGAAGGTACTTCAAAAAAACAAATGATGACGATTCTAAAGAGTCATTGCAGCTAAGTTGGAATAGTAGTCATGTTGAAAAATGACTAATAACTTTTGAGGTTGCTAGGCAAGTACCTGAATTTGAGTATCCGTATTCCACAATTCTCAATTCAGTTCGACAGCTTGTCGCTAAAACCGTTGATATTTTATGTCAAACTTTCCGGTTCATCCACTTTTGTAGTCACAATTTCCGACCTTGGAAGCTCGCAGCCATAGGGCACACAAATTGCGACTATATTTGTTAACTACATATTCTACGTTTACTTAATATGGAAGCAAAGTTTTCACCCAGAGTCAAAGAAGTTATTCAGTTTAGCAGAGAGGAGGCAATCCGTCTGGGACATGGATATATTGGGACTGAGCACTTATTGCTTGGTATAATCCGAGAAGGCGAAGGCAAAGCACTGTTGCACTTAAAAGCAATGGGCATCGACTTACTTCGCTTAAAAAAATCTATTGAAGATAGTATCCGAGATACAGCATCGAAGTCTACTAACCTTGGTAATATTCCGTTGACAAAACAAGCCGAGAAGGCACTTAAAATCACATATCTTGAAGCAAAGATCTTCAAGGCAGACATTATAGGAACAGAGCATTTGTTGCTCTCTATTCTTCGTGAGGAAGACAATATCGCGAGTTCAATGTTGCACCAATACGGTGTTGATTATGACGTTTTCAAAAGCGCTATTGAAAATAACGAGAATCCAACACCTGATGTGAAATCAGAGATGTCTACCGACTCGCCTGAAGATTTCTACCGAGAGGAAAAGAAGTCGTCGGAATCAAAACGAGTAAAAGGGAAATCAAAAACTCCGGTGCTCGATAATTTCGGACGCGACTTAACCAAACTGGCAGAACAAGACAAGCTCGACCCAATTGTAGGTCGTGAAAAAGAAATCGAACGTGTTAGCCAGATTTTGAGCCGACGCAAGAAGAACAACCCAGTTCTCATCGGAGAACCCGGAGTTGGTAAAACAGCAATAGCAGAGGGATTGGCTTTGCGCATTGTTCAGCGAAAAGTCTCTCGTGTTCTGTTTAACAAACGAGTTGTTACGCTTGACCTAGCATCATTGGTTGCGGGAACAAAGTACCGCGGACAGTTTGAGGAGCGAATGAAGGCGGTTATGACAGAATTGGAAAAATCGAAAGATGTAATCCTTTTCATCGACGAGATTCACACCATCGTTGGGGCCGGAGGTGCTTCAGGAAGCCTCGACGCATCGAACATGTTCAAGCCAGCGCTAGCTCGAGGAGAAGTTCAATGTGTTGGAGCTACAACTCTTGACGAGTACCGTCAGTACATTGAAAAGGACGGCGCATTGGAACGACGATTCCAATCGGTAATGGTTGAACCAACAACACCGGAACAAACCATTCAAATCCTGCAAAATATCAAGGCCAAGTATGAAGATCACCACGCAGTGACCTATACTGATGCGGCTATCGAAGCTGCAGTTACCATGAGTGTTCGGTACATTACAGACCGGCACCTGCCAGATAAGGCAATCGACATTTTGGATGAAGTTGGAGCTCGAGTACACTTGTCGAACATCCATGTCCCGCAAGAAATTCTTGATCTTGAAGAGAAAATCGAAGAAATCAAGGAAGAGAAGAATAAAGTCGTAAAAAGCCAGCGCTACGAAGAAGCTGCGAAACTTCGAGACAAAGAAAAAACCTTACTCGAGCAGCTTGAAATCGCGAAGGCCAATTGGGAAGAAGACACTAAGTCGCAACGCTATAATGTAGACGAAGACGACGTGGCAGAGGTCGTAGCGATGATTACCGGTGTTCCAACCAAACGAATTGCCAAAACCGAAGGTACTCGTTTACTTACGATGAGTGATGACCTACGCAAGGCCGTTATTGGTCAAGACAGCGCTATTGAAAAGCTAACAAAAGCCATTCAACGTACAAGAGCCGGATTGAAAGACCCAAACAAACCAATTGGCTCATTCATATTCTTAGGTCCTACAGGAGTAGGTAAAACCGAGATGGCCAAAGCTCTTGCTGAATATTTATTCGACAACAAAGAAGCTATGGTTCGAATTGACATGAGTGAATACATGGAAAAATTCGCCGTAAGCCGACTTGTAGGAGCCCCTCCAGGTTATGTTGGATATGAAGAAGGCGGATTGTTAACTGAACGAGTGCGCAGAAAACCATATTCTGTTGTTTTGTTTGATGAGATTGAAAAGGCTCACCCTGATGTGTTCAACATGATGCTGCAAATTCTTGACGAAGGATTCTTGACAGATTCTCTTGGAAGACGAGTGGATTTCAGGAATACAATCATCATCATGACATCGAACATTGGTTCTCGTCAGCTTAAAGATTTCGGAACCGGTGTTGGATTCTCAACAACGGCCAAAGTCGGTGCACTTGCCAAGGAGTCTAAAGGTGTAATCGAGAATGCATTAAAGAAATTCTTCTCTCCTGAATTCTTGAACCGAATTGATGATGTAATCGTTTTCAACAGCTTAACAAAAGAGGACATCGCAAAGATTTTAGACATCAGCGTTCAAAAACTGCTTCAGCGTATCGAGAATGTTGGTTTCCAAATTAAGCTATCTAAACCTGCCAAAGATTTCTTGGCTGAAAAAGGATACGATAAAGACTTTGGTGCTCGACCTTTAAATAGAGCAATTCAGAAGTATTTGGAAGATCCGCTGGCTGAAGAAATCTTGAAACAGGAAATTCAAGACGGGGATATCATCAAAGTTGATCTTGACAAAAAGAAGGAAGAACTTAAGTTTAGTCATTCCAAGAGCAGTAAGAAACCTGCTACCAAAAAAGAAGAGTAACAAAAAAGGCGTTCAATTGAACGCCTTTTCTTTTTATCAATGAGTCTAAATTACTCAGCCGCTTGGGCTTCGTCATCTTTAGCATCATCATTTGACTCAGACGCTTCAGCTTGAAAATCTATTTTGTCCTTAAGAATGGTATACCAGCTGCAAATCTTTAATATGTCAGAGGTGTACACTTGGTCTTGATCAAAGTTCGGGAGCACCTTCGTAAAGAAGTCGCGAATAGCATCACCACCATCTTTTTTGGTAACTAATTCCAATTCACCGGCACTTACCACCGCGTCAAGCTTTTTAAAAACTTCCGAAAGGCGAACATCCTCATCATATGTATATATGCTTATATCGTCTAGGATAGAAACTTTTTGCGTGAGGTTTGTTGGTGTGCGTTTCTTACGATCATCAATGCTTTCAACGATCAATCCTGTTGCTCTCCGCCCTACAATCTGATGTAAACCCGGCTTCCCTCCTATTGATACAACGTCTTTCAGTTCCATTCCTGTTCTTTTTTTGTGCGAAGATATGCCATTCACCAGCGAATCGAATTTAACAGACGAGGAAAAGAATTAACACTTTGAGCAAAATGAAATGTCATTTTTAGTGGGTGACAAAATAATGACACAACAGTCCCGTTGGTTAAGTAGGGTAAATTTGAATTAATTGGTTAGTTAATTTGGTCTAAAGGTCGGAGAAATCCGGCCTTTATTCTTTTACGACGTTTCGAATCGCTATGAGGTCTTTCATTAAGCTCTCAAATTGATCAAGTGGCAACATATTAGCCCCATCCGATTTTGCTTCGGATGGATTCGGATGGGTCTCGATGAATAACCCGTCTGCTCTCACCGCAACTGCAGCCTTCGCAATAGTTCGTATGAGTTCTGGTTTACCACCGGTTACTCCGGAACTACTGTTTGGCTGTTGTAAACTGTGCGTTATGTCCATAACAACAGGATGGCCAAAGCTTTTCATCTCTGTGATATTTCTGAAATCAACAATGAGGTCTCCATAACCAAACATATTTCCACGCTCTGTGAGTAAAACATTAGAATTTCCGCTTTCCACAACCTTATTCCGTGCAAACTTCATAGCACTCGCTGATGCGAACTGTCCTTTTTTGATGTTGACGAACTTCCCTGTTTTCGCAGCAGATACCAATAATGCCGTTTGTCTGAACAAGAATGCTGGAATTTGTAACACATCAACATAATCTGCAGCTAGATGAGCTTCTCCAGCCTCGTGAATGTCAGTAACGGTTGGGACGTCGTATTTGTCCCCAATATCTGCCAAAATCTGCAACGCTTTCTGATCACCAATTACGGTAAAACTGTCCAAGCGAGACCGATTGGCTTTTCGGTATGATCCCTTAAAAACCAGTGGGACACCCAACCTTGAACAAATCGATTTTAACTCTCCTGCAATCTCATCTGCCATACCGGCTCCTTCTATGGCACACGGACCGGCTAAAACGAATAAAGAGTCTCCTCCTGACTTTAGATACGCTAGTGTTTCAGACTTTGTCACAATTATTCTTTTGGCAATATTACATATTTGTGTGTCGGGAAGAGCGAACTCTTTCGACCAAAATTCTGTCTAACAGATATCAATGTTGCGCAAATCGACCATCATATGCACCATTCTTCTTTTGCTTAGTCAGAAGGTTACGGGGCAACCGTATCTGTCGGATTTTAATATATCTGAAGTTGAGGGAAACGTAGTTGTAACCTGGACAACCCGAGCAGGATTTACTTGTGAAGACATTCATGTTCTCTACGGTACGGATTCGAATGCCCTATCTGCTGTTTACACATATCCACGAATCTGTGGTTCAGATACATCGGAAGAAAGCTACACCTATATAATGCGCGAGCCTGATGTGAATCAGGATATTTACTTTCAGATTGATTTAGGAGTCTTCGGCAAATCTCAAATTCTACATCTGCGTATAACGCAAATTGGTACTTCCGGAAGCTTGGTCTATCCCAACCCAGCTAGTGCACAGAGCTCGTTGTTGTTCGATAATCCAAACGCAGATGTTGTCGAAATAACCGTTTATTCAAAGACAGGCAGTCGTATACGCACCCATACAACGCGTGACAAAAGCGTTATGTTAGATGAATTTAGTCTACACCTTTCGGGAATCTATTATTATACGATTCTTGTCGATGGAAGAACATTGCAAGGTAAGTTTGTCCTTCTTTGATTAAACTTGCAGCAAAGTTTAACAAATGAGTAATCAGTTATTAGCCGGTAAAAAAGGAATCATTTTCGGAGCGTTGGACAGTAACTCTATCGCGTGGAAAGTAGCAGAGCAATGCCATGATGCGGGTGCAGAATTTATTCTAACCAACGCACCAATTGCGCTTCGTATGGGAGCCATTAATGAGCTTGCAGAAAAAACAAACTCAGATGTGGTTGCTTGCGATGTAACCAGCAACGACGACATGAACGCATTAATCGATGCGGCCATGGAGAAGTTTGGCAAGGTTGACTTCATACTTCATTCCGTAGGTATGAGCCTTAACATCCGTAAAAAGAAACCATACACCGGGTTGAATTACGACTTTATGCATAAGACGTTTGACATCAGCGCCATCAGTTTACATCGCCTGCTTCAAACGTGTTATGAAAAAGATGCGATTAATGATTGGGGTTCAGTAATTGGACTAACCTACATCGCAGCACAGCGAACTTTCCCTGACTACAGTGAAATGGCTGAAAGCAAAGCATTGCTCGAGTCGATTACACGTAGCTTTGGATATCACTATGGCGTAAAACGCAAGGTGCGAGTTAATTCGATTTCTCAGTCGCCTACAATGACTACCGCAGGTTCCGGAGTTGGAGGATTCAACGCATTTATTGATTATGCAGAGAAAATGTCACCACTCGGAAATGCCTCAGCAGACGATTGTGCATCATATTGTGTTAGCTTGTTCTCAGATCTTACCCGAATGGTAACGATGCAGAACTTGTATCACGATGGAGGGTTCAGCAATGTTGGAGTTTCTGAAGCTGTGATGGATAAGTTCGGTTCTGAAGAATAAAACTATCACTACACTACGAAAAAGGTCGATTCAGTGAATCGACCTTTTTTTATTTGAACGCTTTCTTTTTCTTTCGACGTTTTTTCTTTGGTTTAACTCCTTTTGGAGGCTCGGGTTCCTGGATATCGTTCATCTTTCGATACTTATGTTGATCATCTGCATCATTAAACAACAACTCCTGTCTTTGCCAAAACCCCTTAATAAAAACCATATAGTCATACGTCCCATCGGGAACATAATACTGATACTGGCCTTTAAGCATTGGGTTAACTGGAGACAAGTGATCAAAAACTATCTTCTTCTCTTCCTTGCTATACCTACAAATCATTGTGGCCTGATTGGCGTAGGTATGTATTAAACGATGTTTGTATTCATCTTCATCATCCTCAAAAATGGGTAAACCAAACCAGGGTTTCCCAGTCTCGTCAAAGTGCAAAACGTCTATAATCTTTCGGTTGGTAAAACCATCTTGCCCATCCCAACCAAACATTAAATAACGCTTCTCTCCTTTGTAACTGTAGGTATGAATCTGATAATAGAGTGCCCCAATCCAGTGTTTGTGATCTACTTGCTCAAATTCCGGCTGTCTAAACGTATGTGAACTATCGTATAAACCGAACAGCACCAGACTGTCGGGCGAATTCATTTGCATCGCACCAAAGTACACATACCGTCCGCTGTCTAATGGTAGATTCCAGGTAAACAGGCGGAATGCCTCGTCTTCGGGTTTCAGAATACTTACGGTTTTCAAACGCTCAAACTCGTAGTCGAAACTCGTTGGAACCTGTAGCGCCTTTTTAAGTGTTTGAATGAAGTAGTAACAACTGGTAACTCGTTCTTCGATATCACGCGAGTTAATGATGTTGTGACTTAACCCTTCCAGCTGATACTCGATATTTCGTATCGAGTCGCGATAGACAGTATCTTGTTCAGTGGCCTGGGCGTTCTGGAAAACGCTCAAGAAGAGAACACAAATCAATATGTGGCGCAGGTTTGTCACTTTTTGTAGTAACTCAAATCCCATGCCGAATATTGTATGATTAGACTTCAAGTACGAGAGCACTTGCTCCTCCTCCACCGTTACAAATGCCAGCAGCTCCGATTTTACCGTTTTTCTGTTTCAAGGCATGAATCAACGTAACCAAGATTCGTGCACCTGAAGCTCCCAATGGGTGACCCAAAGATACGGCACCACCATTTACATTCACTTTCGCTGGGTCAAGACCCAACAGTTTGTTGTTCGCTAAGCTCACGACCGAGAATGCTTCGTTAACTTCGAATACATCCACGTCTGACATCGAGCATCCTGCGCGCTCAATGGCAATTGGTAACGCCTTTGCCGGTGCAGTTGTAAACCATTCAGGTTTTTGTGCAGCATCTGCAAAGCCTGTAATCTTCGCAAGCGGCTTCAAACCAAGTTCGTTCATTTTAGCTTCACTCATTAATACAAGCGCAGCAGCTCCATCGTTCATGGTACTTGCGTTAGCAGCGGTTACTGTTCCTTTACGATCGAAAACAGGTCGTAATGCCGGAATCTTTTCGAATTTTACATTCTTGTATTCTTCGTCTTCGGTGACTAAACTTGGATCCCCTTTGCGTTGAGGTACTTCTACCCCAACAACTTCGTCGTTAAACCGACCATTCGCCCAAGCATCTGCAGATCGTTTGTACGAATCAATAGCAAAATTATCTTGCTCTTCACGACTGATGTTCATCTCCTTCGCAGTATTCTCTGCTGCATTTCCCATCATGTAGTTGTTGTACACATCGGTTAGACCGTCAAATGCCAATCCATCAATTGCCTTAAAGTCGCCGTATTTATATCCTTTTCGAGAATTCATGAGATAGTGCGGTACACGACTCATGTTTTCCATACCACCGGCAACCACACAATCGTTCATGCCAAGCATAATGCTTTGAGCACCCAACATCACTGATTTCATACCACTAGCACAAACTTTATTTACCGTAGTACAAGGAACCTCCTCACTAATGCCCGCATAAATAGCTGCCTGTCTTGCCGGAGCCTGACCAACCCCTGCTTGAAGAACATTTCCCATGAATACTTCATTAACCTCACTCGCATTTACACCAGCTTTCGAAAGCGCGCCTTTAATCGCGGTCGCACCTAATGTAGTTGCAGAAATTGAGCTGAATACACCATTGAAGCTTCCCATTGGAGTTCGCACGGCAGATACTATATATACGTTGTTCATAATGATCTTGATTTGGGCGCAAAGATAAGATTTCAAAGCCAACACATCTTGCGAGAAATAGTTTAAATCCATTCAATATCAGGTGTAAATTTGATGAGATAAAATCTGGGCGTGAAAGAGTCAAACGAATACATTTTAGGAACTCACCCTGATGAGTTACACCGACTTGGCATACAACATCAGGTATGGGCCAGCGAGGCTCAAACAGGTTGGGCAAATGCGGGGTTTACTGCAGGGCATCATCTCATGGACTTAGGCAGTGGACCAGGGTTTTGCAGTCGCGAACTTGCGTATATTGTTGGAAGCGAAGGAAGTGTTGTTGCTGTAGATCAATCCCAGAACTATATCAAGGAGGTTAACCATCTTAGCGAAAAGTACCAACTTCCTCTTCGAGGCGTTTGCTCTACATTCGAGGATTTGGAATTGGAACCAAATTCATTAGATGGCGTATACTGCAGATGGGCGTTAGCTTGGAACAAAAGTCCTCAAGCGATTATTGAAAAGATTATGCGTTGGCTCAAGTCTGGAGGTAAGTTCATCGCACATGAATACTTCCATTGGATGACACACAGCACAGTTCCCGAGTATTCAAATCTTAACATCGCCATAAAAGCTGCGTTTGACAGCTTCGAATCCTTTGGTGGCACTATAAACGTTGGTCGACAAATCCCTGAAATGGCTGTAAAATCAGGCCTTTCTGTAGAGTTGGTGCGCCCAATGGCAAAAATGGCTCAACCCAAAGACTTCACCTGGCAATGGCCCGGTTCGTTTTACAAGGTATACTTTCCAAAGCTAGTTGAAGATGGATTTTTAGGCCATGATCTGGCTCAAAAAGCACTTGCAGAATTTGAAGTGCTTTCAAACAACCCGAATTCAATGCTTCATTGTCCTTTAGTAGCTGAAATCATCATGGCAAAGCCAAATTAATCGGTAGCTTGTGTAATATTGCGCCATGGAGCCAAAAATTGATGTAGTTCTCTCGCCTAATCTACTAGAACTATACGACTTGTCTGGAAAAATAGTTGTTGTGATCGATGTATTGCGTGCAACGTCAACTATGTGCGCGGCGATGAGTAACGGTGTTCGCCATATTAAACCTGTTACCTCCGTTGAAGAAGCTCTGAAACACCAAGGAGGCGACTGGTTGGTTGCTGGAGAGCGGAACGGTGAGAAAGTGGACGGATTTGATTTTGGCAACTCACCAGCCGAGTATACCAAAGACGTTGTTGATGGCAAACAATTGGTACTCACAACAACCAATGGAACCAAATGCATTCTGGCATCTACCCAAGCTGATGAGGTGCTAATTGGGTCCTTCTTCAACTACTCCAAACTTGGGGAATATTTAAAATCTAGCGCAAAGGATGTTATCCTTTTCTGTGCCGGCTGGAAGAATCGTGTAAACTTGGAAGACAGTGTTTTCGCAGGCTACCTGGTTGATTACTTGAATGAAAGTCATACATGGGATAGCGATGCTGTTGAATTGGTTCACTTGTCAGCAACAACGGCTATGAATGACTTAGAAGCGTTTTTATACAATGCCAGTCACGCAAAACGATTCCGTAGATTGGGTAACCACGAAGATTTGAAGCGTTGCTGTGCTGTTGATGCCTATCCATCACTCATGCGCTATGAGAACGATTTATTGGTTCCTTTCGATAATTAGTCGAACGCTATTCACAAAACATAAAAAAGCCCAGACATAAATGCCCGGGCTCTCTATTCATAGAATTTTGTTTAGTCTACGCTAATCACTTTGATTTTTCCGTAGCCTAGTTTCTCCAGACCCGGCTTCACTTTGTATGCGTGACCTACTACCACAAACAACATGTGTTGTGGTTGAATGTATTCTTTTGCTAACGCGTCAACTTGAGCCTTTGTAAGACCATTAATGATTTTAGCTTGCTCGTCGTTATATCCTTCCGGTAAATCATTGCTTACGATATCCGCCAAGAAACTCAACTTCTGGATAGGAGTCTCGTAATCAAGGGCTTGACTCAACAGAATTGAGCTCTTCGTGAACTTAAGCTCATCCTCTGTGATCCCGTTGTCGCGGAACTCAGTAAGTTCTTTCATCACCTCCATGATGGAACTGTCAGTAGCTTCTTTCTTGATGTTTCCACTGAAGCTATAGTTACCATAATAGTTATTCGCGCTGAAACGTGAACGTGCTCCGTACGTGTAACCTTTATCCTCACGCAGGTTTAAGTTGATACGGCTGTTGAATGCCCCACCCAAACTGAAGTTCATAACGCCACACTTGAAGTAGTCGCCATTCCAATCGTAGGTTAATGATGGGTAACCGGCTACAATCATAGATTGCGGTGCATAAGGCTTGTCAACAAGAAGGATTGTAGTACTCTCAGGTTTTGTTGGCTCTGGTAAAGCCGGAACAACAACATTCTTGTTTTTCCATGTTTTTAAGAAATCTAACTTGCCTAAAATCTCTTCTTGCGAAACAGGTCCGATGATAGACAAGCTCGCAAGGTTTGGAGAGTAATAATTGTTGTAGAAATCTACGCAATCATCAACACCAATCTTATTTACACTCTTGAATGTACCTGAAGACGGCTCTGCCATAATTGACTTACCATAAACCTCTTGGTTGTAGTAGTGGTATGCCAAGAATGTTGGGTTAGTCCGTCTGTTATTGATAGATTGAATACGTTGCTTTTTGATACGCTCAAAATCCTTCGCATCCATACGTGGTGACTCCAAAGTCTCTTTAAACAGCTTCAAGGTCTCATCCAATTTGTCAACAAACGATTCTACATAAACCGTATGGCTGATGGTACCACTTCCGTAACGGATAGTACTTCCCAAACGTTCCAGTGCAGCACTGTATTCTTCTGATGTAAGATTTTTAGTTCCCTCGTTCATCAAGCTAGCCGTAAGTGATGCTGTACCACTTCCAACTTTTTTATTTGCTTCAAGCAGGTGTCCTCCCTCCATATCGATGTAGAGGTAAACTTTTTTCATGTCTTTAGCTTCAGACCCGATCACTTTCAAGCCATTGTCAAATGTTGTAGTGTAGTATTCCGGAATGGTGATCGACTTAACCGCTGCCGCTTTAGGCTGTACTGAACGATCGAAATTGTCTTTAGGTGGATTGTACGTTAGTCCAACATATTGTTGATCCACTTTCTTTTCAACGTTGGCGTGTGGGTTAACACTCTTGCTCTTCTCATCATCGGTATCTTTTGGCGCCTCGCGAGAAACGTTTAGGATTACCGCCTTTTTCTTGTAGATGTATTTACGGAAAACACGCATTACATCTTCTTTAGTAACCGATTCATAACGTGTAATCTCATCATTCAAGTTGTACCCGTTACCCTTCATCATATTCCACTGACTCAACAACGTGGCTTTGCTCGCTACTGAATTTACTTGGTCAACTAAATACGATCGGTATCCTATCTTAACACGCTCCAACTCGTCGTCAGTTATTCCTGTCTTGTTGAAGTCTTCAAAAATTTCATTGATTCTGTCTTCTACCTCAGAGAAACTCATTCCCATGAATCGTGCAAGAACGCGTACAGAGAAGAATCCTGACAGTTCAAGACTCTGGTTGTACGAGCTTGCTTGAACAGCGTCTTCCGTTTTTACAAACTTTTGGTAAAGCGGAGAGTTGTTGCTTCCACCCATGATTTGTCCCAAAACACTTAATGCCGCTTCATCTTTGTGGTATTCCTCAACCGCTGGCCAAACCATTGTCGTCAATGGTAGGTAGATATTATCGGTCATTGGTACATACTTGTTCACCGGTAATATAGGGCGCTGTGGGCGCTGGTCTACTACGTCCGGACATTTTGAAATGGTACCGTAGTACTTGTTCACCCAAGTTTTAACTGACTCAGGATCTACATCCCCTGAAACAACAAGCGTAGCGTTGTTTGGTCCATACCATCTTAGGAAGAAGTTTCGCAAGTCATCAAAACTCGCAATGTCTAAGTCGTCAACATATCCGATTGGAGTCCACTCATATGGGTGATTCGGATATAGGCTCTTAAATAACACTTCATTGACCATACCGTATGGCTGGTTGTCGTAACGCTGACGTTTTTCGTTTTTCACAGCGTCTCGTTGGTTATTAAACTTCTCTTCGGTAAACCCATCTAGGTGAGTTCCCATTCGGTCGGCTTCTAACCAAAGTAGTGTCTCTGTTAGGTTACTTGGTGCCGTATTGATGTAAACCGTTTTATCGAACGACGTGTATGCGTTGTTCGTTCCCCCTGCTTCAGAGATAATTTTAAAATGCTCTTCGTCTTCTACATTTTTCGAACCTTGAAACATCATGTGCTCAAAGAAGTGAGCGAAACCACTGTTTCTGATACTCTCGCGAGCAGAACCTACGTGGTACGCCACTTGAACGTGTACGATTGGATCGCTGTGATCTTCGTGAATGATAAGAGTTAAATCGTTTGAAGTAAGTTTATACTTCTGGTAAGGGATAATGTTCTTAGACAGGTCTCCTTTTACATCTTCAACCAATTCGAACTGTGCGAATGTTGGAGAAACAAAGAAAAGTAAGCTAAGAAGTAAGGTACTGAATTTTAACTTGTTCATTTACAAACTCTATTTGCGGCAAAAGTACTATTGTAAATGAGTTACTCTAAAGCGCGTCGATAAAAAGCCTGTTTCTTTCTGAGAACTTACTCGTAGGAGATCCAACCAGAAGGAATTCCGTGTGCTTTTGCATAGGATAACACCTTTAGGGCCTCGGCCTTTGTCTTGGTTGCATAAATCCCAACGCGATAAAAACCATTTGGTTGTGGAAGTATATGCACCATGTTATAGTCTATCGATATGCGATTTGCCGCGGATTTGGCTAGCTCTTGGTCCTTGGTAGAAATTGCAATCACGTAGAACGCTTTATTACCTGTACGCCTTACATAATCCTCTGGATTCAGTTTTGGCTCAACACTTTTCTCCTTTGCTGATGCGATAGCCGTTGTATCCTTAATACCCTTTTTCTCTACAACAGGTACTGTTTTGGACGTGTCAACCACAGTTTTTGAATCACCTATGTTTTCTTTACGAACAACCGGTGTGGTTGGTACCGATGGCTTCACCTCATCCTCGCGTATCTCTGCAGAATCAGATTCGTAGTATTCGACCAATACAATCTGCTCCTGCTCTAGCTTGGCAATGTCATCTTTGAGTTTCTGGACTACCAACTCAAGCTCATTTAATTGGTCGTAAAAAGAGTCGGCCAGGTTATCTGTCATTGAAGGATCCGTTGGACAACCCGAGAAAGAATCAATTCCCGCCACTTTAGGGCCTTCGTCGTTGGCATCCGCTATTCCATCGCCATCATAATCACCTTCAGGTTTTGTATCCGGTTTCTTCTTAGGTTTGGCGCCGATAGTCTGGCTTTATCCCAGGCGATATTGGACATGGGTATCAAAATCCCTATTCAATTGCTGGTTCAGCGCTACGGATACGTTCAGCTTGGACCGCTCGGACAATGCGATCTTCAGTCCAAATCCATATTCGTTTGTCACAGCAAACGGTGTTATGCTGAGTGC
>Ga0181582_10002906_pt1 | contig 13674 bp, 8 predicted proteins | sample 071ome_32_FD_132438 | JGI IMG/M metagenome (GOLD analysis project Ga0181582, IMG submission 132438) | Coastal salt marsh microbial communities from the Groves Creek Marsh, Skidaway Island, Georgia - 071405AT metaG (megahit assembly) | ecosystem: Environmental > Aquatic > Marine > Intertidal zone...
CCATTGAGGATGCCCAGATCAGGTCGTTCAGTGTTCGTCAAAGGGCCATCGATGCCCGGGGTGGAGACGTGTGCTTCTCCTACACGGTATGGGTGGAGACCGATGATGAGGAAAGGCTCCTCGACCGCCGGCACCGGAAGGTCCAGGTAACCAGGGCGCCGGACCGCGGCTACCGGATCCTGGAACAACTGCCAACGGCATCACCCGACCGATCTCGGCCGATTGTCGTCGGCACGGGCCCATGCGGACTCTTTGCCGCGCTCCTACTGGCGCGGAAGGGAATGAGGCCCATCGTCTTCGAAAGGGGAAAACAGGCGGGCCCACGGGCGAGGGATGTCACGGGGTTCTGGAGACGGGGGCACGAGTTCAACCCGGAGAGCAACGTGCAGTTTGGTGAGGGAGGCGCAGGAACCTTTTCCGACGGCAAGCTCTACACGCAGATCAAGGACAGGGACAACCGGATCCCATGGATTCTTCAGGAGATGGTGAAGGCAGGCGCGCCTGAAGACATTCTGGTCAAGAGCCGACCGCACATCGGCACCGACCGGTTGATCACCGTGGTGCGACACCTGAGGGAGGAGATCCTGGAGCTGGGTGGCGACCTCCACTATGAGACAAGGATCGATGATGTCCGCCTGGAGAATGGAAGGATCGCAGGCGTGATGACGGATGCCGGGAATTGGTTTGAGTCGGACATTGTGGTGCTGGCTGTGGGACACAGCGCCCGGGATACCTTTGAAATGCTTCATCGGAAGGGCGTTCCGATGGAGGCGAAATCCTTCTCGATGGGAGTCCGCATAGAGCATCCCCAGCGGCTCATCGACCAGATCCAGTTTGGAAGCAAGGCAGGCCATGAGGCGCTGGGGGCTTCTCCCTACAAGTTTGCCTGGCATGACCGTGATGGCCGTGGTGTCTACAGCTTCTGCATGTGCCCAGGTGGCCTGGTCGTGGCGGCTTCCTCGGAGGAGGGCGGTGTGGTGACCAATGGCATGAGCAGCTACGCGAGGGCGGAGGCCAATGCCAACTCGGGTTTCATGGTGGAGATCCGTCCACAGGACATCCAGGGTGAAGGCCCCTTGGCTGGCGTGGCCTTTCAGCGCTTCTGGGAGAAGAAGGCATTTGAGGCCGGGGGGGGCGACTACAAGGCGCCTGCCCAGAGGCTGGGAGACTTTCTCAAGGGGCAGGCCTCAAGGGAGGCTGGAAGCGTGAACCCATCCTATGAGCCGGGCGTTGTGTGGACCGATATTCGTGAGTGTGTTCCAGCGTTGGTGGCCAAGGCGCTCAGGGCATCGGTAAGGGGAATCGATCGTCGACTGAGGGGCTTTCTTCTCGAAGATGCCGTCCTGACAGGTGTGGAGTCCCGCAGTTCCTCACCGCTTCGCATTCCAAGGGATCCCACGAGCCTTGAATGCGTCTCCATCAAGGGATTGTTTCCTGCCGGGGAAGGTGCCGGATACGCAGGGGGGATCATCTCGGCTGCGGCGGATGGACTCAAAGTCGCCGAAGCCATACTGGCTTCAGCAGGCCAAAAGGAGACAGACGGTTCAAAATAAAACTGAACCTGATGTCAGGAAAATCCTCATTCCTAGACAGGGCGCGACATCATTTCGGCACAAAACTCTAGGATTTTTCAGTTCTTCACCATTGTGAATAACCTGTGATTAACTGTGAAGAAATCCGACTTGTTCACCGGATCGAGGGTCTGGCAGGGGCCTCGGGTTGAGAGGGAATCAAAGCTAAACAAACCGATCTGTAAGGTTACCTGAAATGTTCAACAAAACTCACTTAAAAACCTTTAAAAGAGATACTTATGACTTTTTCACAATGCTGGATTTTGTCGACTCAAGAACCACCCATTTGAACGAGCTTCCGCTTCTAGACAGGTTCGAAAGGCCGGATTCTGAGGAAGATTATCGATAGGTGAATAAATCAAGGAAATTTGATTGAACAGCAGCTGAGCCCGCCGCAATGCCTCAAAAACGTAACAAAACATGACAGCAGTAGCTTTCTGTGGATGCACCAGAGCAATGGGTGTCAAGTAGGTGATGAGGAAAACCTTGGGGAGCGGTCATGTCAGAAGCTATTTGGTCGAACCTAAGGGTGGGACCTGATATGCCACGCCGCACAGTGGATTCGCCGGATTACCTCGAACTGATTGATGACCGTGACGGCCTGCTTGTGGTCAACAAGCCGGCGGGCCTCGTTTGCCATCCGACCCGTGGAGACGATCTTTCAAGTCTGATAGGACGGGTCCGTATGTTCCTGAGGGAAAGGAGGCACGAATCGCCCATTCACATGATCAACCGACTCGACCGCGAAACGAGCGGAATTGTGCTGGTGGCGATCTGCGATGACCTGGCCAGAAGAATCCGGGGACTTTGGGATCGGCATCAGGTGGCCAAGACCTATCTGGCCCTTTGTCACGGGCATTTGGAGCAGGATGAGGAAACTCTGAGGCTGCCGCTTGGGGAAGCAGAGGACAGCAAGGTCTGGATCCGGAGCCGCGTCCGGGAGGATGGGACCCCTGCCGAAACACGATATCGTGTCCTGGAGCGATTTGAGCATGGCTCCCGCCCCTTCTCCCTGGTGGAGGTCTTCCCCAAGACAGGGCGCAAGCATCAGATTCGTGTGCATCTGTCCCATCTGGGCCATCCTGTTGTCGGGGACAAGATCTATGGACCGGATGAGCGCTTTTATCTGGCCCTTGTGGATGGGAGTCTTGGTGAGGCGGACCTTGAGGAGTTGCTGCTTCCCAACCAGGCCTTGCACGCCAGTCGCCTCAGCTTCGAACTCAACGGCATAGGTCATGACTATCGGGCGGAACCAGGATCGGATTTTGCCGCCTTCCTCGAGGAAGCAGGTGTTTCCCTTCCGGAATCGTGAGCCCGTTTCGCTGATTTTCATCAAGCTTTCACCCGGATATGTCGATTGACCTTTTGCAGGCCATGCCACGATCCCCGGATGAAGACTTCAAAGGAAACATCGAAAGAAGCGGTTTCGACCAGGCCTGTCAAAGGCTTTGAAACAGAGGTTGATCCCTATCTCAACGTGGTGAGGTCGATTTGCGCCAGCACATGGCGCCGGATGCTGCATCAGGACAGGCCCCCGTCTGCCTCACCAGTCAAACCTTCGGGAAAGAAGGGCAGGCAAACCTCCTGACAGAGGCCGGTGGCATGTTGACTGGGCATCCCCTGAGGGGCGAACGGGCGTCCGCCACCCTCCCTTGAACCTCTCTGACAGCCATGCCCTTTCCGGGTGAAGATCCTGATTTTCTAAATCGCCATTTTCCAAAGTTTTTCTCAGGATGTCCGTGTGTCCGACAGCCCGATGATTGAAGTAAAAGACCTGACCAAGCGCTATGGCTTGCATACGGCGGTCGATGGTCTGACCTTCACGGTGGGCAAGGGGGACATTGTGGGTTTTCTGGGACCCAATGGAGCCGGCAAGACCACGACCATGAGGATCCTCTCCTGCTACATGCCGGCAACCTCGGGAACGGCGAGGGTGGCAGGTTGTGATTTGTTCACCGAGGCGGATGAAGTCCGCCGTCGCATCGGCTATATGCCGGAAAACAATCCCCTGCACCTGGACATGCGTGTCAGGGAGTATCTCAAGTTCCGGGCCCGCCTCAAGGGGCTGAGCGTGCGGGCCAGCAGGGATCGTGTCGATGTGGTCACGGAGCTATGTGGCCTGACGGATGTGACCCAGAAGATCGTTGGTCAGCTTTCCAAGGGTTTTCGTCAGAGGGTCGGACTTGCCGATGCGCTGGTCCACAACCCGGAACTGATCATCCTGGATGAACCCACCATCGGTCTGGATCCCCATCAGATCCGCTCGGTCCGGCAACTGATCAAGGACCTGGCGGTCGACCACACCGTGATCATCTCCACCCACATCCTTCCTGAGGTGGAGATGACCTGCAACCGGGTGCTCATCATGCATGAAGGGACCATCCTCGCATCGGACACGGTCGAGGAGCTTCGCAGCGACATGAGCGACAGCGGTCAGGTGGTGGCGGAAATCCATGCCCGCGCCTCGGACCTCCAGATGATCTGGGAGCAGATGCCCGAGATCGCCCAGTATGACATTTCACCGATGGACGGCGGTTACATGCGCTGTTCCCTGACACCGACCAATGGCAGCGACCTGAGGCCGGTCGTTTTTGATGCCATTTCGGAGAAGGGATGGAAGATCCGTGAGTTGACCCACAGTCGGCAATCGCTTGAGGACATCTTCGTCCACCTAACCCGTACCGACCAGGAGGAGGAATACTAGGGAATGCAGGTCTTTCTGACATTGGTGCGCCGGGAACTGGGTGCCTATTTCATCTCCATCACCGGTTACGTCATCATCTCTGGCGTCCTTTTCCTCATGGGGTTGAGCTACGTCCTGCTGCTGGCCGCGTTGAATGGGGAGCCCTTTGACCAGCCGATCACGGAGGTCTTCACCACCCGCGGCCTGTTCTGGCAGATCCTGCTGCTGGCCAGTCCCCTGATCACCATGCGTTCCTTTGCCTATGAAAGGCACACCGGCACGTATGAAACCCTCATGACCGCCCCGGTCTCGGATTTTGATGTCGTGATGGCCAAGTTCACGGGCGCACTGGTTTTCCACATGCTGATCTGGTCGCCCTTCTTCATCTTCCCCTTCGTGCTCCGGCACTATGCCACCGAGCCCATCATCATAGGAGCAGGCCCCATGACCACGACGGCCCTGGGCATCTTCCTGCTGGGTTGCCTCTACATGTCCATGGGCTGCCTTGCCTCCTCCTTGACGCGCAGTCAGGTGATTGCCGCCGTGAATGCCTTTGCGGTCGGGATGCTGATGTTCCTGATGAGCTATGTCTCCATCCTCGACCTGAAGGGGATGGGACACCACCTCGTCTCCGCGGTGAGCCACATCTCCATGATCGAGCACATGCGGGACTTCTCGAGGGGCATCGTGGATTCAAGGCATGTGGTCTTCTATCTCACGCTGACCGTCATCTTCCTTTACCTGAACTACAAGGTGGTCGAGAGCCGACGCTGGAAATAAATGGCCAAACCCAAGAACAGCAAACCCTCGTTCTCGCTCAGCCAACGCTGGAGCATCGGGTTGAATGTGGCCATCTCCATCACCTGCATGCTCTCGATCATGGCGATGTGCAACTATCTGAGCACGCGTCACCATGTCCGTGCCAATTGGAGTTCGGACACGCATCACCAGCTCTCCTCCATCACGCACAAGGTGCTCCAGACGCTCACCAACGAAGTCAAGGTGACGGTGTTCTTCAATCAGGACCAGCAGCTCTTTGACGAGGTCCAGGACCTGATGGACGAGTACCGTGCCTCAAGCCGTTTCATCCGGGTCGAGACCGTGGACTACAACACGGATCCGACCGGCACGGAGTTCATCAAGGCCCGGTTCAACCTGACGCCGCGGATGGTGGGTGACATGGTGATCTTTGAGTCCGCGGGAAGGAGCAAGATCGTGCAGGCCAGCGACCTTTCGGACCTGGATCTTTCACGCCTCATCTCAGGTGAGAGTCGTGAGATCAAGCGCATCAACTTCAAGGGCGAGATCATGTTCACGTCGGCCATTGCGTCCGTCACGACGGGGGATGCTCCCGTGGTCTATTTCCTTGATGGACACAACGAGCATGATCCGACGGTCGACAATGCCGTATACGGTTACGCCAACCTGGCCGAGCTGATGAGGCTGAGCCATGTTGAGATCCGGAAGTTGAGGCTGGTGGGGACTTCATCCATTCCCTCCGACTGCGCCCTCTTGGTCGTGGCGGGAGCCATCAGCAAGCTGGATCCCGCTGAAGAGGGAAAGATCGCCGAGTATCTTGAAAAGGGCGGACGACTTTTCCTCCTGATGAACTGGAAGTCCCAGACGGACTTCAACCGGGTGCTGGCTCCGTGGAATCTGGAGATCGGGAACAACCTCGTCCTCGACCGTCAGTTCTCCAAGGACGGCCGTGACCTTTACTCCACGAACATGCTGCCGCACGAGATCACCAAGCCACTGGGAAACAACCCGGTGCAGATGGTCCTCCCACGTTCGGTGACGATTCGGGACTCACAGCTGACGGGGCCGGACGCCCCCAAGGTCACGGAACTGATCCAGACCAGCGAGCAGGGGGAGGCACGGGCGGACTTCGACATGAAGAAGAACGAGATCCGACCCAACGCCTTCCGCGACAAGTTTGGAGCCATCACCATAGCGGCGGCGGTCGAGGGCGCTCCTGTTCCCGGTGTGATCGGCACCACCCGGATCATCGCCACGGGTGATTCCATCTTCCTGGACAATGAAATGATCGAGTCGGTCGCCAACCGTGACTTCGCGATTTCCGCGGTCAACTGGTTGCTGGATCGCTCCCATCTCCTGGGTGGCATCGCGCCACGGCCGATGAGGGAGTATCGCTTTCAACTCACCCGCAACCAGCTGTGGTTCGTCACGGCCATCCTGTTGGGTGTCATCCCGGGCACGTCATTGGCGGCTGGAATCATCGTGTGGATCAGGCGCAGGCACTAGGACGTTCATGAGCTGGAAACGGACATTCATTCTGCTTGGCATCACCCTCGGGTTGTTTGCCTACGTCATGGTCTATGAGGTGGAGCATGGCGCGGATGGCGGAACAACGGCGTCTTTCAGCCTGCTTCCGGGTTTCGACCGGGAACAGGTCATGGCCATCGGGCTGGAGACGGGTGGAGAGTCCATCCGGGTCGAGAGAAATGAAGCCGGCAAATGGGACCTGACCGCCCCGGACAGCTATCCTGCTGAAGAACAGGTCCTGAAGATCCTCTTTGATGCCTGCGAGAAGGTGCAGTCGCACAAGCTGGTATCCGCAAAGGAAGTTGAGACGCAGCCGGGCGGTCTGGCCGACTACGGTCTTGAGACCCCCAGGTTCCGGCTGACGATCGAGCAGAAGGACGAATCGCTGGTGGTGGAGGTGGGTGCGGACACGCCTGCAGGCAATTTCACCTACGTAAGGCTGGGGGACGAGGAGCAGCTACACCTCGCGACGTCCCGCTTTGCCAGCATGATCCCGCCCCAAGCGGACCTGATCCGGAGTCGTTCTCTTCTGCTTCTGGGAGAGGATTCCTTTGACCAGCTTGAGATCAAGACGGCCTCGGGCGGGTTTACGGCTGTTCGTGACGACAATGGCGCGTGGCAGATTACGCAGCCGCCACCGGTCAAGCGTGCGGACTCCTACAAGCTGAACCTTCTGGCGGAGAAACTCAGGGAATGGGAGGTCCGGGCCTTTGCAAGGATCGACAGCGAGGAGGCGCTTGAGAAAATCGGCCTGAAGACGCCTGCGGCCGTGCTCACCGTCAGCCGTGATGATGAACCCCTGGCCAGGATCGAGTTTGGAGCCGCCCCGGACGGACAGGAGGGCATGGTCTTCGCAAGACTGGGATTCAAGGGCAATGTGGTCATGACCACCGGCCAGCTGTTGGAGACCCTCAAGCTCCCCTTCTCCGAGTTTCGTGACCGGCGACTCCTCAACATTGATCCAGCGGCGGTCCAACGGGTCGAGGTGGAGAATGCGGAGGAGGCCTTCGCCCTTCAGCGCTGGCCTTACGATCAATGGAAGTTCGTCAACCCGACCAACCTGCTGGCGGATGACCAGTTTGTCTCGCAGATGGTGACCAACCTCACGGCACTGGAGATCATGAGAAACGGATGGGAAAGCGATGTGGTGAGTGACTACCAACCCTTCGGGCTGGCCGAGCCAGTGCAGACCGTCCGCCTGTTTGCCACGACCAACCTGCCTTCGGGTGACCTCACCAACATCCCCTTGGCCACCCTTTCCGTCGGAACCAACACCCTGTCCGGGAAGACCTTCGTGCGCACGGACGAGGCGCCTTCGGTCTACGGCATTGCCACCGGGGTCTATGAAGAGATTGCCACGGACAGGTTTGAACTCCGTGAGCGCCGCATCTGGGATTTTTTCCTGACCAACGTGGTGAGTGTCATCATCGCAAAAGACGGAAAGAGTGTGGAATATCGTCCGAACAAGGACGGGCAATGGAACGTCGGAAGTTCCATGTTGGGTGGTTTCGTGACCACGCTCTTCAGCGTCTGCCAGCTGAAGGCCGAGCGTTGGTTGACCATCGAGCAGGAGGAGATGGCCCGGTTGGGAATCACTCCTGAGGCACACACCGTCGAGATCCAGTTCCAGAAGAATGGAAACATGTTCAACCGCAAGCTGATCATTGGAAAGAAGGCTCCCAGGGGGAATGGCTACGCGGCCACGGTCGTGGATGGCACGGCCGTCGCGTTCGAGATGGACGGCAACCTCTACGGCCTCATCCAGGATTACATGCCACCCCCGAAGTGACCGGCTCCATGCCTCCCGAGAATGAACCGGAAAAGGAGGCGGTCAATGGCCCTGGTGCCGCCCGGAAGCACGGCCTCCCTCGACGGCTGTTCCGCTGGTTTCGCATTCTCGTCCTTGCTGTTGCCCTTGTCCTCACGGGGCTCCTCATCTACCTCAATCAGGTCGGGCTACCCGGTGCCCTGAAGGAGGTGCTGGTCGCAGAGCTGGAGAGCCAGGGTGTGAACCTGGAGTTCGAGCGCGTGCGCCTCAGGTGGTATGAGGGACTGGTCGCGGAGCAGGTCAGCCTCACCCTTCTCAGGTCCACCAACACCCCTTCCTTCGATGTTGATCGCCTGGTCCTTGGGATCAGTGGGGATGCCCTGAAGCAGAGACAGCTGAAGGTGACCGGACTGCAACTGAAGGATGGTTCCGCGGTTGTCCCCTTCATTCCCCAGCCGGGCCTGCTGCGGGACGGCATCACGGTTTCGAACATCCAGGCCAATCTGAAGCTGCTTCCTGACGACGTCTGGGAGCTCGCTCCCTTGAAGGGCCAGTGTGCCGGTGCCACCGTCGAGTTCACGGCATCCATCACCAATGCACCCGCCCTCAGGCACATGAGGAAGCCGAGACGGGAGGAGCAACGTGAGCCCAATTTCATCTGGCAATTCTATGTCGAGCGCACCTTTGACATCATCGAGCAGCTGGAGACCGAGAAACCGCCCGCGCTCTACATTCACCTGGAGGGAGATGCCGCCGACACCAATCACATCCACGCCGCCCTCAGCCTCGACGCACAAGGGGTCAGGACGCCGTGGGGCAATGCTGGCAGGCTGCATTTTTTCCTGCCACTGGAGGCGGATGAAAAATTGCCCGGACTCTTCAATGGACACCTGGACATCGAGCTCGATGATTTCTCCAGCCCGGAGTTGCGTGCCCGGAGGATTGACCTGGAGGCCAATGTGGAACACGCGCTGACGAATCGCATCCCTCACCTGGTAACCGCCCAGATCCAGTTGGCGCAGGCCGCCACGGACTACGGTCGGCTTAGGGAAGGCTCGGTGGAACTCCGCATGCGTTGTGCCCTTGATGGCAAGGGCGTCTGGACCTCCGAGGGTAAACTCGAGGCGAGGGAACTGGTCTCGGATCTGTTCGGTGATGCCGCCATGGGAGACATGCGTTTTGAAGCGAGGCATCGTCTGGATGGCAGTCTGCCCGAAATGGCCAGGCTGGACATTGCCCTCGCTGAAACGAAGACCCACTGGGGAGAGCTCGAGAACCTTTCCCTGCAGTTGTCCACCACCGAGGTCGAGGAACCGCCGGTTCCCATCGAGGGTCTGCCTGAGGCACTTCAGCCCCTGCTGTCCAGGAAGGTGGACTGCCGAATCCGGGCCGGGGAGATCCGCACGGAATGGCTTTCACCCGAGAAGCTGGAACTGGAGCTGGAATGGGATTCCCCGAATTTGCGCATCGGACGCTTGCGGACCGGCTTGTTTGGTGGAGACGTCGATTTATCTCTGGGTCTCGACACCATGAGCCGCGAAGCGAAGACGAAAGGCCTCATCCATTTTGACATCCTCAAGCTCAAGCCGCTCTTCGGACCCAAGACTCAGCAATGGCTCGATCGCTATGCCTTTGACCAGGCCCCTGAAGTCACCGTCCATGGCGCCCGCGCGATCTTGCCGGAATGGCAGCGAATGGGGGAGAAGGATGTCTGGCGTGAGGATCTTCTGCCGACCCTGGAACTTTCCCTGGGTGTGGCGTCCGGACCAGGCGCCTACCAGGGCGTGCCCTTCGACCGGGCATCCACCGACATCTATTTCACCAACCGTTACTGGTTCCTGCCCAACCTGACGATGGAGCGCCCTGAGGGCAGGGCGGTCATCGAGCATGGTTCGGATGAAGTCACACAGGATTATCACTTCAAGATCGATTCCTCCATCGACCCCGGGATCATCGGGCCGCTCCTGTCCGACGGAGCGGTCAAGGTCATGGATGAAATCCAGTTCACGAAGCCTCCGCATGTCAAGGGCACCATCTGGGGCCAATGGAGGGCGCCCGAGAAGACGGGTGCGGATGCCCTCGTTGAGGTGACGAATGTCACCGTCCGTGGAGTTCACTGGGATGGCGTCAAGACACGGATCGCCTATACCAACCAGTTGCTGGTCATCGATGAACCCTTCGTTCACCAGAAGGGAGGAACCGCCCACGGAGGCCGGATGACCATCGAGACCTTCAAGGGTGGGCGCATGACCTTCTCCAACATGGTGAGCCGCATCGACTACTTCGATGTCACGAGGACGATCGGGCCGTTGACGCATGGCGCAGTGGAACCCTACGTCTTCAAGGAGCCTCCCCACGTCATCACCAACGGAACCCTGCCGCTCAACGGTGAGCCCACCACCGACATGCATTTCCAGATCATTGAGGGACACGACTTCGAATGGTGGAAGTTCCACGCGGATGCCATTCGTGGGGATGTCCACTGGGTGACCAACCAGCTGGTGCTGACCAACATGCAGGGTCTGCTCTTTGATGGAGACTTTGCGGGCAGCGCCCACTTCAATTTCGATTACGGAAAGAACGCGGCCATGACCTTCGATTTTGCCAGTACCAATGCGGACTTCGGACTGATCATGACCAACCTCTTCGACTCGACCAACCGCATGACGGGAATCTTCACGGGCCATCTCAATGTGACCAATGCCTTCACCGGGGACATGAACACCTGGAGTGGCTATGGCGATGTTTTGCTGGAGGATGGATTCATCTGGGACATCCCGCTCTTTGGTGGCTTCTCAAAGGTCGCCGAGGCACTGCTCCCCGATCTCGGGACGCCAAGGGTCAATCGCGGTGCGGCCACCTTTGTGCTTACCAATGGAGTCATTCACACCAGTGACATGGCACTGCACGCCAAGAACATCCGATTGAAGTACGATGGGACCGTGGACTTCGACGGCAACCTGGATGCCCGCATGCAGGGCGATCTCTTCCGGGAACGCGGTGCGGTGAAGCAGACCATCGGTTACCTGATGACCCCCTTCACCAAGCTCATGGAGTTCAGGATCTCCGGAACCCTCGCCAAGCCCGAGAAGGAGCCGCTCTACTTCCCCAAGATCTTCCGCGAAACACTCAACCCCTTCTCCTGGTTTGGACGGCTGTTCGACACGGACAAGGAGAAGAAGGAGGAGGATGATTCCCGGGGAGGCTCGGAGGCGCAGAGGGAGGAACAGCTTCGTTAGCTGACGGCCTTGTTGGATCTATTGTCGATGGAAACCTGATCCACGTCTCGCGGGACGACGTCCGTATCGGGTGGATCGAAGAAGGGCAGGTTACGAAGCTTCCGTCTTGCCCGGGTGATTCGTTCCCTCCGGGTTCCTCTTTGACCCTTTCCTGCGTTCACGAGCTCAAGGTGCCGGTCGCGCAGTTCATCGATCTTGTTCTGAACGCGCTGGGTCTCCATTCCTTCGCCGGACCACCAATCCTTTGGAAGTCGTTTGCGGGGAACCGCGCAATAACGCGCCACAATCAGGCTCAGTCCAAGGATTGCGATCACTACCTTGGTGATATCAATGACGGTCATAGGATCCCACCAAGATTCCCTCGAGGTCCGGAAGTGTCCAATGCTCTTTGGACAAATCCTACTCAAGGGCGATCTCAAGCTTGGCTCCAACCTGAAGTCACGGTCTTGCGGCGCATCTGTATATCGAGCTCCTCAAGCCCCCGTTCAAGGAACGGAGGACACCGATCGCCAATCCGGCTGGAGATTCCCAATCTGCGGATTTTCTGCCTGTCCCGCGACCGCGGCTACATCTTCCTCCGTGTCCTTTGTGTCTCCGTGTGAGGACTACTTCCTTTTCATGCGGTAGTGGGAGACGAGCCATTCCTCGCCTTCCTTGTAATTCCACAGCTCCTCGCAGGCCATGTAGAAGACGCGCCAGTAGTTCCAGAACTTTTCCTCCTGCGCGCTACCGTAGGTTTCACGGAAGAGGGCGCGGATCTCGGACTCGTTGGCATCCATGTTCTCCAGCCAGGCCCGGGCCGTGCGGCCATAATGATTGCCCCTCACCTTCCAGTGTTCCTCGAGTTCAAGGTCGTCCTGGAACTCGTAGAAGAGCCGGTCTGCGGGCATCATGCCTCCTGTGAAGAAGTAGCGTGCCATCCAGTCCGTCTCGTCCTTCACCTCGAAGTGGTAGGCATAGTCCCGGTGCGTGAAGATGTGGATGAACAGACGGCCGTCTTCCCTGAGCCATCCGGAGATCTTCTTCAGCAACAGGGCATGGTTCTTCATGTGCTCGAACATCTCCACCGACACCACACGGTCGAACCGGTCGTCGATGTCGAACTGGTTCATGTCACAAGTGATCACGTTGATGTTGTCGAGGCCGCGCTCCTTGGCACGATCCAGGATGAATTTCCGCTGACTGGAGGAGTTGGAGACGGCGGTGATCCGGCTCTTCGGGTAGTGCTCACCCATCCAGAGCGTCAACGAGCCCCAGCCACATCCCAGTTCCAGCACGTCCTGACCGTCCTGAAGGTCGGCACGTTCACTGGTGAGCTTCAGCATGGCGGCCTCGGCATCGTTCAGCCTTTCAGTGCCTTCCTCCCAGAGCCCCGATGAGTACTTGAGGTGGCTTCCCAGGCAGAGCTCATAGAAACGGGCGGGAACCTCGTAGTGCTGTTCATTGGCGTCGGAGGTGTTGATCGCGATGGGCTGGTCCCGGAGCGCATCGGCGAATTCCTTCAATGCCAGGGTGGGATCCTCGCCGGCACGTTCCTGCTCCTCGCGGATACGGGTGCGAAGGAGGGTGCGGATGCCGAAGCGGATGAGGGAGTCCGGCAGCACGCCGGCTTCGAGTAGTCTGGAGATCATGATTCTGCCTGGGTTGGTTTCAGTTTGGGTGGAATCGGAAAGAACGCGCTGACTTCCTTCTGGTACTGACGGTAGGCATCGCCCTTCGACTTGAGCGACTGCTCTTCCGTCGCTGGGATGCCGGTCTTGTAGTTGAGGAAATAGTAGATGAGGGCCGGACCGATGAGTGAGGACCAACCCCTGGGTGAACCGAGGACGAAGAGGGAAAAGCTGACCCAGATCAGGAATTCAAAGAAGTAGTTTGGATGTCGTGACCATGCCCAGAGGCCCTCCCGGCAGACACCCTTGCCAACCGTGCGCTTGAAGTGCTGGAGCTGTCGGTCGGCGGTCATCTCACCGAGCACAGCCAGAACGAACAGCGCGAGTGCGATCCAGTGCAGGAGCTCCAGCTGGGTCGATTCATCGGTGAGCACCGGATACATGGGCGCTGCAAGAAGCCAGACGGACAGGGCCTGAAGAAGGAAGAAGCCAAACATGACCAGGTCGGACTTCGGGG
>Ga0181582_10002908_pt1 | contig 13668 bp, 38 predicted proteins | sample 071ome_32_FD_132438 | JGI IMG/M metagenome (GOLD analysis project Ga0181582, IMG submission 132438) | Coastal salt marsh microbial communities from the Groves Creek Marsh, Skidaway Island, Georgia - 071405AT metaG (megahit assembly) | ecosystem: Environmental > Aquatic > Marine > Intertidal...
GTTGTCAACCCCTATTTTGCCAAAATGTTTATGCAAGTTCCATGCTTGCAATGCCGTCTTGTTGCATACCCTGCTCTGTAAACTGCACGTCATAGCCTAGCAGTCTGCTAACAGCACTCTCAAAGCCCGTGTCTGTGTAGATGTTCCACGTAGTGTCGTGCTCTACCTCAATGCTAGTATAGCCGTCATCCTCGTGCTCGTAGACAGCAATGTCACTAATAGTAACAGTCTTAGGACCTGTGTAGTCCCAAATAGAATCGCCTGCTAGTGTAACTGTAATAGGAAAAGTTGTGTTTTGCATAGTAGCCCCTCTCTGCATTTATTAATTTATATATAGAGTATAGCCTCAAACATTCCCTAAGTCAACCCCTAATTTGCCAAAATGCAAAAGATACACAAAGAACACACTAGAGGAGGCTAACCTATTGATACTATTGAGGTTTTTGTAATATGTGCAGAAAGAACACTATAACAAAGAACAGGAAGAACTAGAGGTTGATTTATAGTGCGAAAGACTGTATAGTCCTATGAACACTGTAGTAGAGGTTTGTGTGTTTAACATACCAAACGGTCCAACTCTACTATACAGCGTACGACAACCAAACCTCGCCCGTGAACAGGCTCGGCAAGGTCAAGAACCCAAAAGCCAAACCCCGGTCCCTCTACTATACAGTATAGTAGACCTATAGTAGAACCAAAACTCCAAAAACCTGATCACCTTACAGCGGGGCCTGAGCAGAGCGAAAGGCGATTTTGGATGAATAACCACTTGACACGGTCCCTTTATGGTGCTATAATCGCCATCTACGGTGTGTTTTAGGGTGCTAAAATGGCTCTAGAACCATGGCCCACCGTGAACTAAGGTGTTATAATATAACAAAATCATCCAGATCTATAGTATAAAATTTTTCGAGGCACTGTGGTGACGAGAGGCATAGTTCAAATACTCTACGGCTCTCTAACCGTGCGCCACAGTCACCCACTCTACTCACTATACGAGCACTCTATCTATAGCAGTCCCTCTACTATAGTGTCTAGAGTGTTCTCACTAGGTTAGTTTGAGCTCTATACTGTATAAGGAAATATATTGATTGTTCTATCTTTAAGAAGGCTAGGATCTTACAGCGGGGCCAATAGGTTGGTTAGGTCATCTAGGTCATCTAATCTAGATACTAACAGCGGGGCCATCTAGTCTGTATGTTCGGGATATTCTACACGGATTGAGTGTAATAGATATATCGCATATAGTGATATAGGAAAGGCTACTAAGGGCAGGAAGAACATCATTTATATAACACCAATCCAATGTGTGCAATCGTCACAAGGATCATCTTGCCAGGTGAGATAAAATTCGTGTATTTCTGTGAGTGGTGTGGTAATCATTAGTGTAGGTCCGGATCTCTTCCCAGTCCCTTTACACGATAGATTCGCTCAGGTTCTATAGTATATGTTTCGTGAGGATTCTGTTGTTGCAGGAATTGTAGGTAAGTCTCTGCTTGATCAAGCTCGGGGATGTCTCGTTCTATGCGATTGCCCTTGCTGTCTAGGATATGGTATTTGAATACTTCCATCGTAGATTATTTAAGGTGTTATGCCCTGGGATTAAACTGTCTGTTTAACCGCAGGGCTCTTCGAGCTTGTTAGGCGCTCTCTTGTTCGTGGTAGTCGCGTCCTCTTTGCAGTATATCTTCAAAATCTTCACCATTTGCGTCACACCAATGCAGTATGTCTGCTATGATGTCTCCGGGGTGATCTGCACTCATATCCACGAGGATTCTATCGATGTTGTCCACGCTGTCTTGAAACAGATTACTCATCTTCATTTACCTCCTCTTCTGATTCTTCAATCCACTCACGACGCTGTTCTACTAGGTCAAAGTAGTCATCTAGATCTTTGAACAGCTCATCGTCGGGGTAGTCGCCACGCACAGCCTGTTCGCAAAGCTCTTGCACTCCTTCTAGGTAGTCATCTGAACCATTGTCCCACTTGCCTGCGAAGTCCATGCCTGGCTCTTCATAATAGCACACAAGGTCTACATCTTCGTTTTCGCTGATGTAGTGTTCGAACGCACCAATTGGCGGAGCCCATGCACTGTCGAACCAGCCTGTGATCTCGGTTCCGTCTTCTGAAAGTTCTAGGCCTTCGCTAGATACTTCCCACTTGGTTCCCCAGTTGCTCACACGCCAACTATACCAATCTACGCCGTCCTCGCTAGGGCTTGTAGTGCCTTCGAGTTCTACAGGCATAGGCATCATTGCGTGAAGCAGGCCTCGGTCTTCGCCTGCGACAGCGCCTTTGACTGCCTCATCGTAGAGTGCTGTGATTTTGTCCTTGGGACCTGTGATTGTGATTGAGTTGTTGCACCAGTTTGGCATATTTTTACCCTCCTAACGGTATGTTTAAGCCCTTATTGTCTATACAGTATAGCATCACTGTAGATAAAGTCAACTGTCTATTATGCCAAATCCTCGTCTTCATCCCAGTCTTCGTGGAATCTAGCACTCAATTCGTTAGCGTCTAGCATCTCACCAACTTCGTCGTTGGTCATCCATTTAGCACACATTGTGAGTGCCATCATAGGATCAATCATACCATCTTCTACAAGTTCAATTAGTCTATCGCGGTTGTCTGACATATTACCCTCCATGTCGTTGTCCTCATTGTCTATATAGTATAGCCTCAAAGGATCTAGAAGTCAACAGTTTTTGGCAGGCTAACTTAGAAAGTCTCGCTTGAGTCGCTCGATCATAGCCTCTGCATCAGGGTATCGAGTCATGCAGTCAACCCAACTGTCTACTTGATCGAGCGAGGCTATAAGATCCTCGTCTTTTTGTGTCTTTCGTTCGACCTGCTCTTTTGAAGTCTTGCGTTCATAGAACGGATTGTATGATGTGGGCAGATAGGGTTGCGTCCAAGTGAAACTATAACCATTTGTATTCGGGGACTTCGCCATTTACGGCCTCCTCTACTTGTTTGAGTATCTGTTGTGAGTGTTTGCAACGACCGTGGAAGGCAAAGCCTGTGCAGTCGCACTCAAAGCCTTGTGGGTCTAGTGTGATGTTGTAGGTCTTGTCGCCTCGGCTACTGGGCAAAGTCCACACAAGGCCTTCAAACAGACTGCCCTGTGCTTCAAATGCCGTTGGCTTCAAATAGCGTTTGGCGAACTTACGAGCCATCGTCCATCTCCAAAGGTTCGGGTTCAAAATCGGGCTCGATATCTTCACCAAAGTGAATCGTATACCAAACTTCTGCTTGACTGAAACCATGCTTGTCGATGAACTGTGATAGGGTTAGATGGTATGCATCTTCCTGCATTTCAAAAACCCATTGTCCTACCTTACTCATAGTCAATTAACCCCTTTGAATGATTTTTAAGTTTTGAATAGATGGTCTTCACTCGGAAATTGTAGGTCTCTTCGTTGTGCGATAGGTTACGAAGGTGTCCTTCCCACATGGCTCTAGTCACGTCATCCAGTTGCGGATTTGTGTCGAGCAGTCGCTGAATAGCAACCGCCCTCCAATATTGACGTTCCTCCGAATAAGGACCCATTACGCCGCCTCCGGCAGTGCCTCTAGCATGGTAGCAGGAACACGGTAACGAGTGCCACCTACATGGGCATCTACGATAATATATTTGCGATTGACTTTTTGAACTGAGCCAGTGACATAGCCGCCTGTGCGGCTTTTGAAGCGAACAAGGTCACCTTTGGTGAACTCTCGCACCGCCTGACGTGCTAGATACTGCCGCTTGAGTTTGATAGCCTCAATCACTTGATTGAGCTCATCGTTATCCATTTTGTAGATTGCTTCTACAGCCTTTGTGACGTTATTTGACATTTGAAAACCCTCTTTCATTTGCTTCATTGTCTATACAGTATAGTCTCAGTTGATCTAGAAGTCAACCTCTTTTGGTTAATTGCAACCACTGCCTCTGTTGCTGGGATCAAACACATCTTTGACGCAGTTTGATACCCGTTCTTCAAGTCCTGCTCCGTGATAGGATCCGCTGGTTAGTGCCTTGTAGGTGTTGATTCCTACAATCACATTCTGTCCTGTTGTTTGACTACAGGCTCCTAGAAGCAGAGCCATAGCCACAATCGCTAGAGCTTTCATTGCAGTGTAGTGACTCCTTCGTGGGTTTGAAGTTTCGCCGCCAACAGATCGTAAAGGTAGTCTTCTGTTGCGTGTATTTCTTCTGTGGTGACATCGTCTAGGTCGTTCGAATCAAGTCGGCCAAGGATCTCTGCAAAACGACTGTCGTCTTCTAGTTCTAAGCGAAGTGGATGCACCATTTCTTCTGGGTCTACATATTTCATACCGCATACTCCACGTTCTTTTTGATGTTCCATTTCTCAACTACAGGACCATCTTCGTCTTCGTCCACAGCAATGTAGGCAACGGTCTTCATCACTATCGCATAACGGTAGCCCCATTGGCCGCACACACCTTCGCCACCTACCCAAACCTTGTGAGTGAAGCCGCCGTTCTCGTCGTGTTGCATTGGATCGTCACCAATGTCACTATACTCGAAATAGTTGCCGGTGTCCTTCTCTACGAAGCGTCCGATTGGGTTTTGAGTGTAAGTGTAGAATGCCATGTGCCTCTCCTGTTGCCTAACTGTTATATACAGTGTAGCCTCAAACAGTCACAATGTCAACCTATTTTGGTAGGGTTGCTTCGAGTTCTTTAATTTCTCTTTTGAGACGGTAGATGTCGTCTTTGGTACCCTGTTGGAGTTGGAATTTGACATTTTTGATTTGCATTTCTTTGAGTTCTCCTAGTCGCAGTTCAAGCCTGCGATTAAGTCCGTCGATATGCTTTAAGATAGACTCTTTGTTATCCCTCATGGTCATTCCATTTTAGGATTTCAATGTCACCGTTTTCATCTTTCTTGTGTCGTAGAAATCCTTGTGCAATCAATGCGTCAATAGTCGCTTCAATCAATCCTTCTCTAGGTGCCATAAAATAACCTACGGCAGTAAAGATAACGGCAGTAACCAATAACCATGCTTCAAATATCATTCCGATTGCTCCTTAAACATCTTTTTTAGAAGCCATTTATGCTTTCTAAAATAATACTTATCATCATATTCGGTTAGAGGTTGACTAGTCCAAGCGTAGATCTCGTCCTTATGCTCGAACCATTTGTTTTGAATAAAGATGCGGAAGGCACTAGGAGTTTTCTTCTTCGAACTCAGCATAGTCAATGTCCCAGATGTCTGCGAATGAAACGACATAGGTCTTTCCTCCCTTTTCGTCGATAACTTCTACCAGTTCTTTCTCAATGTCTCGTGTTTTGAGAACACCAATGCTTTCGTAATCACCATATTTTTTAATAGGCAAATCAGCCAAGCTCATCATTCCGCCTGGACGACCAAACTCATCCATAGGAACATTTCTTAGAACGAACTTGCAGGCATAACTCTTGCCTGGTTCGATGTCTAGAATGTCAATCATTTTGTTGCCTCGTAAACTACCTCAGCGCCTTTGTTGACACCGTGGCGTCCCATTTCGATCATACCATCTACATCGCCCGGATTCATATAAAGATATGCCGCGCCTGCACCGATTGCTAAAAAAAGAATTGCCTTAATCATAAATTGACTCCTGTTGTTGTCATTGTTTATACAGTATAGACTCTATGTTGACAAGAGTCAATCTGTTTTGGTAAATCTTCTGTCCATACTACATCTGTGATACCAAACGAGTCGATTATAGTTTGACAGCCCGGACAAGGCTTAGCCAGCCCGTGTATCCACGTCTTAGAGCCTATGTGCGGTCGTTTAACGCGGACAATAGCAAGACTAGACTTAGATAGTTCTTCTGCTGTGAGCAGTTTAAGAGCGTTTCGTATAGCATCAACCTCGGCGTGCATATACAGTTGATCCTCTCTGTAGCCTTCTCCCATCATCATAGGGTGCGTCTTCATTTGGTTAACACCCGTTGCCACTAGATGCCGACGATATACAATACCCGCGGCCATTCGAACACGGCCATTAGAAACACCCGGCGACTTCATAGCCAACCGGGTGAGCATTTGAAAAATTCTAGGCGGCAAAGTCGAAGCCATACTGATACTCGCGTTCCATATCGGCTTCGTATTGTTCTACCTTGTCGCGGTATTTGGCAAGTAGAAATTCAATATGTGCTTCTTTGCCTGCATCATGTAAAACATCGAGCATCTCAAGGTCTTCAATAAATTCTAAGATATCGTTCATTACTTGTCTCCTTTGAATTCTTTTGCAAGTTTTGCAAGTTTTTCTGCGACATACGCAGGATTGGTTTTGATAATGTCTGCAAGGGCAATGATTGTGCCTTGTAGGTGGGCGTGTTCGCTCATATACTTGAATTCGTTTGCTTGAAGCGTTTCATATGAGCTTCTAAAAATTGTGACTGTTTCCATTGGATGCCCTCCTTTGTGTTTCATTGTTCTTACAGTATAAGGTCAACAGTAGTAGAAGTCAACCTCTTTTGGTTAAGTGTTGACAATGTCCATTGCCCATTGATCCCAAGGTTCTTTCTCTGTTGCTTTGAGGCAATTAAAAGATACATCAAAGCCGGGTGCAAGGACATCTTCTAGCATTGCATCTTTGATAACCGTTAGATCGTCTTCACTTGGGTTGTCGATCCATAGGGTGCCGTGTTCCCACCACATAGTGGGTGCCTGAGAACCCATCTCGTTAAACTGGCGTTTGATACGATCTAAAGAAAAAGTTTCTAATCCCATTTTACATACTCCAATAAGTTTCTGATGAAGGTGAACAATAGTATGGCGTATTCACCGGCTCCATCCATTTTTTAGTTTTGTCCATGTATGAAGTTTTTTCTACCTGCATCTCAATCATGCTGTGGAAGTAGGAAGCCTCTGCAATCCCATAACGATATAGAGCATAGTTTGGATCTGTTGGTAGCAGGCTTTCTGCTTTACAGATTCTAGTGAGCCCTGCTTTGGCCGCCGCCATTGTTTTATAGCTCTGACGGTGATCCGGACGAGCCACACCATTGCGGTCTGGCTTGCCGATAATATAAGTTGATGACAGTTCGTAGATGTAATACATTATATTGCCTCCTGTTCACGACGTTGTGCAAAGTCTAACAAGTCAGCCGCCAATGCCGCCGCCTGTGCTCGTGTCAACGAAACGTGTTCAAACTGTCCAGCGCCTTCGTTAACTGTAACCTGGACACAAGAACCACGATCACTACCTCCAAAGAAGCGTGTCAATGAAACTCGGTCTGCGTGTGATTTTAATTCTGTTGCCATATCGCCCTCCAGCGTTTTGCTTTATTGTCTATACAGTATAGACTCAGTTGTGCGAAAGGTCAACCTATTTTGGCAGAAGACTTTCTGTAGATCTTTCGGGGGTTGTGAACAAGGCGCTGGCAGGAAGTATTGGGTTGTCACCATTACAGCATTGATAGATACCAACCTTAACATAATTTGAATTTTCTTTGCCTTTGGTTAGAGTTCTGCCTTTAAAGTCTAACACCAACTTACCATCTAAATAAATTTGGAATTTGCCTCTTTCGTTATTTTCCCAACGAGAAAACATTACAAATTCTGTCCACTTGCCTCTAAGTTCTTGGATAGATGTAAAAGGAATTCTCACAGTGTCTGCACAATCACCTTCCCAAGTTTTCATTGTTTCAAAATAAATGACACCATTTGCTTTCCCCGGACTTGTAAAACTAACATGAGGACATTCGCCATTATGGAATTGGCCTAGCAATAATTTTCCGCCTTCTTGTATCGGAAAGTCGTTTGGCAAGAATACATTCCAACGATACCAACTTTCTTTTGGCTGTCTTCTTCCGCTTTCGGAAATTTCCGAACGAACACTATTTTGCCCGCAGTCCGAACTATGCCAATTACCGACATAACCTATTGCACCTTCTGCGTTTCTTTTAATGTCTCCGCATTCACTTCCAAATTGAAAACTATGAACTTTTCCGTAGACAGGATCATTTATTCTAGAATATAATTTGGTATTTTCATCCTTGCTCATTTGTATAGTTGAGGCTTGACAACCTCCGAGAAAGAAACCTAAAAATAGGATAGGTAATAGACGTTTCATTTTTAATCTCTACTAGGAGTATTGGGTAGGAAAATCCAACCCTCACCACATCTTACGCAAGGGTCATAGTCTTTGTAACCATAGGTATAGGGCGAACCCATACAACCTGTAAGAACAAGTCCGGCCATTAGGATTAAAATCAATCTCATTAGAACAGTCCACATCCTGAGACGCAAAGGCTGAAAGGATCACCGTTCTGAAACAGACCAACTATCATCCCAAACGCAATTACTTCAACTAGGCCCATGTTATCCTCCAAAGAACCATACTAAAGCCGCAAACGCAATAATCCACGGCGCAAACTGCCAACCTAATTTAATAGCACCAAATAGAACTGCCAGCACAACACCAATAGTAAAACCTGTAATAAGTAGGGGTTGCAGTGCGTCCCATGCTAAACTAAAATCACCACCCATTTGTGGACTCCTTCTGTTAATGTTCTCTACAATATAATATATGTCACTTATAAAGTCAAGTGCTTTTGGTAAAATAAATACTTTTACATAGTCCACATAAGGAGAACTCCCATGTCTACATTAAGAAACATTAGCCTTAACCTAGAGTTAGGCCAGACTATTCTAGTAGGTAAAAACAATGAGCCTGCTGAAATCACTAAGATAGAATTTCACGAGAAAACAGGGGAGGTGAATATCAATACCACAAAAGGACCGCGAAAGGCTTTAACCTTTAGGTTGTGTGAGGACAACAGCGGGGCCTGCGAAAATCCAGCCGACAGGTATAGATAAAGATAAATACTTTTATGAAGGTAGATGAACTCTTAATTGAATCCGATATGGACGAATGGCAAGCAACTAAAGAACTTTGCCGTTCGTCTAAACCAAACAGTGCGTTAGGCGCCTCTGCTCTTGCGTCTTGCAAAAGCCAAGGCTATAGAACACGAAGCGGCAATAAATCACATAAAGTTGGCAAACGAAGAATCAAAGTCGGCGGCAAAAAGATTAAGGGTAAGAAATACGGTGGCCCACTTCCAGATTGGAGTTAGGAATGAACTTAACAAATCAAGTGTTAATAGCACATCCTAACTTAGATTCGCCATTCTTTGGTAAAAGTGTTGTTTATATTTTTGAACATAGTCCAAGCACTGGTGCCCAAGGGTTTGTGTTGAACAAAGATGTTGGCTTCCCCGTTGGTGAAGTTTTTGGATCTAACGGATTTATATTTGAAACCTTTGAAACAATTCATCGAGGCGGACCTATTAATCATAAATCATTATCACTATTTCACACAGGCGAATGGATGTCAACAAATTCGTATCCAGTCGGAGACTATTGTGTAACCAGTGATAAATTTATGCTTGAGAAAATGGCAACAGGCACTCCACCAGTTCTTTGGAGAATGGTAAGTGGTGTTAGTGGTTGGGGTCCCGGTCAGTTAGAAGCAGAAGTAAAGGGCATGGGACCGTTTACGGAAAAAAGTTGGTTGACATTACCAGCAACTGACTCTATACTGTTTGAATACGATGGAGAACAGCAGTGGCAGAAAGGAATAGATCTTTGCAGTCAACAGATGATAGAACAATACTTCTAAAGTCTCTTAGGGACAACCAGGACAGACATCCTGAAGGTTCAAAAGAATGGTTATCTTATCAACAACAGATAAACCAAATTATTGCAGAAAACTATTCTTCATATGTCACAGGGGTATCAATGATCCCAACCTAACTTATGTAGGAGAAAACAATGCTTATGAGGCTAACCAGTTTTTTTCTAGGGTTATGCCTCGTGATAGGCTCTGCTACAGCCCAAGAAGAAAACAATACAAGAACAGCAGTTCCTTTGCTATCCGTACTTTGGTGCGATGAACCTAGCAAGATGTTGGACTTAGTAGAATCAAAATACGATGAACAACCGATGATGTTAGGCAGTGCATCAGTTCAAGAATCAACAACAGGTAAATTCTTAAATTTTGTAATGACTTTCTATTTTAATAAAGAAACAGAAAGTTGGTCAATCATTGGAGTTATTCCAGAGATTAAAATTCAAAAGCCTGTATGCTTTTGAACGGAAAAGGATTGCAACCTTATGTAAGAGGACCGGCACTGTGAAATGGTTTGTGTTAGTTATAATGATGGGTATGTATTCGGACGGCACTCAGGATATCTATGTCTATAATGACATGGGACTTAAAAGTCTTGAAGAATGTCAAACATGGGTAGCAGTATCAAGTCGAGCATTAAGACAGGATATGAAGAACAAGTTTGACGGCAAATCTATTGAAAGAGTATTTTGTATAGAAGAAAAGAGATTAGAAGAATTCTTAAAACTATCGCAAAAGAAAGGCACTGAAACATGAAATGGATGTTGGTCGTAGTTGGAATATTTAATGGCGAGGTTGTTGCAACCAATGAAGGTGTGTATGAAAATATGATAGAGTGCTTCTATGAAAGAGAAGAATATGTCTGGACAACTTTCGGCAACGCAGATGGGTATCCGCCCACAAACTTCCAAGTGGTGTGCATACCAACCGATAAATACTGATATAGACTTTAGGAGAGTTATTTCGTGTCAGATGTGCTTGTATTAAATGCTGATGCACAACCAGTTTCCTACCTACCCCTATCTGCAGTTCAGTGGAAAGAAGCAATCACCTACATGTGGCTTGACAAATGCGATGTACTAGAATGGTACGACGATTGGATCGTTCGCAGTAGTTCTTGGGAAACAAAAGTGCCAGCAGTAATTATTTTAAAAGAATTCCAACGGCGACGGCGATTGCCTAGATTATCTAAAACAAACCTTTACCTTCGCGACTTATATACCTGCCAATACTGTTCAACAGCATTACCTAGAAATTTCCTAACAATTGATCACGTAACACCTATTTCCAAAGGCGGCCGTACCACCTGGACAAATTGTGTTGCCGCTTGTAATCCTTGCAACAGCCGCAAAGGAAACAAGACCCACATGAAGCCCAAGAACAAACCTGTTCAGCCAACATACTATGAATTGGTTAACAATCGCAAACAGTTAGATTTTGAAATTCGGCACGACTCTTGGAAGAACTATATCTAGGTGAACCAAACAGCGGGGCCTGTAGGATCTTTAATTACTTGCTCAGCAAATTCTATATGTGATTGACGGCCTGGATGTTTACCATCTCGGCCAAAGTCTTTATAAAGTCTGTGGAATAGTTTTTGTTCTGGTACTTCTACAGTCATATGATGATCTGCAAAATAAGTACAGTTTTTTATTTTGATACTTTTTAAATATAGTTCTGCGTGTTCTGCATAATTCATTGTATCAATCGTAGCATCATAATCATTAAACAAATGCTTCAACCATGTTTTACTTCTAGAGCTAGATAACCAAGGACCGTATCTATCTACGTAGTCAGGATAAAACGTACAGTGTCGATTAATATAACTCCAAAGAATAACAACAACATCTCCTTTTTGGAAGTCGAAGTTTTTTATTTTATTAAGTATTTCTTTGTTACTAGCGCCAGCTTGTCCTTGGTTTTCTATTGCTAATTTAAAATGCCGTGCGACAAGGAAAGGCCATGCTTGAACACTTGGGTTAGGACCTTCTCTACCATCATGTGTATAACAATCTGCAAGCCCATGGCCATAGGTTAAACTACAGCCAAAGGCTACAAGTCTTTTTATTTGAGCCATCCAATCTTCTTACCCAATTTGGTACGCTTTTCATGTTCGGCAACTGTTCCTGGAAATCTCCAAGCCCAGATAGCAACCAGTGCCATAAAGATTCCGCTCCAAAGAACTGCTTTGATGTTACCTGTACTAAACCACAAAAACGCAAGTGAACTAGACATTACTAATACCATTGCGTATTTGCCCTTGGTAGGAAACACTCGCTTTTGCACCCAGTTAGTTAAGAACGGTCCAAAGTATTTGTGATTGTAAAGCCAATCGTGCATACGTTTACTGCTCTTAGCAAAACAATATGCGGCAAACACTAGGAAGATTGAAAACGGAATGCCCGGCACAACTATGCCAATGTAAGCCATTCCAAGTGATAGGAAACCTAGTCCCATCCAGATGTATTTTTTAATCATAGTATCCTTTCAGAACAACGTTTGAAAGTCTTTCTCAATGCTTCAACGAGTTCATACATCATCGCATCTGTGTGTAAAGGAGTAGGCGCGATGCGTAAACGCTCTTCTCCTACAGCAACCGTAGGATAGTTAATAGGTTGGATGTAGATATTATAATCTTCTAACAACATATCACTCATACGTTTACAAAGTTTTGCATCACGTACCATAACAGGTACAATGTGAGTGCAAGCATCTTGATGTACTTCAATGCCCACCTCGGACAACATTTTAGTCAAGGTGCTTGCTCTCTCTTGATGTTTTTCTCTCAACTCATTATGATCTTTGAGATATTTTATCGATGCTAGGGCACCAGCACAAATAATCGGGCTTGTACTAGTAGTGAAAATAAATCCACTGGCTACACTACGGATCGCGTCTATGACGGTCCTGTCGCCGGTAATGTAACCACCCTGTACACCATAAGCCTTACCAAGTGTACCATTAATTATATCTACTCGAGTCTCGCCCACATGTTCTAAATACCCTGCGCCTGTACTCCCGTACAGACCAACAGCGTGGACTTCGTCAATATATGTAATAGCATTATACTTGTCGGCTAGATCGCAGACACGAGAAATAGGAGAGACATCACCATCCATGCTATACACAGATTCGAAGACTATGCAGGGTGTAAGTCCCAGGGCGGAAACTTCCTTTAATTTCTCTTCTAGATCGCTCATATCATTGTGAAGCCATATTCGTTTTTCAGCCTTGCTGTGTCGAATACCTTGTATTAAACTAGCATGGTTCTTTGAATCTGATAAAAAACAAATATCAGGTACAATATTGCTTAACGCGATGAGTGTCCACTCATTGGCAACATAGGCACTGGTATAGAGGAGACTTGCTCCTTTGCTATGCAGTTGGGCAAGCTCATGCTCTAGTGCAACGTGATAATGACTTGTGCCGCCAATGTTTCTTGTACCACCTGATCCACTTCCTGTCTGATCAAGTGCAGTATGCATAGCATCAATCACTACCTTATGCTGACCCATACCTAGGTAGTCATTAGAACACCAGTTTACAATGTTCTTAATGTTATACGGTCCATACCAAATTGCTTCCGGAAAGGCTCCTCTTTCTCGAACAATATCGTTAAAGACTCTATACTTCCCGTTGTCTTTTAGTTCTGCAATTTTATTTTGGAATGGTTGTAAGTTAATCATTAAACTACCTTATTATACAAAACATATTTATCAGCGGTCATAGTTTAATAAATACAGTATGGACAATAAAGAATTAATCAGAGCAGTGCTTGAATTACTCACACCAGTAGACGAACCTGAAACAACTGTGGTTGTTCCAGACGAACCGGGCGAGCAAACAAGTCGTTTTAGACAAATACTTGCAATGCTACAAAATAGAGAACAGGGAGAATATGCAAATAGCCCTAACGAAATTGTTGCAGATGTAGATGCAGTAACAACAGACGCAGGCGGCGGAGTAAACGGTCCTAAGCACCCTGCAGATATTAGAGTAAAAGACCCGAGAGGATATGAATAATGGCAATTTTAAGTA
>Ga0181582_10002910_pt1 | contig 13664 bp, 12 predicted proteins | sample 071ome_32_FD_132438 | JGI IMG/M metagenome (GOLD analysis project Ga0181582, IMG submission 132438) | Coastal salt marsh microbial communities from the Groves Creek Marsh, Skidaway Island, Georgia - 071405AT metaG (megahit assembly) | ecosystem: Environmental > Aquatic > Marine > Intertidal...
AGCCGGGACGACACATCACGGGAGCGCGGAGAGCCAGCCGAGGAGCGCGGCGTTGGATTCCGTGGGCGCGTCGTCGTGCGGGCAGTGTCCGCCGAGCACGGGGGCGTACAGCGCGTTCGGTTTGATCTCGCGAATGCGCGACGCCTTGGTCGGCGTCATCCACGGATCCTTCTCGCCCCAGAGCAACATCAACGCGCCGTCGTAGTCCGCCAGGAGGTCGCCGGCTTTCACCTTGGTGCGGGATCCGGCGAGGGAGAGCTGGTAGAAGGTTTTGATCGCCCCGGGATCTTGCGCGGCGAGGTCGATGGAGCGAACTAAATCGTCGTCGACTTCGAACTCGTACACTTGCTGCAAGATTTGCTTGATGCGAAACTTGGTCGAGTAGAAAATGCCCGTGGCCACGGCGCGGCTGAACGCCTCTCGAATCTTATCGACGATGGACTCGGATGTTTTCTCGTCGATTTCCTTGGCGTCGCCCACGGCGCGCTGCGCCAGGGTCTTCTTCTCCGGCCCCGGAGCCGCGTCCGGCTCAAAATTTCCGGCGCTGTTCACGAGGCACAACCCTTTGCAAGACTCCGGCGCCGTGCTCGCGGCGTACAGCGCCGCGAGCGCGCCGATGGAGTTTCCAACAATGACCGTCTTATCGCTCGTCGACGCTCCCGCCACCTCGCGAGAGAAATCAATCACTTGTTGCCCCCAAAACTCCATGCAGTACTTCTCCTCAACCTTTGGACTCCAACCGTACCCGAGCATGCACAGCGCGTACACCCGGTACCCCGCGCGCGCGAGCGCCGGTATCGTGTACCTCCAGTGATAACTGTGCGCTCCGAATCCGTGCACCAAGGTCACGATCGGCCCGTCGTTCGTCTCGCCCGCCGCGATGTAATTGCACTCGTATCCGCGCCACGTCCATCGCCGCCACCCATCCTCGCGCAGCGCCACGCGCTCACGCCCGCGCGCGTCGCGCTCCAGTTCCACACCATCAAACGACGTCTCCACCTCGCCCACCGCCGCCGCGCGCGCCGGTACGACGCGTCCACGACCCATCACCCGCGCGCTCGGGCCCGTCGACGTCGACGCACGCGACGCGTTCGCGCGCGCGACGCGACCGAGCGTCGCGCCCGCGCGGACGCGCATCGCGCCAGACATTTTACCGAGCACCGATCGCGCGCGCGCGACGACGACGACGCGCGTCGCGATGTCCCGCGCGGACACCGCGGACGCATCGCCCGCGCGAGGCACCGCGTCGACCGAATCGTCGTCGCCACTCGACGCCGCGTCGCGCGTCCGACGACTCGCGCGCGCGAAATCGGTGCTCGGTAAAATGTCTCACGCGATGCGCGCGCGCGCGTGCGCGATGCGCGGCCGCGTGGCGAACGCGAACGCGTTTCGCGCGTCTCGGACGGGCGCGCGGCGAGCGATCGCGCGGGCGATTCGCGCGGGTAAGGTGCAGAAGATGAACGCGGAGGAGCTGGAGATCGCGATGGCGAACCGTGAGAAGCCGATGGTGATTGATTTCTACGCCACGTGGTGCGGTCCGTGCGTGCTCATGAGCGCGGAGCTGGAGAAGGTGCAGGAGCGACTGGGCGACGCGGTGCAGTGCGTCAAGGTGGACACGGATGAGGAGACTGAACTGGCGACGCAGTTGCAGATTCAGGGGTTGCCGACGCTGGTGTTCGTGAGTCCGGATCAGTCGAAGCCGGCGCTGCGAACGGAAGGGATGCTGCCCGCGGAGACGGTGATCTCGGTGATCGAAAACGAGCTGTGAGACCCGCTGAGTCGCGCGCGAACGCGAGGGTGGCGAGTCGTGTATTTTGTGAGCGCGAGCCGCGATAGAGGTCGTGCGGATGTGCGCGATGAATGATGGTAATACAACGTGAGCGCGGCCTCACCAACCGTATTTTTGTCTCGCCGCCGCGCGCGTTTCCTTGAGCTTGGCGCCCGTTTCCAGGATGCGCTGCTCCGCCACTTTCGCGTCGTGGAGCAGAGACGTGATCTGGTGCTTCGCCCTCGCCGTGGAGCTCCCCGCCACGGTGTGTACGTTTGAAAACGCACCCTCCATGGGCACGATGCTCGCCCCGACTCGTCGCCCGGATTTGCGCACGTCCGCGGCGGAAATAGTTTGTATCTGTATCTCGCGACCGTAACGTTCGCGCTCCATCTTCTGCGCCGCAGCGAGAGCGCGATCGACAAAGCTACCGCCATCCGCAGGATCGGCGCGCGCATCATCATGCTCGTCGTCGAACGCGGCGCCGCCGACGTGCGCGTACGCAGCCTGGTGTAAGTACTCGCCGTCGTCGCCCACCGCGTACAGGTCCGCCGCGTGCGGTCCCGCCTCCTCGTCCGACAGATCCTCCGCCGCCGCCGCCTCATTCGCCTCCACCGCATCAACGCGCGCACGATTGACGTTCGCGGACGGACGACCTAAATCCAACGCCGCGCCACGTCCGCTTCCCATCGAGCCCGCGAGTTTCGGACGCGGCAGCGCCTCCGCCAGGCTCCCGCCCCGTCCACGCACCGACTCCGCCGCCCTGGCTCGTTTCACCGCCCGCCCGTCCTCCGAATCACTCTCCGAATCATCGTCCAGCGCCGCGCGAAGCGCGGGAGCCGGAATCGTCACCACGCGCTTCGCGACGCCGGGTCGAGGGAGATTTCCAAACAGCGGCTTGGACGGCGACGCCGACGGTTTTCTCGTCGTTTCCGCTTGAATCGCCTCGGCGCGCGCGCTCGGAGGGTCGACGACGGTATCGTCGTCGTCGCTGGATGATCCGTACGCGTCTAGACCGAGCATCGAGCGTCGGGGCGTCGGGATGTGTGGACGCGGACGCGGGACGCGGGACGCGGGACGCGAACGCGGATGAAAAATAAACGTCGTGACACGCGCGCGGGATGGATCTACTCGCACACGACGTTGGAAACCATGCCGAAACCGGATCGCGAGCACGACTTGATCTCGAGGAGCTCGATGTCGAAAACTTCCCACTGCTTGGCGCTGAAGAAGGTTGCCGGACCCGTCGGCGGGCCGAGCTCGGGCGGGACGACGATCCGTCGCTTTCCGCCCACGCGCATCTCCTTGAGCCCGAGCTCGAAGCCCGGGATCATGCCGTTGATCCCCAATCGCGTCGATGCGGGCGCACCTCGACGGTACGTGCTGTCGATGGTCCCGCCGTTTTCGTTGTACGCGATGTAATTGAACGTGCACTCTTGGTTATCCCCCGGCTGCGCCCCGGTACCGAGGACGTAATCCTTCACGATGAGACCGTTCGCCTGCTCGACGTAATCGCTCCCGTGCACGACGCGCACGTCGTATCCCTCTCGCACAAAGGCTGGGAAATCCGGCGGCGCGTTGTTATACGTTTTGATGCGCTGGTTATTCTGCAGCTGCTTCTCGTCCACCACCGGCGAGTTCTCCATCGCCTTCTTCGTCGGCTTCACCGCCTCCACCGGCGTCACCGCCTCCACCGGCTTCACCGCCGGCGTCACCGCCTCCTCCACCACCGCCATCGTCCCCTCGTTCGGCGTCACCACCTCCGTCGCGCCCTCCGTCGCGCGCGCGCGCGCTCTATCCAAAACTCTCGTCGAATCATTCCTCGCGAACGGATCATCCTCCACCTCCGTGCGCGCGCTCACGCGCGACGCGACGACGAGCGCACCGATCGCGCTCCACCCCAGCGCGTCCCGACGTCGAACCACGCCTCGCGCGCGTCCGTTCACCGCGCTCTCGCCCCATCCATTCGCATCGCCATCGCTTTCTTTCCCTCCCATCACCGCCCACGCGCGTCGCGACGACCCACGCGTCGTCGCGAACGCGCGTCGTCGCTCACGCGTCCGCGCATCCCGCGCGCGCGTCGAAAACGCGTTCAACGGCGTCACCGCGCGCATGATGATGACGCGCGCACGTGATGTTGCGTCCACATCACGCATTGAAATGTCGACGGCACGCGCCGCCGCGCATGCGTGTGGACGACGAAACCGTCGACGCGCGCGCGCGCGCGTGTCGCGCGTCGTTACCCGCGGCGCTGCGCGACGTGGACGTCGAGACGGCGCGTCGCGTGGCGATTGCGTGGTGCGGCGTGGACGACGCGCGCGCGTCGAGCGCGCTGGAACGCGTCGTCGCGCGCGCGCGGACGTGCGCGCGGTGCGGTCGAACGGTGCACGATGAACGTCTGGTGGAACACGTCGAGCGGGCGTGTGATGGTGGGCGCGCGCGGGCGCGTATGGGTGGGAAGCGGACGCGAGAGACGGGCGAGGACGCGGACGCGCGGGCGACGGGAGACGCGCGCGGCGACGCGGCGGGTGGAGGAGAGCGTGGGCGGGTGAACGCGGTGGTTCGGGAAGGGTGCGGGGTGAAACCGTTGGTCGTCGTCGGTGGCGCTCGGGAGGCGGTGAACGCGCGATGGAAGTTGATGTTCGGGGCGATGTTTCGCGCGGCGGCGTTTCGGTCGGCGGCGCGACGCGCGGAGTCGTCGTAGACGCGGCGGTGGACGCGCGGTGACGCGTGGTCGTAGAGTTGTAAATATTGATGCTGTGTGTTTTGCACGCGCGTGGTTTAGGGAAGTCGGTGAAGGAGGACGAGGCGATACGGGTCGTTCAACAGCGCGTGCGGGGTCTCCTTGGCCGTCGGGAAGTCGCTCGGGAGCGAGACGGATTCGACGTGCACGGTGAAGTGCGCCATCGCGCCGGCGATGAACCGCGCGAAAACCTGCGCGTTATTGTTCCGAAGCGTTTGCACGATGACGCACGTCCCGTCGGGTTTCAGTCGCAAGCGTAAAGCCGCGAGAAGGCTCGCCTCCTGACTCGCAAAGTACAACAAATCCGAGCCGACGACGACGTCAAACGTCGCGTCCGGGTCAATGCTTGGACACGAGCCCGCGCCCTCGACGTTACTCCAGTGACGCACCCGACGCGGTTCCTCGCTCAACGATCGAGCGACGAGAATCTCGCCGTCTTCTTCCCACAGATGTCGACGCAGCATCACCGCGTCCGCGAGCTCCGGCGCGACGACGCGATACGCCGCCAACGTCCGCTCCAAATTCGCCATCGTCGCCGGTCCACAATCCGCGATCGTCACCTCACTCGCGCCCAACGCGCTCGCATAAAATCCACACGTCCCACACCCCGCACCAATCTCCAGCACGCGTCGTCCTCGCACCATCACCCCTCGCGTCTCCGCCCGCATCGCGTCGCACAGCGCCAGCGCCGCGTTCCACACCACCGTTCCCAGCTCGCTCTTCTCCACCTGCGCCACGTCCAGCGTCCCGCGCGCGTTCGGAAGCGGCAAACGATACGTCCTCCACGCGCTCCGCTCGTTCAACGCCTCGTCCGAGCGAACCGGCGACGCCGGTTCGCTCGAACGCGCGCGCGTCGATGCGTCGGCGCACATTTTTGACGCCTCGTCCGCGCGAACGCGCGTCGCGGCACGCGGTTTCGGCGTCACCGCGCCCTCGGAATCGCTCGTCCAATCGTCGTGTACGTTGAGCGTGATCTCGTCGTCGGTGTGCGTCTCCATGGCGCGTCGAGCGGTGGCGCGGCGGGACGCGCGACGCGTTTTCGCGTCGGTTCGTCTGGTGACACTAAAAGCACACTCCGGGACGGCGGGCGAACCGGGTGAGGGGATGACGACGCGTGTGACGGTGCGTTGAGTGATATTAGCCGAAGAGGGTGGATATGAGGGTGTTGGAGAAGGCGCCGTGAGGGTCGAGGTAGCGGCGAGCGGCGTTGAACTCCTTCGCGGGGTAGCGGGCGCGCGTCGCGTCCCGAAGCGCGGCGAGGCGGGACGCGTCGGCGGGAAGCTCAATCTTGGCCCAGTGCGTGCGGAGCTCGTACTTGTCGCCGAGGGCGTCGAATTCTTTTTCGCCGTATGTCGTGAACGCGCGCGTGATGGCGTCGCGCTCGGCCTCGACGGATGTGGGGAGGTACATGATGATGCCGACCCAGGAGTGGAGCGAGTCGGGCGCGCCCGCGGCGGGGGACATGGATGACGAACTGCCGCTCGTCCAGCGCTGCTCGATCGGTGCGTGGGCGGGAATCTGATTGTCCACGATGAGCTGCCGAAGGTCGCGCATGAAACGCAAGTCGGCGCGCGGCTGGTCACCGGGCGACGGACTCGAGCCGAGGTCGCCGGCTGGGAACGCCACCTCCAGGACGTGTTGTTGACCGCCGCAATCGAAACCCAAAATCTGATCGCTCCAGTCGACCCGCGTCCCGGTGCTGCGTTTCCAGAACTCCGCCTCCGCGGCGTTGACGCGCTTTACGTGCTCGACGTCGAGTGGGTTCACCTTGAGCAGCTCGTCTCGAAGCTGACCAAAGCCCATGCCTTTGGGATCCACATCCGGCGCGACTTCCTTGAGCAAACGCACGAGCGGTTCGACGCGCTTCTTCTCGGCGTAGCCGGCTCGGATGCGCGGCTCTTTCTCACCCGGTTTCAGCGGATTGCTCGCCACGACGACGACGGTCTCCGTGTGCGGAATCCACATGTAACGAATGTGTTGATAATCTCGAATCCATCTCTCGTGGTTCTTTTCGATCTCCTCCGGCGTCGCTGTCCACGTTTCCTCGACGAGCTTATGAGCGTCAACGCATTGTATCGTGAGCTCCGCCACCGCACCCAACGCACCGATCCCGCACTTGGCCAACTTGAACAGCTCCGGTTCTTTTTCAGCCGACAGCGTGATGGTTCCTCGAGCCGGCGTGACGAGTTTCATCTCAACAACCGTCTCGTCCGCCGGCGGTATCCTCGCCCCCGTCCCGTGCGCGCCAACCTGCGTGAACCCACCCATCTGCTGCTCCCGAATACTCGCATAATTCTGCAGCGTCAAACCGTGTGGTCGCAGCGCCTCCACGACCTCTCGCACGCGCGCGCCCGCCTGCACGGTGACCCGCTTCGTCTCCGCGTCCACGCGCGTCACCGCGTCCAACATCCCCATCGAAATCATCCCTCGCTCCTCAAACGCGCATCCATTCGGACTCAGCGCACTTCCAACCACCCGAAGCTTCCCTCGCCGTCCATTCCGCACCACTCCCTCCAGCGCCTCCACCGTCTCCGGCGTCCGCGTCCGCGCGCACGTCACCCGCTTCGTCCCGCTCCAATTCTCCCACGTCTCACTCGTCGCGTCCTCGTCCCCACCCCCCCCCGCGTCGTCACCGAACACGCGCGAGGTCACCGCGTACGCGCTCGCCGCGACGAACAACCCAACGCGTCCGATCGCGCTCCACCGCGGTCGTCCGCGCGCGCGCTCGCCCACCCCACCGCTCATCTTTCGACGCGAATCCATCGCCGCGCGTCCTCCCAACACGGCGTACGGCCGCGCGGACGCGCTCGCATCGCGCGTCACCACGCGTCCGAGCGCGCGCATCGCGCGCATCGTCGTCAGCGCGCGACGAGACGACGACATTCGCGCGTCCGCGCACTGACGACGACGACGCGTCGGCGTCGGCGTCGGCGTCTCGGCGTCACCGCGCGGCGCGTGGACGACGACGACGCGAACCGCATGGGTGCGAACGCGAGCGCGAACGAGACGACGCCGAACGACGCGATGATGGACGCGAACGCGCGCGAGCGCGAGACGACGGAGACGATGACGACGCCGTCGGACGGGACGGCGGCGGCGACGATCGCGAGCGCGGTGACGGCGATGGCGTCGTTGCGCGTGAACGAGAGCGGTGATGCGTGCGTGGAGGATGATGTGGATGCGGTGAATGCGTCGGTGGAGACGGAGACGGTGTGTGATCCGAGTGGGGAGCGATTCAGCGCGACGACGGCGATCAATTACGCGAACGGGGCGCCGCACATGGGACACGCGTACGAGTCGGTGTCGACGGATGTGCTGGCGAGGTATCACCGCGCGTACGGGCGGATGGTGTTGTTTCAGACGGGGTCGGATGAGCACGGACAGAAGATTGCGGAGGCGGCGGAGGTCGCGGGGGTGCCGGCGCTGGAGTTTGTGAACGGGCACGTCGCCGAGTTCCAAAAGTTGAACGCGAGATTGGACGTGTCGAACGACGTGTACAATCGAACGACGAGCGAGGTGCATAAGAAGGCGTGCGCGGAGTTGTTCAAGCGATCGAGGGATAACGGTGACATTTACCTGGACACGTACGAGGGGTGGTACAACGTGAGAGAGGAAACCTTCGTCACGGAAAGCGAAGCGCAGGCGAGCGGTTACAAGGACCCCGTGAGCGGGAAGGATCTGAAGAAGATGAAGGAGGAAAGCTACTTCTTCAGGCAGAGCAGATATCAACAGCAGCTCATCGACCACATTAAGGCTCACCCCGAGTTCATTCAACCGGCTGTGCGCCGAAATGAAATTTTGGCGCGTTTGCAGAATGACGAGCTTCGAGATTTGTCGGTCTCCCGCACTACGTTCGATTGGGGCATTCCCGTTCCGGACGCGCCAAAGCACGTCATGTACGTCTGGTTCGACGCCCTGACGAATTACTTGACCGGTACTGGCTGGCCCGAGGAGACGGATAAGAAGGGCTTTTGGCCCGCGAGCGTGCACATCATCGGCAAGGACATCATTTGGTTCCACTGCGTCATTTGGCCGTGCATGCTCTGGAGCGCTGGTTTACCACTTCCGCAGACTATCTTCGGCCACGGCTTCGTCACCGCCGAGGACGGTCAAAAGATGAGCAAATCTATCGGCAACGTCGTCGACCCGAACGACGTCTTGAAAAAGTTTTCCAGCGATACGTTCAGATACTATCTTATGAGATGCGGTATCTACGGCTCCGACATCCCGTTCAGCGAAGCGGCCATGATTGCGATTCATAACGCGGACCTCGCTGATGTCATCGGCAATCTCGTGCATCGCGTCACGAACTTGTGCAACAAGAACTGCGGAGGCGTCGTCCCGGATTGCGGCACCGAAACCATCTTCAACGTGGGCTTGTTGCGCGCCAAGTCCGAGCAAGCGATGAAGAAATTCAATATTCAAGCCGCTTGCGAGGCTGCGATTGAAGCGGTCAAGAGCACGAACAAGTACCTCACCGACGCAGCCCCGTGGGCGGTGAAGGGTGATGGAGCGGATGAGCGCAAGGCTGTCATCATCAAGAGCACCCTCGAGGCGGTGTACGTCGCGATGCATTTCCTTTCCCCCTTCATCCCCAAGGCGTGTGACTTAGTCTTCAAGAAGCTTGGCGCAACGCCCAAGAAGCTCTGGGAACTCAAGCCATTCGGCGAAAACCTTCCGAGCGGTTCCAAGGTTGCCATCGGAGACGTCCTCTTCGCCAAGTTTGAAGCTGAAAAAGCGGTGCCCAAGGAAAAGCCAAAGCCGGCGGCCAAGCCCGTGCCCGTCGACGCACCCGTCGACGTGTCTCGCCTCGAGATGGTCGTCGGCACGGTGAGAAGCGTGAAGCGTCACCCCGACGCCGACACGCTCTACGTCGAGGAGATCGACCTCGGCGGCGACGCGCCTCGTCAGGTTGTGAGCGGCCTCGTGCAGCACATCTCCGTGGAAGATTTTACCGGTTTGCGCGTCGTCTGCGTGGCCAACATGAAGCCGTCGAAGATGCGCGGCGTCGAATCTACCGCCATGGTTCTCTGCGGCACGAACGCCGAGGGCAAAACGGAGCCCGTGAGTCCTCCCGAGGGCGCCGCCAACGGCGCTCGCGTCACCTGCGAAGGTTTCTCCGGCGACGCCGACCCCGTGCTCAATCCGAAGAAGAAGATCTTCGAAGCCGTCAGCGCGGACTTCTCCGTGACCACCGACGGGTTCGCCGCGTACAAGGGCGTCCCGTTCACCACTCCCGAGGGTCCGTGCACCCTCCCGACCATTCGCGACGGCGTCGTCAAGTAGCCGCGCGCGCGCTCTTGTAATCGCGCCATCAGGCCGCACTCCGCGCCTCCTCGTCACCGCGCTCGCCATGCGCGCGACGTCGTCCGCGACAACGTCCGCGACGTCACCCGCGTCGTCATCCGCGCGTTCGACGCCCTCGCGCGCCGCCGCGCGACGAACACCGCGCCGTCGACGTCACGCTGTCTGTCACGCGCGACGCGCCGCCGTCGACCCGTTCGCCGATCCCGTGGCGCTGAAACCGGCGAGCGAGCTCCCTGGGAACGACTGGACGTGTGTCGTTCCCGTGGGCGCGGGAAAACGGAGCGCGAGGTACCAAGGAGAGACGATGACGGTGCGGGCGTTTCGCGCGGAGGACGTCGGCGACGTGGCGACGCTGCTGCTGGAGAGCGGCATGCAGGGGTTTCCCACGGAACGACGGACGCTGGAGGTGTACTTGGCGAATGCGGTGGATGCGTTTCCGTACGGGACGTATCTGGTGGGTTGCTTGGAGGGTGGTGAGGTGGCGGCGACGGTGGGCGTGTCGTTTAACGAGGACACGCGTCGGCGGTTCTCGTCGTTGTCGCCACCGAGCGATGAGGGGTACCTGTCGGATCTCACGGTGGCGGTGGATAAGCGAGGAGCGGGATTAGGGTTGGCGATGCTTCACGGCGCCGAGGAGTTCGCGCGAGCGATGGGCAGTCGTGAGATGTGGTTGCACGTGGCGCTGAAGAAACCGGGCGTGGTGACGTTGTATCGTCAGCACGGCTACGCCGTTCGCGGGCTCGATCCGGGACTTCTCGGATGGCGCGGACGGTTACTGATGAGCCGCAAAATGTAGTTTAAGGTACAACCGTACTGGGAGATAGGAAAACGATGTATTAGAAGACGATGAATTAGAGAGCGATGCTTCGCGATGAATCAGCTCGCCCGCGCTTCTTCCCACCACTTTTTGAAGCGCTCGTCTTCGTGCTCCATCTCGTCCCGTCGCGCAAGCTCTTTCGCTTTCCTTACTTTATGTCCACCGGTGAAATCGTACACCGTTAATCGTCGCCCACTCTCGTCTGTTTGCGTCGGACGCGTCTGAAATGAGTTCAACTTGCTTGTGTCTTCTCGAAGCTCCAAGAGCGCGGCGTCATGCGAGGCCCAAGCGCTCGCGTAGTCGCGTTTCCATCCGCGATTGCGTTGTTCGGCGGATGGCGGTGGAAGAGAGTTCGGGTCGAGCTCGTCGGGGTGCATCGAGCGTGGTTGTGGCGTCGAGGACATGTGTCTCGCAAACTTTTGTTGCTTTGTTACTCGCAAAAAAACTAATGCCGCTATTCTAAGACGTGGGCATGACGTCACGAACAAAAACTTCCAACCCACGTAAGCCATACACTCGCGCGCGAATCACGCCATCTCCTCTGGCGGACGTCCTCTGGATGCGAATCCAACCTCCGAGTCCCGAAACGGAGAGGTCGAGCAAATCAGCGCCGTTCATGGGCGGTACGAAGTCGACCTCGTTCGCCAGTCGCAGTGCCGCTTCCTCCTGACCGGGCATCGTTTTCGGGACATCCGACGTTTTGACGATATCGATGCGCAACGACTTCGGTCCGTAAAACGCGAAGGTGACGTTTGGAGGACACTCCAGCACGTCCACGCGAAGGAACGAGTCCCAGCACAAAGAGTAGCCTTGAAACGACGCGAAACCTGGTGGTTCGGCGCACTCGGGCGTCGCTGGGACGAATTTCTTTAATGAAGATCCAAGGCGCATCTCCGATAGCTCCTCGGCGCTGAGCAGAGAATTCAATCTATGATGCAAAAAGACACCTGGGGTGTCGAAGAGCACGCCCTTGCCCTCAAACGCTTTGAGAGGAATCACGCCGAGCGTCGTGCCTGGCATCGCGCTCGCGACAGGTAGGCGCTTCGACGGTGCGAAATAATTTCCAGCCGAGCGAAGTTCATCCATCGCCGCCCGAATGAACGAACTCTTACCAACGTTTGCCGCGCCCAACACGTACACGTCTCGTCCTCGGCGCTCTCGCATCATCTGAAGCACCGCTTCTCGCATTCCGAAACCTTTTCTCGAGCTCACCAGGGCGATGCCGGCCAGAGTGAGCTTTCTCAACTCAGCCTCGCGCGCCACCCACGCCTCGAGCGCGGCTTCATCCACACCATCACCCAATAAATCAATCTTCGTGACCACGAGCAGAATCGGATTCCCGCCCACGACGTCTCGCACTTTTTTCAAAAAACTACCGTGAAAATCCGTCACGTCCACAACCTTCACCACCAACACCTTTTTCTCACGAATCGGTTTCAATTGATCCCGCAGCTGTTTCGGCGTGATCAACCCCGGCGCCGCCTTCGTCCCTCCCTGTCCCTCCACCGCGTTCACGAACCGTCCGTTGCTCAGCGCCGCGCACCGCGCGCACAGCATGATGTCAAACTGCCCGTGCGTCGCCTTCGTCGCGTACGTCTCCCGATCGACGTACCCGGCGACGTCAACATCCTTCGTCTGCAAACCGACGCCGCAGCCGTAGCACGCACCGCGCACGCGCTCGACGTCCGCTCCGCCCGCCGAGCCGCCGGGCGCTTCCTCCCGCTCGCGCATCGCTCGCGCGGGCGCCGCGCGCGTCTGAAGTCCGCGCGCGGACGCGCGATGCCCGCGCGCGTTCATCGGCGTCGCGCGCGCGCGGTATCGCCGCGCGCCGAGCGCGAGCGAACGCGCGCTCATCGCGTGTCGTCCGCAGAGCGCCGCGCGCTGAAGTCATGCGCGCGCGCGTGGTGGAGGTTCCGCGCGTCGCGCGCGCGCGCGTCGTCGTGAGAGCGTCCGTGAGGGAAGACGAGGCGTGGACGCGCGCGCGTCGCGCCTCGGGCGCGTCGATCGCGGCGTGCGCGCTCCTGGTGGGGACGATGCACGCGCCGATGGCGAGCGCGGGGACGATGTTCGTCGGTGCGGGTGATGAGGCGTTCTTGGAGCGTGAGTACGACGATTTGCGGTACGCTGGCGTGCGTGACGTCGTGCCGGGGATTATGGATGGACGTCGGGGGGTGCGGGTCGAGTACGATGAGGGTAAGACGTCTTACGAGGCGCTCATGAGGACGTATTGGCGGCACGCGGAGCCGGGACAGACGAACGGGCAGTTTGGGGAAATCGGAGCGGAGTACGCGCCGGTTATTTACGCGGCAAATGAGAGCGAGCGGGTGATCGCGGAGCAGGCGCGAGCGAATCTGGAGGCTTCGAAGATTTTCGGTGACATGCCACTCACGGTGGAGATTAAGGAGGGCGCGCCGAAGACGTTTGAGGAATCCAGCGAACGAAACGCGCTCAAGACGAATCCGAAAAAGTACGAAAAGATGGCTCAGAAGCGGCAGGCGAGGTTCAAGGATCTTTGGGGATTTGTGCAGTTTTGTGCGGATCGTGTGTGCGGCTACGTCCGCTTCGCTCCGCGTTGCGTTGGGCGATGTCTGGCTGTCTTTCCCGAGTACGAGGCTCGTAACGCTGGCATCCCGGACCTCGACGGCAAGAACATCAAGATAACGGCGCGATAGAGCGTGCGCGTACATTATAATGCAGCTATGTGATTGATTACGATTAAATGTCTAAACCTCGATCGATTGCTTGAGCGTGATTTTGTCGCCCAAGGAGAGCGCGATGCCCTGCGTCTTTGAGCGAATGCGAATGTAACCGCTGATATCGCCGTTATCTCCGCTCTCAATGGAAACATTTACGAGGGCGTCCTCCCCGAAAACAGACTTGGCGTATAAGTTCGCTGCGAGGAAGCCGCAATCGCCGTCGAGTGCGCTCGGAGAAGTAAGACACTTCATCTTCGTGCTAGCCACGATGTGGTCCAAGTATTGACGCACACTCTTGATGTTCGTGTTCACCGCCACCTTGTTCTCCCATTC
>Ga0181582_10002911_pt1 | contig 13662 bp, 16 predicted proteins | sample 071ome_32_FD_132438 | JGI IMG/M metagenome (GOLD analysis project Ga0181582, IMG submission 132438) | Coastal salt marsh microbial communities from the Groves Creek Marsh, Skidaway Island, Georgia - 071405AT metaG (megahit assembly) | ecosystem: Environmental > Aquatic > Marine > Intertidal...
AACCTCGTGCTCGACGGGCTGCAGGACAGGCTTCTCGAGCCCGACCTGGTCGAGACATACCTGCAAGAATACCACTCCGAACTTCAGCGCCTGCAGACTGAGGCTCGACGGCGGGTCCGATCGGTCGAGAGAGACCGGCTGGATCTGCAGCGCCAGATAGACCGACTGGTCGATGCGATTGCGGAAGGCACGGTTGACGACATCGGAGCCGTCGGCGCGAAGCTCAGGGAGCTCGAGGGCAGACTTGCAGCCTTGCAGCCGGTATCGCAGCCGGGGCCAGTGACCATCGACCTCCACCCTAAAGCCGTCGAGGTCTACAAGCGGAAGGTTGCCGACCTCGCGACGGCACTGCAGGCGGAGGACCTTCTCCGTGACGATGCCGCAAACGCCCTCCGCGGGCTCGTCGACAGGATTGTCGCCTACCCGTCAGGAAAACGCGGCGCGTTCGAAATCGAGCTCCACGGCCAGCTGGCCGCGGCGCTCAACCTCGCGAAGTATGATAACGTTGGCGGAGGGAGAGGGATTCGAACCCTCGATACGGTTACCCGTATACTGATTTAGCAAACCAGCGCCTTCAGCCACTCGGCCACCCCTCCGCCGGGAGTGGTGTTTCACACGCTGTATGCGGGGCTAGTTATGGCATAGCGGCGGCCGGTGTCAATCGCCAACCGGGCCAATCCGCATCACCGCGCCAGGCGGCCGAATATTGCCGGAATTCCCGACCAGCTAATTCTTGTGATCGGGGTGTGTTTCAACGAAATGCTTGAGCGTCGCCTTCAGCGTCAAGACCCGTTCGGCGTCGTTGGCGGCCTCGGCCTCCGCGATATCGTCGAGAATGATTTTCCTGATGCGCACCGTGCCGTCCGGCTCATGCAGCAGATAGCTCGCCAGCTCCACGGCCACAATCTGGGGGATGTGTTCATGTGCGGCGATCGCCTCGATTTCATCCTCGGTCAGATCGACAAGCGCGAGACAATCTTCGTAACTCAGCATTGTAATACGCCTTTCCCGTCGGTTAGTTCGCCATCAGCACGGGGATATCCGCTTTCTGGAAAATATCGCGGGTTACGCCACCGAGAACGAGTTCCTGCAGGCGGCTATGCGAAAACGCACCCATAATCAGCAAATCGGCGCCGGCGTCCTTCGCTTCATCGAGCAAAATTTCGCTCACCGGCCGGTAATCGGGATCGACCTCTGTCAGAGCGGCGGTCACGCCGTGCAGCGCCAGATATTCCTGCATCGCCGAGGCCGCCGGACCGTCTTTCGCATTTGTGGCGACACTTACAATCCGCACTGTTTCAGCGGTCTTGAGCATCGGCAAAGCGGCATGGACCGAACGGCCGGCCGCCGCGCTGCGGTTCCAGCCGACGACAATATTCTTCCCGATTGTCCCGGGTGGCTCCTGCGGTGCGATAAAAACCGGGCGCCCGCTAACAAAAAGAGACACTTCCGCGATGGAACGCGTCAGCGGCCCGACCCCTTCTTCTTTCCGCCCGGCGACGACCAGATCCGATGCCCCCGCGCGGGCGACAATTTCATCGGCCGGCCGTCCGCGTACGACTTCCCACGATACCGATAACCCGTCGCCAGCTGTCGGATGCTGGATATAAGGAACGCCTGCGGCATTGACGACTTCATCAAAGGCCTTTCTGGCCGCGGACACGCGAGCCTTCTCTTCCTTCTCGAACGATTTGAGCAGGTTCTCCAACTCAACCGGATCCCAATCCTCCGACGCCATCGGCAGCGGTTCTTCGAATACACGGCGGCAACAGATTGCTTCGACATGCCCGTCATTCAGCCGGGCGATTTCGATCGCGCATTGCATGCCGGTTTTCACCGACGACATACCGATGATCGGAAAAAGAATTTTTTTATACATAGCACCCCCAGATTCCACGGCACCGCGATACCGCAGCCACTTATCCTAGAGGTGGGAACAGAAGCCGGTCAAAACAATGGTGAAACCTGTCTCCGCAACACCCAAACATAAGGGGTGCATCAGTAATCTCAGGCGCGGGACCAATCCAGATAGGCGTCTTTCATCTCGCCGGAAAGCGCGGCAAGGTCTTCTGAAACGTCGCCGAGAGATTCCCGCGCGGTGCGGTAGGCATCGCGGGCGTCGACGAATTTCTCCCACAGATCCGCCGCGCCAAGCGGGTCGTAATGCTTTCGCATTTCCCGGAACGGGCTCTCGTTCAAACTCACTTTCAGCGCCGTTTTGAGGCGCTTGGCGACCTCGGCCTCACCGGAGGCATAGGCATGATTAAAGGCGATCAGAATTTTGTCGCTCAGCCGCCGGCCCTTTTCCAGGGACACGCCGGACTCGGACATTACCGCTTCCAACTCATCATTATCGCGTGGTCTCATGGCCGGTCTCCACCTGATCATTGCGATAACCAATGGTCGCGGGACGCGATGAAATTTCGGTTAATTTATCCCTGAATTTTTTTTGAATTCATGGTGAATCAATTCGAAAATTAAATGATTTTTTAAGCATCCGCGCACGACACTTTCCCCGTCACCGAAGCCAAAGCGGCATCAGGAGGGAAGCATGTCATTGTCAAAGCACTCGATTGAAAACCTGATCGATTTGGTCGAAATCAAGATCGGCGCCCTGGAAATCATGGACGGCGAAGACAAGCGCGAAATGCGGAAGTTACAAAACTGCCGCGATGAGTTGATCGCGATGCAAACCGGCATTGAGATGCCGCGCCGCCGCGGCCGGCCCAAGCGCACCGTACCGATGGCCGACAACGTCGTCCAGCTGCACTGAGTCTTCCAGCGCGCCAATAGGCGCGCGTCAAGAAAGGCGCGGAAACTAAGCTGCCCGCGGCTCCAGCGGAATCATTCCCTTTTGCACCGCCGGGCGCGCGTCAATGGCCTCATACCAGCGCTTGACGTTGGGAAATTCATCCAACGCGATTCCCTGCCACTCATACCGGGCGCACCACGGGAAGATCGCGATATCGGCAATCGTGTATGCGCCGGCCGCCATCCATTCATTATCGGCAAGCCGCCCATCCAGAACACCCCATATCCGGCGCGTTTCCCTGGTGTAGCGCTCGATCCCGTAAGGCACTTTTTCGCCCGATGACCGGCGGAAATGATGCGCCTGTCCGAACATCGGCCCGACCCCTCCCATCTGAAACATCAACCACTGGATCGTCTCGTACCGCCGGTCGATTTCCTGCGGAAAGAACTTCCCGTGCTTTTCACCGAGATACATCAGGATCGCGCCCGATTCGAACAGGGTGAAGGGCTTACCGTCGGGCCCGTCATTATCGACGATCGCGGGGATCTTCTGATTGGGGTTCAGCGCCGTGAAATCATCGGCGAACTGGTCGCCCTTGCCGATCTCGATCGGATGCATGGTGTATTCGACACCCAGCTCCTCCAGCATGATATGGACCTTACGGCCGTTGGAGGTGCTCCAGCTGTAAACGTCGTACATATTATTCTCCGCTTCTCTTGGATCAGGGAATGGCCATGCCGCGCTGAACGGCGGCACGATTGCTCATCCGGTTATACCAGTTACGCACGCCGACATAATCGTCGACGGAAATATCAAAATTTCGCTGCAACCCGTCGACCCAGGGATAAGCGGCCATATCGGCAATTGTGTAGGTCTTGGCGAGGAACTGATATTCGCGCAGCCGGAAATCCAGCGCGCTGACATACCGGCGGATATGGGCTTCCATCCGCGAGGCGCCCTGCGTCAGAGCCTCTTCCGACACACCTTCGACGAGACCGTTTTTGAAAAAGAAACATTCGCGCGAAAACGGGGCGAGCCCGGTCAGCACGATCATCATCCATTGGGTCGCTTCCATCCGCGTAATGGCATTGTTGCCGTAAAAACGCCCGGTCTTGTCGGCGAGATATTGCAGAATAGCGCCGGCCTCGAACACGCGGACGGGTTTTCCCCCGGGTCCTTCCTGATCGACAATCGCGGGAACGGTATGATCGGGACTGATCTTTTCAAAGGCGGGCGATTTGTGTTCGCCTTTCATAAGATCGACCACGTGCGGCGTGTATTCTAGGCCGCATTCCTCCAGCATGATCGCGATCTTGCGGCCGTTGGGCGTGCGATATGTGTAGAAATCGATCACCGGTTCCCCTGCCCTTTCCAGTTATTCGCCTCTGACATAGAGCCGGAAGCGCATCAAATCCACCCCTCCCTTGCCAGAAACCGGCCCCACCATCACACTTTCGGTGCGATGAATGACGGCAAACAAGAATTTCCCTGGCGGCTTCAATTGCCGATCTACGCCACGGGTTTTTTCAACGGCAACATCTATTTCATGACCGGCATCCTGATGCCGCTCTGGGCAATCATCCTTGTCGGGCCGGAAGAGCCGTTCCTGATCGGGTTGATCGTCGCGTCACGGCAGTTCGCACCGGTGCTTTTCTCCATCCAAGGCGGCACGCTTATGGATCGGTTCGGCGCGCGGCGGATCATGCTGGCGCTTGGGTTGATGGGCGCGGTCACCATGGCGGCCTTTCCCCAATTTCCTTTTGTCGGCGCGGTGATGCTCCTGCAGCTCTTAAGCGGTTTCGCGGAATCGACCTGCTGGATCGGCAGCCAGGCATTGGTCGGCAGCGTTCTGCGCGGCAATCCGGTTTATGCGGGAAGACTGAGCTTTTTTCTGCGTTGCGGCGGCTTTGCCGGTCCGCTGCTGTCGGGATATGCCTGGCACGCCTTCGGGCCCGAAGCCGGATTCTATTTCATGGCGGGGTGGATTTTCTGCGGTTGGCTGGCGGGCTATCTGGTACCGGCCAAGGCCCAACCCAGCGACGCCGAATTGACGCCCAAACCGACCGCGAAGCTGCGCGATCTGGTTCCGCGCGCCTCCGACTATATAGAGACCTTCAAAATGGCCTTTATCCCGGCTGTCGGATTAATGGCGGCCTGCACCATGGTCCGTCAGACCGGATCGGTGATGCAGGTGTCTTTTTATCCGGTCTGGCTGAACCAGCTCGGCGTTACCGCCTTCGATATCGGTTTCATGGTCGGGGTTAGCCATATCGTTTCCGCCGGATCGTCCCTATCGGTCGGGACCTATACGCGCTGGGTCCGCGAACACTGGCTGCTGGTTGCGACCATCGGGCTGTCAGTCCTGTTCATCACCATCACCCCCCTGCTGCCTGTTCACGCCGTCGATCTGCCCCTGCCGGCCGAAATCGGGGGCATCCCGCTTCCGATCATCGACAAGATCTATATCTGGCTGATCGGGATCATCTGCCTGCGCGGATTCGTCCAGGGGATCAACATGCCGCTGATGATGTCGCTCAGCATGCGCGCAGTGCGCGGCGACCAGCAGGGCAAGGTGGCGGCGCTGCGGGTCACGCTTAACCGGCTCGGCACGGTCATTTTCCCGATCCTGATGGGCGCCATTGCAGAATTCTTCGGGCTGGAGGTCAGCTTCTATGTTGTCGGCGGAATGGGGCTGCTGGCGCTCGTTTGGGTCGCGCTCTGGGCGGCAAAGGAAGCTTCTTTCCGATAGGCTTACGCCACTTGCGCGACTCCCGAAGCGCGATCATGCTTTCCGCCATGGCGGACGAAGAACAACAATCCTACAGCGTTCAATTGCAGGCGGCGGTCTACAGCACCGCCTTTTTCAACGGCACGGTCCAGTCGATGGCCTCGACCATCGTTGCGCTGCTGCTGGTCGCCATGATCAATCCCGAGCTCACCTTTCTGATCGGGCTCATCATCGCCGCGCGGCAATTCCTGACCGTCACCATGTCGATCTATGGCGGCGCGCTGATGGACCGTTTCGGCACCCGGCAGGTGATTATCTGGTTCGGTTTTCTCGGCATCGCCGTTTCCCTTGGCTACCCGCTGACCGGGCCTCTTTTCGGCATCGATATGGGCACAGCGGCGCAGACTCCACCGTGGGGGTTTGTCATTGCCCTGATCATCTTGCAGATGCTGTCAGGTTACGCCGAGGCAACCGGATGGATCGGCAGTCAGACGCTCGTCGGCCAGTTGATGAAAGGACAGCCGATCTATGCGGGGCGGATGACTTTTGTCGCGCGGATCGGCGGGTTTATCGGCCCCATCGCCGTCGGCGCCGCGTGGGATGAATTCGGCGCCTGGGGCGGGTTCGGATTTCTCGCCGCCTGGATCGTCGGCGGCATCATCGCGGCATCCTTCTTGCCCAATCTGGAACGCGCCAGGAAAACCGCAACGGTGGGCAATGACGGGCACGAAGTGGGGCCTACTGACAAGCCGGAATTGAGTTACGGGTCGACTTTCCGGCTGCTGCTGATACCCGCCATCGCCATGGTGATCATGATTACCGTTATGCGCCAGACGGGTTCCGGCGTGCAAACCAGCTTCTACGTCGTCTGGCTGCGGGAAGAAATTGAGCTTTCAGGGTCGCTGATCGGTCTGCTGATCGGTTCCGCCAATGCGGCCTCCGCCGTGGCGGCCCTGACCATCGGGCCGCTGACCCGGGTGATCGCGGATCATTGGCTGTTGATCATCACGATCGGCATCTCCATCGTCTTTATCGCCATCACCCCGATGCTGGGCGATTTTTTCCCGCTGCTGCTGATCGCGATCTGTTGCCGGGGGATCGGCCAGGGGCTCAACCTGCCGCTGATGATGACGATACTCGCGCGCAATGTCGGCCCGACCCAGCAGGGCCGCGTCACCGGCATGCGAATCTCCTTCAACAGGTTCGGGGGCATGTGCGTGCCGCCGATCATGGGCGGGCTTGCGGAAATCGTCGGGCTGGCCAACAGTTTCTATATCGTCGGGCTGGTCGGTGTCGTCGCGCTTTGCGGGCTGTCGATCTGGGTCGCCAATTCACCCGGTTTCAAGAAACAGGGAGGCTAAAATGGCACGTATTGATCCCATTCCCATGGATGAAATGACGCCGGATCAAAGGCGTTGTAATGACGAAATCGCGGGGACGCGCGGCGGCGGTGCGGCCAAGGGGCCGTTCGCGTTGTGGCTGCGCACGCCGGAACTGGCGGACAAGGCGAACGAATTCGGCTCTCACCTGCGCCACAACACCACCGTGCCGCAAAATCTGGTGGAGCTCGCCGTGCTGGTCATCGCGCGGCATTACACGGCGCAATATGAGTGGCACGCCCATATGAACAGCTGGCGCAAGCTGGGGCTGGATGAGGCAATTGCCGACGCGATCCGCGACCACAAGACGCCGGAGCTGAAAACGGACGAGGACATTGTGGTCTATCAGCTCACCACCGAATTGCTCGACGGCAAAAAAGTATCTGACGGCACCTACAATGCCGCCGTCGAGGTGCTGGGCGAACAGACTGTGCTCGACCTCGTCACCATTATCGGGTTCTACGTAATGGTCGCGCTGGTGCTGGTCACGTTCGAGGTCGAAATCCCCGGCGATCACGACAAGAAACCCCTGCCGGAGTAAAGCCATGGCCGAACAGCTTCCCCCCGATCCACCGATCCGCCGCGTCGTCACCGGACACAACGAAGAGCTGAATTCCGTTGTCAAAATCGATGGGCCGGCGACCAATCATAAATGGCCGCCGCATGGCATGAATGTCTCCACCCTGATCTGGTACACGGATGAAATGCCGGTCGAGATCTGGTCGGAGGAGGATTACGGCGACCGGACGGTCGAGCGCCAGCCAGTGCCGCGCGGTGCGCGTGTCGCGGTGATTGATTTTCATCCCGGATGCCCCGGCATGATGCACCGCACCGATACGGTCGATTACGTCGTCTGCCTCTCCGGCGAGATCGATATGGAGCTGGATGACGGCGCCTCGGTTCATATGAAAGAAGGCGACGTGATGGTGCAACAGGGCACCAACCATAGCTGGATCAATAACGGGACGGAGACCTGCCGCCTCGGCTTCGTCCTGCTGGACGGCAAGGCGGAACCCGGCAAGGGTGAAACATCGCCGCCACCCACCCTGCCGAACGACCTGACAGGCGATCCGCCCGACCCGCCGATCCGCCGTATCGTCACTACCCATGACGCGAGCGGCAAGGCCATCGTCGGCATGGACGCAAACGCTGATAACCACAAATGGTCGCCGCGCGGCTCGGTCTCCACCCTGATCTGGTCGAGCGATGAATGTCCCGCGGAAATCTGGTCGGAAGAGGATTACGGCGCGCGCAAGCTGGGTACGCAACCGCCGCCCAACGGCACCCGTTTCACCATCATGGATCACCCGCCGAATACGCCGGGCCGGATGCACCGTACCGATACGCTCGACATTATCTTGGTGATGGAGGGTAAGATCGATATGGGAATGGATCAGGACGCCAGCGTCACGCTGAACAAGGGCGATGTGATGGTGCAGCAGGGCACCAATCACAGTTGGGACAATGTCTATGACGAACCCTGCCGCCTCGCCATTATCCTGATCGACGGCAAAAAAGGTGATCTGAAGATAACCGCCTGATTAGCCACCCGTCCCCTCAAAGCGGGCTGTCTGAAAGCTGTCGAGATCAAGCGCCGTCCGGAAATCGCCGGTACGGTCGAACTTGGAGGATTCAACCTGAATGCCGATCGCGTCGGCAACCCGGTTGATGGCATTAAACAATGCCGCGACCGCCGCCGCATCCACCACCGCGCGCGGCCCGCAACGGTCAAGCAGGGCCTGACGCGCCGCATCGAGTTCGACCGTCGTTCCGACGACAATCTGTTCAGCGAAACCGGCGAACACATCTCCGTCGAAAATATAGGGGGATGGTCCCGCCCCGGTCACCAGCCCCAGATCGGGCGACCCTTCATCCTGCAGGCTCACCCGGAGCCTGTCCGTATGGCTGACGGTTCAGTAAAAACACCCGTTCAGGACCGACACCCGGCTCGCCACCAGCTCGACCTGCGCCTTTTCGATGGCGCGCGGATTGACATCGACCTGCCACATCGCCTCGGGCGGCAGATATTGCGCGTCGTTCAGGGCAAAGAAGGATTGCGCCTCTGCCGGCACCAGGCTCATGGCGCGGCGCACATGGGGCGCGGTCGGCGCATCGCCGATATTGCCGGGATAGATTTTCTTGAGATCATCCGAGGCTGCCTCAGGCCCGACAGTCGGCAGCCAGGAAATGTCCTCGGCCGCACCATCCGGTCCCACTCGCGCTGGTTCGCCAGGTACCGACTCGGGCAAGTCGTGACGGGCAACCCCGATCCCGTCGCAAAACGTATCGACGCAAATCGAGTGGGCGACGACCCCGACAATCTCGACATAATGCGTATCCGGCAGGTCGTCCCCGAGCATCGAACGGACCCAACTCTCCGCAATTCGCGCGGGATCGCTGACGATCCGGTGGATAAGCTCTACATAATTCTCCGGCAGGGCGCCCAGATGGTCGTGCTCACCCTCGACCGTATAGGGCGACAGTGACGCCTTGCGTTCGGCGCAAAGGGCGCACGCGGCGACATTGCGTGTCTCCGCCGCAATCGCGACACGCGTTTCCCCGTCCAGCCAGGTGCCCGGCGCGGCGATGTGACCCCAGGCCGCCTTGTGTGCCGTCTCGATATCGGCACGAACGGCAAGAGCGCTATTTGCGTAGGAAACCGCCATCTTCATTTCTGAAATTGCCGGTCGCCGAACATGATCGACCAGGCCTTGTCATCGTGTTTGGCGGGGCGGACGGACTCTTCCGCCAATATTTGCACCGCGCGCTGGACCGCCGGGCGTTCCGCGATACGGTCAAACCAGTCGCACACATTGGGGAAATCGTCATTATCGACGCCACGCCGCGCCGGTTCACGGCACCAGGGCCAGACCGCCATATCGGCGATCGAATACTCGCCGGCCAGATACTCCGCCTCGCCCAGCCGCTTGTTCATGACGCCGTAAAGCCGGCGCGCCTCGTTCGTATAGCGGTCGATGCCGTATTGCAGCCGGTCGACCGGCTCGCGTTCCCGGGCGTACTCCCTGAAATGTCCGGCCTGACCGAACATCGGTCCGACCCCGCCCATCTGCCACATCAGCCATTGCAGCACGTCATAGCGCCCCGGCGGATCGTCCAGGCCGGGCAAAAACTTTCCGGTCTTTTCCGCCAGATAGATCAACATCGCGCCGGTTTCGAAAACCGAAATTTCGCCGCCGCCGATGGCGTCCCGGTCGATCATCGCCGGAATACGGTTATTCGGGCTGATCTTCAGAAACGATTCCTCGAACTGGTCACCCGCGCGGATATTCACCGGATGGACCGTATAGTCCAGCCCGGTTTCCTCCAGCATAATATGGACCTTGTGGCCGTTGGGTGTTGCCCAAGTGTAGAGATCGATCATCGAGAAGCCTCCCGCTCCGCTGTAACGGAAATCTTCACATCGAAGTGGCGGGCGGGCAACCGGTCCGGCGGCTCAATCAGCCGGAAAGCTTCTTGCGCAAAAGCTCATTGACGACCTTGGGATTCGCCTGACCCTTGGTCTTCTGCATCACCTGACCGACAAACCAGCCGATGATCTTTTCATTGCCGTCCCTGAACTGCGCCACCTGATTGTCGGCGCCGGCGATGATCTCATCGAGAATGCCCTCAAGCTCGCCTGTATCGGAAACCTGCTTGAGGCCTTTTTCCTCAACAATCGCGGCGGCATCCTTGCCGGTTTCCGCCATCGCCGCAAAGACCTCACCCGCCGTCCGGCTGTTGATGTCGCCAGCGATCACCAGATCGGCCAACCCGCCATATTGCTCTGGCGACACAGGGACTTCCGAAATATCGATGGAATAAGTGTTGGCGTACCCGAACACATCCCGGCGCACCATATTGGCAACCAGCTTGGCGTCGCGCCCCGCGGCCACCGGTTCGAAATAATCCGCCTTCTCCTTTTCGGTGACGAATTCCGCCGCCACGTCTTCCGGCAGGCCGAGTTCAGTCACAAACCGCGCCAGCTTTTGCTCCGGCAATTCGGGCAGAGAGGATTTCAGGCTTTCGATATAGCCGTCTTCCAGCTCCAGCGGCAGCAAATCGGGATCCGGGAAATAGCGGTAATCATGCGCCTCTTCCTTGCTGCGCATCGACCGGGTCACACCCTTGTCGGCGTCGAACAGGCGCGTTTCCTGCACGATCTCACCGCCATCCTCGATGATCTCCACCTGACGGCGGGCTTCATATTCAATCGCCTGCTGCAGAAAGCGGATGGAGTTCACGTTTTTGATTTCGCAGCGCGTGCCGAAATCGTCACCCGGTTTGCGGACCGACACATTGGCGTCGCAGCGCAGATTACCGCGCTCCATATTGCCGTCACAGCTGCCGATATATTGCAGGATGGCGCGCAGCTTAGAGACATAGGCCGCCGCCTCGGCAGATGACCGCATATCGGGTTCGGAGACGATCTCCATCAGCGGCACGCCGGAGCGGTTGAGATCGACATAGGTCGAGTTCGGGTCCTGGTCGTGCAGGCTTTTCCCGGCATCCTGTTCCAGATGAATGCGCGTGATCCCGACAATGCGTTTTTCGCCGCCCTCGGGTTCAATCTCGATTTCGCCCTCCCCGACGATGGGGTCGCTGAATTGCGAAATCTGATAGCCCTGCGGCAGATCGGGATAGAAATAATTCTTGCGGTCGAACATCGAACGCGGATTGATTTTGGCGTTGATGGCGAGCCCGGTGCGCACCGCCTGCTCCACCGCCTTTTCATTCAGCACCGGCAACATGCCCGGCATGGCGGCATCAATCAGCGTCACCTGGGTATTGGGCTCGGCGCCGAATTCGGTCGCCGCGCCGGAAAACAGCTTGGACTCCGTCGTCACCTGGGCGTGAATTTCCAGCCCGATGACGATCTCCCACGCGCCGGTCTTTCCCTCGATCATGCTCATGCCGGACCGTCTCCCCGCACCGCCATTGCCGCGATCAGCGTCAGCAGCGCATACATGCAGCTGCGCATGAACCAGACACGCGCCAGCCGCTTCTTGTAATCGGAATACATTTCGTTGCGCTTTTGCAGGCTGGACTCGGCATCGTGCGCCGGCTGAAAGCGCGGCCAGGCATCGCGGTGGATTTCATAGACCGCATAGGCCTGCACAATCAGCGCCGCGCCGAAGGCCAATGTGCCGCCCGTATTGGTGAAGGAAAAATACTGAAACCCGATCAGCCCGAGCCCGATATGAATCAGCACATACCAGAAATGATAGCGCATGCCCTCAGCCCCCCGCCGCGACCGGACGCGGCGTCCAGCCGGCAGCCTCTTCCAGTGCCCGCGCCGCCCGGAACAGATTTTCCTCATCGAAGGCACGGGTAATCAATTGCAGCCCGAGCGGCAATCCGTCCCCCGAAAGCCCGGCGGGCACCGAAATCGCGGGCAGCCCGGCAAGGCTGGCCGGCACGGTAAAGACATCGTTCAGATACATGGCGATCAGATCGTCGCTCTTCTCACCCTGGGCGAAGGCCGCTGTCGGCGCTGTCGGCGTCAGGATCGCATCGACCTGATCGAACGCGGCCGCGAATTCATCCGAAATCAACCGGCGCACCTTCTGCGCCTTCAGGTAATAGGCATCGTAATAACCGGCGCTCAGCACATAGGTGCCGATCAGGATACGGCGGCGGACCTCCGCCCCGAACCCTTCCGCGCGGGTTTTCGAATAGGTTTCCGCCAGATCAGCCCCATCGACGCGCAGCCCGTACCGCATCCCGTCATAACGGGCGAGATTACTGGAGGCTTCCGCCGGGGCGATTATGTAATAAGTGGGCAGGGCGTATTGAGTCCGGGCCAGGCTGATATCGACGATTTCCGCGCCCTGTGCCTTCAGCCACTCGACGCCCTTGTCCCATAGCGCGCCGATTTCGGCATCCATCCCGTCAACGCGATATTCAGCCGGAATGCCGATTTTCATGCCTTTGACCCCGCCTTCCAACGCCGCCTCGAAATCGGGTATCGGCGCGTCGGAGGAAGTCGAATCGTTGGGATCGAACCCGGCCATCGCGCCCAGCATGATCGCCGCGTCACGCACCGTCCTGGTCATCGGCCCGGCCTGATCCAGCGAAGAGGCAAACGCCACGATCCCCCAGCGCGAACAGCGCCCGTAGGTCGGCTTCATCCCGACAATGCCGCAGAACGACGCGGGCTGGCGGATGGAGCCGCCGGTATCCGTGCCCGTCGCGCCGAGACATAGCCCCGCGGCCACCGCGCTGGCCGAGCCACCGGACGAACCGCCCGGCACCAGATCACGGTTATCGCCCGCGCGCCGCCAGGGGTTGCGCACCGGGCCGTAATAGCTGGTTTCGTTCGATGACCCCATGGCGAATTCATCGAGGTTGGTCTTGCCGAGCATCACCGCGCCGGCCTGCCGCATCTTCGCCGTGACGAAGGATTCATAAGGCGGCACGAACCCGTCCAGTATGTGCGAGCACGCCGTGGTGCGAACGCCTTCGGTGCAGAACAAATCCTTGATCGCCACCGGAATACCGTCGAACGACCCGCCCTCTCCCTTGGCGCGGCGCGCATCGGACGCTGCCGCGTCATCCAGCGCGCGTTCCGGTGTTTCCACCACATAGGCGTTGAGATCGCGCGCGGCCTGGACCGCCGCGATATGCGCCTCCGCCAGTTCCTTGGCGGAAAATTCTCCGGCCCCGAGCCCGTCCCGCGCCTCGGCAATGGTCAGTTGGGTCAGTTGGGTCAGTTCCGCCATTATTCGATCACCTTCGGCACGACAAAAAACCCGTCGCGCGGCTCGGGCTCATTAGCCAACACGTCCTCCTGCCGGTTTTCTGCG
>Ga0181582_10002914_pt1 | contig 13656 bp, 13 predicted proteins | sample 071ome_32_FD_132438 | JGI IMG/M metagenome (GOLD analysis project Ga0181582, IMG submission 132438) | Coastal salt marsh microbial communities from the Groves Creek Marsh, Skidaway Island, Georgia - 071405AT metaG (megahit assembly) | ecosystem: Environmental > Aquatic > Marine > Intertidal...
ATGGCAATGGGCATCGGTTGCGTTAGCCGGTAGCTTGAATTTTGGTGTTTTGGTATTGGGATCAGGTGCTTTACAGGTTTTAATCATTAATCGTTCTTCCCCGAAATGACTGCTCAACAAAGCTGCCTAATTTAGCATAAATGCCTTTTTTTACCTAAATTCTCTGGGAGCAAAACAGGGTCTTCAGACCGGTAATATGCCTGGCATATTACTGCGCTGCAGCTTGTATTGATTCACTGAAATCAAGTAGTCTCGTGCTGGCTTGCAAAGTGTGTTGAAACGTGGAGTTGGCAGCATGAATAAATCGTTCAAATGTGTTTTTCTGATCTGGATGCTGGGTTGTCTGCTGCCGGGGTTGGCCAATGCCCAAGCCTGTGATCGGGCCTGCCTGGAAAGCTTTGTGGACGATTACCTGGATGCTCTGGTGGACAATGATCCTGATGCTGTGCCATTGACCAGGAATGTCCGGTTTACAGAGAACGGACAGCAGTTGCGACTCAGTGACGGGCTGTGGCAGACCATGCAGGCCAAAGGGAATTACAGAATCTTCGTTGCCGATGTCCCGGCCCAGCAAATCGCCTTCATTGGCAATATTTATGAGGAGCACAGGGATCCATTACAGATGACTCCGGCCTTGCTGGCCTTGCGCTTGCGGATTGAAGACCAGGCCATCAGTGAAATCGAACACTTTGTGGTCAGAAGCAGCAGTGCTGCCGAACGCATTGCTGACATGCAGCCCAGGAAAGTCTTTGAAGAAACGCTTCCTGAAGAGGCCAGAATGTCCCGGCAGGCATTACTGGAAACCGCTAATCTGTATTTTACCGGTATGCAGAAAAACGATGGTCTGATGGACTACCCCTTTGCCGATGACTGCAACCGGCTTGAAAACGGCATGCAGACGACCAACGCACCAACACCCCCTGGTGAAGTAAGACCGGATCCGTCAGACGCATCTGTCTATTCGATACAATGGACCTGCATGGAGCAGTTTCAATCCGGGCTTATTTTCTTCGTCAACCGTATACGGGATCGCCGTTTTGTCGCGGTGGATGAAGAGCGCGGCCTGGTATTTGCCTTTGCCTTTTTTGACCATTCCGGCGGTGAGTTCAGGCATGGGGTGACACCGGATGGTCGTCAGGTGACGGCGGGCCCTGTCCAGCCCTGGACCTGGGGTATAGCCGAGCTGTTCAAGGTGTATGACGGCAAGCTGCATGAAATCGAAGCCATACTGGAGCGGGTGCCATATGGCATGAATTCAGGCTGGTCCTCCTGGGAGAAAGGGATGTCAGATGAGTTGCAGGATGCAACCATGAGATAAAGCGGGTGCCTTGCGTGGCAGTGGAATGTGCAATGACTCTGCAGCCGCTTTCCCCTACAATGCACCGCTTTAGCGATTCTCACAGACGTAGTTACTGATGTTTCTTACCTTCAAGACCATTCATATGTGTTGCGCCCTGATCAGCTTCACGGGCTTTCTGTTTCGTGCCTATCTGATGGTCATCGATTCAAAATGGCTGAAACATAAACTGATCCTGGTGACGCCACACCTTGTTGATACGGTATTCCTGCTAAGCGGTTTCAGCATGGCATTCATCCTCAACATGGGATTGTTTGCCCAGGGCTGGCTGACCATGAAGATTTTTCTGCTGATGTTCTACCTGCTGTTTGTGGGCATTGCCTTGAACCGGGGTAAAACAAAGATCATCAGGATAGTGTCGTTTTTCCTGGCAGTTTTTACCTTTATTTATATTGTGGGGATTGCCGTCAACAAAACCGCTATCAGCTGGTTTGCGATGCTCTGATTTTTCCGGTTTTTCTATCGGCTTTACGGCAGGAAGGGTGGCCGGGTCTATTTGTAACGGATGCCGTGCCGGATCACCATGACAGGTTCACGCAGCGTGCTGAAATGCCGCAGTGGACTGCCTTTCACCGCAATAATGTCGGCGAGCTTGCCTGGGGTAATGGTGCCCACCTGGTCAGCAACGCCCATATAGGCTGCTGAGTCAGCTGTAGCCCACTTCAAGGCAACCAGGGGTTCCATGCCCAGTTCGAAAACCCAGGCCTCCAGTTCCCTCCAGGTGGCCTCTGATGCTGGCAGACCAAAGGTGCCTTCATCACTGCCGAAAGTGAAAATCACACCGCGTTCTCCGAGATTCTGCAGTTTGCGCTTGATGGTATCTGCAGCACCGGAAGGCTGGACCGGAAAGTCAGCACTGGCAATGGCAAGTCGGATATCCTGCTCGATATCTGCAGGCAGGCCCACAAAATTTTTCGGATCATCCAGCCACTCAGGGTCTGCAGCCAGTTCATCGGCATTCAGGATCGTGCCAACAGTGGGATTCCAGTAAAGAGGGTTACCGCTTTTGGTGCGTTCTTCCACCATGTCAAGAATGTCCTCAGGCAGGCTGGGGGTCTGGATGCCAATATGCTGGATTTCATCCACACCGGCCTTCAGAGCCACACGTAGCTCTTCATCCAGACGGCCGTGAGCAGTGACCCTGACTCCACCTTCATGAGCCGTTCTGACAATGGCATCCATGATCTCCTGGGATTGTTCTGTGGCACCAAGAACCTTGATGAAATCCATGCCGCTGTCAATCAGTTTGCGTGTGGCCCGAATGGCAGCCGATGGTGTGGCAACCGGGGTAATATGGGGCATTGTCGCAGGAGCGTCACCCAGCATGATAGCCGCACCTGAAGCATAGATGGTCGGGCCAGCCAGGTCACCCGCTGTAATTCTCTGGCGCACCAGCGCAATATCATCCGTACTGGCGGCCAGGTCACGCACGGAGGTAACGCCGGCCATCAGGAATTGCTCGGCTGATGCCGGCATTGTGGTGGAACCGAAGCGGTCCGAATAGGTGGAAAACCAGTGGCCAAAATCGGGATGCCCGTTATACAACAGATGTACATGGGGGTCCCACAATCCGGGCAGCACTGTCATGCCTTCTGTTGACACCAGGCGATATCCCTTTGGAATAGGGAGGCGACCTATTGCCCCGACAGCTTCAATCCTGTCACCGTTTACCAGCACAATGCTGTTTGGCACGGGTTGGGCGCCAGTGCCATCAATCAGCAGGCCGCCAACCAGGGCATAGTTTTCCTGCTGTGCCTGCAAGGATACGGCAGTAAAAGACAGGCAGGAGAGAAATATATTCAGCAGCAATTTGCGCATAGTGAATTCCGGTTAGTGAAAATCAGGGCGTGGGGGCTTGCCGGTCAAAGACCCGGACAAATTCCAGTGTTTCAGTGAAGCCTTTGGGCTCTATATAGAGTTCAACTTTCAGGCGAGAACCACCATCAATCAGGGTGTAGGTCTCGTTGGCAAAGCCGCCATCCCTGGGACGGGCCTCAACCAGCAGCTTGCCATTTTCCCAATGCGCAAAGGAGAAATCCTCAACCTCATCAAGCCCTGTCAGGCTGACGGACTGGCTTCGGCCATCGGTATAGACGGGACGCTGGTAGTTGTCTGCATAGGTAAACTGATAAGCGGGGGCAGAGAGTGTGATCGTCAGCACCTTGTCATAGGAAATCCTGTCGTACAGCTCCTGCTCCTTGGGTCCGCCGCGAAATCGGTCTTCCTCACAGTTGAACCAGCAACGGCTGACTTTTTCGCCCATTTTACGCAAGGCCTTGGCTACCACCTTGTCGGTGTCATCACTGAGTTCCCGGTTGAACGTCCAATGTCCTTCAAAATCGGGGTTTTCCTGCGCCAGCACCTGCACAGGCAACGCCAGCAATTGCAGCTGGAGTAAGGCAAGCGCACAGTATGTGATGTATCTGGCTGTCTTCATTGACACATTTCCTCTGCGCAAAAAGTGTAGACGCTCGCGGCTCAAAATGCCAGATTGGGCTATATGCCCGTGTGTCTGTCATTTATACTCAAACGACTGCGGTATTGTTATGCTGCAGTTCACAGTTGTCCAAAAGAACAACACAACAAGAGAACAACACAACAAGAGAGCCAGGGGATGAAGTTCAGAACTCAGACTATTTTTCTCACATTGCTGGCCGCCGCGTGGCTGGTGTCTTGCAGTGAACAGGAAAATAACCAGGACATTGGGAGCAGCATCGCGGAAGATGCGGAAATCCAGGTATTGCAGGGCCGTCTGGATGCGCTAAAGGATAGGGCGCAGCGGGTCAGGGATGCCAATGATATCAAGCGTCTGCAGCGTGCCTATGGCTACTATCTCGATGAAGCCCAATGGGACGAGATGACAGCCTTGTTTACCGATGATGCCACTGTCGAATATGGCCGCGATGGTTTGTATCGCGGGAAGGAAAGAATTCGCGAATATCTGTACAAACTTGGCGGCGATCAACTGGGGCTTCCCGCAGGGCAGCTCAATGAGCACTACCAGTTGATGCCTGTGATTACACTTGCCGAAGACGGCATGACGGCAAAAGGCCGCTGGCGGGCCCTGATCCTATCCGGGAACTTCGGGGAATCAGCCAACTGGGGTGAAGGCCCTTACGAGAACGAATACCGGAAGGAAGATGGGATCTGGAAGATTTCAAAAGTCCGCTGGTTCCAGACCATCATGGTGCCCTATGAAGGGACCTGGGCAAAAAATGAGGACGTCAACAAGGGCAAATACGTCTCTGACCAGTTTCCGCCGGACGAGCCCCAGACTGACACCTATGGATCGTGGCCGGAAACATTTCTCCCGCCTTTCCATTTTGACAATCCGGTGGGGCGTTACATGCCTGCAGCTGATGAGGGAGGAGAAGGGTGATGAAATTGTTGAATGCTTTGTTGACTCCCGCCTTGCTGTTGGCGGCCAGTGTCGGTGTTGCCCAGCAGAACACGGCCGAAGCCCTGTCAGCTGAAATAGCTGCGCTTGAGCTGGAACTGACACTACTGGAAGATGAAAACAGCGTTGAGAACCTGCAGAAAATTTTCGGGTTCTATATCGACAAGCACCAGTGGCAGCAGGCTGCTGATCTGTTTGCCGATGACGCGACACTTGAGATGGGTGGTTCAGGCGTTTACTCAGGCAGGGAACGCATTCTTGCCTATCTGAATACGCTTGGCGCTGCGGGTCCGCAGGAAGGCATCCTGGATGATCATATGCAACTGCAGCCTGTTATCCATGTATCCCCTGATGGTACTGCCAGAGGACGCTGGCATCACTTTTCCCAGGAGGCCGAGTTTGGTGTCAGTCATCACTGGGGTGCCGGCACCTACGAAAATGAATACGTAAAGGACAATGGCGTGTGGAAGATCAGCAAGCTGCACCTGTTTTCCACCATGCGGACCCCCTTTGATGATGGCTGGCATGTTACGGCTTTGCCAAGAACACAACCCAGCACAGACTTGCCGCCGGATCTGCCACCTTCCGTGGACTATGAAAATTATCCGGCAGTTTTTGTGATTCCTTATCACTATGGCAACCCGGTGACTGATCCGTATTCGCCAGACCTGTCGTCTGCACAGCCAGGCAGTGAAGACCTGTCTGCCATGAGTTCGGCTCTTGACCGTTTGGAGAAACGGGTTGGCTTGCTGGAAGATAAAAATGCTGTTGAAAGGCTTCAGGTGGTTTACGGCTACTATCTGGCCCGCAACCAGTGGGATGACCTGACCGGTATTTTTGCTCAGGATGGAAGTATCGAAATCGCCATGCGTGGCGTTTACCGGGGCAGTGACAGTATTCGTCGCAATCTGAATCTCTATGGGGTTCAGAATGAGCTGCCTGGAGAGCTGCATAACCACATGCAATACCAGACAGTGATCCATGTGGCAGAAGATGGCCAGTCCGCCCAGCTGCGATCAAGGGCCTTCAGTATGATGGGGACCTTCGGCGGCGTAGGGCGCTGGATGGGCGGTACCTACGAAAACATTTATGAAAAACGTGACGGGGTCTGGACCATCTTCCTGGATCAGCAAATCAATACCTATTTTGCCGGAACAGATGATGGCTGGATTAATCTGACCCGTTCCAATCCCCCGGGTATCACCGAGAGCAACCCGCCTGATGAACCACCGACTCTGCCTTTCCAGATGTATCCGAAGGCGTTTCTCCCACCGTATCATTACGCCAATCCGGTAACGGGCAGAACCGAAGTGGTGCAATAAAGAGAATGTGATGTCATCAAAAAGCCGGGCATTGGCCCGGCTTTTTTTATGTTTCTGGTTTTTGTCTTTTTATGTCGTTGCGCTATTTTGCGGGTTCGATTTTCAGGATGGCGCCGTCACGCTGTTCGGTGGCCAGATACAGGAACTCATCCGGCCCCATTTCCACATCCCTGACACGCTGGTGCAGGTTGGTAATCAGGGATTCCCGACGCATTTCCTGGTAGTCACGATTGATCATGACCCGCTCCAGATGTCCTGTGCCGGGAACTTCACCGGTACGCAGGGCGCCGACAATGATGTCGCCTTTCCAGGCGGGCAGGGCATCACCGGTATAGAACAGCATGCCGGATACCGCAATGGCAGGCATCCAGTACACCAGGGGTGGCTCGAAGATGTCATGCGTAGGACGGTCATTGGTTTGCCAGGGGCCAGGATAGGTGCGGCCCAGGCTGACGATGGGCCAGCCGTAATTGAAACCGGGTTTGATGAGGTTGATTTCATCACCCCCGTTGGGGCCATTTTCGTTCTGGAACACAGCACCGGTTTCCGGGTGAATGGCCAGGCCAAGAGCGCCGCGATGGCCATAGGAGTAGATTTCGCCTTTGGCATCCGACCGGCCGGAAAAGGGGTTGTCTGCAGGAACACTGCCATCATCATTCAGCCGTAATACCTTGCCTCCCAGGGAGGAGAGGGACTGGGGATCGCCTCCGGAGGTGGTGACATACAGTTTGCCGTCCTGGCCAAAGGCAAGGCGACCCGCACCGGCAATACCGGGGCCCGGATCAAAGATGTCTGTAAAATTTTCGAGAGAGGAGCCAGTCCAGCGGGCACGTCCGATGGCGATGTTGCTGGTACCCCCTGACTTGGGCTTGGTATAGCTGAGGTATAAGAGCTGATTGTTGGCAAAATCCGGGTGTTTTACCAGGTCAATATAACCGTGGGATGTGCCGCCTTGTCCTGATTCACCGGAAAATACCGATGGCGGACCACCCGGAATGGGCGTCGGCTCCAGATGACCGTCCTGGATCAGGTACATTTCACCACGGCGGGTGATGACAAGAAGATTGCCATCGGGCAGAAATTCCAGCGCCATCGGGTATTCGATTTTGGCCACAATCGATACCTTGATATCCATGCCTTCTGCTGTGGGATAGACCCATGGGCCTTCTCCCAGGGGGATGTTTTCCAGACCTGTCGGTGCTGTGGGGTAAGACCCGCTGAAGGGGATGTCGCGCTGGCCTAGTACTGCAGTGAACGGCAGTGTGCAGGCAGCGATCAGGGAAAATATCCGGATGGGTAGACGTCTAATCATTACAGGTTTCCTGTCTGGTTTCATCGAATGCGGTGTTTATACCACCTGAACGGGGCTTTGTTAATGCAGAGCCCTGGTCAGAGAAAGGTTTTGCTGAGGAAATCGATAATTTTCCGATTGTAGGCTTTGGCCAGTGCGGCACCTTCTTCCTCTGTCATATCCCCGCGCCGTGCCAGGCTCTTGCCAACAAGTTCAGGCTTGCGAAACAGAGCAACAATGACGGGGTCGTGCAGGTGCTCATAGTACTTGTCTATGGTGAGAACGGTACGGGGATCCTTCCATCCCCACAGGGGGCGACAGTCCTTGGCTCTTATCAGTTCAGCGGTATCCACGTCATTAAGGGGCTGGTCCATGTTGTCCCAGATATCCCCGCCGAGGATGTCGACATTCATTTTCAGAAAATCCATATCTTCGAAATGGCCTTCCGGATTATCGGGCAGGCCGGATAACAGGTCGTCACCCATATGGACCCCGGCTTCATGCAGGGCCTTGGCTACCAGGCTGGACGCGCTGCGATGACAGCCCAGCACCACGAAAGTCTTGTTCACGCTTGGTTCTCCGGTTGTTCAGGTTTCATCCAGCGCCAGTGGGCCCTGGCATTGCCCTGGGCGTCGACGGCACGCATGTAGTACGTGCCCGGACGTATACGTTGCCACATGGGGGTATTGAATTTAAAGGTCGGGCCGGGATTCCGGGCTCTGACAAACACAATAAAATCTTCCTGCACACCAAGATCTATTTTTAGACAGCCTGACGGTACGTCAAGGACGGGAGACTCCAGCATGCTGCCGAGGTCAGTAAATGCCGGTGTATTTTTCGATAGCGGCAAGGGCGGGGCGCCATTAGGGTAATATCTGTCCAGAAAGATCTTTTCGCTGGCCTTCATCAATACGGCTTTGCCTTCCGGTGGCTCAGATGACTGGTTCCAGAAATGCACTGCACTGGCGTCCGCAACACAGACCGGCATGATCCCTTTGCGCATCAATCTGCCGCATAAATCCGTATCTTCGTAATACAGGAAAAACGCCTCATCAAAAATGGCAGTCCGGTTCTCCCTGAACCAGGTGTTATCGACCAGTAAACAGGCACCGGAAAGAACCGGTTCTGTGAAGGTCCCCTGTTCCTTCCAGAAGCGTTCATGCCGAGCCATGGCCAGTTGAGTGATATAAGGCTCGGCTGAAATGCTGTTGTGCGGCAGATTGCGATCAGACAGGAGCCATAACGGGTGACCTAGGGCCGGGGGCAGTTGCAGAGTACAGTCCTCGTCCCAGTAAAAACGCGGACCACACAACGGCGCATGTAATTCCCTGGATGCTGCAACAAGCTGCTCCAGGCTGCCTTCTGTCAGGCGTACATCAGGATTCAGGATCAGGAGCCAGCGGGTGGATGCCTGGGCCGCAGCGCGATTGGTGGCGGCGCCGAAACCGAGATTATGCCGGGGCCGAATAATGGTTGCTGACGAGAAACGCTCGTCGTCGGGAAGGTCGCCACTGTTATCAACGACGATAATGCTGGCAACATCTGGCAATAGGGAGGCAATCAGGGCAGCGGTGTCATCACTGCTGCCGTAATTGATGATGGCGGCTGTGACATCTTCCCGATATCGATTGCTCATCTGCCAGGACATTCAGAAGCGGTCAAGGTCGTTGGCCATGACTACTTCGCCTTCGTAATCGCGTTTTACCTCGGCAACGATATCGTCGGCTGATGCGTTGAAAAACAGGATGTGATACAGCACAACCAGACCAGGCCTGGCGATATTGGCGACAGCAGCGACCTGGCTGCCGCTGGTATGGGAGTGGCCATGGTATTGCTGCCAGAATTCCGACTGCTGACTGAGCTGGTCGCCGCTGTAGACTTCATGGATCAGGATGTCGGCCCCTTTTGCTTTCTCAGCCAGCGTATCACTGTAAGTGGTATCTCCGGATATCACGATAACCTTGTCTTTCGTGGTTACCCGATAACCAAAGGCCGGTTTGATCTCGCCGTGGGGCACAGCGAAGGCTTCGACGGTAATGTCATCATTACGGAAAACGACACCTTCCTCGATCTCATGAGCTTCGGACATATAGCCTAACCGGTCGGTAACCAGTTGTTCGGGTGTGCCAGCGGCCCTGATATCGGCTTCCACTTTCAGCATGTCGGTCATGCTGTCCACATAAGATGCCAGCCCCCTGGGTCCGAAAACAGACAAACGCTGTTTGCGACCCCACCAGCGGTGGCTGGACAGCTCCGCGATATCATGGATGTGGTCGCTGTGCAGGTGCGTGATAAACAGGTACTTGATGTCCTGGGGGTACAGCTCTGGCATATCGTATTTGTTCCAGGCTTGCATGGCTTTCTTGACCATGCCGCCTCCGGCATCAAATACATAAGCCTCGCCATTGGTCACAATGGCGACACCGGGGCCGGAGCGATTGGCATCGGGTACAGGCGTTCCGGTGCCAAGGATGACAACCCGGGTGTCGTCCTGGGCCAAAATACCGGTTGAAAATATGGAAAAAACCAAGAGGACAAGGGCGCTGGTCAGGCGAGAAAAATTGGCATTCATCTTGTCGTTTTGATCTGGCGGGAAGGTTCGGGAAGCATAAATAACATCTGGTACAATGGCAAGAAACGCCACCCCTTGTCCCGGCAGTTTTCATGACTCCAGAGCTAAAATCCCATATCGAATCCTTCATGGCACAGGAGAAGCTGCCAGCAGCGTATCTGAGCACAGTTGAACAGTGGTTCTTGCCCATGGTGGGAGACGTGCTGCAGCGCATAGCCAGGCACCAGGGCACCTATGTGATTGGTGTGACTGGCTGCCAGGGAAGCGGCAAGTCCACCCTGGCGGCATTGGTTGTCATGCTGCTGAACAGGATGCTGGGTTTGCGCTGCGTTAGTCTGTCAATTGATGATTTTTATCTCACCCATGCCAGACGCCAGGAATTAGGCGCCACTGTTCATCCTCTTCTGGCTACCCGTGGTGTTCCCGGAACCCACGATGTTGATCTCGCGCTGACGACCCTTCTTGCCCTGAAACAGGAAGGAGAGGTTGCCATTCCCCAGTTCAGCAAGGCCATGGATGATCGGATCCCTGAGGCCGACTGGCCCAGGATCAAGACGCCTGTGGATGTCATTGTTCTGGAAGGCTGGTGCCTTTCAGTGGATGCCCAGACTGATGCGGATATTCAGGAGCCATTGAATGAACTGGAAGCACAGGAGGATAGCGAAGGGCGCTGGCGACGATACGTGAATGAGGCCATACAGGATCGCTATATGGCATTGTACGCACAGGTCGATTACCTCATTATGCTAAAGGCACCGACGTTTGAAAAAGTCTTCGACTGGCGCCAGACCCAGGAAGACAAGCTGGCGGAAAAATGTCGTTTGGAAAACGTACCGCAGGAACAGGCGGCACGTATCATGTCGCCGGCGCAGCTGCGTCGGTTTATCCAGCATTATGAGCGGGTGACCCGGCATGGTTTGGAAACACTGCCGCACAAGGCCGATGTGGTATTCCAGTTGACTGACCAGCAGACCATTGATAAAAAACTTTAAAACAAAAAAAACGATTGCAGGAAGATTCATGCAGGAACTGATTTCAAAACTCCAGAAAATTGCCAACAACGATGTGCTGCTCGGTGACAGTATCTCCGAGAAATACCAGCATGACTGGTCTGCGGATGCTCCCTGTCAGCCGGGCGCGGTATTGCGTCCATCGACAACACAGGCCCTGTCTGAAGTCCTTGCTCTGTGCCATGCCTATGATCAGCCTGTCGTTGTCCAGGGTGGCCTGACCGGCCTGACAGGTGGCGGCATACCCAAGGCAGGAGAGTTTGCCATCAATCTGGAAAGACTGAATGGGGTTGAGGAGCTGGATCGGGATTCCATGACCATGACTGTCATGGCTGGCACGCCTCTGCAGGTCATCCAGGAAGCCGCGGATGATGCCGGGTTTATTTTTCCGCTGGATCTGGGAGCCAGGGGAACCTGTAATATCGGCGGCAACATATCCACCAATGCCGGAGGCAATCAGGTGCTGCGATTTGGCATGGCCAGGGCGCTGGTTCTGGGTCTTGAAGCGGTCATGGCTGACGGGACTGTCATCTCGTCAATGAACAAGATGCTCAAGAACAATTCCGGGTACGACCTCAAGCATCTGTTCATTGGCACTGAAGGCACCTTGGGCGTTGTATCCCGCGCGGTTCTCCGACTGTTTCCGAAATCCGTCAGCCGCAACACGGCTCTGCTGGGAGTGGACGACTTTGGCAAGGTGGTGGATCTGATGCATAAACTGACCCGTGATTTCAGTGGTCAGCTGAGTGCCTTTGAAGTCATGTGGGATTCCTACTTTGAGTTCATCACCAATTATGTGGATAGCCTGAATTCACCCTTTGAAAACCGGTACAATTTTTATGTCCTGGTGGAAATGGAAGGGGGTGATGAAGAAAAGGATGGCGAGCTGTTCATGAATTCACTGTCTGATGCCATGGCATCAGGACTGGTGACTGACGCCCTGATCGCCAATTCGGAAAAGGACCGGGAAGGTTTCTGGAAAATTCGCGATGGTGTGGGTGAAATCGGTGCCTTCATCAAGGATACCGCCAATTTTGATATCAGTGTGCCGATATCCTCAATGACCCCGTTCCTGGCCCAGGTGGAAAAGGAAGTGACTGCCGTCTTGCCCCAGGCAAAGATGATCACTTTTGGTCATATAGCCGACAGCAACCTGCATTTCATGTGTTACACAGGTAGCCATGATGATGTGAAGCAGATGTACGATATCGTTTACCGGGTGACCGGTGATTACCATGGGGCCGTTACTGCTGAACATGGCATTGGTGCCCAGAAGATCGGCTACCTGCAGCATTCCCGCTCTCCCCAGGAAATTGCCCTGATGCAGACCCTCAAGCAGGCCATGGATCCCAAAGGGATTCTTAACAGTGGTCGGGTACTGCCGGCCAGCTGATAAAACTGGGGGCCGGGGATGATATGCCAGACATCATTCCCGGCTGTTCCCCGGGCAATTGCAGAAATATTCGGTAAAAGGCCTCCTCCCCATTGTTTCCGTCCCGGGTTTTGCAGTAAAACTGAAACCTGTGATGTCAGTGAGCCTGGTTTTCGTTGGGTTACACGGTACGGTGCAATTGCGTAGGGGAGATGAAGCAGATGAATCAAATTCGCGTGGCAACCAGCCTGGTTCTGGTTTGGTCTCTGATGACAGGACAGCAAACACGTGCTGCTGACCTGCCAGCATTTGACAGCCTGCCTGACTGGAGTGGCACCTGGTCTCGCCGTGGTGGAACCGTGTTCGATCGTGGCACTTGGACGCTCAATGGCGTGAAAACGTCGCCTACAGCACCTGGTGCGGATGTCAGCGGTCTGGGCACCCGGGCCAACCCGCCCTATACCCTGGCCTACGAGGCCATCTACCAGGAACATTTACGCCTGCGGGATGAAGGTCAGTTTCCCGATCCACTGACTCGCTGTATCTCCCATGGGTTTCCCCGGATATTCAATGCCCTGGCACCGGTGGAGTTTGTGATCAGACCGGAACAGACCTGGATACTGGCTGAGCACACCCGGGCCACCATGCGCATCTACACCGATGGCACGCAGCACCCGCCTGAAGAACAGCGCTGGCATAATTTTTACGGGCATTCCGTAGGGCTCTGGGAAGGGGATACTCTTGTCTTTACCACGGTGGCGCTCAAGGGCTGGCGGGATCAGGATTCCGTACTGGATCGCAGCGGCCTGGTCCTGAGTGACCAGGCCCATGCCACCACCCGAATCAGAAGAACCACCGAAAACGGGGAAGACCTGTTACTGGTGGAAATCACCCTGGAAGATCCTCTGGCATTGACGTCTCCCTGGGTGGTCGAAAAACGTTTCTACAAGGATGCGCCAGGCACACGAATTTTTGATTATGAATGCAATGAGTACAACAGGGCGATCGTGGATGATCAGGGACGCAGCCTGATCCTGGACCAGGAAGGCAAAGTCATCCGGTACTGAGCAAGAGACAAGAGACAAGAGACAAGAGACAAGAGACAAGGGGATTACAGTGGCAACGTTAAAATCAGTTCTGGGCTTGTTGCTCATTATCATGTGCGCTTCGGCTGCGGCACATCATTCAACGGTGGGGCAGATTGAGGAAACGGCCATTGAAATAGACGGGGTGGTCAAGGAGTTCCAGTTCAAGAATCCACACTCCTGGATCCAGGTGATGGTGGCCAACGCCGATGGTTCGGAAACCGAATGGAGCGTGGAGTGGTTAATACCC
>Ga0181582_10002919_pt1 | contig 13652 bp, 11 predicted proteins | sample 071ome_32_FD_132438 | JGI IMG/M metagenome (GOLD analysis project Ga0181582, IMG submission 132438) | Coastal salt marsh microbial communities from the Groves Creek Marsh, Skidaway Island, Georgia - 071405AT metaG (megahit assembly) | ecosystem: Environmental > Aquatic > Marine > Intertidal...
CTGCGACCAGCATTCGCCGATATTGGGACAGGCCGCTTCCTCACACACCGTCACCAGGTTGAGATCGCGCATCAGCGACTGCGTTTCGCGGTAAACCGGCGATGTCGGCGCTTTTACGCGGATCCAGTCGGGCTTTCGCGGCGACGGGTTATCAGGCTTATGCGCTTTTTCAGGATGGCGCGGACGTATTTCTGCGGGATTAGTTGCCATCAAAAATGGATCGCCTTGCCATAAGCGTCGAGGACGGATTCATGCATCGCTTCTGAAAGCGTCGGATGTGGAAACACCGTATGCATCAGCTCGGCTTCAGTCATTTCGCCGGTCTTGGCAATGACATAGCCCTGAATCTGTTCTGTTACTTCCGGTCCGATCATATGCGCGCCGAGCAATTCTCCGGTTTTGGCATCGAATATGGTCTTGACCAACCCGTCCGGATCGCCGAGCGCGATCGCCTTGCCATTACCGATCAGCGGGAACTTGCCGACCTTGACCTCCCGACCCGCCTCTTTGGCCTTTTCCTCGGTCAATCCGACACTTGCGACCTGCGGCCGGCAATAAGTACAGCCGGGGATGTTTGAAATATCCAGCGGATGGGCGTCCAGCCCGGCAATATGCTCGACGCAAACCACCCCTTCGTGGCTTGCCTTGTGGGCCAGCCAGGGCGGACCCGTCAGATCGCCAATGGCGTAGACGCCGGGCTCGCCGGTTTCCCCCCATTCATTGGTGACGATATGGGTTTTCTCGACCGTAATCTTCGTGCCCTCAAGCCCGATATCCTCGACATTGCCGACGATTCCCACCGCGAGGACAGCCCGGTCCGCCGTGATTTTTTCTGTCTTGCCATCGGCCAGCTCTATATCCGCGGAGACGTTGTTTTTGCCTGCCTTGAGACTATCGACAGTTGCCCCAGTGTGAATGGTCATGCCCTGCTTTTCGAACGCTTTGCGGGCCAGCCCGGAAATCTCGGCGTCTTCAACCGGCAGGATACGGGCCATTACCTCAACGACCGTCACCTCTGCGCCTAAATCACTGTAAAAGCTGGCAAATTCCATTCCAATCGCGCCTGAACCGACAACCAGCAGGGATTTCGGCATCACATCGGGCACCATGGCCTCGCGATAAGTCCAGATCAGTTTACCATCGGGTTCCAGCCCGGGGAGCGTGCGCGCCCGCGCGCCCGTCGCCAGAACAATGTGTTTCGCGGACAATTCCGACTTTTTGCCGTCCTTGTTCTCGATTGCGATCTTGCCGGACCCGGCCAGCTTTCCCGTACCATCGAAAACCGTAACCTTGTTCTTTTTCAGCAGATGCCCGACGCCGCCATTGAGCTGTTTCGCCACAGCACGGGACCGCGCGACGATCTTCTCCAGATCGAAGGAAAACTTGCTGCCGGACAGGCCAAATTCATCTAGTTCACCCAGCATATGATTGATTTCGGAGGTCCTGAGCAACGCCTTGGTCGGAATACAGCCCCAGTTGAGACAAATCCCTCCAAGATGCTCGCGTTCCACCAGCGCTGTTTTCATCCCGAGCTGGCTCGCCCGGATCGCGGCGACGTAACCGCCCGGCCCGCCGCCAACAACAACCAGATCAAATTCCGTGTCAGACATATTCCGCTTCCGAAATCCTACCGTCCATTATGGACGGAATATGGTTAAGAGGCCCCTAGCGGCCGGTTACATCAGCAACAAGGGCGGATATTCGATAAACCGCTTTATGGCACTGAGCAGGACCGCGCCGAGCGCGCCGTCGACCACCCGGTGATCGCAGGTAATCGTGCAGCTCATCACGGTCGCCACCGCGAGTTCGCCATTTTTCACCACCGGACGCTGTTCGCCCGCGCCGACCGCCAGGATCGCGCCCTGCGGTTCATTGATAATCGCGTCAAACTGCTTGATCCCGTACATGCCGAGATTGGATATGCTGAACGATCCGCCCTGATATTCCTCGGGTGCCAGCTTTCCGTCCCGCGCCTTGCCCGCCAACTCTTTCATTTCATTTGATATTTCGGCCAGAGACTTACTATCGGCGTTACGTACGATGGGCGTGATCAATCCGCCGTCGAGCGCCACCGCAATAGAAATATCCGCCGAATGATATTTGCGGATATTGCCGTCTTCTTCAAAGGACGCATTGGCGTCCGGCACTTCCATCAGAGCAAGCGCGCAGGCCTTGATAATGAAATCATTGACCGAAAGCTTCACCCCCTCAGCTTCCAGCCGCTCGTTCATTACCGAACGCATCTTCAACAGCTCGTCGATTTCACAATCCACGGTCAGATAGAAATGCGGCACATTCGATTTGGACGATGCCATCCGTTCAGCGATTACCTTGCGCATCGCGGACATTCGAACCAGCTCGGAACCACCGGCGGGCGCGGGTGCCCCGGCCGCCGCTTTCATAATCGACGGATCGGCTTTGGCGGCTTCGACATCGGCCATGACGATGCGGCCATTGGGCCCGCTGCCGGGAATGGATCCGATATCCAGCCCCGCCTCCGCCGCGACGCGCCGGGCAAGCGGGCTTGCAAAAATCCGGTCACCTTGTGGTTGCGCGGCTACCGACGCGGCCGCCGGTTTCAAGCCGCCGTCTCCATCGCGCGCGGCAACGACGTCGGCACGAGTCACCTTGCCATGCGCCCCGGTCCCCGCAATCGCGGAAATATCCAGTTCCGCTTCCTCGGCAATCCGCCGGGCGAGCGGTGTGGCGGCAACCTCTTTCCCGGAAGATGCGGTCCTGGATGCCGCCGCCGGCTTCTCTGTTTCTTCGGACTGCACCTTAGGCTCGGGCGCGGGCGCGGCTGCGTCAGCACTATCGAGCGCGGACGCATCCTCGCCATCTTCCAGCAACAAACCGATAGGCTGGTTGACCGGCACGTTCTCAGTGCCTTCCTTGACCAGTATGCGGCCCAGCATGCCCTCATCGACCGCTTCCACCTCCATCGTGGCCTTGTCGGTTTCGATTTCAGCAATGACGTCGCCGGCAGCGATATTATCGCCTTCGGATTTCAGCCATTTGGCAAGCGTTCCCTCCGTCATGGTGGGAGACAGCGCCGGCATGAGAATTTGGACGGGCATCTTACGGTCACTCAGCCCTTGTAACAGACGGCTTTCGCCGCCTTTACAATGTCATCGGCCTGCGGCAGGGCCAGTGCCTCAAGATTGGCCGCATACGGCAACGGCACGTCTTCGGCACAAACCCGGCCGACCGGCGCATCAAGATAGTCGAATGCCTGCTCCATCAGAATGGCAGAAATCTCCGAACCGATGCCGGCGACGGCCCAGCCTTCCTCCGCCACAACCGCGCGATTGGTTTTCTTCAGGGACGCAACGATGGTTTCGGTATCGAGGGGCCGAAGCGTTCTGAGATCGATCACCTCGGCGTCGATCCCGGCTTCCGTCAGTTCTTCCGCCGCTTTCAGCGCCTTTCCGACCATGATCGAGAAGGCAATGATCGTCACATCGGTCCCTTCCCTTGCGACCCGGGCCTTGCCGATCGGCACCGTCCAGTCCGGATCGGTCGGAACCTCGCCGGTTTCACCATAAAGAATCTCATTTTCCAGGAAAATCACCGGATCGGGATCGCGGATCGCCGATTTAAGCAATCCTTTCGCATCGGCGGGGTTCGACGGCGATATCACCTTGAGGCCCGGAATATGGGCGTACCAGCTGGCATAGCATTGCGAATGCTGGGCGGCGACGCGCGCCGCGGCCCCGTTGGGACCCCGGAAAACGATGGGACAGCCCATCTGGCCGCCCGACATATAATTGGTTTTCGCCGCCGAATTGATGATCTGATCCATCGCCTGCATGGCGAAATTGAAGGTCATGAATTCGACGATCGGTTTCAGCCCGCCAAACGCCGCGCCGACACTCAAACCGGTAAAACCATGTTCGGTAATCGGGGTATCGACAACCCGCCGGTCGCCGAATTCCGCCAGCAATCCCTGGCTTACCTTGTAAGCGCCTTCATACTGGGCGACTTCCTCACCCATCAGGTAGACGGCGTCATCGGCGCGCATTTCCTCCGCCATCGCATCGCGCAGCGCCTCCCGCATTGGAATTTCTGCGGTTTCGCCGTCATAAGCAAGTTCCGCCGGGACGGATTTCGCCACTTGCGCAGGCTTTTCGGCCGGCTTCGCGGTTTCGCGCTCGGACTCTGTGGCTTCGGGAGAATTGCCGGCACCATTTGAGGCAAGCTTTTGCGGCGCGACAGCCGCCGTATCAACGTCTTCGCCCTCTTCGACAAGAACCGCGATCACGTCATTCACGGCGACGTTTTCGCTGCCTTCCGGCACCATGATCTTGCCGAGAACACCGTCATCGACAGCTTCAACCTCCATGGTCGCCTTATCGGTTTCGATTTCCGCGATAACGTCGCCGACTTCGACCGTATCGCCCTCGTTCTTGTGCCATTTGGCGAGATTGCCTTCCGTCATGGTCGGCGACAGCGCCGGCATCAGAATATTTATTGCCATTATCCTGCTCCGTCCCCGTCCCGCTCAAGCGTTGACATAAACATCGGTGTAAAGCTCGGAAGGATCGGGCTCCGGGCTGTCCTGAGAGAATTGGGCCGCGTCGGCCACAATGGCGCGGATTTCTCGATCCATCTCTTTCAGACTGTCTTCGGTCGCGATCTTCGCCTTGATCAACCGGTCGCGAAGCATATTGATCGGGTCGTGATGGGTGCGCACATCGTCGACCTCTTCCTTTGACCGGTATTTTGCCGGATCGGACATGGAATGGCCGCGATACCGGTAGGTCTGCATTTCCAGGATATACGGCCCCTTGCCTGAGCGGCACCATTTAACCGCTTCCTCGCCTGCGGCCTTGACCAGCTCGACATCCATACCATCGACCTGCCTGCCGGGGATATCGACGCTTTCACCGAGCTTGTAGAGATCGGTTTCGGCGGATGCACGCTCTACCGATGTGCCCATGCCGTATTTATTGTTTTCAATCACATAGATGACCGGCAGCTTCCATAGCGCGGCCATGTTGAAACTTTCATGGACCTGCCCCTGATTGGACGCACCATCGCCGAAATAAGTGACCGAAACAGCGTTATTTTTCTTATATTTATGGGAAAATGCCAGACCGGTACCGATAGATACCTGAGCGCCGACAATGCCGTGACCGCCAAAAAAATTCTTCTCGCGGCTGAACATATGCATCGAGCCGCCCTTGCCTTTGGAATACCCTCCTATACGGCCGGTCAGTTCCGCCATCACGCCGCGTGACTCCATACCACAGGCCAGCATATGTCCGTGGTCGCGATAGCTGGTGATCACCGTGTCGGTTTCGTTGAGCGCCGCCTGCATGCCGACAACGACCGCCTCCTGACCGATATAGAGATGGCAGAAACCGCCGATCAGCCCCATGCCGTAAAGCTGTCCCGCCCGTTCCTCAAAACGGCGGATCAACAACATGGTGCGGTACCACTCCAGAAGATCTTCCGGGGAATTCTTCAGTTTCGACGATGTCTTTCGGGCCTGGCCCGCCTGCTTCGCGCCTTTCCTGGCGGCGCTCTTCTTGGACGCCCTTTTAGCAGCTCTTGCCATCCCGTTCCCTCAGATTAAGCCGGTCGAAACATGCGTGCGCATTGCCCGCATATTAACCATAAGATTTATACGAAACTGTTCCCCAAGCAATAATCGCTTGAGAAAGTTTATGTTTTTTTGACAGAAGGTTTTGAAAGAAACGCTAATAAAAACCCGGATTTCGATTTAGCGAGCGTTTTCAGACAGATAAATTACAAACTCGTCCCGGCTCCCAAGTCCGGCCACAAGCCGGACGCGTTCATCGAGCAAATCCGCATCCAACCCTTCCGTGCGCAGCAACCTGATCCGGTTTTCCCAGGCCAGACGGTCATTCAGAATACGGGTGTTTTCGGTTTCCGCCTGGCTGATCTGCTGATTGAGTTGAACCCAGGCAAACAGACCGCGCTCACCCTGAATGGTGTGAAACAGGAAGTAGGCGACAAGCAGACACCCCAGCAGGGCTCCTGCAACCTGACGGCCTCTACGGCGTATTTCCAGAACAGCGGTCATGACGCTAACGAATCACATACCGATTCGATTCGTCAAGAAAAAAGCGAAAAAGAGTCTTTAGAATCGGTGATTTATTTTATTTTGTTGTAAGAATGATTCAGTTTGACACACGTGAAATATTCTCTGTCAAGACGATAAGATTCTGAAAAGACTCAGCTTTTCGGCCTCACCCTCACCCGGCGGCCGGCAGCACCGCGCGCCCGGCATAGACCGCCTGATTGTCGAGATCTTCCTCGATCCGGATCAGCTGATTGTATTTCGCCATACGGTCGGAACGGCAAAGCGACCCCGTCTTGATCTGACCGCAACCGGTGGCAACCGCCAGATCGGCGATGGTCGAATCCTCGGTTTCGCCGGAGCGGTGCGACATCACCGCCGTATAGGAGGCGCGATGCGCCATTTCGACAGCCGCCAGCGTTTCGGTCAGCGTACCGATCTGATTGACCTTGATCAGGATGGAATTGGCGATCCCGTCATCGATACCGCGCACCAGCCGTTCGGTATTGGTCACAAACAAATCATCGCCGACAAGCTGTACCCGGTCGCCGATCGCCCGGGTGAGCGCGGCCCAACCGTCCCAATCATCCTCCGCCATGCCGTCTTCCAGGCTAACGATCGGATAGGCGTCGGCCAGCGTCTTGTAATAATCCGCCATTCCCGCACTATCGAGGACCTTTCCCTCGCCTTCCAGATGGTATTTGCCGTCCTTGAAAAACTCACTTGAAGCGGCGTCAAGCGCAATGACCACATCGTCACCCGGCTTATACCCCGCCGCCTCGATTGATTTCATGATGAAGTCGAGGGCCGCGGTCGCACTGCCGATATTGGGCGCAAATCCGCCCTCATCGCCGACATTCGTGCTCATCCCTTCCTTGCCGAGCTCCGATTTAAGGCACTGAAATACTTCCGCGCCGCAACGGATCGCCTCCGACATGGTTTCCGCGCCGACCGGCATGATCATGAATTCCTGAATATCGATGGGATTATCGGCGTGCGCGCCGCCATTCAGGATATTCATCATCGGTACCGGCAGGATGTGCGCCGATACGCCGCCGACATAGCGGTAAAGCGGCAGGCCAGATTCTTCCGCCGCCGCTTTCGCAACCGCGAGGCTGACACCCAGAATGGCATTGGCGCCCAAACGACCCTTGTTTTCCGTCCCATCAAGCGCCAGCATGATCTCGTCCAGACCGGATTGATCCTCGGCATCCATGCCGGTCAGCGCCTCCGCGATCTCGCCATTCACAGACTCGATCGCCTGCCGCACGCCCTTGCCGCCATAGCGCCCCTTGTCACCGTCGCGAAGTTCGACCGCCTCATGCACGCCGGTGGACGCGCCTGAAGGCACCGCCGCGCGCCCGGAAGCGCCGGTTTCCAGAAGCACATCGACCTCCACGGTCGGGTTACCGCGGGAATCGAGAATTTCACGGCCATGAATGGCGGCGATTGCTGTCATGTGACTGTCTCCGTCAACAAGTTGGATTCAAAATACTGGATGGCCGATCAGCCGGCCTCCTTGGATAACCGGTCGAAAGCCTTCAACGTGCCGATCAACGCATCCATTTCAGAGAGCGGCACCATGTTCGGCCCGTCGCTGGGCGCGCTGTCGGGGTCCTGATGGGTTTCGGCGAACACCGCCGCAACGCCGACCGCAACCGCCGCCCGCGCCAGAACCGGCACGAATTCGCGCTGTCCGCCACTGCTGGTCCCCTGCCCGCCCGGCTGCTGCACCGAATGGGTTGCATCAAAAACCACCGGGAAACCGGTCTCCGCCAGGACCGGCAGAGCGCGCATATCGGAAACCAGCGTGTTATAGCCGAAACTCGCCCCGCGTTCGCAGATCATCACCTTCTCATTCCCGGCGGCGACAGCCTTGGCGGCGACGTTTTTCATATCCCACGGCGCGAGGAACTGACCCTTCTTGATATTAAGCGCCCGGCCGGTTTTCGCCGCGGCGATTACCAGATCGGTCTGGCGGCACAGGAATGCGGGGATCTGCAGCACATCGACAGCCTCGCCGACCGGGGCACATTGTTCGGCGGTGTGAATGTCCGTCAGTACCGGACACCCATAGGTCTCCCGAATTTCCGCCATGACCGGCAGAGCCGTCTCCATACCGATGCCGCGCGGGCTGTCTATGGATGTCCGGTTCGCCTTGTCGAAGGAAGTCTTGTAGATCAGCCCGACATCGTGCCTGGCACACAGCTCGACCAGCGCATGCGACATTTCCAGCGCATGCTGACGGCTTTCCATCGCACACGGTCCGGCGATCAGGGTAAGCGGCAAATCATTGCCGATTTTGACGTTTCCGATGGTGATATGGCGTGTTTCGGCCATGGAACAGCGACCCCGCAATTGTCTGCCGGGGTTGTACTAGACCAGACGCGAACGGTCCACCGCCGCCTTGATGAATGATTTGAAAAGCGGGTGCGGATCGAACGGTTTGGATCGCAGCTCGGGGTGGAACTGGACACCGATAAACCAGGGATGCCCCTTAAGCTCGACGATTTCCGGCAATTGACCGTCCGGGGACAGACCGGAAAAAAGCAGGCCGCATTCCTCCAGCCGTTTGAGATAGCCGATATTGACCTCATAGCGGTGACGATGACGTTCCTGGATATTCTCCGCGCCATAAACGGCCCTAACCAGAGATCCCTCCCGCAAATCGCACGGATAGGCACCAAGACGCATGCTGCCGCCAAGGTCGGTGTTTTCGCTGCGGCGCTCGACCTTGCCGGCCTTTTCCCATTCCGTCAGAAGCCCGACGACCTGTTCCTCGACCGGCCCGAATTCGGTCGATCCCGCACCCTGGATACCGGCGAGATTACGCGCGGCCTCAATCACCGCCATCTGCATGCCGAAACAAATTCCGAGATAAGGGACGTTGTGTTCGCGCGCGAATCTTACCGCGGCGACCTTCCCCTCCGCGCCCCGTTCGCCGAACCCGCCGGGAACAAGGATTCCCTGGACTTCCTCCAGATGCTGAACCGCGTCTTCCTTTTCGAAAATCTCGGAATCGATCCAGTTCATATTGACACCGACATTGTTCGAAATGCCGCCGTGATCCAACGCTTCCGCCAGAGACTTATAGGCGTCCGGCAGTTCGGTGTACTTGCCCACCACCGCAATGGTCACCTGCCCTTCCGGATTCTTGGTCCGGTGAACGATATCGCGCCAGCGGCTGAGATCCAGATCGCCCCCGGGGTCGATCCCGAAATACTTGCAGACCTCCGTATCGAAGCCCTGCTCATGATAGACCAGCGGGACCTCGTAGATCGTCTCGACATCCGGCGCCGAGATAACCCGCTCCGGCTGGACATTGCAGAAAAGAGCGATCTTCCGGCGGGCATCCTCCGGCACGATCCGGTCAGACCGGCACAGCAGCACATCGGCCTTGATCCCGACACTTTGCAGCTCCTTGACTGAATGCTGCGTCGGCTTGGTCTTGAGCTCACCCGCCGCCCTGAGATGTGGCAACAATGTCAGATGAACAAACAACGAGCGCTCAGGCCCCAGCTCATTCGCCTTCTGGCGGATCGCTTCAAGGAACGGTAGGCTCTCGATATCGCCGACGGTTCCGCCGATTTCGCAGAGTACGAAATCCTCATCGGTCACATCGTCGGTTATGAATTCCTTGATCGCGTCCGTGACATGCGGGATGACCTGGACGGTCGCGCCGAGATAATCTCCCCGCCGTTCGCGCGCGATCACGGTGGAATAGATTTTGCCGGTGGTCACATTATCACTGCGGTGCGCGGGAACACCGGTGAACCGTTCGTAATGTCCGAGGTCAAGATCGGTCCCCGCCCCGTCATCGGTGACAAAGACCTCTCCATGCTGGGTTGGGCTCATCGTGCCCGGATCAACATTGAGATAGGGATCGAGTTTGCGGAGGCGGACCTTGAAGCCCCGGGCCTGAAGCAGCGCGCCGAGCGCGGCAGAAGATATCCCCTTACCGAGAGAGGAAACCACACCGCCAGTAATGAACACGTACCGCGTCATGGACCTGCATCATACAGAAGATGAACGAGCCGCCCAACGGCAAAGAGGCGGCAGATTCCGCCCCTCTCACAGGGTGATTCGCAAATGGGGCTACTTGCCGAGCGGTACGACCGGCTGTGTGGGCGCGGATGGCGCGGCGGGCTGCGTCGCGGGCGCGGGTGTATCGACGATGGAACGGCGTTCACCGCCATTCCCCGCGATGATCGCCAGAACCAGGCTGGTCGCGATAAAACAGGCCGCCAGAATACCGGTCCAGCGGGTCAGCATATTGCCGGCGCCGCGCGCGGAAACCAGACCGTCCATGGCTCCGCCACCGCCAATCCCGAGCGCGCCGCCCTCGCTCCGCTGCAAAAGCACGATCACGACGAGCCCCAATGCCAGAAAAACATGAACGAGAAGAAGAACGGTTTCCATAAATCAAGCCTGCGAAATTCTCTTAAGTCGCCGCCGGGGCGATAAACAAGTCGATCTATTTAGGGCTTCTCAACTGAATTTACCAGTCCAAACCGTAACGGGGTCTTACGATGCCGCGCTACAAACCGACCAGAAATCATCGAGCTTGAGGCTCGCGCCGCCGACCAACCCGCCATTGACATTATCCACGGCGAGAATTTCTGCCGCGTTACCCGGGTTCATTGAGCCGCCATAGAGAATTCTGACCCCGTCCGCATTCCCGGCGCAAGAAGCCAGGCGCGCCCTGATTTCCGCGTGAACTTCGGCGATCTGATCGACGGTTGGCGTTAGTCCCGTCCCGATCGCCCAAACCGGTTCATAGGCGATGACGAGGTTGTCCGCGGTCGCCCCTTCCGGCACCGAACCGGCAATCTGGGCCGCGACGCGTTCCAGAGTCTTCTCCGCCTCGCGTTCATCCAGCTTCTCTCCGATACAAACAATCGCGGTCATACCAGCCGCGATCACCGCCGCCGCCTTCGCGCAAACGAATTCATCGGATTCGCCGTGATCGGCGCGGCGTTCGGAGTGGCCGACGATGACATAATCACACCCGGCATCCTTCAGCATCGCGCAGTTTACGTCTCCCGTATGGGCGCCGAAATCTCCCGCATGACAATCCTGTGCACCGAGCGAAACCGCTTCGCCTGAAACAGCCGACGCGACCGGCGGGATGGAGATATAGGGTGGGCAAACAAGAATATCGCAGCCGGGATCACCCTCTGCCGAACGTCGTTCGGAAAGACCCGACGCGAGCGCCACGGCGTCGGCATGCAAAAGATTCATCTTCCAGTTTCCGGCAATCAGCGGTCTCATGTCTTCTCCAGCGCGATAATCAAAAATGAACAGAATTCTGATAAACGGTTGAAATCCAACCGCCAGAGACGATTTTTAGCACAGCGCCGGCGCTGCAAAAAGACGCCCCGATAACGTGTTGCGGCAAGACGCGCTGATTTCTATGATGCGCAGCCGTTCGCGACCGGCTTCGCGAACTTTTTTTGAAATTTCCGGCCGGATTGAAAAACCATGATTGAAGCCATGCGCTCGACGGTCGCCAAGTGGGCGATCCGTTTTCTCCTCTTCCTTTTAATCATCTCGTTCGGTGTATGGGGTATCGAGGACATGTTCCGTCCCCCCGCGGTCGTCCAGAACGTCGCCACGGTCGAAGGAGAAACAATTTCCCGCGACCAGCTCTATGAGCGATTCCAGCGCGTGGTCAACGCAATGCGGGAACGGCTTGGAGCAGGCTTTGACAACCGTCAGGCCGCGCGGCTCGGCCTTCTCGACCGGACCCTTGACGAGATGATCGAGGCCAGGCTGCTGTCCAAGGAAGTCGCCCGGCTCGATCTCGATGCCGGCGAGGATATTATCCGCCAGGCTATTTTTAACGATCCCCGCTTCAAGGGCCCCGGTAACAACGTCGATAGAATTGCCTTCCAGAATTTTCTCCGACAGGAGGGGTTATCGGAGGGCATGTTTGTCTCAATTCTTCGGGATCAGATCAGGCGAAACCAGCTGCTCTCGGCCCTGACGGCGGCGAACCAGGTTCCCAGGACGCTTCTGGACACGGTCTACAAATTCCGCAATGAGCAGCGCACGGCGGAGATCGTCACCGTTCCCTTCCAAACCGCGTCGTCGCTGCCCGCCCCCGATGAGGCGTCGCTGAAGAAATATTATGAGGAGAACAAACAGCTTTTCCTCACGCCGGAATACAGGGACATCACCGCCATCTATCTCGATCCGGCGGAAGTCGGGGCCGGGATGAGCCCGCCGGAAGAACGGATTCAGGAGACCTTTGAGGCCCGAAAGGAAGCCGCTTCGGTTCCCGAACGCCGGAACCTCAGCCAGATCCTCGTGCTGAAGGAGGACATCCTTAAAAAGCTGACATCCAGCCTCGATGGCGGCGCCAATTTTGAGGAAGCGGCCAAAGCGGCGACCGGCAAGCCCCCTCAGGCCCTTGGCAATCTGACCCGCAACGACCTGCCGGCCCCGGTCGCGGAAGTCGCATTCGGGATCCGGGAAAACGAAATCGGCGAACCAGTGAAGACCTCGCTCGGCTGGCATGTCGTCAGGGTCAACAAGATCGCGCCGGGGCGGGTGGCGACGATGGCCGAATTGCGTCCCGCGATCATAAAGGACCTGGCCCGCGAAATGGCTATCGACGATATCATCGTCCTTACCGGCAGGATCGATGACGCGCTGGCCGCCGGATCGCCGTTGGAGGATGCCGCGTCAAGCGTGGGGGCCTCGGTCTTCAAGTTTTCCGCCGTCGATGCGCTCGGAAACGGAAAAGGAGGCAAACCGGTCAAGGATTTCCCCGCTTCGCCACGCTTCCGCGATTTAGCGACCAGCCTGGAGCCGGGCGAAAGTTCCTTGATTGAAGAAGCCGATGACGGCAGTTATTTCGTCCTTCGGGTGGACCGGGTCATTGCTCCGGAAGTTCCGCCGCTTGCTGAAATCCGTTCCCGCGTCATAGCCGCCTGGAAGGACAGCCAGGTTCAGAACGCCGCCGAGGAAAAAGCCAAAGCGCTGCTCGAGGCGGCCAAACAGAAGGGACTTAAGATTGCCGCTGCCGAACAAGGGCTGCCCGCGATCACGGCAAAGCCGTTTTCGCGTTTTATCCGCAATAGCGATATCCGGATTTCGGATGCCCTCTCAAGCGCGATTTTCAAGGCCAAGCAGGACGCTCTGGTGTCCGCGCCCGATCTCAAGGGATATTCGGTTGCAAAGGTAACGCAGATCATCGCGGCGACACCCGGCGGCAACAAGGCCGAGGCGGATGCATTGAAAAACAGCATTGAGCAGTCTCTTGCCCAGGATATGGGCGAACAGCTTCTCGGCCAGCTCCGAAAACGCTACAAGGTCGAGATCAACCGTGAAGCAATGCAACGCCTGACCGAGGAGCAGCTGGGGGGCTGATGCGTACCTCTCCCGAATTTGAGCGTTTTCGAGAGATCTATAACGCGGAACGACCCCAGGTTGTCGCGACCAGCTTGACGGCGGACCTTGAAACGCCGGTATCGGCAATGATGAAACTGACCGGCGAGCGGCCTGACAGCTTCCTTCTGGAATCGGTCGAGGGCGGCGCGCATCGCGGTCGCTATTCCATCATCGGCATGCAGCCGGATGTCATCTGGCGCTGCAATGGCGA
>Ga0181582_10002920_pt1 | contig 13652 bp, 9 predicted proteins | sample 071ome_32_FD_132438 | JGI IMG/M metagenome (GOLD analysis project Ga0181582, IMG submission 132438) | Coastal salt marsh microbial communities from the Groves Creek Marsh, Skidaway Island, Georgia - 071405AT metaG (megahit assembly) | ecosystem: Environmental > Aquatic > Marine > Intertidal zone...
ACCCCGCCGTCCCACCCACCCCCCGCGGCTCCCGCACCCATCACCCCACCCTCCCATACGCATCCACCGACACCATACACCTCGAAGAGTCCGAACTCGCCAACCCCGTTGTTCCTGCCCCCGCCGCCCCGACAAACACCAGCCCCGTGACCGCCGCCCCGTGCACCCCCCCGACCACCGGCTGCCCCACAAACCCCGCTTCCCGTTCGTTTCCCGCACCCGTCCCGACCCACAAACCCACCTCCCCGCTCCCATACCCCACCCCGACGACCACATCCGCCCCCACCCGCCCGACCGCAACAGCCGTCACACACACGCCCCGCTTCGACGCCCCCAACCACACCACCTTCCCGGACACCATCGACACCACGCACACACCCCCCGTCGACAACCCCACGACCACATACCCACCACCCCTCGCCAAACACAGTGCCGTCGACGACGTCGACGTCGTCGACGTCGTCGACGTCGTCGCGAGTGCATCCCGATGATCCCCCGCGAGTGGATGCTTCGGAAACAACACCTCGTTCGCATACCGCAGATACCCACGAGACCGAGCCATCCGCGAGATGGCGTCATCGGGGGCACCACGACCAGCCGCGTGATCCTCGTCGTCGGCACCGACGATCACGTACCGAGCAGAACCCAAAGGCCCAAACTGCAAGACCACGCCGGACGAGGACGACGTGTCGGCGTCCGTGTCTGCCGCTGTCTCTCTCCGACGACCCCGCTGCGCCCGCGCCCGCCCCGTGTCCCTGTATGCCCCCCTCGTCCGCGCCCGCCCCAACGCCTCCAGGAACGAATCCGACCACGTCGTTCGTCCGATGACCCGCTGATCCGACCATCCCACCGAGTTTTCCGTCCCGAGTTCCGTTTCCGCCGAGCCCCCGGGGGAAGAAGAAGGAGGACAAGGACACGACGACGACGTACCCACTTGACGCATACGTGCGTCGTCGTCGACCACTCGCTCAGGTGCAACCATATCGGTCCGTCCGAGGAAGAATGTTCTGCCGTGGGGTTGGGACGAGAGAGAGAACTCGGGTGCCTGCCGAGGCCGGAATTCCGCGCACAAGGACGCCGACAAGGAGAACACCGAGTCAACGCGCTGCTCGTGTCCAAGGCCTCGGTCGAGAAGGGCCCGGCGACGGCGAGCGCGGCACTGGCGACGGCGACGGCGACGGCGAGCGTGGCGACGACCGCCACGGCCAGCTCGAAGAAGAAAGAGTTTCACCTGCCGAATCCCCGCGCACCACCACCACGACCACGACGACCACGACCACGACGACCTCGACCTCGACCACGACGTCGATACGCGGTACTCGGCGTGACCACCGAAGACGCGCTCTCCAAGACGCTCTTCCCGCTCGACGACCATGCCCTAACACAAACAAAACAAGAATTTCCGGCGACAAACAACAACGTAGCCTTCCACACACCCATTCGCGCATTCGAATACAATGTCTGGTGCGATGGAAGTGGAGACGATCAAGTCCTTTCCACTGAATGGACCACCGGGAAGCGATGATTTCCTTCCTGGAACGAATCATTCGAGGGGTGGCCAGGGCAAGGGGGATTTGTACAGCAGGCTGAAGAGTCTGGAGAGACAGCTTGAGTTTCTGGAGATCAGGGTAGGTGGAGACGTCACGAGACGTCAAATCACTCGTCGTCGTCCGGATTCGGAATTTGGTTGGGCGGATCGCCCTCGAGCCGGATTTCGGAGGCTCGAGTTCGATAGTCGATCACGAGGTACTCGCGCACTCACCACGCACTCGCGTTATCTCACCGCCGTTCTCTCACCACGCACAGGAGGAATACCTCAAGGAAGAGCAGAAAAACCTGAAGAACGAGCTGCTTCGCGCTTCGGAGGAGGTCAAGCGGATCCGCGCCGTGCCCATCGTCATCGGTCAGTTTCTCGAAATGGTCAACGAGCACCACGGCGTCGTGTCCTCGACTACCGGCTCCAACTACTACGTCCGTATCCTCTCCACGATCAACCGGGAGCTTCTGAAACCCTCCGCCTCGGTCGCGCTCCACCGCCATTCCAATGCGCTCGTGGACGTCCTCCCGCCAGAGGCCGACTCGACGATCCACGCGATGGGAGAGACGGAGCGTCCTACGGTAACCTATCAGGATATCGGTGGACTGGATATGCAGAAGCAGGAGATTCGCGAGGCGGTAGAGCTTCCGTTGGAGCAGGCGGATCTCTACGAGCAGATTGGGATCGACCCGCCGCGGGGCGTGCTTCTCTACGGGCCGCCGGGAACCGGCAAGACGATGCTGGCCAAGGCCGTGGCGAATGCGACCACGTCGACTTTCCTCAGTGCCTCCGGCAGTTCCTTCGTCCAGAAGTACCTCGGGGAAGGGCCTCGTCTGGTTCGGAGCCTGTTCCAGACGGCCAAAGAGCAGGCGCCGAGTATTATCTTTATCGATGAGGTGGACAGCATTGCCACGGCGCGGTTTGATGCGCAGACGGGCGCGGACAGGGAGGTGCAGCGGATCCTGATGGAGCTGCTCACGCAGATGGACGGGTTCGATCAGAGTACGAACGTCAAGGTGATCATGGCGACGAATCGGGCCGACACGCTGGACCCGGCGCTGTTGAGGCCCGGACGGTTGGATCGGAAGATCGAGTTCCCGCTGCCGACGAGGCGGGAGAAGCGGCTTGTGTTTCAGGCGTGTACGGCCAAGATGAACCTGAGCGACGAGGTCGACCTGGAGGACTACGTGCAGCGGCCGGCGAAGATTAACAACGCGGAGATCCGGAGTATCTGTGATCAGGCGGGCGTGTTTGCGGTCAGGAACAATCGGTATTTGATTCTGCCGAAGGACTTGGAGGAGGCATACAAGACGGTGGTGCGCAAGGCGGGAGACTCGTTCGAGTTTTATACGTAGGTGAGGGTGGTGAGGGTGGTGAGGGTGTAAGCGCGTAAATCTTCGTCGTCGTCGTGGCAGAGTAGGAGCGAGGGAGGGTAGCGTGCGACGGAGTCACGGACTATCGCATCGACCTTGATACATCCTTGTGAGATATCGGCTTGCCTCGAGAGAACGGTCGCCGAACGGAACTGGGTCCCCCCCCCTCCGTCTCCGTCTCCGCACTCGCCCGTGGGACAACCTATTCTTGTTATTTGGGTCTATTTCATACCTATCTACGTACCCATATCGGGTCGAGTCGCGGGGAATTGGCGAGAAAACCGCGCGCATTCTGCCTCGATTCAATTTTCGAGACTCTGGTACTTTCTATGAGTCGGGCGTCGGCGAGGGCACGGGGTGGTTCGAGTCGGTTTGTTGTCGAGGTATGTGAATTGGGTGCCGGGTGCCGGGTGCCGGGTGCCGGGTTGTGCGCCGGTCGGGAGGTCGTGGATCGGGATCGTTGTTCTTCTCTCTCTCTGCTCACGTGCGCTTGTTGTATCGTGTCTGTAGGAGGGGATGCAGCCGCCGCAGTCGTCGTATTCTCCGTCGCGGGGGGGTTTCGCCAAGGATGGGTCGTCGAAGGGTGGGGTGGGGGGTGGGCCGACGGTGGTACACGTGACGGCGTCGGCGGCAAACGCAATAATGGCATCGCAGCACGCGGTCGAGGGTGTCCAGTCGGACGTGTCGTCTCCGTCGATGCTGCTGGGTCAGGAATCGGCAGAGCTGCTTCATGATTATGCGCGTCTGTTCTGTCCCGGGTTGGAGGAGGCGGATGCGTTGGGGTTCTGTGTGGATGGCAGCGGGGGCGGCGTTGGTCATGGTCATGGTCATGGACATGGACATGGTGGCGGGTTGCTGTATCCTGGCCAACGTCAGCCGCCTGGGTTTGGCCCCCAGCAGGTACGTCATGAGTATCCGTCGGTCACTTCTGTCCCTCCCTCTGGTGTGGTCGTTATGCAGCACAACGCGCAGCAGCAGCTGGAGATGTCGAACGTACACGCCTCGATGAACTCTTCTTCCACGAATGCTTCGCAGGGGTCGCCGTTTGTCTCTCTCTCGGTGCAGTCGGTGCAGTCGGCGCAGTCGATGGTGGCGTCTACCTCGGCCACGGGCCACAGCAGCGACAGCTACAGTTACAGTTACAGCATGTCGGGGGGGCACGAGCACTTGAGGGTGCGGACGTCTCCTGCGGCCGCCTCGACGCCGCCCCAGCCACATCGTCACGTCGAGCGGTCGGCGTCGCACCCGCCGCTGTCTTGGGCCATGCGAGTGAGCTCTCCGAGGCCCGCCGACGACCTCAATTTTCCGACGATGCAGTCGCCAATCTCGCACGCCTCGTGTCCGTCGCCCTCGAACGGCGTTGGCACGATCACCGCCGACCCCGAGGAGCCGCCGCCGGAGATTCTCGTCGGCCTCGACGGGCAGTATCAGTCCTACTGCAGGCAGATCATCACGCCTGCGCTGAATGTGGCGACGACGGCGGCGCTCGATCGGCTCCGGAACATTCAGCTGGAGATCGAGGCGAGCATGCTGGGGCAGCCGGGGGTGACCAAGGCGACCATTCCGCGAAAGTACTTCTGCAGCCTGAAGGAGGTGGCCAAGGTGGCGAAGATCTGCAAACTGCTTGTGATTGCGCCGGACATCAAGCCGTCGCCGACAGCACACATCAAACCGGTCAAGCTGCTCAATTCGCTGGTGGAGGACGCGCAGCACGCGGGCGTGCCCTACGTGTTTGCGCTCTCGCGCAAGGGGATCGGGCAAATATTCGGGCGGGACAAGAACATGAGCATTATGGCGCTGATGGATCTGGACCCGGTGCGTGCCGAGGTGGATGTGATGCTGGACGAGGCGGCGTGCGGCAGGCGGCTCTGGGAGGAGGTGCAGAAAAGGCGGCAGGCGTGACTTGTACGACTCGTTGGACCATCCAGACCGACTTGACCCTGCTCTGTTTTGACGTGCTTTGTTTACTCTGTAATGGAATGGATCGATATCGCTCGATCCTCGATCGATCATCGACCACTCGAAAACTTGGCGAGCCACCCCGACCGCACCGCCTTGAGCTTGATCGCGGCGTACGAGGTCAGCTCTCCGACCAGTTGCAGCGGCATGCAGAGGACCTGCAACATCCCGTCCAGATAACTCGAACTGATTCCTCCCAGCAGGAAAATGAAACTGAGGTCGACGGCCTGAATCGTCAGCCCCACCGCCTGAGGCACGATCAAAAACCCCCCGACGACCCCTTGCAGGCTCGGCGGCAGCCCCGCCACGTGCTCTCTCATCACCGCCCGCGCACAAGCATCCATTGTCCACCCCAGGGCGTAGAACGCCACGCTCTCCAGGTAAAACCGGAAGTCGTACGTGCTCAGCGACAGCTCCATGAGGAGCGACGACACCAGATTGGTCGCCATCGGCTTGAGCGCCCTGGGATCTTTCCGACACGTCATGATGAGCTTTGGCAACGTCGGCAGCTGCGCAATCGTCCGACACCCCGCGAACACCGTGCTATACAGCCACATCAGGTTGTCAAACCACCGCAGCCCTCGTCCGATCCGGCTGTTCATGATCCGATTCCGGAACGTGACCAGTTTGTACTTGATCCATGCGATGACCCCCACGTCTCGACGAATATCCAGCGTACCCAACGTGAACTCCTCCCCGCAGAGCTCGCACATCGGGTGCTTGTCGACACCGTCGTCCCCCCGCTCGACCTTGACTTTCATCCAGCTGTCCAAGCACTTCGTGTGAATGTATCTCTGCGTGCCCGCACACCGACACGGTGCCACGAGCGGGTCGTCTGTCGAGAGGTGGTGCGTGAGAGAGCGCGAGGGTGAGTGGGGAGCTGTTCCGCCCACGAGGGCAAGCGATTCGCACCTTCCGAGTGCTCACCCCAACATACTCGGCACATCGCATCCTCATCGGGTGCCATGAAATCATCGAGCGGGTGCGACCGGAGCGGGAGTGCGTTGTTCGCTTCACTAGGGCTGAATTCTGAGAAATCGGATGACTCCGGGCGTCCGGGCTCTGTCGCAGGCGTTCTGCACCTCGCGACGGGGACATCCATTGTGTGTATATGTCCGACAGTGACTGACTAGAGAGGGAAATGCATCTTTCGGAAATACCGGTAGAAGCGAGATACCTCGTGCTGAGCGCGAAGGCCTTCGCCTAGGCGACCACGTGAGTCGTTATGAAATACACGTAGAATAATCAAAACACAAGCTGGTCGGGGTTCTCGATCGTCTGCTTGAGCGTCTGCAAGAACTCGGCCGCGTGGGCTCCGTAGACGATCCTGTGGTCCGCCGTCAGGTTGACGATCATCTGCTTCTCGACGCCCATCCTTCCGTTGGCGTCCACGGACACGACCGGCTGGGATCCGCCGACCGCCAGAATAGCGGCAGTTCCCGGCGGCAGGATGGCGTCAAAGCTGTTGACGCCGAACATGCCAAGGTTGGAGATGGTGAAGTTTCCGGTCGTGAACTCGGCCGGGGCGAGCTGCTTGGCGCGGGCGCGCTTGACCAGGTCGGCCCAGTCCTTGCTCATGGTGTAGATATCGGTGACGTTGGCGTCCTTGAGGACCGGGGTGATGAGACCGCCGTCGGGCATGGCAACGGCCATGGCGATGTTGATGCGCTCGTTGTAGGTGATGCCGGATCCGTCGGGGGTGCAGGCGGCGTACAGCAGCGGGTGTCCCTCGAGGGCGTTACCGCAGGCCTTCGCGAGGAGGGCAGTCATGGTGACTCCCTTGGGCTTGAGCTTGCGGTAGAGCGCGTCAAGCTTGTCGGTGGAGATGGTCATGGAGACCCTAAATTCGGGGACGGCCAGCGAGTCGATCATGTTGCGGCTGACGGCCTGCTGGAGGGAGGTGAAGGGCACGGTGGTTCCGGCCAGGTCCGAGACGGTGGTGGCAGCCGGAGCAGCGACCGGGGCCGGGGCGGCGGCGGCGGCCGGCGCCGGGGCAGCGGCAGCAGCGGCCGGGGCGGCGGCCGGGGCTCCTCCCTTTCCGGCGTTCTCGACGTCGGAGGCTGTGATCCTTCCCGCGGGTCCGGTTCCAGCAATGGTATCGAGGTTCACGCCGAGCTTCTGCGCGAGCTTTTTCGCGTACGGGGTGACGATGACCCTTCCGTCGGCCCTCTTCTGCGGGGCCGGGGCCGGGGCGGCGGGTGCGGCAGGGGCAGCCGGGGCGGCAGGAGCCGGCGCGGCAGCCGCCGGGGCAGCAGCAGCAGGGGCCTCGGCAGCCGGCGCCGGGGCGGCAGGAGCGGCAGGAGCGGCAGGAGCGGCCTCCTCAGCAGCCGGCGCCGGGGCGGGCGCGGCACCGCCGCCGCTTCCCCTCGACTGAGCGTCCGCCAGGTCCGCATCAGTCTCGGCGATGAACGCAATCGCCGAACCGACGTTCGCCATCTCTCCCTCCTGCGTCACAATCGACCCGAGGATACCGTCGTTGAACGACTCGACGTCCATATCGGCCTTATCTGCAGTCAGGGCGAGCGATGAAGGTGACAGTGAGACGAGACGCGCGCAGCGGCAGAGCGCCCCTCGACACCCCACATCGTGCTACATTGTGTCCGAAACACCCATTTCACGGCACGGCGGGCCGATCTACCGCCGAAAGACCCGGCATCGACACGCCGAATCGATCATCGTTCGGTACAATGTCCCAACTCGGCGCCTACGTACCAGACTCGACGACGACGAGCGCCTCTCCCTTCGTGACCTTGTCCCCTGGGGCCTTGAGCCAGGAGACGATCTTTCCCTCCGTCATCGTCGACGAGAGGGCCGGCATGAACACTTCCTTCACGGCCGGGGCGGAAACATTCCTCTTCGAGGTGGCCGTCCGCGACGCGATCACGCCGGCAGGGCGCGTGGTCTTCATCAACGAAAGCTGCATTGTCCGTAACGTGAAGAAATGAATGAAAAAGTGGGCAACGACGTTGAAACGTGGCGACGACGTTTTCTCCCTCTCCAGTTTCACCGTTACATCCCACCGGCGCTCGTCTTCAAAAAGCTCCAGACCTCCTCGGCCTTCTCCTTCATCAGGCTGCTCTTGTCGCCACCGCCCCGCTTGGCCTTGCTCGCGATGCCTTGGCTCTCGCTCAGGCCCCGCTTCCGCCGTTCCTCGGCGGCCTGCACATGTGTCGCATCGCAATCTGACCGAGCTGCGAGGTCACGCCGTTGCCACCGGCGGACGTGGGGACTGGTCCGTAGTAAAATTTGAAGCGCTGCTGCAGGACCGATCGCCGCTTGGCCACCTCGACCTCCGGGGGGAGGTTGCGCAGGTAGTCGACGACGTGCTCCATGTTGTCGACGGGGACGAGCTGGTCTTCCAGCTTGACGTCGTCGAGGGGCCAGATATGCGTGACGAGCTTGTTCTTGAGGTGGTGCGGCGACGTCTCGTCGATCCACGCGCTCGAGTTGGTCACGTTCATGAAGATGGCCATCGAGCTGTAGTCGACGTCGAGGTGGAGGGGCAGCGAATGGAAGGGCGGCCCAATGAATACCGGAATGCACCCGCTCAATATTGCCTCGCTAATTCGTCGACTGGACTGCACGTTGGACGCCAGAATGGGGCAGAAGCGGGTGCGCCGGTAGCTCTGCATCACCTCGGCGTGGGGCGTGTGGTTGTCGCAGATGTCGCACGAGCACTTGATGTCGATGTCGGCGGATTTTCTGTCCGTCTCCACGGAGTGGACAAAGTCGTACCGTAGCATCTTGCCGGCGGCAAAGAGCCCCCGCACAGACGGGTCCGGGTGCCCGCAGCCGCCGCGGTAGTACAGCAGCAGGTCCCGGTCGGCGTGCAGCAGGTCCAACTCGAAGTCGAGATCGAGCGTCGCGACGTACGGCATGATCAGACTCGATCCCGAGCTCGCCGCGTCCGGCGTCCACACGCACAGGCTTGACCGCTCGGGAACCAGATGGAACGCGCTCGCCAGGTCCTCGCACATGGCCTCCTCCTTGAACAGCCCCTTCATGATGGGGCTGGGGTGCACGAACACGAAGTCGCCACCCTTCGAACTGCTATATCGCTCCGACTTGACAATCTTGTCGAGCGTCTTGCGCATGTACGGCTCTGGGTCCGTCGTGTTTCTGTTCCCGAGCGGGTGGATGTAGGCGAGCCACGCGAGGTGGTAGCAGTACATGTCCACGAAGATGATATCCGCCTTATCCGCGTCCGGTTCGTGCAAAGAACTCTCTCGGATTGCCTTTGCGAGCCAGTATTCCGACGCGTACTGGTAGTGCTCCGGGTCGAGGTGCCCGACGCCGTCGATGCCCCAGTTGTTTCTCGAAAAGGGCCAGACGCGTTTGTAGTTGAGGTTGCACGTCCGGGCGCCGACGGTGGGGCCGACGACTTTGTTGACGTCCAACACGTGGATTCTGCACTCGCCGTCGTCGGTTTGTTCGTCTGGACTGGCCACGAGCGGCGTCGGCACGTCCCGCGTGATGGCCCGTCGCACCTCCCAGGACGACAGCGTCAGGCTGTGATCCGACTCCCACCATTTTTCCTCTGGCTTGAAGGTACCCTCCACGTCTTCGCTCTCGAGACCCTTGCTCAGGGTTTCCAGAAACGTCCACCGGGACTTTTCCACCCTGATATCCCGCATCCCGCCCCGGGTGAGTGGAAGCGAGACCACGATCGTCTCTGGGCGTTCCACCGCCGCCGCCAGCGCTTGCGTCGCACTTGGATCCTCTTTGATCGTCTCCAACGTCGAGTCCGAGACCGACGGCGAGGACCCGGGCGAGTCTCCAGCCAGCACGTCTGACCGCCTGACGACGATCGGCTCGTTCTGCACGATCCCGTCCATGAACGAACTCGGATCTCCGACCGCTCCAGTCTTTTCTGTGTTTCCGATCACGCTCCCTCCGCTGCTCATCTGGCCCATGAGCGGATCCAGGTGCCTCGTCGCCCCCTGTAGCCGGTCTGCAATCTCGAGTGCCTCCCGCTGTCTCGCCTCGCTGTTGGCGATTACCCTCGGTCGGTGCGGGTCTTTATTCGACCCGCCGTGCCCTCTGGACAACCGTTCGCCCCCGACGCCCGCCTCTGGCCGCACGAAGAGCATTCCCACCAGGAGGAGGATGGTCAACGTGGTCAGGTAGACCACCACCGGCCGCCTGGGCATCATCTTCGACTTCGACGGCGTGTTCGGCTGATCATCGTAGAGCCCGGACTCGATGTTTCTGGCGATGGGTCGGGGAGCGGGACGAGGGACGTCGTCGAGCAGAGCTGAGTAAGTCATCGTTCGAGGAAAGAGATCAGCACCAGACGTCGCGTCAGAGGACTCCACGACGCACCTGCCCCGGTTACTTAACGCGAGGTGATTCTTCTTCTGCCCTCCGATGGCCCGCATTGTGCTTCACGTGGCCGCTGGACTGCAATTCTACGACCGAATCCCTTTCTGTGTGACTTGCGTCGAGGCAGCGTTCGGAGTCACTGCCACGCGCTACTTCCCTTTTCTATGCGTTTGTGATACCTAAAAGATGGTGTCTGATGCGCGACGTCTGGTACAGGGGGAGCAGCGAGTCGGCATGCTCGAGGAATTGGTTGCCAAACCTGGATCTTGAAGAGCTCCTCGCGTGTGTTGTACGCCCGACGTGCTCCTGTCGCGGGAATGCTCGTTGTTTGTTGCGTTTATATGGAGTGCATGAATAGGGGCGTCGTGGGGAGTGAACACCGGGGACGTGGGGGGACGGCAGAGACGGTTGAGCGGATCCTCCACAGACGAGGTCAAACGGGGGCGTGGGCATCTCGTCACGTCAAAGTCTTCGGCCAGACCGTAGACCACAGACCATATAGACGACAGACGACAGACGATGGGTGGTGAATCGGCGGTGACGTCTCCCGCGCTGTCATTGTCGGGTATTTCTTGGGCGTCAGGGGATGAGTCCGGGCACTCCGAGTCGTCGTCGCCGTCAACGTCGCCGTCAACGTCGTCCACGACGCAAATCACCCTGCCGTTGCGGAGTATCCACAGCCGACTGCAGCTTGAGACAACGCGTGCGGCGTTCTGGGAGCTACTAGCGAAGCAAGCGCTGCGGCGTGTGCCGGCGGTTGCCGCCGCCGACGACACACATGTCGGCCGTCACACACGCACGAGTCAGGCGACGGCTCCCGTCCGCCAGCCCGAGGTTCACCCCGAGGTTCCGACGTTGGAAGATATGGCGACTCAGATGAACGAGCTGGGGGCAAGCCTGGAGGCGCTCAAGGAGAAGGCAGCGGCGGACGAAGCGACCATCGGCGGCCTGCGGCAGGACTTGAAGCGGACGGACAGGCTGAAGAGCAGCTACAAGCGGCAGGTGGACGAGATGAAGTCGATGTTGGAGGAGAAGGGGCGGGTCGGAAGTCGCGTCTTGTCCAATCAGGACGAGTCGGCGGCGCTGCAGCGGCGGGTCGCGGAGATGAGGGTGCAGGTGGAGGGGCTGCGGCGGGAGCGGGACACCTTGAAGGCGCAGTCGCGGGTTGCGGAGGGCCGGTTCGAAGAGTTGAAAGGTAGGTTTTCGCGGAGAGAACAGGCCCTTTTGAGTGCGCAGCGGCGATGTCGGGAGCTCGAGGCGGCAGCGGAGCAGGTCGGTGTGACGTGCGAGTCGATCGTCGAGGCGGTGGACGCGGGGACGTGCATGGATGTCGAGGACGGGGGCGAGGAAGATGTTGAGGTCATGGGTATTTCGTCGGGCAGTTCGGAGGAGGAAGAACGAGAGGACGGAGCCGAAGACGCGGTGGTGCTGAAGGACGACGCCGACGACGATGACGGCCATGCCGTCGAGTCCCACCAGCACTTCATCAGCACAACGTCGCCGCTCTATGTCAAGATATTTGGTCCGTCGGCCGACCTCGCCGCGGCTGCCGACGTCCTCATCTCGGCCGACGAGGCCCTCGCCCGGTGCGCCGGTCGGATCGCAGAGCTGTACCGCGAGCTCGACGCCCTGCGCGACGAGTCCCACCAGCTCAAGTCACAGTGCGCAGACCAATACGATCGGGTATTCAAGTACAAATCCATGTCGACGAGTCTCGCGGCCAAGGTCAAGACCCTGGAGGCGCATGCCGCGTCCGTCCAGCATTCGGCGGCCGAGTACCAGCGACAGATGGAGGAGCTCGTGAGCCGACAGCGCGCTAACGCAGCGGAAGAGAGCTACAAGTTGAGCAGTGAGATCCAGTTCATGTCGACGGAGCAGGCCCGATTGCTACTCAAGCTCCACGAGGTCCAGCTCTGTCTCGACAAGTCGCGGGCGGTGTCGGCTGAGATGGAGCGCCGGTGCGAGGCGTTGGAAGGGCGTCTGCGAGCAACGCAGGGGGCTCGCGCCAATGTCGATAGTGGCAGTCTTGGTGCGGGTGGACCCGATCGGGGTCGCGACCCCGGCTCTGGTGGTGATCACCACCAGAGCTAACGAAGTGCTGACGAAGTACATGTATTCGCGGAACACTCTAAATCAGCCATCTATACTCGTCAGTCAGCAAATATGATGATGCCACTTGTGGCGCTCCGCTGTGCCCAGGTCGGTTGCGCACGGCCCCGTTCGACTGCACTGTATCATGCGCCTGCTCCGATACCTCCTAGACCGCACATGCGTCGTCCGACACCTATACCTCGACCGCACGTTGCTCGCGCCGTCGTCATCCCGGACGCCTTCGGCTACGTCCTCGGTAGCTGCGCGGTGACCTGCTGCATCCTGTACTGGATGTCCTTTCAAGTCGCCTTTGCGAGGAAACGGCACGTCGTCCTCAACTCGGCCGACACCCGCTCGATCGTCCCCGCTCACGCGTACCGCCCGTTTTGCTTCTCCAGCTTCAACGTTCCCTACCCGAAGATGTACGCCGAGGGCGACTCGGAGGATGCCGTCGGCTTCAACTGCGTCCAACGCGGTCACCAGAATTCTCTCGAGCTCGCGCCGCAGGCATTTGTCTTGCAAATCTTGATGGGTCTCAAGTTTCCTATCACCGCGTCCATCCTCGGCGTCGCATGGGCCCTGGGCCGGATCCTCTATTTCACAGGCTACGCGAGTGGTGACCCACGGGGACGGATCAAGGGCGCCGCCGTCGCTGGCCTGGTATGGCTCGCGCTCGTCTTCGGCACCATGTACACCGGCTATGTAATGGTGCGCGTGGCTTGACACTCGATTTATTCATCTGTGTATTACAAGCACGATTCATTCACCTGCAAGCGAAAACAAACGCGAGTGGTCAGCACAACATCCAGCAACGCCACGATAACACGACACTGTATGTCTCTCGCAAACCCGGGGCTCAGACATCCAAGGAAGTTAAACCGCAGCGGTTCTCAACCCCTACGCACGGGGGAAAACCCTAGATCGGGCACTGCGAATGGTTTCTGAGAAACGCCCTTATGGTGGAATCTTCATCATCGCCAGCCGGGAGTTTTGCGAGGAGCGAGCGTACTCCGCGTACAACGCGCACGCCCGTGTCGGTCGAACAGAGCGTCCTAATCATCAAGAATCATAGGGAATCCGACTAAAACTCTGTAACTTCGTCACCCACGAGCGCTCGCACCGGTGATACTGGTCATGGTGGGGTCACGGCAACGACGGCAACGACGGCAACGACGAGACGGCGTGTGCTCAGGACAGCGGGGAAAATTTGTCAGCACGGAAGTTTGAAGACTCAGTCCTGTTGAGTTTGATTTTTGATTGCGTCATCGTCACCGCACACGCCCGTCAAACCAGCCCCGTCGTCGCCACCATACCGCGGCCCCTCCCTCATACCACCGCGCGCCGCAAGCCAACAAACGAAACGACGAAAC
>Ga0181582_10002929_pt1 | contig 13630 bp, 10 predicted proteins | sample 071ome_32_FD_132438 | JGI IMG/M metagenome (GOLD analysis project Ga0181582, IMG submission 132438) | Coastal salt marsh microbial communities from the Groves Creek Marsh, Skidaway Island, Georgia - 071405AT metaG (megahit assembly) | ecosystem: Environmental > Aquatic > Marine > Intertidal...
CGCGCGCGTCCGCGCGTCCGCGTCCGCGCGTTGAACACCCAGCCGGTTCGTCGCGAACGTCCTCACTCCGCGCCTCGCGCGCGCGCGCGTCGAGACCGCGTCGCACCGATCGCGTCACATCACGACGACGCACATCGCGCGCGTCGTCGCGTCGCATGTCGACGCGCGAGCGCGACGCGTTGCTCGCGCGTCCGCGCGAGGGTGTTCGCGCGCGCGCGGATGATTCTCCCGAGGACGTCGAACGCGCGATGCCGCGCTCGGATGCGTCGGAAAGCGGTCGAGGACGACGGACGGTGGTGGTGACGCTCGTTCTGGGCGCGCTCGGTGCGAGCGCGGGCGTCGCGCGTGAAGGGGGTCGGGCGGGTACGGCGGCGCTCGGGGGCGCGCCGGGGGCGACGTGCTCGCGCGAACATCCGGGGTACGCGGCGCCGTTCGCGGGCGCGTTTGAGCACATCGGGGAGTGGCCGGTGAATTATTTGCGAGCTGATGCGCGGTGTGGGAGCGCGCGCGATGGTGATTCGACGGTCGCGGGGGAGGAGGCGATCTTAGGGAAGTCGCGCGAGCGACCGAATCAGGAGAAGATTAATAGCTTTATGACGGATTGGAGCGCGTCGTTCGGGGACCGGGCGTACGCGATTCCGCCGAATGGGAAGAAGAAGGATGTGTCGATGCAAAATAACAGCGCGTTGGTGTATAATTTCGTGCACGTGCCCAAGGCGGGCGGGTCGTATTTTTCCAACGCCATGATCAAGGCGTACGACGTCAGCGGAGAGAGGCACGGGTACGCGTATCCGCTCAAGGCGCAACCGTTTAAGCACATGATCACACTTCCTCTCATCGATGCGACGCAGCTTCACGTGCGTGAGACGACGGAGTCCTTTCGCACAAAATCGCCGCCCGAGTACTTTGGGAGCGAGCGATTAAAGGCGCTGTACGAAAAGGGCAGTCGCATGTTCATCAAGGGCCAGTTCGGCATGGGGATGTGCGACGTGATCGATGCGCCGTGCCTTTATTTCACCGTTCTTCGCGATCCAGTTTCGAGGTATCTGAGCCATTACAAGTACTCGTGCCTCTCGGGCGCGGAGGGTAAGGCGCAGTGGACGGATGAGTGGAAGGAGCTGGGTTACTGTCCGTTGGATCCCGTGGAGTTCATGGATCACCTCGGGATTAACTTAGATTGGACCGTAGAGCTCGCTCCCGGGGGTAAGACACCGGAGCAAACGGCGACGATGGCGATGAAGAACCTCGACAGCGGCTGCATGAGATACCTCCTCACGGAACAGTACGCCGACGGGTTGAACAAGCTGAGCGCCACCTTCCCGGATTTCGAGTTCGCCGTGAAGCGGCTCAGAGAAATAAAAAATGTACACGGCGCCGAGAACGCGGCCAAGCCGCTCGCCGCGTCTGAGGAGGCGCGTTATAAGGCGTACGCGAACAACGCGACGATGATGAACATCATCGCCGACAGGCACGCGCTGATGAAGCGCGTGTACGACCACGCGGTGGCCAAGTACGAAGCCAACTGGGCTCGCCCACCGCGAGCTTGTTAACGCATCGTCCCATGTAACATTCATTTGAACGCTTTGACCATACATCGCGCGCGCGTCTCGCCGGCGCTCCGGACGCGCGTTCAAATTCGCGCGCGCGCTCCAGTTTTCGCCGCACCATCCATGCCCAGAATCGCCGAGCTCGTGACGTACCCCGTCAAATCGTGCGCCGGCGTCTCACTCGACGCCGTCGCCCTCACGAGCACCGGTCTCGCGTTTGATCGCACGTTTTGCGTGGCGAACGCGCGCGATGGAAAATTCATTTCCCAACGCTCTCATCCCCGCCTGGCGCTCGTCTCGTGCGCCATCGAGCCGCCCACCGCGTACATCGATCGCTCCATACGAAAGTTCACGCTCATCTGCGGCTCAGCGAGCATGGCGCGCGAGCTACGGGTGGAGGTGGACCTGGACGACGCGAGCGGGACGACGACGACGTGCGAGTGCTGGGAGTGGCGAGGACGGTGCGCGGACGCGGGCGCGGACGCCGCGTCGTGGTTCACGGAGTTTTTGAATCAAGACGATTCGGGCGCGGGTGAACGGTACGAGCTCGTTCGATGGATCGGAAAAGGGGGGTTTCCGTCCGCGGCGCAGGACGACGCGGACGTGGACGTGGACGACGACGCGACGCGGCTCACGTCGATGGATTACGGTTCGAGGCGGTGCACGACGACGCTGAGCGATGGATTTCCAATGTTACTCGTCAATAAAGCGTCCGTGGACGCGCTCGATCGCATCGTCAAGGAGGAGAGTCCAGAGACGACGGTGGACGGGAGACGATTTCGAGGCAACGTCGTCGTCGACGACGCGAAACCGTGGACCGAGGACTCGTGGTCCCTCGTCCGACTCGCCGGCGATATCGACGCCGAGTTATGCAAACCGTGCTCGAGATGCTCCATCCCGGCCGTGGATCCAGACACCGGATCCATGACCTCCGGCGCCGCGCTCGTGCGCGTCCTCAGCCGCCTCCGCTCCGGCGCCGCGCTCGGCACCGCCAACCGATTCTGGCGCGCGTCGCCCTTCTTCGGCTGGAACATCATTTGTTCCGCCCCTCAGAACGCATCCAAAATATTACGCGTGGGCGACGACGTTTCCGTGCTCGAGACCAGACGCGCGTTTCCGTGACCCGGCCGCCCGCGCGCGCGCGGCGTCCCGCCCACCACCATAAACATCCATCCCCGGACCATCGGTTCATACTAGACACACACATCACCCATCAATCACACACCACACAAACCTGCCCTCGCGCATCGTCCCGAGGCGCGCGCGTTCACCGCACACCGCGCGCGCGCGTTCGCCGCACACCGCGCGCGCGCTCGCGGAGCATGTCCACCGTCCTCCCCCGCGCGTCACCGCGCGTCGTCGCCCGCCCTTCGGCGCGCGTCACGCGTCGATTCGTCTCTCGAACGCGCGCGCCGCCGCCCCAGAGCGCGATCGCGCGACTTCTCGTCACCTCCCCGGACGGCTTACGCGATGAACTCGCGTCCGACATCGACACCGTCGTGCTCGATTGCGACGGTGTCGTCTGGCACGGTGATCGGTTGATTCCCGGCGCGCGAGCGGCGGTGGAGAACTTGCGAGCGCGAGGGAAGAAGGTTTTCTTCGCGACGAATAACTCGACCAAGTCGCGAGAACATTACGCGGCGAAATTTGCGGCGTTGGGGATGTCGGTGAGTAAGTATGAAATATATACGTCGGCGTACGCGACGGCGTGTTATTTGAAGCAGCGAGGGTTCGCGGAGCCGATGGAGGAGGACGACGGCGCGCGGGGTAAGCACGGCGAGCGGCTGGGGAGTCTGACGCAGCGAAGCGCGTACGTGATCGGTGAACGAGGGATCTTGGATGAGCTCGAGGAGGCGGGAATTGATGTTGAGGCCGGAGTGTACGAGTCGGTGCGGTGCACGGAGAGGGATTGGGAGGAGATGGAGGAGTGGAGCGACGAGAACGTGGGCGCGGTGGTGGTCGGCGCGGACTCGAGGTTTACGTTCGCCAAGCTCGCGTACGCTTCGCTGCAGATTCAGCGAGGGGCGATCTTCGTGGCGACGAATCCGGATTCTGGGGATATGATCGGTCCCGGTCTGTACCCGGGAGCGGGCGCGCTCGCGAGCGCCGTGGCGACGGCGTGCGGCAAGCAGCCTGAAATTTTTTGCGGCAAGCCGAGCGCCTTCATGCTCAGCCTGCTCAAGGAGCACGCCAACATCGATTTGTCCAGGACGCTCGTCATTGGCGATAGATTAGACACGGACATCGCTTTCGGTAAGGCTGGAAACGCGGCGCTCACCGCTCTGGTCCTCACCGGCGTCACGGAGATTGACGACGTCAACGCCTGGGCCGAGCGCGCGGAAACCGACCCCGCCGCCGCCGCCGCGCTCCCCGACCGCATCGTCGGCTCCCTCGCTGAGCTGTGCGGATTGGAGTTCAACCCAGACGAGGTGTGCCCGAGCGTGCACGACCGCGATTCCGACCTCCTTCGCGACGAGGACGACATGCTCCGCGCGTTTCCGGTCGCCGACGCGCCGCTTCCGTCCGACTTCCCGTACGACGAGGACGACGACTCCTTTGACATTCAGAAATTCGCCCCCGGGGCTGAGTAATCGATCAATATTTCTAGCGCTCCAATCTCACCCTCACCGCTCGACGCCGTCACCGTCGCGCGTCCGTCTCTCCGCCGTCCCTCTTCGCGCGCGTCGCCGACGGAGGGGAACCAAACAGACATTTCATTTCACCCACACATTTTCACGCGCGCGCACGGCCCGCGCGCACGCGACGACGATGTCGCTCGCCCAAACGATTGGAAAATGTCTCAACGACGCCCAAATCTCCCTCGCGACGCATAAGAAGGGCGCGAAGACGCTCTGCGCGGCGCGAGCGAGCGATCCAGAGACGTTTCTGCCGACGTTTTGCAATGCGATTTTACCCGTGTTGCTCGAGTACAAGGTGCGCGTGGGCGCGTGATGCGCGTGATGCGCGATGGGGGGACACGTGTGGAGGTTTTGGACGCGAACGCGCGCGCGTGGACGCGTGGAGGGGCGTGGGACGACGGGCGCGCGCGCGCGCGAGCGGGACGCGGGCGCGATTTCGGGCGGTGACTGACGGATGTGTGACTCGCAGAGGGAGCTGTGCACGGAGCGTGTGATTCGATTTATCGTGACGTTTTGCGCGTGGCGTGAGCCTGGGATCGAGGAGGACGCGGATGAGTTTAACGAAGCGTTTTTGGGATTTTTGCTCAACCTGCACACGGCCAAGGACAAGGCGATTCGATTTCGGGCGTGTCAGATCGTCGCCGGAGTTCTTAACGGGCTCGGTGCGGAGGCGGAGGTGAGCGATGATTTGTATGATCGCATGACGGAGGTGATGTTGGAGAGAATTCGCGATAAAATGCCCGCAGTGCGCGCGCAAGCCGCGCGGGCGCTGAGCCGTTTGCAAGATGGCGGGGAGTCACAGGATTTTTCCCAGGACGAGATCACGCAGGCGTTCGTGGAGCTTCTCGGGAGCGAGAAAAACAAGGAAGTGCGAAAGGCCATCTTGGGCTCGCTCGCGATCTCCGACTGCACCGTTCCGTGCGTGGTTGAGCGCACGCGCGACGTCGCGGAGGACGTTCGGCGCATCGCTTTCCTCGCCCTCACGTCCAAAGTGCCGGTGGAGTCGGTATCGATCGCTCATCGCGCGCTCGTCCTGCGCCGCGGTTTGAATGATCGCGCACCCATCGTGCGAAGCGCGAGCGTGGAGATGCTCAAGCGCTGGCTCGAGGCTTTCGACGGCGACGTCATCAGATTTCTCACTGCGCTTGACGTAGAGACGAACGAAGCCGAAGCCGAGCTGGCCATGAAGGAGCTCATCGCCATCGGCCGAGTGAAGCCCATGGAGGTGTGTAAGAACGCTGATTTAGTCGCCAAAGGGCTGAAGCGCGACGTCGCGACGGACGGTTTGCTGACTCCGGAGGAGGGACTGTTCTGGCGCATGGTGCTCCAGTACCTCGCCGATGCATCCGCCGCCAAGGGCGCGGATTCGGCCCAATCAGTGGGTCAAGCGCGCGAAATCGCCGTTGCCGAAGTTGGTGAGCTGATCGAGGCGATGGAGGCCGCGCTTCCGCCCACGGCGACGGATTTACTCGCCATCGTGACGGCGCATGCGACGACTGCCGAAGGCAAATTTGCCGCGCGCCAACTCTTGCCGCTCCTGAAGTGTGTCGACCTGAACGACGGTGCCATTCGACGAGGAGCGATCCAACTGGTTGCACAACAGCTTCGCGTCGAGCCCGTGGTTAGCTCGCACGGTTCGTCGTACGCGTGTGGTGGCGATGGTAAGTGGGAGAGCGCGTTGGTGGATTTTGCTCGCCTCGTCGCCAACGACTCTGCCGAGTTTGCCGGTCTGGTGTTGGATTCCGCGGACGCTCTGCGAATGTGCGGCACTGCCGAGTCTCTGACGCAAGCGCTCTACATCGCGGGTTCATTGCTCGAGCGCGTCACGAAGCGTCTGCCCTCTGTCGCCGCAGAGGCCGTGATGGACTCTCTCATCAGACCCGCAGTGACGCACTCCACGACGGCGGTTCGACGAGAGTCCATGCGAGTCCTCGGGCTCCTGGTTGCCTCTCAAGGCGTCGTCAGTGCGGAGGCTGTCATCATCCTGCGCACGGCGCTGAGTGCAGATGCCGCGCCCGTGCGCTGCATGGCTGCTCGTGCTCTTGGCGACGCCGCGCTCATTCATGGTCCTGCGGCGCTCGACCAGCACCTCGACGTGGTCGACCCCGAGAACGACGAAGTCACCGAGGCGCAGTTCAACGCCAGTATTCCGTTGGAGCACGCGTTCATGAAGTGTCTGGATGAAGAAGGCAAGCCGTTCGTGTTCAAATCCAACGCGTTGGATTTGGAGGATGTGTACGCTGAGGACGTGGACGCGACCAAAGCCGCCGCCGCAGTTGAAGCAGAGGAGAGCGTCGCAACGGTTGCCGCCGAATCTCTTTGCAAGATTATTCTGCGTCGCGGCGAGGGCGCATTCGAGGCCGCCGCGTCGGTCGTCTCTCGACTCTTGGGCAGCTATTTCGCCGCTGATGCACAGCGGCGACCACGACTCGCTCAATGCTTGGCTGTGTTTTTCCCGGCGCTGGCGAGCGGTCCGGAGGATCGAAGGCGCGTGCTCGCGGACTGCGCTTTGCCCGCTCTTCGTGCCGCTGCGAAGGTCAAGGGACTGTCTAAAGTGGCGGCGCTCCTCGTGCAGCTCCTCACCGCGTCGGATGAAGCAACCTCCGGCGGCGCTGAACTCGCGCTCGCTCTGGCGAACGAGTCTCTGGCGCTGAGCACCAAGCAAATGCCGACAGGCGCGCAGGCGACGCTCGCGAAGGCGTACATTAATGGTGTTGCGCGCGTCCTCGCCATGGTTCCGGTCAAGTCCGCGAAACGCGAACCGGATGCTGCCGAAAAGCAAGAGTTGCATGAGACGCTCACCAAGGCTTGGCACGCTGCCGTGCTCGCGGCTGAGCGTACGAAGGAGAAGACGGCCGCGAAGGATTTGGTGGCGGCTGCGGAGCGTCTCCGCTCGCACTGTCTTGCGGTTTCTATGCAATCACAGAGCCCTGCGAGCGAAGAGATCAGCATACCCGTCGACAACGACGATCTTTCCACGCTGCTTGATGGCGACGTGAGGATGGCTGTCATGGAGCACGCGCTGGAGCTCGCCAACGGAGATGAGGTCCCGTTCGCCGGCTCGAAGGTCAAGGCGGCGAAGGAAAAGCTTGCGCCTGCAGTACCCACGCGTGAGTCACGCTCGAGGGCGAGCAAAACCGCCGCCACGGAGAGATTGAAGGATGACGACTTGACCAAGCCATTGCCAAAAATCACCCCGGAACGCAAGTCTCGCTCGTCTCGCCGCGGGGCGCTCTTAGACGCGAACTGATGGGGCACCTACACTCGTAAAATGCAATAACAACCGTTCACCTATTCCCCGCGCTTCAATTTCATGAGCATCACCGGCGCGGCGACTTTCACGCGAATATCTAACTGGTCCAAATCGTGTCCACCCTCAACCAATCCCCATTCCTCTATCTGTGTCTCTTCCTCGACGCGCGCTGCAGCGATGGCCTCGTCGACGCTCAGATCTCCCCTCAGAGTTTTCAAGCCAATGAGCAGCGATTTCGTCGCCGCGCTGAGCGCGAACGCGCACGTGAGTTCCCACGGACACATCGCGTGCAGGCGCTTGCGCAGCACCTCTGTGGTCTTATCGCTCGTCTCCGGTCCGAAGATGGAATCCGAAACCGTCACCTCACCGAACTCCTTCCTCGCCCACCTCAAAATTGGATCGTGTATCTCCGCCTGCTTCGACGCTACGACCTCGTCCACCGATCGAATCCGCACCACATCCGTTCGAAAATGTTTCAGCAGCGTCTCCACGTGCAGCTCGCGCGTTTCCCGCTCCCACATGTGATCGATCGCCGTAGCGCTCAACTGCGTCAACGGCATCGTAAACGGCGCGATACGATCATCCTGCGCATCCCACTCCATCGCCACACCCACCGCCAATCCCTTCGTCGCGAACGAGTACTCGTTCCGCCGCGGCGTCCGCAGCGTCCGTCCGTCCAGCGTCACCCGCCACGTCCCGTCGCCTCCCTCCCGCTCCACCGCCACCCGCTCATAAAACTTCGGCGCCGTCCCATCGGCTCGCATCGTCTTCCCAACGCGTTCGCTCGACGCCTCGCCCGTCTTCGCCCCCGCGCGCCGCGCCGCCGCCGCGCGCTCCGCCAATCGCTCGCTGTACGCCGCCCGCGCGTCCGCATCATCCGCGCTCGCCTCGCTCGAGGCATCGCGCGACGTCGACCCCGACGCGCGCGACGCTCGAAAAACATTCTCCCTCGCCCATCCGAGCGTCGCCCGACGCAAACGCGACGTCGCGCGCGTCGCGAGCGGGGACATTGCACGCGCGTCGATGAGTGGCGTCAGACGCGCGCGATGGCGCTCGAGCGCGTCTCCACGGACGACGCCTTCGTCGACGCGGTTGAAACGCAGGACGCGCGCGAAGAAAAAATTCCCGCGTCGGAATTCGCGGACGCGAGCGCGAACTGGAGCTCGAGTCACCCGCTGCACGCGGCGGCGTGGGAGAATGATGTGGAGAGGATCGAGGCGCTGTTACGTCGCTCGGACGTGGACGCGAACGCGTTGGACGTCGCTGGACACGCGGCGTTGCACGTCGCGGCGTTGCGGCGAGCGGTGGGCGCGGTGGGGGCGCTGACGCGGGACGCGAAGGTTGACGTGGAGCTGCGGGACGCGCGGGGGTGGACGGCGGCGAGGCTGGCGGCGGCGAGACGGGCGCGAGCGTGCGCGCGTTTGATCGTGGTGGCGGGCATGAAGCGTCGGGAGGGGGAGAAGAATCGGTTCGTCGACGCGCTTCGGGCGTGTCTGCGGGAGGTTGGGGATTTTGAGACGCGCGCGGCGTGGCGGTTCGGTTCGAGCGTGTTGGCGCCGTTGGTGAAAATGGTGGCGCCGAAGGATGCGTACGACGTGACGGTGTGTGAGAATAGGTTGAGAATTGACGGTGAATTGCGGGGGATCGATTCCGAGGCCATGGCGCGAAGTGTGATACCGCGGTGGCGGCGAGGCAAGTTTAGTTTGATTTTTGACGGGTCGGCGAGCGGCGACGCGAAGCTTTGGTTTATCGATCACGAATCGCGAGAGGTCGTCGACGCGACGGCAAAACCGAGCGAAGCATTGTCCAAGGATGATTCTACGTCGAAGCCCGCCGAATCGCCGCTCACGGAGGAAGAGATCGTGGACGCGATGACGGAGGACCTCCTCGCCGAGGGTGGCAAGAAGCGTCGCGTGCGGTGGGAAAATCTCTCCTTTGTCCCGGCGCGCGGATGGCTCTCGAGCAAGGCCACGACGTGGATGAATGGGCGACGAGCGGAGATTTGGGAGGCTTCGGCGAAGATGATGCGCGAGACGGTCGTTCCGGGAGATGGGCGCTGTCTCGACGGTACGTACGAAGAATACGCCGAACGCGCGAGCGAGTGGAGCGAGAACGTCGTTCATCGAAAGCCACTCGGAGCGTCCTCACGCGATGAATCCGGACTCGATGAATTCCAAGACAGCTCGACGAAGATGGAGAGGGAGAAGCGCGAGAAACGCGAAAAGTCGCGCAAGATGAAGGCGCGATGTTGGCTCGTGCGAGATTTCCCGATCAAGGCGGCGCACGCGTCCAGCATCCTCGACGTCTTGGCTCGAGCGAACAAACACGCCGAGCGCATCAATCGCGTGTTCAAATATTGGTGCGAACATCATGCCGAGATGTTCCCAGTGAAGATTCAGGTACCACTCATGCTCACCATTTACGCTCAGCTGCAGTTTAAGGATTTCAAAAAGCTCGAACGGAGCGAACTCAACGCGAAATTAGCACAAGGATTCTTCGACGTGCCAAAGGGTTATCGCCTAAAATCCGTGGAAGAAATGTTGGCCGAAGTCGAGGAGCGGGCCATTCGAGACATCGAGGCCCTTGAGGCGCTCGAGGCGCTCGAGGGTGAAGAACCGGTCGCGGATGAGAGCGAAACCGAGGAGATGCGAAAGTGGCGCCTCGAACTGGAACGCGTCGCCGCGCTCGAGGCATCATCTGGCGACGAACTCGACGACGCGTCCGCTTCGTCTTCGGGGGACGACCGTGAAGATACGAAAAGAAATTAGAGACCCTCCTCGTTGACTAGTACAATAGCTACCATTAGATTACACACGATTTGTGGACGAAGAGGCGTCACACGACCTGCGGTCGCACGAGCCGCGGTTCTCCGTAAGACCCATCAAAGTACCGCTCCAACAGAATCGCCGCGCTCGCCGAATCCACGCTCCCCGACGACCCGACATCCGCCATCCGCTCCGCCGCCTCCACGCTCGTCCTCGACTCATCCAGCGTGTACACCGTCAACCGCCGCTCGTGCGCGTCCGCGCTACGCGCGCACGCGTCCGCCACCTCCCCCGCGAACCTCGCGCACACCAAATCCATCCGCACCGCCCCACGCCCTCGTCCCGCTCGATTCTTCGCCGCCTTTCCCGGTTGCTTCGGTACGCCGACGACGATGCGATCGCAGCACTCCTCCGCCGCTCGCGCGACGACGCGACGCGCGCTCTCGCTCGTCGTCGCCGACCCTCGGTGCTCGAACGCTTCGAGCGGACGCGGCGCGTGACCGTCGCTGACGGCGAGACCGATGCGTCGGGCGCCGTAATCCACGCCCAGGGCGCGCGGTTCGTTGCGAGCGAGGCGAGCGGCGCGTAATTCATCGGCGACGCCGCCGCTTTCCTGCGGCGCGTTCGTTCGGTTCAACGCGCGGTCTCGCCACCAGGAGGGCGCGCACGTGACGTCGCGACGCGCGTACGCGCGGTGCACGGGCGCGCGCGCGCGCAAGGGGTCGAGCGCGCGCATGGAGCGTCGGGAAGTCGGGTTCGTGGGAAAGAATTGCATTCCAGCGGGCTACGCGGAAGAGGCGAAGAGCTGGGTGAAGATGCGCTCGGCCCAGGTGGGAATCTCCGTGTCCTTGGCCTGGGTAAAGTTCACGAGTGGTTCCTGCACGTGGTAGCGGATCTTTCTACCTTTGCTCGCCTTTCGATCGACGTTTTTGCGACGCTTGACTTGCTTGACGACGGCGGCGGCGCCGGCGGCGTCGTTTCCGCTCTCAAGGAATTCCTTGAGAAGCTGCTCGTAAAAGTCAACGTCGTCGTAGAGCTCATCCTCTCGCGCTTCGTCTTCATCTAAACCGTCCACTTGCACGCTCGGTTCGCGTTGGTCTGCGTCTTCGCTCGCGCTCGGATCGCGCTTTTCGCCGAGTCGCGGCGGCGCGACGCGCTTCGGCGGTCGCGATTTCTCAATCAAGCGCATCGGCGCCCGCATCGTGGACGACACCTGCTGCGAAATGGATTGGTTGAACGCCTTGAGGCTCGATGCGCCTCCACTGGACACGCCCCCCACGGAAACGGTTGACTTTCGGTACCATCTGTCGCAGGTGGAATCGCGATACTGCGCGAATGCTCGGTACGCGGCATCCTGCTTCGCCCACACTTCGTCGACGTCACCCTCGACGTCGATCACCGTGGCCTCACCGTCAAGCGCACCCGTGGAAGCTATGTCGGCGATGTTGCTCATCAGTGCGGTTTGCAGAGCGGTGAACGCGCCAACGGTTTTTCTCGCCGCCTTGGACAGGCGATCGAGCGCCTCTCGCGCATCCGGCGACGCGCGCTTCAGGCCGCGACACGCCGTCGCCGCGGGTAATCTCTGCGCCGAGGTCAAGGCTTTTTGTAATCGGATGCGAGCGTGCAACGCGCGTTCCCAGACCGTGCGCTGAGCCCGCACCGCCCGGCCCTTGGCGACGTGTTGCGCCTTTGTGTCGACCAGCTTCTTCGTCTGCTCCTCCTCTTGCTGAAACGCTTGAAGCTCGCGCGCGAGCTCATCGTCGCCCGCCGTGGCGGCGCCCAACAAATCTCTAGCTCTCGCGCCCTCGGCATCGAACGTCTCGTCCTCGTCCTCGTCCTCGTCGTCCTCGTCGTCGTTCCGTTCGCGTCCGCTCGCGCCGGCTTCGGCGTCGTACCCGACGTACGCGTCCTCGTCTTCATCCGCGTACGGATCCTCATCGTCCTCGTCCTCGTCCTCGTCCTCATCTTCGTCACCACCGTCCTCGTCCTCGAGGTCGTCTTCGTCGTCATCACCATCCTCGTCATCATCGCTCGCGTCGTCGTCCTCCGCCGCCTCCGGTTCGTCCCTCGCAAAGTCGCGACGCGACGCGCTCCGACCCGCGTACTCCGCCCCCTCCATCTCGATCGGTCCACGCATGCGCAACCGTCCACTCCCACCCACGTTCTTCGCATCACCCTCGCTCTCGCTCTCGCTCTCGCTCTCGCGCTCGCTCTCGCTCGCGCGCGCGTCCGCCCGCGCGTCCGCGCGCGCGTCCGCGCGCCATCCGAAATCATCCTCATCTTCCTCATCCTCCTCGCTCGCGCTCGCATCCCACGACTCGATCGCATCCGCGACGAGACGATCGACCCCACGCTCGCTCGCACCACCGAACGCGCGCTCGAGCGTCTGCGCTCCGTCGCGCGCGCCGCCGCCGCCGCCGCCGGTCTCGAACGGCGCGGTCGCGATCGCGCGCAGACGCGCCAACGCCGCCTCCGCGCTCGCGTCCGACATGTCCGAGCGACACCGCGGTCTCGCGAGCTCGCGGTCTCGCGGTCTCGCGGTCTCGCGCGCGCGTCGTCGTCGTCGTCGGCGGCGCGTCGTCGGCGAACGCGCGACGGTGGAACGCATGGGCATGTCGTATGCACACCGGATGGTCTTGAACGTGACGCGATACGGGTCATCGGTCCGAGAAAGGTATATCACGAGGCGGGCGTCCATCATGGGCGTGAAATGCACGCGAGTACGAGGCCTCGAACGCGCTGCACGCCGTGATCACCCGATACGGCGTGAAATGCGTGAGAGTACGGGACATGGACTCGACGTGATGGCTCGGGAATGATCACACGGCGTTGAACGCGTCACAGTACGGGAACGACCCCGCCCCCCGCGCGCGACGCGGATCCTCGCGAGCGTATCGGCGCGTCGTATCGCGATCGCGCTCGATCGCGCGCGCGTCCGCACACACGCGCGCGGTTCGCTCCGTCGCTCGCGCACGCGCGACCGCGGAACACACGAGTTAAAATGTTTACCCTCTCCGCGACTCAATGCTACGGCGCGCGCGTCGTCGCGTCGCGCCCGACGGCGCAAAAGAAGGCCCGATCGACGATCGTCCGCGCCGAGGCGGAGACGGAGAGCGCGCCGGCGGTGTGGACCGCGCCGAAGCTGAACCCGAACACGCCGAGCCCGATCTTCGGTGGTTCCACGGGTGGTCTTTTGCGAAAGGCTCAGGTACGCGCGCGCGAGCGATCGCGAGGTGGAATAGCAGGGATGATGCGAAGCCAGGGGGCGCGCGAACGGTGAAGATACGGGGTGGACCTAACGCGTCGATCGCGGGACGTGGGACGACGTGCGAGCGTGGGAACGGTCGGGAGCGGTGTGAAAGTGGTGGAGAGATAATTGGTGTTTCGGTTTAAGGCGTCGCGTCGTCGCGCGGGCGTCGCGCGCGC
>Ga0181582_10002934_pt1 | contig 13621 bp, 12 predicted proteins | sample 071ome_32_FD_132438 | JGI IMG/M metagenome (GOLD analysis project Ga0181582, IMG submission 132438) | Coastal salt marsh microbial communities from the Groves Creek Marsh, Skidaway Island, Georgia - 071405AT metaG (megahit assembly) | ecosystem: Environmental > Aquatic > Marine > Intertidal...
CGTGAAACTGCAAGTTCGGCGCGTGAAACTGCAAGTTCGCGGGAAGGGCATACTGGGGGCATGGATCAGATCCGGGTTTTCCTGCTCGACGATCATGAGTTGGTTCGCCGTGGCCTAGCCGACCTGCTCGGCGTGGAGTCCGACATCGAAGTGGTCGGTGAAGCCAGTTCGGTAGCCGAAGCAATGACCCGTATCCCGGCAACCAAGCCCGATGTCGCGGTGCTCGACGTGCGCCTACCCGACGGCAGCGGCGTGGAAGTGTGCCGCGACATCCGATCTGACATGCCCGACGTCAAGTGTCTGATGCTGACGTCCTTCTCCGACGACGAAGCCCTCTTCGACGCGATCATGGCCGGGGCCAGCGGTTACGTCCTCAAGGAGATTCGCGGACACGATCTCGTCGACGCGATTCGTCAGGTCGCAGCCGGCAAGAGCTTGCTCGACCCCTCGCTGACTCAGAAGGTGCTCGAACGTCTGCGTCGCGGCAACGAAGAAGACGAGCGTCTGGCCGGGCTCTCCGATCAAGAACGCCGCATCCTCGAACTCATCGGCGGGGGCCTCACCAACCGGCAGATCGGTGAGGAGATGCACCTCGCTGAGAAGACAGTGAAGAACTACGTGTCGAGCCTGCTCGCCAAGTTGGGAATGGAGCGCCGAACCCAAGCGGCTGCCTTCGTGGCCCGGCTCGAGGCCGAGAAAGAGCACTAGGCGGGAGCGCGCCAAATAACGCGCGTGCCGCCTTCGGCAGACACCCGCTCGGCACGAAATTCACCGCCGAGCTCCTGGGCCCGCGACGCCATGTTGGCCATACCGGATCGACGGCCGGGGCCATCGGAGGGAAGTCCGATGCCGTCATCGGTAGCGGCGAGCAGCACATCGGAGTCCTCAAGGGAGATCACAACCTCCACCTTGGACGCTTCAGCGTGCTTAGCAGCGTTCGTCAGGATTTCGCGTAACACAGCGACCAGGTTCTCACTCGTTTGATTCGATACTCCGTTATCAACGGGGCCGATGAATCGCACGGAGGGCTGAAAGCCGAGCGACGCCGCCGATTGAGCAGCTTCACGCATGACGCGGCCACGGAAAGTTGAACTCGGACCTTCGACAGGTTCGTGCAGAGCGAAGATCGTGTGGCGGATCTCCTTAATCGTTTCGTCCAGCTCGTCGACCGCGCGGGTGACGCGCTCCGTCACGTCATCGGGGACCCCCGGCAGTCGCGTCGCGCCTTGAAGAGACATTCCGGTTGCGAAGAGGCGTTGGATAACGAGGTCGTGCAGATCACGAGCGATGCGGTCGCGGTCCTGATAGATCGCCAGGCGCTGCTGACCGGCCTGAGCCTCTGCCAGCACGAGGGTGACGGCGGCTTGCGAAGCGAAGGGTTCGGCGAGTTCGAGCAGTTCACCCGCACCGGGAGCGTGCACATCTACTGTCGAATCAGCCAGCCGAATGGCGGTTAGGACGCCCAGGATCCGATCACCCGTTCGCAACGGAACTGCGATCGCCAAACCAACAGCCTTTAGATCCCCGATGGTGCACTGCCCTGAGGACTTCGCTACTCCCTGCGAATACGCCTCGTAGGTCACCGAGTCTTTCGAAACCAACGTACCGATGATCGAATCCTCACCTTCGGCAAACTCCACCCGCAGTCCGTCATTTTCGGGGAGCGCGATCGCGGTGATGTCCGCAGACATCAACGCACGAGAACGCGTCGCCATCAGGGCGAGCGCCTCTTCAGGATCACCGCCATCCAGCACCGTCGTGGCAATTTCAGTCAGGGCTGCTTGCCAGGCCTCCCGCCGCCGCGAGCGTTCGTACAACCGAGAGTTCTCAATTGCGACAGCGGCGGCTGCCGCCAGAGCCATGACGGTTCGTTCGTCGTCGCTACTGAAAGACCTCCCGCCTCGCTTCTCGGTCAGATAGAGATTGCCGAATACTTCACCCCGTACCCGCACCGGAACGCCCAAGAAGGTTCCCATCGGCGGATGATTGTCTGGAAAACCTACGGCGGCAGGGTGGTCAGAAATCTGATCCAGCCGAATGGGCACCGGGTGCTCAGTGAGCAAACCGAGGATTCCTCGACCTTCTGGGAGAGTCCCGATGCGCTCCGCCGTTTCTGGGGCGATACCCACGTGGACGAAGTCGGCCACCCGACCGTCCGAATCCAAGACACCGAGGGCGCCGTATTGCGCGTCGGCAAGATCGATGGCCGCTTGAACAATCCGACGCAGTGTCGCCGGAAGTTCCAATCCGGCCGCCACCGCAACCACGGCGGAAAAGAGACCCTGTTCGCTTTCCCCTCGCACGCGACCATTTTGCCCTGAACAAGCGACGCCCGGGACCTGCCACGTTCTTGGCGCGATTGACATCTGCGACAGTTCGCCCATGACCCAAGCGATGGAGGCTGCGGGAGGCACCCGGGACGTTCGCGGCGTGCAGTCCGCGAGCACCGCGGCGATCGCCCCACGCCTCCTGTCGGTCTGGGTCATCTGGGGTTCGACCTACCTGGGTCTCGCGGTCCTCGTTCAGACTTTGCCGGCACTACTCGGTAACGGCGTTCGTTTCCTGATCGCAGCCGCAGTCCTCGGGATAGGCCTCGTGCTGTTCCGCGGGCCACGGGTTCTCGCCGTTACCAAACGCCAGTTTCGAAGTGCCGCGATCATGGGCGTCGCCCTGCTCGGAATCGGTATCGGCACCGTCTCGATGGCCGAGAGATTCGTTCCCTCCGGAATCGCGGCTCTTCTCGTCTCGGTTATGCCGCTGTGGATCATCATCTTCCGACTGCGGGCCGGTGACCGACCGTCAAAGTTGACGCTCGCCGGCGTGGCAGTTGGTCTCACGGGTCTAGCGGCGATGCTGCTGCCCGGAGGAACCAAGCCCGTCGATGGCGGTGACATCGACGTGGTGCGTTGGAGCCTGGCGATCATGGTCAGCAGCTTCATCTGGGCGTACTTCTCATGGCGATCATCAGGTTTCGAGTTACCCAAGAACCCGTTAACGACGACGTTCTACGAGATGATCGTCGCCGGTGTCTTCCTGACCATCGTCGGTCTCATCTTCGGGCAACGCATCGATCTCAGCACCGCATCGACTGCATCGTGGGTTGCACTCGGCTACCTCGTCGTCGCGTCCTTAGTCGCGTACACCGCCTACGTGTGGTTGCTGGGCAACGCACCCATGTCACTGGTTGCGACGTACGCGTACGTCAACCCGGTGGTTGCGGTGTTCCTCGGTTGGCTCGTAGTCGGTGAGCCGATCACCCTCGATGTGCTGATCGGCGTCACTATCGTCGTTGGCGGTGTGGTTCTCGTCGTGTCCGGTGAACGAAGACCAACGCTGATCGAAGAGCCGAGTTGAGCTAGCGAACTAACCGGGCTCCGACGTCGATAACTCGGTCGTTCGCCTCTTGTTCGGCCACACTGATCCGCACTCCCTCGCCGGGGAACGCGCGCACGGTGATGCCGACTTCCTCGCAGGCCTGCGCAAACTCCTCGGTGCGATCACCCAGGCGTAGCCAAATGAAGTTTGCGTGACTGGGGTGGATCTCCCATCCCTGGTCCGCAAGTCCTTGCCACACTCGGTCGCGTTCTGCCGACAAGTGGCGCACACGTTCGAACAACTCGTCCTCGCACTCAAGGGCCGCCAGCGCCGCGTCCTCGGCAATCGAAGAAACCCCGAACGGCAACGCGGTCTTGCGCATCCCCTCGGCGATCGGTTCCGGCGCGATAGCGAATCCAACCCGCAGGCCGGCTAGTCCGTAGGCCTTGGAGAACGTGCGCATGACCACAACGTTGTCGCGGCCGTGAAAGAAGTCGAGGCCATCGGGCACGTCCGAATCACTGATGAACTCTCGGTACGCCTCGTCCAGGACCACGATCACATCCGACGGCACGGAATTCAGAAAATCTACGAGTTCGTCTCGTCGAACCGCTTCACCGGTCGGATTATTCGGGTTGCACACGAAGACAACGCGCGTGGTGTCGTCGATCGCCGCGAGCATCGCAGGTAGATCGTGTCGCTCATCAGGAAGTAGTGGCACCTGGACGCTGCGAGCACCGGTCATCTGCACCCAGATCGGGTAGGCCTCAAAGCTCCGCCAGGGATACACGACCGAATCGCCCGGCCCTACGGCTGCCCAGAGCAACTGCCCGACGACCGCCACACTCCCCGTCCCCAAGGCGATTTCTGATTCACGGACACCGAATCGCGATGCCAGAGCCTTCGTTAACCGCCGGCTGAACGGGTCGGGATACCTATGCACGTTGGCTGCCGCGCGTTCGATCGCTTCTCGCACAGCTGCTGGAGGCTCGAACGGCGTCTCGTTGCTTGAGATCTTGTACGTAATGATGTCGGTTCGTGGAGCCGGCATCTGCCCTGCCTTGTAGGCCGGCAGCGAGTCGATTTCCGGGCGCAGTCGAGGTGAGCTCACCGGCCAAGAGTAGAACGGTGACGCACCGACGCACGTTGCTCGCCCTGAGACCGCGGACCTGGCAGCCTGACGGTATGGAACTCGGAGCGCTACCGCTACGGCGCAGGCTCCTATACGTCCTCACGACATCCACAGCGATCGTCTTCGTGATCGGCGTGGTTGTCGGGATCCAGTACCTGGTCAGCTACAACGGTGCGCTCAACCTGCAGCAGCGACTGACCCCCGCAGCGGAACTGGCCGACAATCTTCTTCTTGCGCAGTCTTCTGCATCCGGCGATCTCAGTGACTACGTCCTGACTGACCGCAAAAGAGCCCTAACGGCGCACGAAACATCGGTCGAAATGGCGAACTCGCTGATTCGCTCACTCGAGGCGACATTCGAGGGTGATCCCGGGCTGCTCGGACAACTGGCAGGTGTGCGCGCTGCTCAGCAGGTCTGGTTGAACGACGACGCAACTCCAACGCTGGCCTTCATGGAAGATGGCCGCACGAATGAAGCCGCGCGTGCCACGAATCTGCCCAAGGCGTGGGACTCATTCGACTCGATGATCGCAACAACAACGGACCTGCGTGACGAAATCGAAGTGCAGCGCGCTTCGGCACGTCAGACCGTCGATGCATTCGGAAGGCAACTGGGCTTGTGGTTGCTGGTTCTCGCGATCGTCGTGATCGCTTTGACGGTGTTCTCGTCGATGTCCTTGAGCCGTTGGGTTTTAACCCCGCTTCGTTCCATCCGGCGCGACCTGACGCGCGCCAGTCGGATTCCGCATACTCATCCGATTGCGGCCATCGGTCCACCGGAGATGCGGGCAGTTGCAACGGATGCAGAGGATCTACGGCGCACCCTCGTCACGGAGATTGATGAAGCCACCGCAGCACGCGAGGGTCTCATCCAAGATGCGCCCCTCGTCGCTGCCATGCAAGACGTTATGCATCCGCCAGCAACGCCAACGATGTCCGGCTTCCTTCTCGCCGGTACATCGACGTCGGCCGAGGGGGTTCTTTCCGGCGACTGGTGGGATGCGTTCCCGCTCGACGATCATCGACTCGCTTTAGTGATAGCCGACACCTCCGGCCACGGGACCAACGCGGTGCTCACGGCATTACGCACGCGAGATCTGCTACGTGCGGCGATAGGTGCCGGGAGATCGCCGACTCAGGCTCTCGACCTCGCACTCAAGGGGCTTAGTTCAGACGAGAACTTCGTCACCGCCTTCATCTCGATAATCGATTCCTCAGCGCAGACAATGACCTTCGTCAACGCTGGGCACCAACCCCCGGTACTAATAACTGTCAACAAGGACACCGAAGTGCTCTCGGGAACCGGTCCCCTGCTGAGTTCGCTGTCCGGTGCGTGGGAGGAGCGAACGACGCCGTTCGCGCCCGGGAGCCTGCTCGTGTGCTACACCGACGGGTTGATTGAGGGACACGCCGGAGACGGCGCGGACCTCACCGCAGAGGATGTGAGCCGCATCATCCGGGGACTCGACGGGCCAATTCGCCAAGAGCCAGCCGAGGTTCTGAACCGATTGGTGTCCCATATCCGGGAGCACGCCCCCTCGTGGCGCCGAGATGACGTAACCGCTGTCGTGGTCAGTTGCCCGGTCATGGCAATATGACCGAATGCGTACATCACTTCCCCGTACATACCGTGCCCTCGTCTCCGCTCTGACGCTCGCCCTCGTGGCGGGTCTGTCCCTCTCCCTCGCTGGACCTGCACAGGCGAAGAAGCGTGGGCTCACCGAGTTCGACTCGGTCCGCGGCCAGATCATCGGACAAGAGATGTTCGGCCTACACGTTAAGAACGAGCAATACGGAGTGTGGCCAGATATCCCCTTCGGCTCCCTGCGGCTGTGGGATAACGACGTCGCCTGGTCCAACATCGAGGTCGCACCAGGGCAGTACAACTGGACGAACCTCGACAACGCAATCAATAACGCTCGCGCCAACGGCGTCACCGACATCATGTACGTGATCGCCGGAACTCCCGCGTTTTACAGCTCCAGTACCTGTGTGGCCCCTGCGTGCCTGCCGACCAACGGCGCCGCGGGTATGCCGACCGACCTCGGTGCATACGACCGGTTTGTCACCGCCGTGGTCAACCGCTACAAGGGCTTGGTCACCTCCTACCAGCCCTGGAACGAGGCCAACCTCTTAACTTTCTTCGAGGGCACCCCCCAGCAATTGGCGCTGCTGACCAAGCGCACCTACGACGTCGTCAAGGCCATCGATCCGAACGCGAAGGTGGTTGCCACGAGCGTCGGCACGCGACTCGGCGCGCAGAACAACAAGTTCTACAAGTGGTACCGCCCGTTCTTGAACTCCCTGGCCGACTACGGCTGGCCGATTGACGCCTATGCGGTGCACACCTACCCGCACAGCCTGGGCACACCAGTCGATCGTGGGATCCTCGGCGAGAAGTTCAACGTTCTTCTCCGGCAGGTAGGTGCTCCGAGGCTCCCGGTCTGGGACACCGAGAACAACTTCGGTCTCAAGGGCCCAGGCCCACAGAACCCGGACGTTGACATCGAGGGAGCCAAGGCCGCGAACTGGACCGCTATCGCCTACCTCGATGCGCTCCGACTCGGAATCTCGCGCGTGTACATGTACACCTGGGAGCCACCGAACGATCTTTGGGGCATTCAGTACTACAACGGCAGCCCGGGCGCGATGGCGATGGAGACCATGCAGGAGTGGATCGTCGGAACCCGGTACCGCAAATGTAAGACCAACAAGAAGGGGACGAAGGTCCGCTGCAACTTCACCGGTTCGGATGGTCTGTTCCAGATCGTCTACCCGACCAAGGGACGCAAGACCTTCAAAACCAGCAAGCGCTACAACCAGGTCTGCAGCCTCGATGGAACCTGCCAGCCGATCACCAACCGGAAGGTCCGAGTCGCTGGACCAGTGCTACTCAAGCGTTAGCCTGACGGCATGAGCAGTGCCCAGCAACTGATAGACCAAGCACGTAGCGTCACCCCCGCTGGTGAGGATGTTCTCGCCGCGGGGGTTTTCGCTATCCGAGATGATCACATTGCCAACGCGGTCGGCGCCATCGGTGGGTCAGCGATCGCCGATGAACTCATCGACAACCCTCTTGCCGAGGGAGTCGGTGCTGCCGCCGGGATTCGCGCTGCGCGTGAAGCACATGCTGCCGGTGAAGGAGTCAGCCTGCGGATGCTCGTCGCCGTAACGGACTCGCAGATTCGCCTCTTTCGGCTCGGCGCCACGGGCGAAACACCAGGTGAAGAACTCATGTGCTTCAACCGATCGACCTGCACCGTCGACGTTAGTAAATTCGGTGCTTCGGAACACATTGATCTTCGCGACGGGGATAAGGAAATGAACCTCACCGGTGGCGTTGGGTTCCTGTCGGCCTACAAGGACGGCAACAACAAGGTCGCGAGCGAACTCGACTCGTGATCTCTTGCCCCAGCTGCAGCGAGGACGCCGATCTGCACCGAGACGGCGTCAACTTCGTCTGCGAATCCTGCGGGCATCGTTGGTCGTCGGAATCCGGTCACTGCGCCACGTGTGGTGGGACTGATCTTGTGAAGAGACCACGACCATTGACCCAGTTTTCGCGGGGTACACAGTTGTCCATCGTCGGCTGGGTGGATGTGGACTGCTGCATCACATGTGACGCCGAAGCTCTCGATAAGGCCGTTGCCGCAGGCGGCCCATTGCCCGCCGGCTACATTCCGGCAGCGCGTGAAAAGCGCCCGTCCTAGGCCTTTGGTCCCAACCGAGTAGGGCCCGCGGACCTCCTCAAGAAGCACGTTGACGACAACCCGATCGCCCTTACACGTCCTTCACATTCGGCGAACGAAACCACCACATCCAGGTGCGATAACTGAGTTGTCCGCACGGGACATTGCTCACGAGGAGGGCATCATGAACACCACCACAGGACGCCGAGTACTTGCCGGACTGGCCGCTACTGCAGTTGCGATTCCTGCATCGCTCTTCGTAGCGACATCCGCCAACGCTGCCGATTCAGCCACCACCGAACTTCTGCAGGCGATGGTTGCCGAGGAGAAGGTTGCGCACGATGTCTACGTCACCCTCGGTGACATGTACAACGTCAGCACCTTCGATCGGATCGCCAACAGCGAGGACCGTCACCAAGACGCGGTTCGAACCCTCTTGGACGCGTACGGAGTTGCCGATCCCACGGTCGGCGACGAGGTCGGAGAGTTCGATGATCCGGTCTTCCAGGCCATGTACGACGACATGGTCGCCGAGGGAAGCACCTCACTCGATGCAGCCGCTCAAGTCGGCATCACGATCGAGGAGGTTGACATCGCCGATCTGCAAGAGGCACTCAATGCTGGTCAGCCGGCCGACATCGGCAGGGTCTTCACAAACCTGCTGAATGCCTCTGAAAAGCACCTCGCGGCGTTCACGGCACTTGCCGACGGGGACACCGCAGCTAGCGGTGAGTGCGATGGCAGCGGTCGGACGCAGGGCAAAGGTCAAGGGAACGGTCAAGGTCAAGGCGCTCGTTGGGCCTGACAGCATCACGATTCGAAAGTTACGGGGCGACCGGGAATCGCCCCGTAACTTTTGCCTAGGGTCCGACGAGTGAACCCAGGACCTCACAAACATCAGCATCAATTCGGATCGATGCAAGATCATCGGCTCGCGTCGCGCCAGCATTCACGATGGCTATCGGCTTGCGATGCTTGTTCGCGTGAATCGCGAATCGTCGCCCTGAGTACACCGTGAGCGTCGAACCCGCGACCAGCAACGCGTCTGCTTGATCGACCATCGCGTACGCATCGGCTACGCGATCCGCGGGAACGTTCTCGCCGAAATAGACCACATCCGGCTTGAGGTCTCCACCACATGTCTCGCACGTGACCATGACGAAGTCCGCGAGGAGACCGTCGGGGATGTCGGTGTCACCATCGGGATTGATGGTGTCCGATGCGACGCTGAGCCAAGGATTAGCCGCTGTCAGCCGGTCGTGCACGCGATTCCGATCAACGACCTCGTGGCACTCTAGGCAGATCACCCGATCCAGGCGGCCGTGCAAATCGATCACGTTCATCGATCCCGCCGCGCCGTGAAGACCATCAACGTTTTGGGTGATGACGCCCATGACGCTGCCACCCTGTTCAAGCTCGGCCAGGGCCAGGTGGGCCGCATTGGGTCGCGCTTGAGAGAACCGCACCCACCCCACGTGACCGCGCGCCCAATACCGTTTACGCCCTTCGGGGTCTTTCAAAAACTGTTGATAGGTCATCGGTGAGTGACCCCGCGTGAATGCACCGTTCGGCCCTCGATAGTCCGGGATTCCCGACGCCGTCGAGCATCCGGCTCCAGTGAGGACAGCGATCCGGCCGCGCGTTATCCACTCATCGAGGGTCGAAGTGTCCGCGAGGGCCGTCACCGGTTCAGTCTCTCCCAAGAAACTCAGAAACGCTCGCCGCGCGATCGGACCACTGCCATTCATCGAGCATCCACTGGCGCCCGGCTGATCCCATTGCTAGCCGTGTTGCCTCATCGCGAGCAAGACCCACGATGTCGGCTGCGATGGCTTGCGGGTCCGTCCCGATCAAGTGCCCGGTGACTCCATCGTGAACTGCATCCACAGAACCCCCACTGGCACCCACGAGGACCGGGACCCCGCTTGCCGCCGCCTCCAAGAAGACGATGCCGAGTCCCTCGACGTCCACTCCGAACTTGCGGGTGTGGGTGGGGAGAGCAAATACGTCCATGGCGTCGTAGACCGCAGGGAGGTCCTCGTCCGGGAGCCCGCCGGCAAAGACAACGTAGTTTTCGACACCTACGTCCCGCGCGAGTTGTTGGAGTTCCTCTCGGCGTGGCCCGTCGCCTGCTATCAGCAGCACAGCATCCGAAACGGCTCGGCGAACGTAAGGCAGGGCCCGAATCAAGAGGTCCACTCCCTTGCGCGGAACAAGTCGAGTGAGCGTTCCGATCACGAATGCATCCTCGATACCGAGTCGCCTTCGAAGATCGTCACCACCGCTCCCCGGATGAAAACGATCGGTGTCCACTCCGGGGGGAAGGCGATGCAACTTGCTTGCTGGTTTCACGTACTTGCTCAGAACTTGGTACGTAAAACCGCCAAGATACGTGACGGCTTCGGCACCGTTCAATGGATGGACGAGAGCACGACCACCCGGTAGTTGCGCCCAGCCTGCCTCGTTGCCGTGCGTGATTACCAAGGCGGTTGGAAGTCCCTTTCTACGAAGGAAAGGGATCAGGTGGGCGTTCGGCATTCCCGAACCGAGCATCACTCGATCCGCACCCGTAACCGCGGCGACTTCTGCAATCTTCTTCGCCATCCAGGGGGTCGGGATGATCGGGCCGCCATGACGGTGGATCTCGTATCCGGCAACGGCATCAAAAGTTCCTGATGAGGCATCAGCCGGCCCAAAAACGACGATCGAATCTGGCTCTTGCCGACGCAAGACCTCGTGCACGAACGTCTGGATTCCTCCACGTCGCGGTGGTAGGTCATTGGTTACGACGAGTGTGCGCACCCTCTACCCCCTAGTCGACTAGCCCGGAGACCGAACACCGCGGTTAGGCGAACACCACTGTTCGGTGTCCATCCAACAGGACACGATCCTCGGCGAAGAGTTTCACCGCGCGAGCAAGCACCAATCTCTCGATGTCACTGCCGATCTGCGCAAGATCATCGGCAGTTTGGTGGTGCTCCACTCTCTCTACGTCTTGCTCGATGATCGGTCCTTCGTCGAGATCTGCAGTTACGAAGTGTGCGGTAGCACCGATCAATTTCACTCCACGGTCGTACGCCTGGTGGTAGGGCCGAGCCCCCTTGAATCCGGGGAGGAAGGAGTGGTGGATGTTGATCGCCCGACCCTCCAGGTCTCGGCACAGGTCATCACTGAGGATCTGCATGTACCGGGCGAGGATCACAGCGTCGATGTCGTACTCATCGATCAGCGCACGAAGTCGGTTCTCAGCCTGCTGCTTCGCTCTCTCTACATCCTTTTGCAGAGGTACGTACTCGAATGGAATTCCGTACTGCTCGGCGATCGGCCGGCACACCTCATGATTGGAAACGATCACCGGGACGTCCATCCGGATTTCACCGTGCGCCTGCCGGTAGAGGAGGTCGACGAGGCAATGGTCGTACTGGGAAACCATGATCAGCACCCGCGGAAGATCATCCTCGGCTCGCAGCGTGATCGTGGGATCGAATTGGCCGGTGGCCTCCTCGATGATCCCGCGAACGGCGTCGGCATCAAGGCCTGCTGCTTCGAACCGGGTACGCATGACGAAGATTCCGGTGCTCTCATTCGTGTATTGGGCCTGCTCCAAGACGTTGCCCTGCAATTGCAGTAGGGCCCCTGACACAGCATGGATGATTCCCGGAGAATCCGGACACCGCAGCGTCAGGATGTAGCGGTCCGTGGACACGAAAGACTCCTCAAAGGGTAGGGAAGGTCTTTGAGCGTACCGAGTCTGGATTTGCCGTCGTCATCACCTTCGATAGCGTGCAGATGTGTTCACGGTCGGCTCCATGGATGGTGGATCCACCGACGACTCTGAGGACATCGGCTCAAGCTCACGTTTGAAACCGCTCCTTGATCGAAACCGCTGGGTGGGTGTTCCGTTTGTGGTCGGCTCGGTTCTCTTCATCGTCGCGGTGCCGATCGGTCAGGCCACCGCGCTCGGTTCCGCCCTGCTGTTCTTCCTCGGCTCAACTCTTTACCTGATCGGAGCCGGCGCCGACGCGTGGAACGCGCGCGCAACAGCACACAATGGTGCGCAGTGGCGCGGATCGGTTGATACCGAAGGTGCGACGACCACCGGGTGGACTAGGTACTTGCGACGCCGCTTCTTCGCATCACTCATCCAGGCCTTTGGTGCCATCTTGTTTCAGGTGATGGTTGTTGCCGGACTAATTGCCGGGCTCGACCCGCTTTGGGTCGACGTGTTCATTTGGGAGCCGGACATCGTTGGATCGGTCTGCTTCGTCGTATCCAGCGCGATGCTCGCTTCTATCCATCACCCACTCGCAGGCCGAGGTGACTTCCGCGACCGCATCAAGGGCGCCTCGCTACTCAACCTCGCCGGTTCCGTGTGTTTCCTCGCCGGGTCATTGGGCGTGTTCGTTCCCGTGAACTCGGTAGAACCGATCAGCCCCTTGCTGTCAAGTTCCGGCACCGTTGTTGGGGGTCTGTTCTTTCTCGTCGGCTCCTGGCCTGGCTTACCCGAACGATTACGGTCGACGGTGGTGGGCTGAGCAGATTCACGGCACGGTCCTGCGCATTCACCAACCGGACTTCACCAACGCCGCCGCTAGGTGTGTCGGTCAGCCGGAGAGGCAGGCGTCGTACAGCTTCTCCGGGATCTCGGCATCGCTTGGGTAGTTGCCGTCGTCGTAGGTGCCGCAGACGTCAGCCGGATCCTTAGGGATCCAGAACTGGCCCTCGGCCTGGAAGATGATGTTCGTCGGCGCACCCGTGGCATCGTCGGGCGACTGACCGGCGTCACCTAGCGTTCCGAAGGCGACGGCCCAACCGTCAGAGCACTCAACCGAGTCCGGGTACCACTCGTTGTCGGCGCCCTCTTCCTCTACGACCTTCTGGGCTTCATCGTTAATGATCTGATCAGTGCATTCGGTCATACCGCCGACCATCTCCCCGTCATCAGACGAGCAGGCAGCCAGCAGACCGACTGACAGAACAGAGATACTTGCAAGAGCCAGGGAACGACGCACGATCTTCTCCTCAGATTTAGACAGCGCGCCTAGGTTACGACCACCGTCACCAATAACAGCCCGGCGACTCGCCGAGAGTTCTACGACTGCGCCATATCTACGAAGCGCGAATAGTGACCCTGGAAAGCCACGGTGATAGTTGCCGTGGGTCCGTTGCGGTGCTTAGCGACGATGAAGTCGGCTTCACCCGCACGCGGTGACTCGCGCTCGTAGAAATCCTCGCGGTGCAACAACACAACCATGTCCGCATCTTGCTCGAGCGAGCCCGATTCGCGAAGGTCTGCGAGCATCGGCTTCTTGTCCTGCCGCTGTTCCGGACCACGGTTCAACTGACTGATGGCGATGACGGGAACGTCGAGTTCTTTCGCAAGCAACTTCAAGGATCGCGAGAACTCCGAGACCTCTTGCTGCCTACTTTCCACGCGCTTACCACTCGTCATGAGCTGCAGGTAATCAACGACGACGAGGCGTAG
>Ga0181582_10002935_pt1 | contig 13620 bp, 10 predicted proteins | sample 071ome_32_FD_132438 | JGI IMG/M metagenome (GOLD analysis project Ga0181582, IMG submission 132438) | Coastal salt marsh microbial communities from the Groves Creek Marsh, Skidaway Island, Georgia - 071405AT metaG (megahit assembly) | ecosystem: Environmental > Aquatic > Marine > Intertidal...
GGCCATCGCGGCCATCCTGTCCATCGCTGAGCGCGCACGCCTGTCGCCAAGAGCCCCTGAGGTGCTCAAATGCCTGCGTCAAGAAGTTCTTCTCCAGCCCCAGGACCACCTCGGACGTGTACATGGGCATGATGATGATGCTCCAGATCATCGCCCACACGGCCCCCAAGCACGTGCTGACAGCTTTTCCGCCAAACTGGAGAACCGATCCGCCGTCGCAGCAGACACCCGTGTACCTGGCGAACGAGCGGATCGCGAGTGAGAGCGTTGGGGCGAGCGCACGTCGGTCGAGTAGAGTACGTACTGGCACGCCACGACGCCGTTGAAAGTGTAAACCATTAGGAAGAGCGAATACCGAAAGTCCATGCCGTAGACGCTGAACAACCCGAAAAACCCGTTGACGGCGACGACGATGAAGAAGACGAAGTAGGCGTTCGAGGCCAGCGTGCCGTTCAGCATGGTCGCGTAGCCGAGGGCGCCGCCGACGGCAATCATGGTCGTCCTCAGCAAGGCCTTGACGACGGAAATTTCCACCGTCTTTTGCATGCAGATCACCGTCGCCGTCAGAAAGTACTCCGGCTGCCAGTCGAAGTAGAAGCTCGCCATCGACGTCGCGTTGCCGGCGGCCGTACCGCCGCTCCCGTAGCCGAGCCACTCGATGAGGACGATGGCGATCAGCGCGCCGTTCACCGCGAAGAAGAACTTCAGGTAGAACTGGATGTCGCGGCGAGCGAGCAGCGCCCCGACGACCCTGGGGCGAAGCCACTGGCAGCGCACGACCGACTTGGTCATCCACCAGGCCCGCGTGAGCTGCAGCACCCAAGTCGAGTACCTGGACACGCACGAAGGGACGAACGAGAGTGAGCCAGCGAGTGAGAGATCGAGAGATCGAGAGATCGAGCGACGCATTGCACGTACGAGGTCGCCTGCGCCAGGTCGTTCACCAAGGCGACGACGTATGGACTGTTGACCGTCGAGCGGAGACGAGACGATACCGAGGCCGAGAGCGAGGCTGAGGCCGAGGCCAAGGCTGAGGCCGAGAGCGAGGCTGTCGGCTTGCCGTCCTTCTCGTCTCCCACGTCATCGCTGCCGACGACGTCGAGCGCCTTGGCCACCCGCTGTTCCAACGCCTGGCACTCGCGAACGAGCGATTCACAGGACGCCAGCGATACCAGCGGACTTTTCGACGTGTGATCCTTTATGCCATGGCCATTGAGCACGTCCACGATCCCCTGGCACGCGCCGTCCTCCAGACCGTTTCTCGAGACATACGCTCGATATCCGTCGGCCACGAGCGCCAGGTATTCGCCCCAAAACGCGCCGCCCAGCGGCCGCCATCCCACCTCGTTGCCACTGCACGGTCCTCCCAGGGGCATATGGCCGAGACATACCGCCATGGCCGCCAGCGAGGCCGCCACCCCGGCGGCAACCTCCTCGACCACACCTCGAGTTTCCGTTTCCAGGTCCCCGACGGTCGCCGCCGGTAGGCAATTCGACAGCGCGTTTGCCGATCCCAGTAACTTTTGCAGCTGGAGCAAGCTCGCGCCGTAAAGCCGAAAATCCGCCCCGACCTGGCTCGTCAGCATCGGCCAGGGCGGCTCGAGCGTGCAACACATCAGATCGGCTTCGATTAGCGCCGTCTGCTTGATCAAGTCTTGCACCGTGATGCTCTTGACGTCGCTGCCGTTGCCGTTGCCGCTGCGGTCGCTTGCGACGGCCGTCAACCACCCGCCGGTGTCCACCATGCACGACGCGAGTCGCCGGCGGACGTTGTCGTGGCTCGACTGGACGAAGACCAGCATCGGCCCGATGATTGCCCCCGCCATCGTGATCGTGATGGCCTTCATCATCGAGCCGATATTCTGCGTCCAATAGAGCTCTTGATCGAACAGCGGCATCAGCACGGCCATCGTCGTGACCACCGACAGGTACACTGGAACGAGCGAGCGAGTGGATGAGCCAGCGAGTGAGCCAGCGAGTCGGTCAGTGAGCGCCAGCGAGTCGGTCAGTACCCACCATGGGATAGCGTCCCCCGGGCCGTCTCCATGAAACCGGCTTCCATGGCCCGAGGCCTGCTCATGAAAAACGAGCACACCACGTGAAAAACCATGACCAAGATGTAGTACGTCGCGCTGACTGTCGGCAGAGAACCCCGCTCGGAGGCTGGCACCGTCATCACGCCCACCACGCCCGCACCACGGGCAACCCAAGCCAAGCTCGTCATCGCAAACGCCAGGATGCCGCCCATCAAGAACGCCCCGGTCCAAAGTAGAGCGCCGAATACGCGACCGCCGATCGACCGGTCGATACTGAAGGCCTGCGAGCTGACGCCGTAGAACAGGATGGCGACGCAGGAACCTGTGAAGCGCAACTCGTCGACGACGACGAACAGCATCGGGAGAATGGCGCCTGCGAGCGGGACAGGGCGGTGAGACGGCGGGTGAGACGGCGGGTGAGGAGGTGAAGTCGAGCCTATTTTTCGACTCACGCACCGACGAAATTCTGCGCCGCCCACGCGCACCGTTCCGACAACATGAAGCTAGACATCGTATATGTATCAGGGCGCATTATGATTGAGAGACCCTATCGGGTGGATCGACCCTGGAGGCCGTTTTTCCACTGTTCATCGTCTCCCTGCTTGATTTCACAAGACGCGGAATGATGGGAACACAATAGACGCTCACTCTCGTCTCATCTTCTCTCATCTCACAAAGTCGTTCACAGTGCACCCCCCACCCCCCCTCTACACGCGCACGCCCACCTTGCCCTTCCCGGCCACTGCCAGCTCCCTCGTCACCGGCACGACAATCTTCCCCTTGTTCTTGCCCTTGGCCACCTTGCGCTCCACGCCCGCCCCGTGCACGGCCTTGATCGTATCCGGCGCGCTCTCCTCCTTCGACGACGCGAAGAACAGCCTCGCCGCCCTCGTCGGCGAGTTGGCGCACTTGTAGTTGCTCACGTCCATGATCCCAGCCCCCTCTACGACCACCTCCAACCCTTCCACCACCCGCGCACGCTCCTTGCCCCTCCTCACCTTCAACCCTGCCTCCAAACGCGCCCGCTCGCCCTCCCCGAGCTCCACCCCGATCCCCGCCAGCTTGGCCTCCAGCTCCTCCATCGTCATCTCCGCGCCCTTACCGACGCCGTACACGTACTCGGTCACGACCCGGCTCACGCTCTCCTGCAACACATCAATCTGACCCTGCAACATGCTCGTCTCCATATCGTGCTTCGTCTTCAGACGCTCAAACTGACTGATCAGCATCTCGTTCTCCTCCAGCAGGCTCGCGTGGAGGCTCTTCAGCTCGGCGTGCTGCGCCGACTCGCTCTTCGCCATCTCCTGCAGCTCATTGTACGCCTGGCACACGGTGCGGTGCTGAGCCTCTGCGGTCTCGAGCTGCTCCTTGAGCTGCGAGCAGACCCGCTGCAGGCGATCGTGCTCCGCCTTGGATTTCGCCTCGGATTGTTCGAGTTCCTGAGTCACTGCGGCGATCGAAGCCTGCAGGGAGGATTCCTTCCGCTTCAGAGATTCAATGAGTGTGATCATCTCGAGACGCTGCTCCTTCAGCGCCGAGATTTGCGCGGAATTGGACCGGGTGGAGTTCGGTTTGTTGCGCTCATCGTCAAAGTTCCGCGTGATGGAACGATGGATCTCGACCGCGGCCGCGCCGCCGAGAAGGCCGAGGAAGAGCGCCATGAGGTGTGTGTGTGCCTAGGGACGATGAAAAGAAGAAACGTAAATTTCGAATTTTGGGCCTCCACGTTTCGACAGGTGTCAGAGCAAGGCACGTTGTTTTCCACGTTTCGCCAGAATTAACGCGGTTTGGCCGGTCCTGTGGCCTCTGTGTGTCGTATAGGACCTGATAGGTGTAGGGCGGACATCATGGTCATCTCGACGGCCCTACTACTCGTCTTCTTCGTGCGTGCAATGCTCAGCGTCCACTCACCCCTCATGCTCTGACTACTCGGAGACTCGCGCACATGCCCAGGTGATCTACCGCTTCTTGGCCAGTTTCCGGTCGCTCGTGCTCGCCTCCAGGACGCAGCCCGCGGGCGACCGCGACTCCTCGGACCGCGTCGCCGCCACGTCCTCCTGCCCGAAGGTGGCAGCTGTCGTCATCACGCTGAACGAGGAGGCGCAGATCGAGCAATGCCTCGACCATCTGATGGCATCCGAGCCGGCCTACGCTGAGGTGGTGGTATGCGACGGTGGCTCGACCGACGGGACCATCGGCGTGGTCGAGCGCTGCATCCGGCGGTACGGAAACAAGGGTGAGAAGAACGGAAAGAAGGACGAGAAGGACGAGAAGGACGAGAAGGACGCGATCGTCGTCAGGCTGGTCCGCAGCGACGGCAAGGGCCGTGCTTTGCAGCTGAACACGGCCGCCCGCGAGCTCGTCTCGGACGCCGTCATCTTTGTGCACGCCGACTCCCGGCCGCCGTCGACGGCGGTGAGACACGCACGCAACGCCCTGTTCCGTGACGGGGACGAGACGACAGAGGTCGGTCTCCTCGGCTTTCCGACGAGGATCGCGCTGTTCCCCGCCGAGACGCCCTTCTCCCCGGCCGCCGAGACGCGCATTCTGTGGCTTACGACGTTGCACGAGTACATAGCCTACGGGTTCTATCCGTTCGTGTTCCAGCCGCGCTCGTATCTCCGCGGCCTGCGTTGTCTCTTCGGAGACCAGAACCTGACGATGCGGTTGGCGGACTGGGAGGCGCTCGGGGGGTTTGACGAGTCGTTGCGGATCATGGAGGATCTTGATATGTGTCTGAGGGTCGTGGAGAGGCTGGGTAAGCGGGTTTCGCGGTGCGAACAGTGGGGCGCGAGTAGCGGGCGGCGGATCGCGGCGTGGGGCGAGGGCAAGGCGACGGTCATCCACTTTCGGATCGCGGTCGTGTGGTACGCGGCGAGATTGGTGGAGCGGGTGCTGGGCAGGCGCTGGGGGTGGGTACGGCGGGTGCTGAGGAAAGAGTACTATGGTGTGTATGGTGATGGCTACCGGTAGAAATTTAAACCAACGACTCGCTCCAACAACGCTTGCTGCCTCCGCGATGAGCTTGCTCGGACTCGCCTCGCAAATCGAGGTGCTCAGAAAGCTCGGCGATGTCTACGAGAAGCGGAGGAGAGTAGAAGAGCTCATTCGGGCGTGCGAGGACGCAGAGGAACTCGAGCACGAGACGTCCTACGCCGCAGAGCTCGCGGAACTCCGCGAGATGATATGCTCGAGCGAGCTGCGACACGTCGTGCTCGAGGATCCGCCCGCATCGTCGCTTCGAGCGGCGCCGGAGGATGTCGGCGAGACGCTGGACGAGCTGTTCGGGGGGCTCGACCTGACGACGGCGGGGGCAACAGGGGCGACGACAGACGCGCCGGCGATGCGGGCGACGAAAGTCGTCGAGCTGAAACCAGGGAGGCAGTACAGAAAGGCTGTGCGGAAGCACGGAGGACGAGCAGACACGACGGTGGTCCAGCCGGCCACGCTTGACGCGACGTCGGCGGACGAGAGGGAGGACGAGGAGCTGGAGGAGCTCGAAGATCGCGCAAACGGAATGACGGGGGCTGACTCGAAGAAAGACTCGGACGCGGACTACCGTGCGCTGGAGGCGGCGCGGTATGGTGGTGGGGACGCAAACCTGGACGGGACCCCGGACGGGAACGCGAAGGGCTTGCGAGAGATTCCCGTGGCAGGCGACGTGCTGGCGCGTGCGGCGGGGGCGGGGGCCCGCGGCGGGGGGCAGGCGTCGGACTCGTCGGGCGGGAGCACGCACGCCGTGGTCGGGAGGAATCGCGGCGAGTGGTACGGCCGAGTCGGTGCAGACGAGCGGCGGTTGGGGGTTCCGAGCGGAAGCAGCAGCGGGTCGGAGAGCGGGGAGAGCCTGACGAGCCCGGCGGTGGTCGCGGAGAGCGCCTGGAGAAAATGAGAATAACTCGTCGCGTGTGAACGAAATCGCAGCGATCCGGGACTCCTCCGCCCACAAGAGGATTTTTCCTTCCTCCCTCTCTCTCTCCGGGTCTTTCTCATCAAATAAATATTCAAACGACGTGCCTGGCACGTACGTACGACGTGCGTACCATGGACCACGCATCAGCAGCAGCACACAGGCTGTCCCAACAAGGAGAAGGATCCGGGAGCTCGCGCCTCTTCAACACGCTCGCCTACGTCTTCGCCAAGCAAGAGCCCAACGCACCCACCCCGCCCCCGCCCCAATACCTCGTCGACATTGCAGCCCAGACCCTGTACTTTGCGACCGCCGGCGGCCTCGCCCAGGGCCTCGTGCAATACCTCCACGAGCGACGACGGGCCGGCGCGCCCACCTCCCCATCCCTATACACCCAGAGGAAACACGCGTTCCAAAACGTCTCAAGCGCAATCATCCGTGGCTTGACCAGAGCGGGCGCCATCGCACTCCTCTACTTCACCACGGTAGGGCATTTGAACCCGACCCGAAGGCCGCTCGCTCGCTCCCGCGCTCACCCGGTCGCCCCTCGTTCTCTCGTTCGCCAGGAGCTCGCCACGGCCATCTACCGCGACGAGTACGACACAGAAACGTACTTCAACACCCTGTGCGGCGGCATCGTCGCAGGAGGATTCCTCGGCACGCTGGGCCAGCGCCTGACGCCGGTGCCCCTTCTCCTTAGAATGAAGGGCGGCGTCTTCGGCGCCGCGCTCGGAGGCTTGTGTGGGTTCCCGGTGGGCATGCTGCAGGATGCCCTGGTCGTACAGCTGCCCGAGGACGAGCGAGAGCAAAGGCGCCTGCAGGTATCACAGATGCGGCTCATAGCGAGCGGACAGATGGACGCCGTGCGTGGCAGAGAGATTGTCATGGAGATGGAGCGGCGAGAGCGTCGGGAAATGGGCGAGCGAGTCGGAAAGATCGACGTGGCCGACGTCATTCGGGCTATTGAACGGGGGGCGAGCTCCCGGGCGGCGAGGAGAGAGAGACGAGCTGCTGCCGAGGAGGAGGAGGACCGGGAGGGGGAGAACCGGGAGGGGAGATCCAAGTCTGGATGGTGGCCTTGGAGGCGGAAACATGCCCCGTCCGAGTAACAGACGTCAACACGCGCACCTGGGTTGATCACGATCTCGCCCTCTCGGAAGCCCCTCCCTCCGAGACAACCCACCCGGGGTTTCGTCGCTGCGGTCTCGGAGTTTCCCGCAGTACGATATATGACATTCCCGTTGTCTCTATAGTCTATACGCCGACGACTGCAATGAACCGGACCGCGCTGAGCCTCTTTCGGGCGAGCAAGAAATGGGCGAAATTCTCAAGTCCTGCCGAGTGTGCTGCGGTACGTGGTCAAACCCAGGGCATCGATCAGCTCGTATAGACGACTGGTAGCCGTCTACGTCTCGTCTTGGTGGCGAGGGCGTGCGATGCGGACTCTATACGGACCACTCGCCGATTCCTCACGCGCTCCGCGTCCCCATCTCCTCGCAGGTTGCCAACCCGTTCTCGTCCTCCTGCTACTCCACCTCTGCCGCATCTGGACCTGCCACGGACGATGTCGAGAACGTTGACACGGTCGGGTGGGTCTTCAACTCGTTCGATTGGCCGGCGTTTGCTCGTACTCAAGGCCGTACTCTGCTGCTCGTACCGTGCTCACTCGCGCGACGCGCTCGTTCGTCAGGTGGGGGTCGACCAAAGTCGGCACGCTGCTCAAGGCAAAGCCGAAGCAGCCCGAGTGGCTGTGGTGCGAGAAGGACCTGATGGTCATCGACGCGATCAAGAAGATGACGGATGCGAATGTGGGGTCGCTGATGGTGGTGGACTGCGAGGGGGAGGACGTGTGCAGGCACAAGGAAGAGGCCGTGGTCGGAATCCTGACCGAGCGGTGGGTATTTGAATGCGCACCTCGGTCGCTGGCTGGATGTGGACCGATTGATCGATTGACCGATTGACTTGTCCACTCGTCCACTCGCTGACTCTCTCTCTCGGTCTGCGCTCGTTCGCCAGGGACTATCTGACAAAGGTGGTGGTGAAGGGTCGTAATAGTCACAACACAAAGGTGTGTGATATTATGACACCGGTGAAAGAACTGGTGATGGTCACGCCGACAAACAGTGTGCTGGACGTGATGGAGCTGATGGTGGAGAAGAATTTCCGTCACGTGCCGGTGGTGGAGCAGTGTGGGACCATGGCCGGGATGGTTTCCATCAAGGACGTCGTGCATGTGATGCTGAAGGAGCACAAGGAGGAAGTCGGAAGGCTGAACGAGTACATTCAGGGCACGTTCTAAATGCCGCCCATCTGGTGGGTCGAGGGCTCGAGGGGGCGCGATCGTGTATAGTAGCGGTGAGTGGAGAACGACGACGCTTGGTATTGCAGTACGTAACGTTTTGAAAAAGTCAACAGTAGTGGAGTCAACGACATCGCCGTCACAATCTCGCCGTCATCATCATGCCCTTGCCATCGTCTCCGTCCTGCCGCCTGGGTTTGGAGTCCTGCCGCCGAGCAGCGAGTCTCGGTCGTAGCCGTTGGCGACGGCGGAGATGTGCAGGCCGTTCATGATCTGGAGGACGGTGACGTCGTCCGAGAACGGCAGGTCGGGAAGCAGCTTGGGCGTGAGCAAAAAGCACTGCGGGGTGTCGGGGGCAGTGGCAGCGTCACAGAGCAGCTTGAAGACTTGGCGCTCGTTGACGCTGTCCATGCCCTGGTTGATCTCGTCGACCACGCGGAACGGTGAGACGGTCACGCCCTGCAGAGCCATCAAGTACAGAATGGTGCTCGTGGACGACTCGCCGCCAGAGTGGTAAGCAGAGTCCTGGAGAACGAGCGCGGAAGCGAGCGAGCGGGTGCGTGGGTGAGCGGGTGAGCGGGTGAGCGGGTGAAAGAGAGAGGGAGAGGGGGAGTCGGGGCGTGCGAGCGCCCGTCGGTCGAGGTCAATACCCACCAGCGTGATGAGCTGCCCCTCCTCGCGGAAGCGGACGCGGAGGTCGATCGAGTACTTGGAAAAGTCGTCGGAGGACTCGTTGAACACCACCTCGCCGCCGATGCCGACCGTTTTGAAGGCCTCGGAGAAGTTCTCATCGATCTTTTTGACCAACCGGCGGACCTCGGGGAGCCAGGCCGTCTTGAGCTGCTCAACCTTCTCCCGCAGCACGCGACGGGCCTCCTTGTCCTCTGCGACCTTCTCTTCGCTGCTGCCGAGCGTCTCGACGAGGCGCTTGTACCGGGCCTCGGCGCTCTTGTCCACGATACGAATGGTGTCGTGGCGCGCACGCTTGGCCTCGAAGGCCTCCTCGATGTCGTCGATGGTGACGAGGGCCGGGGCCAACGCGTCAAACTCCTTCTGGAGCTCGTCGGGGACGGGGTCGCCGGTGACGTTGGCGGCCGCCGTCCTGGCGTCTTCGACCTTCTTCTGGGAGGCGCTGATACGCGCTTCGAACTCCTTGACGATCCTTTCGTACTCCTCGCGCTCCTGGCGTTTCTTGTCGCTGGCGTCCGCGAGGACCTTGATGTGCTCGGCGAGCTCCTTCGAGGCCAGCTCGCCGGAGATCTCCACCATCAGGTGCTTGTTGAACGCCGCAGAAGACGCCATGAGCTTCCGGGTGCACTTGAGCGCCGTCTTCAGGGCGACCCTAGCCGCCTGCACATACGTGTCTTTCTCGGTCAGCGGGTCGGGCCGCTTCTTGAGCGACTCCAGCTGCGCGGTCTTCGCCTTGAGGTTGTTCCTGGCGTTCCTGAGGAAGTTCTCGGACTTGTGCAGCTGCGTGTTGAGCTTGGCTCGCTCTTCCGAGAGCGCCCGCCTCGCCACAGTGATACGGTCCAGGTCGGGCTTCATGTCCGTGATGCGCCTCATGACGTCCTCGATCTCCTTCTTCTTCTGGTGGAGTTCGCGGGTCAACCTCTCCATCTCCTGGTTGGCGCCGTCCGCGTTGCCCCCCATTCCCAGGTGCAGGAACTTCGATGCGGACGTATTCTCGGTCATCTGGACCCTCGATCCCGAGTCATACCTCGACTGCCTGTTCCTGACCCGCATGTTGGACGTGTAGATCGTCTCGATGCTCGGGTGCGCTTCCAGCAGGCCGCTCCAGTCGTTCTTGCCATCCGCGTCCATCACGAACGAGGACGAGATGTAGAAGTGGTCGTCGAGCGCCCGCTTGATCAGCGGGTTGCACTCAAACGTCTCGTCCAGCGAGGCCGCGACGCCAAACTGGGCCAGCGCCGAGCTCCTCCCGTTGAGCCGCTTGAGCGGCGCGTTCTTGTCCCCCTCCACGAGCACGATGCGCGGCGTGACGCCCTCGCTCTGCATGATCATGCGAAGCTGCTCCATGTCCTCCTGGTACTCGACAAAGTAGTACCACAGCCAGGTCTTGGGCAGGTGCTGCTCCAGAACCCGCGCGTAGTGGCCCTTGTGGACTTCCATCTCCGTCGCCAGCGGCCCCAGCACCTGGCCGCGGAACCTCGACTTGTCCCTCTGGACCCTGTTATACGCCCGCTCCGTTCCCGCGCCTTTAGGATCCCGCTCCAGCGCCGCCAGGGCTTGGTTCTGCCGCTCGCCGAGCCTGCGCTTCTGCTCCTGCAGCACCTTTGCCGCCCGTTGGAGTTGCATGTGCTCGTCGTCCAACTCATGTTTCGCACTGTTGAACCCGAGCTCTTCGGCCTGCAGGTCCTTCAGCTGGCGGTCGAGGATCCTGATGTCCTTCCTCACCTTGTCTTCGTCCGTCGGACCGGCCTCCAACGCCCTGATCTGCTCCTTCAGGTTGTTGATATCGTGCTCCGCCGCCGCCACCAGACTAAGCTGCTTCTTCGAGCGATCCTCCAGCGATTCGATCGACTCCATCTTCCTGGTGGCGCTCTGCACGTCGTTATCGATCGCCGTCGTCAGCGGCTCCATGTTGTTCGCCTTGACCTCCTTCGCCGCCGCCTTGGCCACCTTCTCCGCCTTGGCCTTGGCCTCGGACTTTTTCTTCACCGGCCCGTTCTTCAGGGACAGCTGCTCCTTCTTCAGCCGCTCCAGCGTATTCTGCGCCTTTGCCATGGTCCCCTCCTCCTCCTCGAGCCCCTTCTGCAGCCCCCCGTGCACCTTCCACAGCTTGTACGCTTCCAGCGTCTCCATCTCCCGCTTCAACCGCTGCTTCTCCCGGATGGGCCCCAACACCTTCTCCAGCTCCCTCAGCTCCCCCTTGTGCCTGTTCACCACCGTCTCGTGCATCTCCAGCACCTTCTCCTTCGCGTCCAGCTGCTTCTTCTCCTCGATGATCGACTCGTGCAGATGATGAAGCTCCCCGTCCCCGATCGCCAGCTCGGTCGCCCGCAACAACTCGGTCGGCTTCATCCGCGCAAACTCGGCCACCTTGTCCTGCGGCAAGAACTGGCACAGGTTGTCCAGCTGGATGTTATACTTCTGCACCAGCTCCTTCACCGCCGACATCGTCACCTTCTTCCCGTCGATCCAAAAGTCACTCGTCACCTTCCCCTCCAGGTCCCGCTTGATCGCCCGCTTCACCGTCGTCCGGCCCCCGCCCTCCCTCGCCAGCGTCACTTCCACCTGCCCTTTGTCCTTCCCCCGGCGAATATAGCTCCCGACGTCGTCCGCCCGACCGAGTAGCTTGGTCGACCCAGCCAACCCCACACAGAGCGCACACACGAACGACGACTTCCCCGTCCCGTTCGGCCCCAGCACCAGGTTGAGCGTCGGCCCCGGCTCGATCGTACACTCCGCGTACGTCATAAAGTTCTTCACCTCCACCTTGATGATCGACCCCGGCAGATACATGTTCTTATGCCGCTTGTTCGAGTCCGACGACGCGTCGACCTCGGCGCGAGATCGAGATCGAGGACCAGTCATCGGATCGGATCGGTCAGGACTGGTACTGACAACGAGCGAGCGTCATGCGACTGTCTCTGTCGTCTGTCGTCTGTCGTCTGTCTGTCTGTCGTCTGTCGTCTGTCGGGAGGGGGCGAGAGACGACGTTTTCTTCGTGAGGATTTTGAAAATGATGATGATGATTGGACTGTCGGGTAATCGTGACCGAACGCACCTTGGGCATTCAGTGGACACGACGACCGACGACGGTACCAAGGGGCGCGTATCTGTCGTCGAGAGCCTCGTTGTGCTCCTTTTACTTAGCGAGCTGCTTCGACCTAAAATTCGTTTTCAATTCGTTTTCAAGCGGGCCCTTGGTGGTTCAATGCAAGAACCCGCGCCCAATTATTCGTGAGCAGTCTGTTTCTGTACGACTACTGTGTGTGCATGTCGCTCGACCGTCAGGGGAGCTGCGATCCCGGTGGAGATGGAGCGAGTGGGGACGTAGGGGCCGGCGGTGCAGCCGGCCTGCTGCCCGTGCGGGCAGAGCCACAGGGCGGCCAGGAGCCGTGCCGACCGAGCCGACCGAGCCGACCGAGCCGACCGAGCCGAGCCACCCGAGACGTGACGGAGGACATGGGGCAGAACGTGCCGGATGTCCGGCCCAACAGCTACCCGGCGTCTGGGATCCTGCAGTTTCTCGCCGCAGAGACGCGCCTGTTTCACGAGCATCTGCAGAAGGTGAAGGAAGAATACGAAAAGACGCACAAGATGCCAGAGAGTCTGTTCGGGGTGAAGCGGGTGCGGAAGCTGCAAAAGATGAGCGGGAAGCGGGCGACGGTGGGGTATACGAGAGGTGCGACGGTGTACAACCTGTTCATCAAGAAGCGTATCGCGGAGATTAAGGCGTCCGAGCCGGAAGAGACCGTGTACACGAAAGTATTCCGGCGGGTGGTGGACGAGTGGAATACGCTGACGCCCGAGGAGAAAAAAGCGCTCGATGGCGAGTTGCGAGGCGGCGACGAACGAACGAACGAACGAACGAATGAGCTTGCACGATGACGCATAACAACACATGCAACATATGCGAGCCTCCTCCTACACCCTTACACCCGCACGGCGTCTTGTCCCCAGACGGAGGTCCGTCCGTCCCAGCCGCAGCTGGCCACGAGCCCTTCCCGCAGGGACGAAAAGTCCATACCGACCGCAAACTCGCTGTGGTGCCCCCATACCCGCAACAACGGATTCTGACTCCGATAGTCCCATAACCGCACCGACATATCGTACCCGCAGCTCCCGATCACCGTGGGCGACCACGGACTGAACACCACCTTGCGCACCGCGTAGGTGTGTCCCCCCAACACTGCCAGTTCCCGGTTCGGCATCCGCACGTCCCACACCTTGATCGTCTTATCCACCGACCCTGTCGCCAGTATGCAGTCGTTATACTTGCACCAATCGGCCGCCAACACCTCGTGGTCGTGCGCCCTGACGCTCAGCGTCGGCCCCGCCTGCCGCACGTCCCATACCTTGACGGTGCAATCCCCGCTCGCGCTGAGAAACACGTCGGCCTCCCGCGGATTCCACTGCGCCGCATACACACAGTAGCTATGCCCCGCGAACGTCCGCAACGACCGCGGCGCCCGCAGGTTCCACAGCTTGATGGTATCGTCCCACGACGCCGACAGAAAGCAGTCTTTCCGTATCGTGTTCCACGACAGCGCGTAGACCTCGTGCGTATGCTCTTCGAACGACCGCAACGGGTTCATGTTCGCGCCGACGTCCCACGCCTTGATGGAACCGTCGCCAGACGCCGACACGAGGATGTTTTCGTTCTCTTCGCTCCACGCGCAGTCATACAGCCC
>Ga0181582_10002938_pt1 | contig 13613 bp, 12 predicted proteins | sample 071ome_32_FD_132438 | JGI IMG/M metagenome (GOLD analysis project Ga0181582, IMG submission 132438) | Coastal salt marsh microbial communities from the Groves Creek Marsh, Skidaway Island, Georgia - 071405AT metaG (megahit assembly) | ecosystem: Environmental > Aquatic > Marine > Intertidal...
CTCGGTGGTTCGAACAGAATGGCGATGCACCGAACGATTCCTTTCGATCGGTGCAGGACGACGCGACCTCTTCGCTCGACCTCACTCCGTATTCCGTACTCCGTACTCCGTATCCCCTTCGTTCATCCGCAGGATGATCTCTGCTCGCAACGCCATCATCGCGGCCGTGGCCGTGTCGTCGTTCGCCTCCGCGCAGGCCCTCGGCGGAGACAAGATGTCCGGCGCGGTCGACGGCATCCACAACGTGATCGACGGTGCTGGAAACGTCATCTCGGGAGCCGTCAACCACCTCGACAACAAGGCCACCCAGTTCGTCGACTCTGCTGGGAACGTCTACACCGTGCTGAAGGACGCCGCCGGGAACGCCACGAACCTCGTGATGAACGCCGCCGGTGTCATCTTTGACGTCTCCAAGATCGCCGGATCCTTCGTCCTCGACGCCATCATGGAGTACCCGGGAGCCGTCCTCGACTCTGCCCGCAAGTCCCAGGAGGAGCTCCGCGCTGGCCTGGGCGCCATGGGCAACCTGGCCGGAGCCATGGTCGATGCCGCCTACATGCCGCAGGTGCCGCCCCTCAAGCAGATGCTGCACCCGGGCGCCTGGATCGATGCCGGACATGCGAACTGGGACAAGTCCCACGAGGCCATGTCGGGAATCTCCGCGGCCTTCTCCGCCCCGTACAACGCCTTTGAGGAGAAGCACTGCACGCCGGCGACCCTCGTCCCGTCGGTTAAGAAGCCGACGAAGATCACCATGCCCGGATTCGAGATGATCATCAAGACGGGATCCTGCACGGTCGTCAACGACGAGGTCCTGGCCAACTGCCTGTTCGACAAAGACAACTGCCAGAGGGACCAGCTGCAGATCGACTGCACGAAGCCTTCTTTGGAGTACGAGCACACGAAGGGCAAGATCGAGTACAAGCACCACACCGCCACCAGGTTCATCTCGAAGGATTGCAAGGTCGAGAAGAAGCACGGCGAGCCGTCCGAGCTGGTCTTGTACGAGTTCTCGAACCACAACGTTGACCTCAAGGACCTCGCCAACCAGGTGTCCTCGACCTTCGCGAACGCTGTCGGCGCGATGACGAACACCGCCACCAACCTGGTCAGCGATGTCGGTTCCTTCGTCGGAGGAATGAAGCACGAGAAGGCCGACTTCGAGGAGTTTGTCGCCAAGTACGACGGTCAGTAATCAGCGCTCGTGTCGAGTGTCCCATTTCATTCGTCGATCATCAACATTTCATTCACATTTGTTAATTTGCAATAGTACCCACCAGCAACACCGCCAGCAGGTTGACCAAGGGTGGTCGTGGTCCCCCGCCTGTCGTCACCCTTGCCTATTCGCCTTTCCGTCGGCTGAGTCGTGATCCCCGCGCGCTGTCTTTATCCAACTTGTCCCGCTGTTGGTCCCGCATCTCGGCGACCTCCTGCTCGCGGTCCCGCACCGCCTTGTTCATCAGGGGAAGGGCTGCCACGCCCAGACCGATCGCGGTGCCCGTCACCACCTTGAGCCTATGGGTCGCTGACGCTGCGCCGCTGCTCATCGTCTGATCGGTCGGTGGGTGGTATCGCCGAGGCTGCAAGAACAAGCGAGTCCCCGACGAAGAGCGATTGATTTTGTCCCGAGCCCGGACTCGGTCGTTTTCGAAAACGAACCAACATGAGTAAGCTGCTTCGACTCCACACGTCGACGTCGGGGACGAGTACGACTCCTCCTCGTACGACCGTCGTCACGTATGCTGCGGCGAGCAACGGGGGACCGAACAACGCCAACGCCAACGCCAACAGGTCGTCGGGCTCGCTCCTGACCCTGTTCTCGCAGAACCCGCTGCAGTTTGGGCCGCGACTTGTCGCCGGGGCCCTGTCGACGGTCCTGGAGGAGGGCATCGCGGCGCCGCAGAGGGACCTGGAGCGTCTCCAGCTGATCGTCAACTCGGACGCCGACGACAAGCAGGAGCAGATTGTGGCAGAGATTGAGGATCGCATCTCGCAGTTCGTTTCCCTCGGGACGGAGAAGGAGAGTGAGCTGATGGCATCGCTGCCGCTCCCTGACGGTATCCGGGAGATGCTGCAGACGGGAGAGGCGGGGGCAAGCGGCGGCCGGAGCAAGCCGCTGGCCACGTGGACAGTCACGACAAGCACCGACACGATGGACGGCGTCGAGGAGGTTGACGAGTATGTGACACCGGAGGTGACGGCGAGCGGGCAGGCGGCGAGCGAGCTGAGCCAGATCCAGGCCGCGGTGGCGGTGCTCAGGGAGAACATCGAGGCGCTCAAGACGAACGAGGACGACTCCAAGGTCGGCTTGCTCAAGCTGAACATTCGGGAGGCGGCGAGCACGGTGAGGCAGAAGCTCGACCAGCAGCAGATGACTACCGGCTCGTCGGACGTCAACTCGGCGCTGATGGAGGCGAAGGCGCTGCTGACAGAGGTCGAGACGCTCTAGTCTTTCGTTATGTGAGTACCGCTTGTAATGTTACTTGGTAGGAAGGACGTGGGTCGGTTTGCGGTGATTGGGCGTGTGGTGGCGGCGGCGGTGGTGGTGGTGGTTGTTATGCGTCGGTGCTCGAGTATCCGGTGAGTCTCGACCAGGAGGACTGGTAGGAGAGCAGGAATCCGGCCGCGGCGCCCAGGCTTGCCGCCACGAGCGCCGTCGGGCGGGCGACGTTGCCACCGAGCCGAGCAAACGCCGGCGAGGGGTTTCCGCTCGCGAAGGCGCCGATCGGGTATCCTAATGCGCCCAGGACGGCCGGCATGCCCCACTCCTTGAGCGTAAAGTTGCCGACTGCCAGGACAGAGGGAAGCGGGCGAGTGAGGGAAAAGGGGGAAATCAGCGCGCGTGGCGTTCCAATCGGCGCCTGGTTCGGCCAATCAGATGGTGTGTCGTCCATACGACGTCCTCGGCCGGTGGCGTCGGCAGAGGATGCCGGGCGCGGCGGGGAGACGCGATGATGCGTGAACCGAGAATGAGTCGCGGGCGGGGAAAGCGCTCGCGCTCTGGAGGGGGTATGCAGGTATGCAGGCACGCACCTGTTTGCGAGAAGTCTGGCGCTGCGTCTGTCACCGCTGATCGCGGCGGGGTATGAATCACGCCCATCGTGAGAGAGAAAACGAACAAAATTTGCGGGTGGTACTCACTGAGTCAATCGATTGGTCGGATCCGTGCGCCTCGCACCCTATCTCGCTCGCTCGCTCGCTCGCTCGCCCGCTGTTACGCGCGCCTGCCGACGGGGCAACGCCAGCAGGATCGGCAGACGAGCCCGTCGACGCTGTCGCGACTCGGCGGCAAGACGCGGCGGCGATGCCGAATCGGCCTTTCGCTCGAAAGGAGCCACACTTGATCCGTGGAGGTCGCTCGGCAACTTCGAGGATCGTTCGAGTGCTTGCCTCCAGAGCCTCCTCCTCCTCCTCCACACACACCTCCTCATTGCCACACGGCAGCCACACATAACTGGCGACGGTTCGACCCCACGCCCCCACTCTTCCCACTCTAAAACATCTTCCCGTCGCGTCATCAATTCAGGAAAAATGATCTCTGCTGCTCTCGTCGCTGTGGTTCTGGCTCTCGGTGCGTGCTTGTCTCTCTTCTCGCTGTCGTGCGTGGAAAATTTCAAGATCTGTCCCCGCTGAACTCTCAACGAGGACGGTAGCACGCGCCGCCGGCCTCGCCACGCCGTAAAGAATGGCTCTTTCGTTGCATTGACGCGCCGTGATGCCGTGGAGCGGGTCGCCGAGCACGAACGCGGTGGATCGAATCTTCGACTTCTCACTGTTCCCCGCTTTCTCGTCTTGTTTGCAGCCACCCCCACCAACGCTGTCACCGTTGGTGATATGGTCCGTGGGTACGTTGCGTTTTTGCCGCGCTGACGCTCGGAATTCTCGTCCGAGTTGCTACGTCCGAATCGCCACAGATTCACGAGGCAGTTGCGACTGACCACTCGTGCTCGCTCACGACGACCACGCTCGCTCGCTCGCAGAATCTCCACCAGCTGCCCGGATGTCGCCACCGCTCTCGGATCCGGGGATTTCTCCACCCTTGCGGCCCTCCTCACCGCCGCTGCGGATGTGGAGCTCCCGGAGGTTGATGGCAAGAAGGAGGTCATCGTCGCCCCGACCAACGCCGCCTTCGAAGCCCTGCTGGCGAGCGCCGGCATGACCGCCGAGGAGTTCATCGCTTCCCCTCTGTTCGGCCCGACCCTTCTCACCCACGTCGGTGTGGCCACCAACAACGGTGCCTCTACCGCCCAGACTTTCGCTGGATCGACGATGCGCTTCTTCGGCGGTGACACCGCCAACTTGGCGACCACCGATAAGCTCTCGCTGGTGTCGATCCCTCCCGGCACTACGGCGACCTATGCCACCGTCCAGGGCCCGATGAACAAGGTTCCGGTCGTGACGACGATCAACTGCGACGGAAACAAGTACGTCATGGTCGCTAACGATGTCCTCAAGCCGAAGGAGGCTGGATCCAGCGTCGCCGCGGCCCCGGACGCCACGGACGTGCCGATTATGGCTGAGGCGCCCTCGGTCGTGCCGATTATGGCTGAGGCGCCCACGGTCGTGCCGATTATGGCTGAGGCGCCCTCGGTCGTCGCCCCGGCCCCGGAGGCCGTCGTCATCTCGGCCCCGGTCCCCGAGGCCCCGGCGGTCCCCGAGACCCCGGCAGTCCCCCCGCCGGTCGTCCCCATCGTGAGCGCTGCCTCGTCGATCAAGGTCGCCGCCGCCTCGGCCGCTGCCGTCGTCGCCGCCGCCTTTATGTAATGTGGTCTCCATCTCACGACGCGGCATCCGCGTCGTCTCGAGGCCGGTACTTTTCGATTGTATCGGCGTCTGAATAAGCTGTAAAGAAGATTTCTTACACCCAAAGCCCCTACATGTTTTGGGACGGCGGCGCCTGATATCCACCCTCTTCAGCCCGCATGAGGTCGTCCTCGTACTGCTGCTTGGCCTTCTCCCATTTGTCGGGACAGCAACACTTGAACACCAGGTTGAACGGCAGGCACAGGAGCCACATCACAAAGGCGATGACCACCACGATGAGCAGGAGCGGGATGAGAACGATGACCAACAGCAGGGCGATCACCTGCCCGAGGATTTTAATCTCGAGGATCTTCTGCAACCATGCCGGGATCTGCACCGGGCGCATGGCGTTGCTGGCCTCCCACTCCGCGTACGTCTTCTCCCCCTCCGTGCCCTTTGCCGAGTCGTCAATGTACGCATCGTAGAGCGTCTTCTTGAGAGGATTCATCAGGGTATCCTTGGCCTGGTTGAGCGTGGCGCTGGCCTCGCCGGCACCGGCAGAGGCGCACTTGTCCGGGTGAACGAGGCGAGAGAGCCGCAGGTAGTTGTACCTGGAGAACGAGCGAGGCGTGAGTGAGCGTCGAGCGCAGAGCGTGCAGAGCGCGGCGAGACGTACTTGATCTCGGCCTCGTCCGACTTGGCGGTCACCTTCAAGACCTGGAGAACGAGCGGAGCGCGTAGCGCGTAGCGTGAGTGAGCGTTGAGTCTGGCGTGCGAAGAGCGACCGCACGTCGGTCGAGTTTAGATACCGACCACGTAGTAGTTCGTCTTGTGGGACAGGATTCGGGTGACCTCTTGCTCTGCAGAGCCAAACGTCGCCTCCCTGCCCACCATCGACACGTGCTTCGTGAGCTTACGCTCGACTTCATCGGGTTCGGTCGCAACTCCGTCAGCCATACTGTTGAGTTTTTTGAATTTGCGCGATCTAGATCGCAGGACCGGAGAGAGAGTCTGCGCTACCAACAACAACGGACACCCACTACTACGTCGTAACGTTACATCGAGCGCTATATTGTGGGGACGTCGCTCCAGCTGACGTATCCTTCTGCCCGGTTCCGAAGCAGCAGCCAGACGATCCGCATATGATACAGCCCCGGGATCAGCGCCAACACGCCGCAAAAGAAGAGCCCCAGCATCCCGGTCAGACCCTCCGTCACGTAGAGCACCATGCCCGACACGAGCATCCCCGTGCCAATGAAGGTCAGGACGATGGCCAAGATGGCCGCATTTCTCTTGTCCTGTGGTATGGACTGCCAGTCCCGTACGAACTGGTCGATCATCCTGGTCGGTCCACGGTCAACTCCCCGAGACGGGTTGAGGCTACGTTTTCTCGGCCTCGGCTCGCTCACACCCGTGTCGCCGTCTGTGTCCCTGTCGCTCTGTCGCTCGCTTGCTTGTCCGCCGGGCCGGGCTATTGTTGTGGCGGAGCGAATCCTTTCAATATTGAATTCAGTGGCCGACGACGATGTGTGGGACGAACAGGAGCCTCACCGCGGTCAACTACATAGACGCAGAGTCCCTCTTCTTCGATGACGAGGACGACTCGGCGCGGAACCTCGCGAGCTACAACGTGGTGCGTCGTCAAGGACGACTTCGTCATGCTTGCTCGTTCCCTCCCTCACTCCTCGTTCTCTCGTACTCTGGTTCTCTCGTTCCTCTCCTCACAGGCGACCGGCAAGCTGCACGTCTATCTGGACACGCAGCAAGGCGGCAAGGTGGCGACGGTCAGCGCACGCGACGGCCTGCTGAAGGGGTCGCCGACGCCGGACAGCGTGACGTACTCGATCGTACCGTTGGACGCGAATCCGATTGATGCGAGCAGATTCGTGGTGAACAAAACAGAGACGGTCGGGATTGTCGCCGGGAAGACGCTCGGTGATGCTGATACGCTCGCGGTGCGGGTGTTGTACCTCGGGAAGAGGGACGTCGCGAACAGAGAGGTGCCGAGCGTGGACCTCGACCCGGCTCTGTTTGGGTCTTTTCCGGGCCTGGATATCCTCGACTTGCAGTTTCATCCGGACAGCGAACAGCATGTGGTGGTTCTGACGTCGGATCGTACGCTGCGGGTGTACGACGTTGAGGAGTCTCGATGCGGGCTGCCGGCCGAGCAGACGTTCGAGTTGCGTGGGAGGAAGCGGGTCTTCCTGGGAGACGGCGACGACGACGATGACGAAGATGGGCTGGACGGGGTGCTGCGGGACCCCGTGCCGGTTTCGTTTGCCTTTGGCGGGAGCAGCGGGGGACGGGACGGGGGCAAGACGGCCTCCCCCTCGACGTCGACCTCGCTCTCGTCGGCGTCGGCGTGGAGCCGACTCGCGGTCCTGGTGCTCATGTCGGACGGCGAGGTGCGCCCGCTGTGTCCGGTGGCGCCGTTCGGGGCCAGGTACTCTGGTAGATTCGTGGCGAGCCTTTTGCCGGAGGACGACGACTTCGGCCTGGGTGCGGGCGGGCGGCACGCAGAGTCGAGGGATCTGGCCCGAATCTGGGCGTTCAAGGCGTTTGGCGTGGACGATTGTCGGAACGTCGAGAAGAAGCGGAGGTATGTCGTCGCGCCCCACGCACTCGAGTCGCACGTCGCCAAGTTTCCCGAGTGGGGCGTGCGGATCCGGTCAAACGGGCCGGGGGACGCCTCGACATCCATCACAGAGTTCCGGGGCATCCACACGTGGCCGATCGCTCCGTCCGCCGTGGGCATCCTGGAGACGTCGACGGGAGGGCGAGTGCGCGCGGGTGTCTTGCTCGGCGACGTCGTGCCGGCGTGGACCCTGAATCCGCCGCAGTGCGTGTTCCACGGGGAGGACATCGTAGCAGTTCGGTCGCAATGCGTCCAACCGAAAATATTTGCCCCGTCCGGGCAGGACGGCGCGAGTTTGGGGAACTCGACGAGCCACGCGCGGAACGTCAACGCCAACGCCAACCTTAATCACGTCATCATCGACGACATTGCGCTCGACGGCGAGGACGTCACGGGGGTGTTCCGCGACCCCGCCAACCCGACGTCGTTTGTCGTCGCCCAGCAGCTGGCTGCGCACGTCGTCTCGCTTCCTTGGATATCGGCCTTGGATGGCGAGCTACCGGACGCGCTCCCGCTCGCGACGGTCACGGAGCTCATGCGGGCGGAGCCTGAGAGCCCGGTCGTGTGCCACGCCCTGCTCGGCGACAAGCTGAGCGGCTCGGCCCTGTTCAGCATCCTGTCGGACGGCACGCAGGTGGTCCACAGGATTGTCAACAGAGTCGATATCCCCGGTCTCATCGGGGCCGCGGGCGACGCGGATGGTGCGGATGGTGCAGATGACGCGAACGACGGAAAGGCGCCAGATGCCGTGGACGCCAGTATGAAGGCAGGGACGGTGACGACGGTGACGACCGCCGCCAACGCATCGCTGCTCGCCAGTCACGTCAAGGAGATGTACGCGCCCATTCTGTCGGCGCCGGACATGCGCCGGAGGACGTTTGCGGCCGCAGAGGCGGCCGAGTCGCCCGATAACCTCGGCGCGTTCGTGGAGAGCGTGAGCGATCTCCGGTCGCAGCACGTGGCCTTCTGTCACAAGGCCCACCACACCATCAGACAGCGCGTCCAGCACCTCGAGGCCGAGGTCCTGGACCAGCTCTCTCGAGTCAAGGAGATAACCTCCCTGTTGCACCGCGTGGAAAAGAAGCAGAGCGAGCTCAAATACCTGGAGGAAAAGACAAAGTGGATGGCGGGCAACGTGGCCGACCGCGTCCAGCTGCTCGGAGAGCTCTACTGGGCCGCGCCCAAGCCGAAGAGCGACGAAGAGAAGCGGTTCCAACACATTGAGCTGCCGCTGCTCGAGTCGAGCACGGCGGTCCTCGAAACGGAGGTGAACCTGCTCCGCTCGATGGCGTCCAGGCTCAGCGGCAGCGTCCGCGGCGGAGCTCAGGCCGGCGGCCACGGGTCGGCGGCGGCGAGGATGGGCACGCGGATGGGAGACTTGCGGCACATCCGAGAGAAGCTCGAAGACCACCAGGAGGCAATCCGACGGGAGTGTGGGCGGCTGCAGGTCATCGAGAAGTCGATCCGATGATCGCCGGCCTGATCCTGATATTCAATAGACGTCGACCGGAGCTTTTTTGCACTTCACGTTGCAAATACACGTTACGAGTCCACAGAAAAGGTATGAATACAATCATGATGAGCACCGCGTCGCAAATGACGATGTGTTCGATCCACGCGCGGAGTTTGCATTCCGCTCGACCTCGCCGGACCCTGCACCACCACCTCGACCTCGCCACCGGACCGAAGCTCCACGCCCGTCGCCGCGGCTTGGTCGCCGCTGCCGCTACAGACGAGGTGGACGAGGATCTGTGGCAGTTCAAGGACCGGAAGGGGTGGTACGAGGCCAAGTTCAGCGCCAGCGACATGCCAGACTGGAACCCGATGACGTACCTCTCCAGCGCCGACGTCGGTCCTGGGCTCAAAGAGCTGACGTTCGAGTACGAGACCTCCCGAGAACTCGTGCCGCTGCGAAATGCGTACAAGCACGTCGGTCAATACGCGCAGATCCGGGTCAACGGCATGGAAGAGGTCGTCGTGCCGACGTCCACGTCCCCCATCAGCCCCGGCTCCATCAAAAAGTCGCTTCTCCGGGTCCGGAACGATCTCTGCGCCGACGAGCAGAAAGTAGAGCGCGATCCCGTCACCGAGCCCCAGCGACTGACGCTCCTGGTGACCCAGGAGGAGTGCCCGGAGCTCTACAAGGGGACCATCAGCGATCTGTACGAGATCGGCCCGTTCTCCGGCACGGGTCTGAACTTTGGGCCCATTCGGGCCGTGTTTCGCTTCCCAACAATTGTCATGTTTGCCGACAACGCCGGTATCGCGACGGCCAGGGCGCTCATCAGGTCCGAGTACCTCCAGCCCGGCCTCCGAGCCGCGGTGCACCTCTACTACAAGGCACAGAACAAGGCGTCCATGCTCTATCAGGACGAATTTGACGAGTTTGAGGAGAAGTTTGGCGTCAAGGTCTTGACGTCGACGAGGGACACCTTCCAGGAGATGTTCGACGACGACTACACGCTCGAGTACGAGCCAGAGTCGACTGCGGCGATCATCCTGACGGGCCGAGAGCCGAACGAGGCAGAGGAGGAAGCCTTGGAGGCGTGCAAGGCCGCAGAGATCACTACATTGGTCCAACAGACGGTCGAGCGGCCAGAGACCGAGTGGCTTTCGTCCGTCGGGGACATGAGTTGACGACTGGTCGTGTTTGTACTGTACTGCTGCTGTTGCTGTTGCTTTTTTTTACCGCTCCCCTCCATTCAGACCTTTCCGTTCATCTGCTCCATCATCTCCTCGTCAAAGTACTTGGTCACATTGATCGAGTCGCTGAGACCTTTCCGGCGGCGTGTCTTGACGACAAAGTCCCTCGCGAGCGCCTGCATGGGCGACGGCTCCAGCGGCCGCAGCACGACGCTGTCGTCCAACGGATCGCCGGGAATGATCGCCCAGTGATCGAAGGTCGACAAGCAAAACGCCTGTCCCTGCGTCTGGACACGCACGTCGGTCTCAAAGCCGAACGACTCGATGACGGGCAGGTAGGCCGTGACAATCACGATGGGGGTGCCCGGCTTGGGCACGTCTGCCGTCACGTGACCGCGACGCTTGGCGAGGATCGTGTAGACGACCGAGATGCAGTCCGTCGGAGACTGAATCTCGACGTAGTACACGGGCTCCATGAGCCTCGGGCTGGCCATCAGGAACGCAGAGTAGCAAACCCGGCGGGCGGTGGGGATGATCTGGCCGCCGCCGCGGGCGAGGGGCTCCGGGGCGACAACGGCGTCCGTGAGCTTGAACTTGACGCTTCGCATCGGCTCGTCGCACAGAGGACCCTCTCTGGCGCCCCACTGGAACCCCTGCACCACGCTGCTCCTGATGGCGTTGACGAGCGACTTGTCCACCTCTGACGGAAGCGTGTCGTCCAGAAACACGTTGGGCCCGTTCGAGTCCGGGGCAAACGCCCAACAGCTGCGAGCAGCCATGACGTCCCAGCCGTACGAGTCCTGGAAGAATCCCGCGACCCGCTTCTTGGGCCAGTCGAGCGACACCAGCTCCCCGCGCTCAATGTCCTCGGCGAGACCCTTGTCCAGTGGCTCGGCGATGATCGTCAGCCTGTTCTTCCTGTTGGACGTGTCAGCAAAGCACTTGAGGCTGCTCGTCTCGACCACCGTCTCGCAGAAGGACACGACCGGGTCGGCGACCTTGACCTCGACATCGCTGTAGAGCTCGCGAAGGTCCTTCATCGCCGAGTCCAGGTACAGCTCGCCCGTGCCGAAAATCGTGTGCTCGCCGCTCTCCTCCACCTTTGTCGTCAGCGCGGGATAGGACCGGTTAATCTTCCGGAGCCCCTCCACCATCTTGGGCAGCTCGCCGGGATTGAGCGGCTCGGTGGCAATCTTCACCACCGCCTTTCCCCCGAGCTGCAACGGCCTGAACACGTACATGTCCTCCTCCGTAAACTCGCTGACGATCGTCGCCGTCTTGAAAATCGTCTCGTCCACGCCCTCGAGCAGCACCCACCCCCCGGCCGAAGCCCGATCGAGAGGCACCCGGTACCTGGCCTGATACTTCCAAATGTTCGAGACCCTCCCCACCACGCTATCCTCCTCGTCGTCGGGCGTATACGACTCTCCCAGCACCCGCACCGCATCCCCAACCTTGACCGTCCCGCTCACGATCCTCGCAAACGCGTCAAACCCAGAGCAGTCACTCTTCGGGAACATCTTCGCCACATACATGCACAGCGGCCCCTCCGCATCGCACATCTTCATCCGCCGCACCGTCTCTGAATCTTGCGGACCCGTATACAACAGCTCCACCCGCCGCGCCGTCGCCTCCTTCGCCGACGGCACGTGCCGCACCAACATATCCACAATCCCACCCGAATCCCCAAACGCATTCGTAAACACCTCCTTCAGCAACGGCTTCACGTCCGACTCATACGCCCGATCCTCCAACCACACGCCGAGATCCTCCTCCACCACCTCCCTCGCCACCCGCACGTCCTCCCCGATCACCTGCGAGAATATCTTGTACAGCGGCTCCATCACCCACTGCACAAACGACCGCTCAACGCCATCTCCGTTGCTCTTCTCCCGCACAAACCGCCTCGTCCCCGCCTCAAACCAGACATCCCCCCACAGCCGCTTCGCGAGCTCCTTCGGATCCAACTTTGAGTCGCCCGCCGCCATCTCGCAATACACCCGCTCTGCCCAGCTCTCCAACGTGAACCCCCACCCATACTTTGCACTCGCAAACCCGACATTCCCCTTTCTCGGATCCAACCGCTCGTGCCCCCCCGGCCCATACGCCCCATCCAACAGCCCGTTCACCTCCTCCACCGTATGCCTCAACTTCCAATACGCGTCCCCCGGCGGCAACTTCAACTCCACCACCAACCGATCAACCTTCGTCAACACCAGCACCACCCGCTGCCCCTCCTTCGCCGCAATCCGCACCGCCTCCCTCGTCCCCATCATCACCCCCTCAGCCGCGTCAACCACCAACAAGACCCCATCCGACATTCGCACACTCGCGTGCACTTCATCCGCGAAATTCGGATGCCCCGGGGTGTCCAGCGCCGAGACCGCATACGATTTCCCCCGCGAATCCGATAAAACAAACGTCATCGGCGTGGCCTTGAGAGAAATCCCACGCGCCTTCTCATCCTTCCGAGCATCCGTGAAAAACGGACGATCAGAGGACGATGATCCCTTTGTATGCGTCTGCTCCACGAACATCCCCACCAGCGTCGTCTTGCCGTGATGCAAGTGCCCCACAACAGAAACATTCCGCACAAACTGCGGCATATTCGACAGTTCCGCGAGAAACGTATTCGAAACAACCGGCTGAACCGGCATTCCCGCGGTGGGATCCTCGATTTCAATCTGCTTGGACGTCAGCGGGGCGATAATCGGCTGCTCCAGAGGCTGCGCGTCCTCCTCCATTATCAACAGCTCTACATTTTTACTGCCGTACGTGTTCTCCGCGGTGTCGTAATAGCTGAAGAAGAAGGGTATAGGGTTCGGGTGGTCATCGTCGTGGGGTGAGTCGTCGTCGGGGGGCATTGGGGCAGGAGTCGAGTAGGAGATAGGGTGGGGAGGAATTCCTTCTTCGTCGACTCATGCAAACACATGACACGCACCGCTTGTCTTCATGCAAGACAATATCCCTGACGGCAGCTGCCGGCTGCTGTGGTGGTACCTGCCGGCGTGTACGAATGCAAGTGAGTGAGTAGTACGAGTAGAACGACCCCTTGTGATGTTCGAACGATCGACGAACAACGAACGACGATCCTCGTCCTCCTCCTCCTGAACGGAAGAGGACAACGCACAACGCACCCCTTGGTCCAGTGGTCCGTCATCCGCGTCCGCCCCGATGGCACCGGCCACATTGGCTGCATGACCGATTTCGCTGCGCACACCTCCGACCGCGTCCTCCTCACTCCCAGAGTCACTCCCTATGTAGTTACCGAACTCGTCGTATAGGTCTCCGTCCATGGTATAGGGTATACTCGGTCGTACCGAGGTAAACACGTGAAGATTCTGAATTGAAAGTTTTCTCGTCTCGGGACGGCCGTCGTTCTTCTTGCCGTCGTTGTCATCGCCAGGTCTGAGGTGATCGGTCGTGGTCAAGTGGAGATTGGCTGTGTGGTTGTTGGTGGGGGAAGGAACAGGGGAACAACGCGTGAATCGGTCGGTTCAGAACCATCTGCCTCTGTCTCCCTATCTCTATCCTCTGGGGCGGGGAGACGTCGTACTTGGACAACGACGACTACGACGACGACGAGGACGAC
>Ga0181582_10002939_pt1 | contig 13612 bp, 8 predicted proteins | sample 071ome_32_FD_132438 | JGI IMG/M metagenome (GOLD analysis project Ga0181582, IMG submission 132438) | Coastal salt marsh microbial communities from the Groves Creek Marsh, Skidaway Island, Georgia - 071405AT metaG (megahit assembly) | ecosystem: Environmental > Aquatic > Marine > Intertidal zone...
CAAGACAGACTGCCGCCACAAGTACCCTCAACGCCCAGATTGTTATCACGGCCAATTTCCATCACCGACAGCCCAGCCGCCGCGTCGATTGTGACTTCACTGCCATCACGTTTAACAAAGGTAATTGCTGGCATGGATTTTCCCTTTCCTTGGTTAGTCTAAATCTTTTCATCGTTATTATGGTGCCTTCTGGCCACCATCAAAATATCATCTGCGTGTTATACTTGGTTTTTATAGACCTGCAACCATATCTCGGCAAAGCGGTTGAAATCGTCTTCGGTGCTTGCCCAACCAGAGGACACGCGAATGGTCTGATGCGCCAGATCACCAGCGTTCATCGCCTCTAACACATGAGATGCCGCCACTTTACCAGATGAACAGGCGGCGCCGGCACTAACGGCAAAACCTGCCAGATCAAACCGCATCACTTGGGTTTCTGCCATCCGCCCGGGCATAGCTATAGCACTGGTATTGGCCAGCCTATTCACTTGACGGCCAAACACCACGGCGTCACTTGCGTCCAATATCTGCTCTTCTAGGGTGTTATGCCATGCCTGCAACTGACTTAACCAACCATCACCTGCCGCCTGAACCGCCGCCGCCGCGGCACCAAACCCGACAATCCCTGACAGATTCTCTGTGCCGCCACGCCGCCGACTTTCCTGTCCACCGCCTGCCAGAATTGGGGGCACAGGCAATCTGTCACGAACCACCAATGCACCAACACCGGCAGGGCCACCAATTTTATGAGCAGAAACCGTCATCAGATCAACGCCACTTGACCGCAGACCTGTGAACCCTTTGCCAAAATGCTGAACCGCGTCGCTATGCACCAGCGCATCATATTCACGCGCCAGCCGCACCACAGCATCCAGAGGCTGAAGAACCCCTGTTTCGTTATTTGCCGCCATGACCGAAACCAAGGCTCCACCCCGATAGCTGCGCAGAAGATTTTCAAGGTGATCAAGATCAATAACCCCATCTTGATCCACATCTATCAGCAAAGCTTCTGGGGCAGAGGCCAACACTGCCATATGCTCAACTGGTGTTGTGATAACGACACGATCAGGAAAGGCGTGCAACGCCTGATGATTGGCTTCTGTGCCGCCACTGGTAAAAATGATATTTTCAGGCGCGGCGCCGGCCAAGGCGGCAACATTAACCCGTGCTTCCTCAACATGGGCGCGAGCCAATTGCCCGAAGTGATGCACCGAAGACGGATTGCTAGGCGCCCCCATGACAGCGAGCATAGCCTGTTTTGCTTCAGGGCGTAGAGGAGTAGTCGCGTTATAATCTAAATAGGTAGAAACCATAACCGGCGGTGCTAATTCCTGTCGGTCTTTGTCGAGGATGTATCTTCCGAAGGCTCATAAAGAGATGAGCTAGCCTGATGCTGGCTTTGTGCTTCTTCAAGGGCTTTGAGTTTGCCATGCAGAATATCCACTTCATGAAGCAACCCTTTGATGGCGCGATCACGCGCGTCCGAAGACATATCAGATGGTGTGCCATAAGGCTGAAAGCTGGTTTCATCACCTAGGCGGCGCGCACTCACCGGACGGGCAGGAATACCCGTCACGGTAACGCCACGAGGCACATCCTTGACGACAACCGAGTTTGCCCCAACTCGAGCACAATCATGAACCGTAACAGCACCGAGGATTTGCGCGCCAGCCCCGACGATCACATTATTGCCAATCGTGGGATGGCGTTTCTTTTGACGCTGACCTGCGCTATCAACGCTTGGCAACAATCCGCCTAGCGTGACGCCGTGATAAAAGGTGACATCATCCCCTATTTCGGCGGTCTCACCAATAACGACACCCATGCCATGATCAATAAAAAACCGTCTGCCAATTTTGGCGGCAGGATGAATTTCAATACCTGTTAGAAAACGGGCAAACTGCATAACAAACCGCGCCAGAAAACGTAAGCGCCAACGCCACAACCGATGACCCAAGCGGTAGGCTAGCATCACATGAACACTTGGCGTCAGAAAGAATAGCCCCACCAATCCACCGGCGGCGGGGTCTCGCGCCCTGATGCTGCGAAGTTCATCAATAAACCCGCGCATTTCTACCTCCAGATTGTGTTGCCAATGGCATAAAAAACGGATCAAACATCATTCTATATACGATATTTAACCTTCACAAAACCAAATTTCAACAGCAAGCAACAGGTTTATCTGTAAACAGATTTTCCAGATATGATGAAAAGCCTTTGATTTCAGTAGCCATCTCGACTATAAACCGCTTCAAATCATAACTTGAGATAGATAATGCCAGAAGTCATCATCAACGGCCCCGAAGGCCGGCTTGAAGCCAGATATATGCCTGCGATTGATCCAACTGCGCCAATCGCGCTGATCCTCCACCCTGAGCCAAATTACGGCGGCAACATGAATAATCGTGTGTCATTCGCCATGTATAAATTGTTTCAGGCGCGTGGATTTTCTGTCATGCGGTTTAATTTTCGCGGCGTTGGACGCTCCCAAGGCAATTACAGCGGCGGCGAAGGCGAATTGTCAGACGCGGCAACCGCGCTGGATTGGATTCAGTCGCAATGCTCTAGCGCACGATCCTGCTGGATTGCTGGTTTTTCCTTTGGCGCATTAATCGGCATGCAGCTCATGATGCGGCGCCCGGAAGTGGTGGGATTTGTGTCTGTGACTTTGCCTGTTCATGAACATGATTTTTCCTTTCTTGCCCCTTGCCCTTCATCCGGATTAATTGTTCATGGCGGCATGGATACGGTTGTGCCTCCTGATCAAGTGGCTAGCACCGTTAAAAAAATGCCCGCCCAAAAAGGCATTAAAATTGATTTTCGGGAAATTGACGACGCCAATCATTTCTTTACGCATCATCTGGATGAATTGATGGAAACCATTGGTGATTATCTGGCCGAAGCAGAACCGGATATGATTGAACAAGACGAAGATAGAGCCTAACGACAGCCCCCGTTATTGATCCAGCACCATGACCCCTAAATCCGAGTTTATTAAAATCATCACCGAGCGTGGCTATTTGCATCAGTCTTCACATCCCGAAGAGCTTGATGAGGTTGCCGCTAAACGCTGCGTTCCTGCTTATATCGGCTTTGATTGCACCGCCAATAGCTTGCATGTTGGGTCACTCATCCAAATCATGATGCTTCGCATCCTTCAGAAAACAGGGCATAAACCTATTGTCTTAATGGGTGGCGGCACCACCAAGATTGGCGACCCATCAGGTAAAGATAGCCAACGCCCTTTGCTGTCTGATCAGGATATCGAAACAAACAAACAAGGCATCAAGCGTATCTTTGAAAATTACCTCACCTTTGGGAATGGCGCGACCGACGCCGTGATGGTGGATAATTCCGAATGGCTTGACCAGTTGGGGTATATTAGTTTCCTCAGAAATTATGGTGTGCATTTTTCCGTTAACCGGATGCTGAGCATGGACAGCGTCAAATTGCGGCTTGAACGCGAACAACCGCTCAGTTTCCTTGAGTTTAATTACGCCATTCTTCAGGCCTATGATTTCATGGAACTGCGCCGCCGTTATGGTTGCTTGCTTCAAATGGGCGGTTCTGACCAATGGGGCAATATTATTACGGGAATTGATCTGACGCGCCGTGTCGATGGGCAGAGTGTTTATGGCCTTACTTCCCCCTTGATCACCACAGCGTCAGGGGCAAAAATGGGCAAAAGTGCCCAAGGCGCGATCTGGCTGAATGAAGATCATCTTCCTGTTTGGGATTTCTGGCAATATTGGCGCAACACTGAAGATAATGATGTTGGCCGTTTTCTGAGATTATTTACCGAATTGCCTTTGGATGAGATCGCCCGTCTTGAGGCGCTAGAAGGCCAAGAGATCAACGAGGCAAAGATTATCCTTGCGAATGAGGTCACAGGGCTTTGTCATTCCCCCGAACAAGCCCTGCAAGCGGCAAAAACCGCTCAGCAAGCCTTTGCTGAAGGCGTGATGGCATCTGGCTTACCGCAATTTAGCACTTCTCTGCCCCTTAGCATGATTGATGCGTTAAAACTCTGCGGCTTTGCTTCTAGTAATGGTGAAGCTCGGCGTCTGATCCGTGGGGGCGGGGCAAGAATCAATGACCAAGGGATAAGCGACGAAGATCATACCCTGACGGTTAGCGATGCCAATTCTGATGGTGAGATTAAGATTTCAGCAGGCAAAAAGCGGCACGCCATTCTCACCTTAGCTGATTAAATCTGCCTTGTGATTTTTTCTCTCCGCGGCACATATCGTTATGCCTTATTGGTCCGGTGATGTGGTATCCTCATCACCTAATAGCCGTGATCTTTCATTGCTGATCCAGTCTGGTGAAAAAATATCACGCAGAAGCCCCGGGGCAATGCTGGAAAGCCGAACATCAATATCAGGATCATCCACGGCACCTTTCATCCGGAAACGGGTATTAAACACACCTTCGTGATTAATGCCTGTTACCAATTCCCCTACCAATGGCACATGACCCAACAATTGCGAGATAAGATAAACTGGGAAAAGCGCACCACTGACATCCAACGTATCATCATTGGTATTGATCAGGCCTGTTATCTCAATGGCAAGCGCGTCTCCTCTGGCTTTGGCATATTCAATGCGCTGTTCGTCCGGCGTCACATTGATTTTTGCCTGACCTTCAGTAAAGGCGGTGCCATCGCCTTCGATCAGGGAATATAAGCCAGCCAAGCTAAGCACAGATAACATCCTAACCGCGGTTGGTGCCTCAATCACCCTGAAATCAGAAAGCGCAAAATTAGCGGTATAATGGCTGGCGTCCTCAGGGGCGTATAACACCGTCATGGTCATATTACCGCCACGAATAGCATCAGTGACAGAAAGCGCCTTAAGCACTTGCCCAGCATTCCCCGTGGTCAAAACCAAGCGATCCCCATTGTCCTGACCCGAACGCATCATCAGCTCTGCCTCAACCCCGCCAATTAAGCCCTGTCCACGCATATATTCATCATCATTGCCAAACTCAGCCGTCAAAGTAGCTTCTGTGATAAACGGCGCTTCCATCAGATAGAGGTTTCCTAGAAAATCTGCCTTACCACTACCGTCTTCGCGTGTTTGGATAGAAACATTCCCAGCCACAGAAAGACGCGCGTCTAGCAACAGACGCTCAGCCGACAGGTCAATTTGCATATTCAGCCCTTCACCCGGGCTTTCTTTTCGGCGCAAGGGACGCAAATCCATCACACTGGCGCTGGCAGAAATAGAAAGGCTTTCATCCGCCTCACGCCGAATATTCACATCCATTAAGGCATTGCCCGGCCATTCCACCAGATCAAACCGCGCATGGCTTAGCATCCGTTCCTGATCAAAAAAGAGATCCCCCTTTAGGCTAATCGCGTCCGAAGTAACCTCAATATCGCTAATTTTCCTGAGTTCACCGTCAGCAATATCCAAACTGGCGGTGACCATTGCCTCCTCCCCTTCCAGTTTAGTCAATTCCAAGCGCGGGATATAAAAACGGCTGTCTTTGAGGTCGAGGTCAATTTTGACCTCAATGTCGGTTGGCTGATTCCCCGGAATAAGATGAATGCGTCCTGCGGTTTTGCCTTCGAGCCCCAATGGCAGACGAGCGTTCAGCATCTTGGTGAACATTTCGCTTTGATCAAATGTGACGATGGCTTCACGGAGTTTGTTTTGATCAAGCCGCAGGTTGAACTTAGCCGCCGCATCATTGATCTGCCCACTGCCATTTATTCTGGTGTCGCCATTATTATATTGAAGCGTAAGCGCACCTTGCTCTAATGCCACCCCTTCAGGCAAACGAGGTAGCGACGCCCCATCCATATTGGCAGAAATCTTGACATCAAAATCTTTAATAGACAGGGTTTTTTTCTCTTTTGATAATTGCCATTTGATTGCCCCGGTTACATCCGCGCGTCCCGTGACGCCATCTGATGATAGTCCCCCTGCCTCAAGCAGATTTAATTTAGGTTCATCCAAGATTTGCATAAGTTGTTTAAGATTACCTCGGCCAAGCAAACTCAACGACATATCTGTCACGCCATCTTTATTGAACATAGACAATTCACTGCCTTTAAGATCAACCGCATTTGCCATTCCATCATTAAAGGTGAGATTGAAATTGGTGCCGCCTAATTTTGTTCCTGAAAACGCTAGGGTGATATCAGCATCCTTGATTGGCCGATGCTCAATCAGATAATGCAAGCTTGGCGTTTTTAACTGACCGCCGCCTTCCACAAAAAGCGGTTTTGGTTTTTCCTCTTTCAGGTCAAGCCCGATATTCAGCTTAAAGCCATTGATCACCCCGCCCATGACATGCTTTCTGATCCATGCGCGCGAGCGAGGGAAAAGCGCTTCGGGCCAAAGATCGCCGACTAATGTGGCATTGACCTGCTCTGCGAGGATTTGAGATTCCAGCATGGATGCCGTCAAATCGTTTTCAAAATACAATTTTGCTTGAAGGGCAATTTGTCCATGCTCCATAGCATCAATGGCTAGGCGATGAACGACCACCACCTTTCCATCAAGCTCAGCCCATAATTCTAGACCTTTGATCGGGATTGCTAGGTCACCAAATTGCGGTTTAAGATTGCCATCGGTTAGGGTAAGTTGCGTTTCTAAAGTAGAAATGCTGCCATCAGGTTCCAAAACAAAATTGACCTGTCCGCCCAATGTGCCATCAAGCCGTTCCACAGGCCCAAGGCCAGCCACAAAGGGAATATCCCCAACATTAGCAGTCATGGTCAAAGCATCAAACGCAAAGTGACCAGCAGGACGGTCAATGCTTGCCACAAGATCAAAGGCGATGCGGTTAATCATGCCGCCATTGATCATAGGCCCATGCTGATCATGGGACATGCTATCCAAATTTGGTATTAGCTTGAGGACAGAGTCTATGGGGATATACTGGCCTGTGAATGATGCTCTTACCTGTGGAATGGGCAGGGATGCGTTTCTGATTTCCCCATTCAGCGTGAAATTCCCCGGAAAGGCGCTTGTCGCAGGGGCGTTGATGGTGAGATGTTCTAAAAGCAACCGATCAATGGCTTTGTCATAGGTGAAGCGAGACGCAGCGGTGCTAAACCTTACCAAGCCAAGAGAAGGCATCATGATATGGCCATCCTCTGCCTCAATATTTGCCGCGACCGTGGTCACTTCCCGGTTCATAACTTTTATCCGCGTCTCACCAGAAATCTTTCCAAGATCACGCAATTCGGGAAGGCTGATGCCCAGATAAGGATAAAAACGGCCACTATCAAATTGATCCATCACCGCCTTGATATCAAGATTAAGCGAATAAGGGTCTAAGGCGCCATTAAGGGTGATACCGCCAAACTCAGGTGATGCCACCGACACTCCTATATCGATATCATCATCGGTTTTGATGACATCAATCATGATGCCGTCAATATCAAGGCTGAGATTATCTTCATCCGCTTCGGATGAAGGATAAAGCATCGTCATTTTCCCTGAATTAATCGTCAAACGGTCAATAGGAAAAGTAATAATGGGTGAGGGGCTGGGTAATGTTTCGGCCGTGTCGGTTGCGTTTTCATTTATGGCGTCATGAACGCCGCTATTATCGCCATGACCAAAGGTCTGCATCAGCATGGCAAAAGAATCCCCTGTGTGCCAGCCATCTGCGCTGTATTCCACCTCAAACGCGAGCCGGTTAATGGTAACACTCCGCGGTAACCCTTGGCCAAAAATCAAATCCGAAAAGGTAAAGCCAAAATATGCCTCAGGCAGAATAACCGACTGCTCAGGGGCAAAAATCTCAATATCCTTGGCGTTCACTTTGATGGGGTATCGGCTAAATTCAAGGGAAAGGCTGGCTTCACCCACCTCAACGGTGACATCTTCATCTATCATGCTGAGGCGGTTTTCCATCCACCTTTGCAAGCCGCCATATTGGTTCAGATACCAGAGCGCAGACCCCATCACCACAGCGACCACCACAGCAAGGCTGACTAGCGCTATGGCAATCCTGCGAAACCAGCGATATCTTTGCGTGATCAATGATCTTGTCTCCATCCCTATCAGAATGGCCCATCATAGGCTATGCCGCGGGGAAATTTCATCTATGGCTAGATAATACCCATGGTTATTATCCCTATAAAGACTATATACCATATCAAGGATGCCGTCACACCCTGATGCAGGTCTGATGCTAGGATATTAGCGGGAAAATAAGATTTCTTGACCCAATGCCAGATGGGGCGGCGCAAGAACACAAAAAGGAAAGGATATCTCACCATGCTTAACGAAGGCGATAAAGCCCCCTCTTTCACCATACCCACCGATCAAGGTCATTTCTCACTTGATGAACAGACTGGCATGACGGTTGTTTTTTTCTTCCCAAAGGCTGACACATCGGGCTGTACCGCCGAAGCGATTGCCTTTTCGCAACATAAATCTGCGTTTGATGCCCTTGGGGTATCCGTCATTGGAATTTCAAAAGATAAACCCCAGAAACAAGGCAAGTTCAGAGAAAAACATGAATTGACTTGTGGGCTTGGCGCGGATGACAGCAGTGACATTTGCGAACAATTCGGGGTTTGGGTTGAAAAATCCATGTATGGCCGAAAATATATGGGAATAGCCCGGGCGACTTTTCTGATTGATGCCAATGGCATCATTAAAAAAGTCTGGCCAAAGGTTAAGGTCAATGGTCACGCGGATGAAGTTCTGGCCACTGTGAAGGCCATGGCCTAAGCATCACCGGGTGATGCGCTATTTGCCAAGACGCTGAGCCAATCCAGCTTCAAGGAAATCATCAATATCCCCATCAAGGACCCCTTGCGTATTGCCCTTTTCGACTTGGGTTCGGAGGTCCTTGACCATCTGGTAGGGATGCAAGACATAAGATCGGATCTGATTGCCCCAACCTATATCTGTTTTGGCCGCGCTTGAGGCATTGGCCTCTGCCTCGCGCTTTTGCAACTCATTTTCATAAAGCCGCGCTTTTAGCATATTATAAGCCGTGGCACGGTTGCGATGTTGTGAGCGATCATTCTGACATTGCACCACAATGCCAGTTGGAATATGCGTGATGCGAATTGCTGAATCCGTCTTATTGACGTGCTGACCCCCTGCCCCAGAAGCGCGGTAAGTATCAATCCGCAAATCTTTTTCATCAATCTCAATCTCAATTTCATCATCAACCACCGGATAGACCCATACCGAAGCAAAACTGGTATGGCGGCGAGCCGAGCTATCATAAGGGGAAATCCGCACCAACCGATGCACACCGGATTCGGTTTTCATCCAGCCATAGGCGCGTTCACCATTAAAGCGCATGGTCACTGATTTAATGCCGGCTTCTTCCCCCGGGCTTTCTTCGATATATTCAATTTTATAACCATGCTGTTCAGCCCATCTGGAATACATTCTGACCAGCATTTGCGCCCAATCCTGCGCCTCGGTTCCACCAGCGCCAGCGTTAATTTCAAGGAAACAGTCATTGCCATCCGCCTCACCAGAAAGCAGGCTTTCGAGCTGTTTTCGGGTGGCCAATAATTCCAATTCCACCAACTGCTGAAGTGTTTCAGCAACTAGCCCTTCATCGCCTTCTGCCTCAGCCAGTTCAACCATTTCAATGGCATCATCCAACTGCCTAGCGATGGTGTTGACATCATTGACCATGACCTCAAGGCTGTTTTTTTCACGCATGATAGCTTGGGCTTTTTGCTGATCATTCCAAAGGTCTTGATCTTCAACCGCATCTTGTAATTCCGATAGGCGCGCAAGGCTTCTATCCCAATCTAAATGCTGGCGAAGCAAGGCTAGGCTGGAACGAATTGCATCAGCTTTATGGTCGGTTTCTGCGCTCATGGCATCTGGTTAGCGCACCTTACCCCTATTAGGCAAGGTGCTTATCAAAAGAAAGGTTAATAAAGGCTAATAAACACTAATATAGACTGGGAACATCACGCTCACCTTGGCTGGATGCGGTTCCATTATTCCCAATCACGGCGTTATCACCACTATCAATCAACGGCTCTTGCCCCGGCTTAAAGGCCTCAAGCAAACTGTCTGGGTCTTGTGGGCTGGCACGCACGCCTGTTCTGGCATTAATGGTATATAGATTGATGCCATCTGGTCGCCGGAATGGAATTTGAGGACGGTTTTGCATAGCCGCGGTGATAAAGCTCTCAAAAACAGGAACCGCGGCAGTTGAACCTGTTTCGCGCTTGCCCAGAGGTTTCAATTGATCAAAGCCAATATAGACCCCAACCACCAGATCAGGGGTGAAACCGATAAACCACCCATTTGTGTTGTCATTGGTTGTTCCGGTTTTTCCAGCCACAGGAAAAGGCAGGTCTTTCATCCGCCGAGCAGTGCCGCGCCGCACCACCCCTTCGAGCATGGAAACCATCTGATAGGCGGAATTAGCATCTGTCACACGCGGCCGTGTATCCATCAGCTCTGGTGGCGTTAATTGGTCTTGGGTGACGACATCAAGCACTTGGCAACCCTGACAATCGCGTTTGTCATGGCGATAAATAGTTTGCCCATAACGATCTTGAACCCGATCAATCATGCTCGGTTCAATATAACGGCCGCCATTAACAATCATGCCATAGGCGGCTGTCATCTGAAGCAAGGTGGTCTCGCCTGCCCCCAACGACATAGACAGAAAATTTGGCATCTCTTTATCAATACCAAAACGATCAGCGTAATCTTGAACCATCGGCATGCCCACCTGCATCGCCAGACGCGCCGTCATCAGGTTGCGCGATTGTTCAATGCCTAGGCGCATGATGCTAGGTCCGTAAAACTTGCGCGTGTAATTGGCTGGCTTCCATTTTGGCAAGCCGGGGCCTTGATCAACCACCAAAGGGGCATCAAGGATTTTTGTCACTGGCGAATAGCCATCATCAAGAGCCGCAAGATAAACAAAAGGCTTAAAGGCTGATCCGGGTTGGCGTTTGGCTTGCGTGGCACGGTTGAACTGTGTCTGCCCAGCGTCATAGCCGCCAGTCATGGCAAGCACCCGGCCGGTATGAGGGTCCATAACCACCACCGCCCCTTGCACCAAGGGCACTTGCCCTAATGCCCAAGTGGTGTCCTGCACCAAAAGATCAGGATGACGCTCCAGCCGATCCATGGCGGTTTCAGGACGCTGAACCACAATCACATCCCCCGGGGCCAACGCCTGATCCAAGCGCGTCAAGGGATCACCCCTCGTGCCATCATCATCGCGTGGCGGATAAGCCCAATCCGCAAGGGCAAAGGGGATCTCTCCTGTGGTGAGAAGATCACCATGGTCATCGTGTTCCAAAACCGTGACCAGTGCCCTTTTGGCGTTAACCGCAGTGACCACAGCCGGATATCGCGTGGGAGGCAATTTTTCTCGATATGGGCGCAAGGCTTCGATCTGCCCTGCAAGAGGTGTGTCCCCAAGATTGATTTGCCCAAGCGCACCGCGAAAACCTTGTCTTTTATCAAGAGCCTCTAATTCATTGACGAGGGCAATATCCGCCAAGGCCTGCAATTCAGGATCAAGGGATGTTCGCACCGAGAGCCCACTGGTATAAAGCGCATCTTCACCAAAGGTATTGGCGATTTCTCGCCTGACTTCTTCGACAAAGAATGGGGCATCTGCACCATCACTGGCACTGGCATCACGGGTCACCAGTGGTTCATTCGCGGCGGCTTGTTCTTCGGCCTCCGTGATATAGCCATTCTCACGCATCTGGCTAAGCACCCAATTTCGCCGAACGATGGCGGCGGCGTATTTTCGGGTAGGGTGATAATTGTTAGGCGCTTTCGGCAAAGCAGCAAGATAAGCCGCCTCTGCAAGAGTTAATTGATCAAGCGGTTTATCAAAATAATTCAATGACGCGGCCGCAACCCCATAACTGCCAAACCCAAGATAAATCTCATTCAGATAAAGTTCTAAAATACGGTCTTTGGTAAATGCACTTTCAATGCGCATGGCAAGAATGGCTTCTTTGATTTTACGCTCATAAGAGAGTTCGTTCGTCAGCAGAAAGTTTTTTGCCACCTGCTGGGTGATAGTAGAGGCGCCGATTGGCCGCCGGCTTCGCCCAAGGTTAGCAATATTGGTCACCATGGCGCGTGTCACCGCCCATAAATCAATGCCAAAATGGTCATAAAACCCCTTATCTTCTGCCGAAAGAAAGGCATAAATCACAGGCTTAGGGATAGCGTTAACAGGGACAAAAACGCGCTTTTGTGTAGCAAACTCTGCCAGAAGCGCGCCATTTCCTGCATGAACACGGGTCAGAACGGGCGGTTCATATTTTGCCAACTGACCATGATCGGGTAAATCTCGCCCAAAATGCCAGAACACTAGCATCATGCCGATAATACCCATCACCGCCATGAAAAACATCAGGCTGGCCAATCTCAACACCCACTTTTTGATCATACCGTCGTCATTCCTTGCTGATACCGCCTGCCTGATAGGCTGAGGAAAGCATTAGCCCGTTTGCATTTGCCATTTTCTCAACTCGCTTTGGCCGTGCCTGTGCCAACACTATAACAGGCTTGAATTTGCGACGCAAAGATGGCTTTTTTTTGTCCACGCTTTTCTGGTTGCACAAAGCGCCCTTTGCAACCGCTATCGGCTTATGGGTTTGGCGTTAGGGGTTGATGGCGATTTCGTTAGGCAAATTGTGATTGTTATTTTCAAGAAACCGCAACACCGCTTGGGTGACCCCTTGCATGATCTTACGCCGATAGGAGGCATCAACCAGATAACTCTCATCCTGACTATTGGAAAGAAAACCCATTTCAATAAGAACAGAGGGAATATCCGGTGATTTCAAAACAGCAAATCCGGCAAAACGATGCCCTCGTTTCAAGGTTGGCAAATCGTCAAACGCAAGCATCAACTCATTAGCAAACATACTTGACTGGTTCATGGCCTCGCGCTGAAAAATCCCTAGCAAAGCAGGAGTGATCTCTGGATCCGTTGCCCCTAAATCTGGCCCCCCGATTAAATCCGCCTTATTTTCGCGCGAAGCGAGCAATTCGGCTTCTTTATCTGATGCGGTATCCGAAAGGGTAAAAACAGATACCCCCCTTGCCTTGGACGATGGTGCCGCATCGGCGTGTAGAGAAATGAAAATATCGGCCTGATGCAACCGCGCTAGCTCAATGCGTTTGCGCAAATGCAAAAACTGATCCCTATCACGCGAAAGAACAACCTTGATCTGACCCGTTGCTTCGAGTTGTTTTGCGAGTTCTTTTGCCGCTTTCAGGGTGATATCCTTTTCTTTGTGCCCGTGGATGCTTATCGCGCCCGGGTCTTTGCCGCCATGACCCGGATCAATGAAGACCACCCATTTTGCTTCATCACGGGTCTGTGTGGATGGCCGCGCTGGTGGCACATTTGCTGTCCCATTATCTGTTGTGAGGGTATCAGTGACCGTCACCGGCGGCCGTGGACGCGGTTGCGGCAAGGGCACTTGACTGCCCGGCGTATCGTCTTGAGACGAGGCCGTTGGCGGCGAAGAAAACGCCATATTCTGATTGGTCTGCAAAGCCAGAGCCGCGACACGAAACGCGGTTTCGCCGCGATCCACCAAATCAATGACCAACCGATGATTGCCGTTGCGTGGGGGCAACCAAAAGATTTGCTCCGGCACAGCAGGACC
>Ga0181582_10002942_pt1 | contig 13604 bp, 13 predicted proteins | sample 071ome_32_FD_132438 | JGI IMG/M metagenome (GOLD analysis project Ga0181582, IMG submission 132438) | Coastal salt marsh microbial communities from the Groves Creek Marsh, Skidaway Island, Georgia - 071405AT metaG (megahit assembly) | ecosystem: Environmental > Aquatic > Marine > Intertidal...
CCGACTCATGAAATCATGTGCGTATATAACAAAAGTGTGACTCATACCAGGTTCGAACTGGTGACCTTTTGCGTGTTAGGCAAACGTGATAACCAACTACACCAACGAGTCATCATCACGCCATTGAGCCCGTCGTATACACGACGTGTTTTGAGCTATCTCTAGCTCGATATGAACGTTATGCTAAAATTTCAATCCAGATAGACCGATAAAGAAGTCATGAGAAATGTTACAGGCGCATTCCGTTGACCAGGCGCGCGCGCACAAAAAACGCGAGCGTTACGCCGAGGCGGTCGCGTCCCGACCTCGCCTCGCCCGTCGTCGTCTCGACGTCGCCTCGGCATATCCCGACTGCGCTTCCGTCGGCCTCATCTGTACGTCATCGTTTCATGTGCTCGCGCGGCGTGGTCACCCCACCTCCGTTGCGAGAGAGTTGCGCTCCCTCGGCTCGAGACTCGCCCTCGCCCTCGTCGTGTTCCATGGATCTGCTGCGCGTCCTCGCGAGCGGCGGTGATGGAGCGGCGGATTCCCGTAGAGAATTATTTGAGGCGCGGGCTCCACCGTCGCGTCCTCGTCCAGACGTCGCGTCGACGCGTGCCATGGTGCCCCCTCCGCCGACGGAGCCGTTTCCGACCGGCCGCGAGCTGCTGAACGCACTACTGCCGAACCTTCGCGCGTCAGAGACGTCGCCGAACGCGTCGCTGCGAGACATCGAATCAATGAAGGGATTGAAGTCATCATCTGCGACTTTAGAGGGTTTGATGCAGTTGATGGAAAATTCAGCGTCGCGAATCGAGGCAGCCATCGGCGGTTTAACCGAACGCGTCGACGCATTGGAGCAAAAGCTCGATGATCTAGTGTCGGATCGCATTTATTCGGTATCCTGTTCGAGTCATGAGCATGTGGCGATCGAAGCGACGCCACCCGTGTCACCGATATCGCCAGTGACACCAATTCCATCGCCGTGTCTCGTCAGAGCGTCGCCGTCGCCGTCTCTCGTGAACGCGTTCGCGGAGCTCTACGCCTAGGAGCGGTCGAAGTCGCCTTCGAAGTCGACTAATCATCGTGTAAAACATTGTGTTTCTCTCTTCTATTGGTATTTCATGCGCGTCGACGCCCTCGCAGGAACATGCTCGACTCAGAACACGGGCTCGGCGTCGTACCCGCCCGCGACGACGCTCTCCACGAGCGCCGGCAGTTTGGTGACGCCATCGACCACGCTCTGGCACTCGATGGACACCTTGACGATCTTGGTGTCGAGATCGACGTCCACCGCGCTCACCTTGACCCCTTTATCGTTTTTCATGAGCAGCGTCGTCACGCTCTCCGCGCACCCGTCGCACATCATCCCCTCCACCTTGAGCGACACCACCACGGGCTCGTCGCTCGATCCCGACGCGCGGCATCGCGCGCGATCTCGTCGAGCGCGCGAGCGCGCGCGAGCGAACGAGCGCGCGATGCAGGCGCGCTCGACGATCGATCCCAGAACCGCGCGCGTCATCGAGCGCGGCGTCGTCCCCGCGCGCGCGTCGGCGCCCCGCGGGCGCGCGCGCGTCAGCGCCCCGCGGGATCGCGCGTGTCCGCGCGTCGAGACGATTCGCGTCGCGCGCGCGCGCGACGCTTCCGCGCGCGACGCTTCCGCGCGCGATCGAGACTTGATGGGACGAGTGCGAGCGCGTCATTTCGCGAGCGTGGGACTCGCGCTCGCGCTCTTCGCGCGCGCGCTCGGCGCCGCGGCGTCGAACGCGCGCGCGGAACGAGAAACCGGCGCCTGTCGAGACGCGGATCCGGTTGGAAATTTTTCGCTGACGGAATACGTCGATCGAGAGTGGTACGTGGCGGCGCAAAAACCCACGTCGTACCAGCCAATGAGCGATTTCTTCTGTGTTCGCGCAAACTACACGATCATAGACGAGCAGACAATTTCCATCTGGAACACGGCGTCGCGCTACGGAGTCGACGGCGCGCCAATCAACGCCCTGGGTTGGTTCAAACTTCGAGGCATCGTCGAGGATCCGAGCGTGCCTTCGAGAATCTCTGTTGGAATGGCATTTTTGCCCACGTTTACGTACGGTCCTTATTGGGTCGTCGCCACGGACGTTGCCACGGACTCGGAAGAATTTCGCGAGCGCGGGTACTCTTGGGCCATTGTCTCGGGAGGACCGCCTGCGATTCCCAGGGGGAATGGACTGTGCGACCCTGTAGGAGGACTTTGGCTCTTCGTTCGAGATCCAGACGCATCAGACGAGATCGTTTCCCAGATGAAAGACACCGTCAGGGGCCTTGGGATAGATCCAGACGTTCTCGTGCCGGTTTTACAGTCTGGTTGCAGTTACCCAACTTTGAACAGTTGAGGGCTCTCTCTTAGCGAGTGTGCGAAACCCTAAAGCGATGAACGTGAAACGCTCCGATACAAAAACAACTGTTTCTACCAGGCATCAACAAAATACCGACCGCTCGTGTCTAGTTTACTCATGTAACGCGCGCTCTCCTCTTCACTGAGCGATCCCTCCGTTCTCACTACGCGCTGAATCGCGTTTCGAACGTCCGCGGGCATCTTCTCCGCGGAGCCCGCCACGAATACTTTCGCACCACTCTCAAGTAGCGACCAAACGCGCTTGGCCTCGTCTTGGATGCGATCCTGCACGTACTCTTTTCTACCCTCAACTGAATCGCGTGAAAATGCGACGACGAAGGCTCCAAGGGCTTTTGATCCACACAGTGATCCCTGTTCTACGATGTTTTGCCACTCTTCCTTGTAAAGATAATCATGACGAGAGTTTCGACATCCAAATACCACGAAGGTGTCGCCTTTTTCTCCACCAGATTGAGCCAAACGAGTGCGCACAAACGAACGGAACGGCGCAATTCCCGTTCCAGGACCGACTAAAATGAGCGGCACGTCCGTAGGAGGCAGGGTTATGCTACCTTTGCTGATAGAAAACGCCACTTTTGCACCCTCTTTGAGCGATATCAACCAGGAAGAGCAAAGACCCCTCCGCTTTCGTTTCATGGGCGTTATCCACTCCGCCATGGCCACCGTGATGTGCGTAGTCCCTGTTCGCAGGGTATCCTCTGGAGACGATGAAATCGAGTAGTATCTAGGTTTCAGGTGCGGTGATACTTGTAGGAACCACTCAATTGTGGGTTTCAATGACGGGAAGTCATCGAATATTTCGCACACCGTCCTTCGCTCGCGTTGATTGTACTTGTAAAGGTCCGCCGCACCTTCTGCCGATGCAAAATACTGGAGCCGCTCTTTCTCGTGATCGACCTCCGCGAAACGGCTCATAACTTCGAAGAAGTAACGTCTCGGCGAAGATGAATCGATGTCGATTCCACTTGCGATGAGATACTTGAGCTCAACCCACGGAAATTCACTTCTTTGATCGGCACGAATGGATGCAGGAAACACCCGAACAAGAGCAGTAGGCGACAACCCCATGCGTTTGATCAACTTGAGCAGCTTTGCATCGTCAGTGCTTGTCGCAAACGGAATCACTCCGAGCACATCTCCCGCTTCATACTCGGTCGTCGATCCGTCCGTCAGTTTGAATTCCAAGTGGTGAACAGCTTTTACTGCATCCTCACTAGTCAAACACTTATTCGTGTGTACTATACCATTGTAATCTATTCTCTTGCTGCGCTCTCGATCTTCAAAATATTTCTTTGAGAGCATCATGTTTGCATCACACGCATCAGCAGCCGCGATGGCGAATTGTAACGCCCTGTGTGCGGCACATACTCGCTCAAACTCGGCTTCACTCTCTTTCGGCACTTCCGCTGTCGACGATTCGTCCACCTCAACGATAAATCTCGACGATGGAAGCGGTGCAGTTGCGGTTTCGTCGTCATTTGGATCGTTCAAGTGTGACGGCAGAGCGACGAGCTCCCGCATGGACCTCCAGAGGTCAGTCAGCCACGGGTTCAGCGCTGCCTCGTACCCGAGTGGGTGCTGGTCGTCACCAAGACCGAGTCCACAGATCGCGATCGCGCCCAAACCCTCTAGACGTCGAAACAATTTTTTCGCGGCGACGTTATATTTCTGATATCCCGAATCGCCCAATCCGAAAACGCTATAGGACACTTTGGTCAAGGATGTTGCCGAGAGACTTCGCCGAAGGAGGAATCTCCAGAAGCTCTTCATGTTCCGCGGCTCGTCCCCTTGGCCGGTGGTAGACGTGACAAGCACAACATATCTCTCGTTTGGTAACGCGCGCACGTCGTAACTCTCCATGGGCATCAGCACGGGAGCGTAATGTCGAAGTTTGGCCTCGCGGACTATGCGCTCTGCGACATCCTGGGCGTTGCCCGTCTCCGAGCCGTAGAGCACGAGCAGGCGACGCTCGTGCCCGGAAGCGAAGGCGCACGCGTTAACATTCGAGCTTACTCTAGTTTCGTCCGCGTCCGTCATCGCACGCCACGAGAGCGCCACGAGAGCGTCCGCGCGTGTCGGCACGTGCGTCCGTCGCTTTAGTGCGAGGCGCGCACTGACGCGCGTGTCGAGACGCGTCGGACGCTCGCTCGCGATGATGCGAGACGACGGTCGCTTCGACCCACATCCAGAGCTCGTGAAAGAGTCCTCTTCGTATCGATATCCACCCGTGAAAGTGCGCGCGGCGTCGCTAGAGAGCCTTCAGGCGAGAACGATTCACCATCAGGCGACGGACGAGATCGTGAAAGATCTGCTGAGGTACGACGAAGTTCCCCAGGTGACAAATTTCTCGCATGTCTCACTTCCGCCGGGCTTTGTCATCGATCGTCACGTCCATCCGAGTAAGTACGAGGTGTTCTTTGTTCAGAGCGGGCGCGGCGTGTTCAAGGTGTGGCGGAGAGGCGCGAGCGAAGCGGAAGATCCAGTGGAAGAAATCGAACTAAAGAAGGGTGTGAGTGTTCAAGTTGGACCGGAAGAACCTCACGAGATTCTCCCCACCGGAGAAAATGAGCGGCTGGATATGTTGTATTTTGGTGTGGTTGCACCTGAACCACAACCGTCACAGGCGCTTTGATAGCATAGCATGATTGTGATTAATAGGTGAAACTGGGTTCGAAAAGAAAAATCTGACATTTTTGTATAAGCATTCACTAATCTAGGTACTTCTCTCAAACAGCTTTGCGTGATGCGCGAACGAATGACAGACGTCATCGATCGGTATGGATCCCCCAACTTTGTCGCCTTGGAGCAGTTGCTTGAATGCCTGTAGGCCCTCTACAACACGTTGCTCTACCCTCCTCAAAATTTGCAAAGATAGTTCAGGAGCTATCAAATCTTTCTTTAAAGTTTTCGCACAAGCTTCGATGTTCTTATCAACACCTCGAGAGCTCGGCACGGCGCTCTTGTACAGCTTGAGTAACACCGCCTCTCGTCGGTCTCCTCGAACACCGGCGGCGGAAAGTGCCCCAGAGTTTTGCAACTCGGTGAAGAACTTACCGAAATGCTTGTCGACAACTTCAGCGACGTAGCTAGTACTTGCTGCAAGCATTAAAGATACTAACTTGGTCGCAGGTCCCTTCAGAGCCTCATCCTCTGTCTCACTTTGCCCGAAGCACGTGGCCAGAGAGAACAAACCTTGGAGCCTGATGCGATCGTTCCTGTTCCACCAGACGATCAGTGACGAACCTTAAGCGTGGGAAGCAACTTACCTCTTCGTAGCCGCTTGCGCGATACGTTCGATATGCGCGAACGCCACGTTACACATTGACTGCAGCGCAGTACGAAAGGAGAGCACTTTCGTTGTCGTGCACACCTCAGCTAAACTAACTTGTGAGGAAATAATTCTCCTCAAAGGTTCTAATTCAAACATTGGAAATTCGTAGTCGCTTCCAGAAGACCAAGTAGAATATGTTTTCGCTTGATGCACGCTCACATGCTGACTGAAATCGATCACCATGTTCGATAGGAGTTTCTCCAAATCAGCCTAGAAATTAAATTAATTTGTGGTCAAAATAAATTATTCAAAAGCGCGTGAGGCACTTACCTGCACACGAAGAAGCGGCTCCATCAACGTTGCCTGTGCTGTTTCATGTAATGACTTCATCGAATCATTCAAAGCCGCCAGCAAAGCGACACAAAGCGCTCCGTTGGAGTCCACCAGCCGTTGAATTAAATTAAGCAAGTGTCGGTCAATTCCAAGAATCATCTCTCTAAGGCACCGATCGTAGAGATTCGCTGGAAGCTTGAATGTTCTCATAGCGTACTCTCCCTCTGAATCCATCACTTCACCGATAGACAAAATAGCAGCCTTGAAAGCCCGGAAAGCAGCCTACAAATTAATCAATTAATTTCAAAGAATGGCGCGACCGAAATTGCGCAGACTTACTTTGCTAGAGTCCGCCTCCTCGAGCGAAATTGCTTTCGTGGCTATAGTGAGATCGTGCATCAACACTTCGCCGCATCTGGAACAGTATCGACGCGCGAAAGCGTCAGCGTTGGACTGCTTCAATTCACCCAGATTGTCAAATAATTTCTGCATTTCCGCAAAATTACTGTCCAACGTGACCGGCGATCATTTCGGAGACAAAATTTGCTCATTATGTGAAACGTACCTGTGTATTGCTTCCCACGTCGAGAGGTCGCTTTTATTCCCGGTTTGCATCACCCATCGTACCCAACCCTGCACGATGTAATTAATAAAAATGAATTATTTCCTCTCATTCGCACAGGAAACTTACCTCCGTCATCGCTTCAAAACGGTCGTAAACGCGCGAGAATGCACAATCTAAGACCTCATCCGCGCGTTGCAGCGCTTCGCGAACAATTCGCATGTCGGAAACATCCGCCGGTAAGCTATCCCTGTTTGTGGAGAGTGAGTGAGCTGCCAACTCTGTTCGGCATCACGCAAGCACACACACCTTAGCCTCGCCTTGAATTCGACTAATCGATTAAGGGCGCCACAGAACTCCGCAATCTCCTCTCTGTTGTCTATAGGCGAGTCTCGAATCGCGTCTTTCACTCCGTTTGGTAATTCCAGCTCTCGGAGAAGTTTGTGCACCAACTCAGCAACTGCATGCCTGTTTGATGTAGAGACCTCAAGCTGATCTTCGCGCCCTTTTATCGTAGCGAGGTTCGTATGTATGTTCATCAACTTCGTTTCGAACACCGCGGACCATGCGTTGACGTCCTCCATCGAGCGTTCGACCTCGATGACATATTCAGACAAGGACGCCAACACGCTCGCCGAAGGCTCCAAGGAGGCAGCGAGAAGTTGTTCGGTATCTTCTAGCTCCCGTCTCAGGACTCTGTCTAAGCCAGTGATTCCATCGGTCGTCATTCGCCGCGTGCTTTCAAAAAGCTCGCCGATGTCGCGCTCCTCCTCCTCCGATAGAACCCGCCCAGACGAGCACGAGGACGAGAAAGCCACGGGAGGAACCTCAATCACGGTCGTTAACTCCCGCCCCATCGCGCGGCGTCTTCCCTTCACTCTGAGATCTCAGTCCGCAATTTTGCACTCAAAGCGGTAGGAGACGGTCGTTTTCTCCCAAAGTTCCCGCACTTGCGCCTAACACGCCTCCCGACGGCGTCTCGCGCCGTTTGCGTCGCCCGTTCTCGCGCTCGTCTTTTTCAAAACGGGCGTGGGGACGAATCAACCCAGCGGCAGTGCGCGACGCGATCGATGCCTGGCGAACAATCGGCGAGATCCTTATCCCTGGGTAGCGACCAGGGTGCCTCGTCGCTCGACCGCGCGCCGTGGTCGATCGACGCGACGACGAATCGCGCGCGCGACGTCGCCGTCGCCGCGTGCTCCAGCGAGAGACACGAGCGCCGCGCGCTCGAGCTCGCGCGACAGTCCGCCGTGAAGTCGGCCCTGGACGATCTGCGGAGAATTGCGAATGAGCTAGACGCAGACGCGTGGATGTATCGCCCGCATCGCCCGTCGGGCTGACGCGAGCGCTCGAGGGCGAGCCTCGGCGGGCGCGCTCGGCGCGAGCGCGCGGCAGAGCGCGCGGGCCATTGGTCCGTGTTGTTTTAGTGTGTAGCTATGTAGTCGATCTAGATAGGTTTTGTACTGTTCCAATGCGTGGTTTTGGTACACGAGACTATTCCTAGGGGGTCAGTCGAACGCGTAGAGTCACGACTCGAGTCGAAGCATCGTCGACGACGGGGGAACGATTCACGTCTCCCGACGGACGCGGTGCGGGAACAGACGACCACGCGCGGGTGAAACGAGCGCGATGAGCGGTGTACTCACGCCGCACAATCAAAAAATCAAGAGCAAGGGGCGCAGCAAGACCCCGCTGAGCAAGTCACCGCATCCGGTGGGATTACTTTCCCCGAATGATGACCAGCTGGAACGGCAAAAATCACTCCTCTCGCGCGAGGCCGAGGAGGCGATGCGACGAGACTTTGCCACGGCGTTGGACGAAAACGCGGAATCGACCCAGGTTGAGAAGCCGAGGAGGCTTGAGGAACTCACCGGCGCCGCGCAAGCGCCGCCCAAGCCGGTGAAGAAGCTCTCCGCGGAGGCAGTGATGAGTTTGTACACGAACTGCATCAAGCTTGCTTCGGAAAATAAAATCAACGCCAAGAATACGTGGAGCCTTGCGCTGATCGATCACATCAGCGATATCGTCAAGAATGAGAAGGATGAGGACAACCAGACAAATTTTCAAAAGGCGAGCTGCACTCTTGAGGCTGGTGTGAAGATTTATGCTTCTCGTGTAGACTCGTTCCACAGTGAGACGTTCAAGATGCTCGGCGGTATGAACAAAGTCTCGTCAACCGGTGAGGAAGAAGATGCTCGTCAAGGCCTCGGTGATGGAGCAGAGGGTAGTCAACTGCCCGAAGATGGTGACGCTACAAAGACGAAGAAAAGAAGAGCCACTGTGAACACTTTGGAGCTCCCAGAGGCGCACTCGCTGAAGCAGCTCGATGAAACACTCGTCGTTGATCCACTTTTTCAAAAGACCAGCGCTATGTTCGACGAAGGTGGGGCATCGGGGCTTTTATTGACCAACTTGGCTGTGCACAAAGGATGTAATATTTGTTTCGATTCTGAGGAGGTGCCAGATTACACAAGGGGTGAGGACGCGCCACTCACTGGGACACTTGATCTCTCTGCACTGCGATCATCTATTGAAGCAGCCACTTCGGCTATGGTATCGATATCTCGTATCACTCCATCTATAGATCAAATTCAAAGTATGCTCACGGAAGTTACCGGCGTGCCCTCCGCCAAATCGTCTGAAAAGGCCGCCGAAGGTGAAACTGGTTCGTTCTTCGGAAGTTCAACACTGGAGGGAATCAACTTTGCAGAGTATGATGAGGAGGAAGATATCGCAGAGGAAAGCCCAGAAGACTGGGGTGTTGGTGCCGATGGTTTCGACGACGAAAATTGGGTTGAGGACGGAGAGAGCGGCAAAGTTGTGGAGACTGACACCGTTTTACATCCTCAAGAGGGCGGTTTGGAGTGGGTCGTATCATCTGCTTTGGGTGGGAAGATGGGTTGGGCTGGCCCCTCACACTGGCAATTTAGAGCACCACCACGTCCAAAATCCTCTGAAAATGGCGATGAGGATGGCGAAAACAAAATTCAAAAGAAGCGAGGCAAGGGTGAGCTCACGTACGACTTCGAAAACCCGATGGAACTTGATGAACGAAGATTTGAACTCGCCGTAGATGATGACGACTTATTGCTTGCCTCGGCCCCAAGCGCTTCGGACACGTTGCTTCCACCAGATCTTGGATATGAACCATCTAACCTGATTAAGTTATTCCTTAAGTTGCAAAACGTCGCCGGTTTGATGAGTACTGAGCCGTCGATTCATCAAAGTGGAGAGGAGTTTACTTTGCCGGAGGGTGATGAAGACATGGATGGGAACGACGAGGATGGAGACGGTGAGGAATTCGTCGGCGAAGCGGGGGGATGGTACGAAGCCGGTGAGTTCGATGACGATGGTGACCTTATCGACGTTCCAAGACGCGTTGAGAAGATTGAAGTGAACTATGCACGAACCACGAAGCAAGTCAACGTCCGTGCTCTGAAACAGACACTTTGGTTGAATCTTGAAGAGTCCACGTCTCAGGAAGACGTTCATTCCTTCAACGAGATGCTCCGAGATTTCCCGATTGACAACCCGGCGGGTCATGTCGAAGATATAAGTGTTCACATGGCGTTTATTTGCGCTCTTCATCTTGCCAACGAGCACAGTTTGGTGATAAACAGTGTGCCAACGATGGATGACTTGCACATTTCCAACGTTCCATGTGCAGTCAAGTAAAAGTAGTCGTGTAATACCGAAGAAGAACAATCTGTCGAAAAGCGTTGCAGGTGTTTTCATTAAAATCACTTTGCCGCTATAGAACTAGAGCCCCCTCATCGCGCACTCTTCACCGCTTCCGCCTCATCCTTCCAAGACTCGCTCGAATGGTTCATGAGCGCTCTCACTATGTCCTGCTTTGCGCAGCCCGCTTCGTTGAACTTGTCAACAGCAGCTTCGGCGTCATCTCGCCAGTTGCTAACACCGCGAGAATGTTTCACTTGCGATTGCTCATAAAGCACATTACCCCAAAGAATCAAAATTTGCGCCTTGACGCCATTGGATTCTTCGCACTTCTCTGTAAGCACCACATCTCTTTCGGCAGGCGAAAGCATCCCCATCGCATCTTGGTACTTTGTGATCGCGAGATTGAACATGTCGTTGACAGTCTTCTCGGCCTCGGTCTTTTCAGCGCCTTCGACTTGCTTGGACAAGTGATGGTACAGCTTGCCGCGTTCGAAAGCCTGTTGTCCCCATGTGATAGGCGCTTCAAAGTAGGTCGGCTTGATTTCAAGAGCCGCAGCGAATCGTTCGCAAGATGCCGCGTAATCGGCATCGAGTGCGGCCATGTGCTTCTTGGCGGCTTCCGCCAGCGCCTCATCGCTTGAGCTGGTACCATCGTCCTCAGTGGGTCCACAGGAGTCAATGATTCTGCGGGAGTTGCACGCATACGCATTACCCCAGTTGAAGATGGCCGTAGCTGCAGCCTCTTGAAATTTTTCAGTGGCCGCGGTGAGCAGACCTTGTGCTTCAGGCAATCCGACCGTTTGCTCTAAAACTTCACAGCACTTATCAAGCCCAACAGCGCGCAACTCGAGCGGGACGTCCTTTGGAGCGGCATCGCCAAGCGCCTTACGGAACAAAGCCGCGAAGCTCAGTAGCCATTCATCGATTTCGATAACGTCTTCATTGATTTCGTCGTTTTCTTGAAGCTCTTGCGGTTGAACATTTTCCGGAGTTTCAGCGTATTCAACGTCAGAAGCATAAGCAGTCACGTGAATGACTGGGATGGGTGATTCCAGCTTCTCATTCTTCTCTCGCGCTTCTCGTTCAGCGATCGCAGCGAAGTTTGTTAAAGCAGTTCGCAAGTCCATGCGAGAGGTGATGGTGACGAAATCGCCATCGAAATCCTTGTACTTGACGGCGATATGCTTCTCAGCGTTGAACTCCTTCTTAATAGCCGTGACCAAATCCTTGTATCGCAACTGGACAGGAAGCTTTATGCTCTTCACTTCACCCTCGTAAGTAACGTCAAAGGTGAACATGGTAGACGCTTGCTGTTGGCGGAGGAGCTCAGCGCGCATCGCGTTGATTTGTTCCTTCGTGTACTTTGGTGCATTCTGTTGTCGGCCAACACCAGAGCCAGCCAAGCCAGCTGGTTTCGCTGCGCGCTTGGGCTTTTCGGCCAACCCCTTGAGCTTATCAAGACGCATTCTCACAGCTTCATCGGACGGATCGGTGGACAAAGCGCGTTCCACGTCGCTCTTGGCTTCGGCGTACTTCTCCAACTTCTCATACGCTGCTGCCCGGCGCAGCAAAGCTGGCTTGTAATCAGACTGCGCATCAAGTGCATTATCACACTCTCTGATGGCCAGAATCGGATTTTGCAGCTTCAGGTACACCGCCGCCTTGTTTGTAGCGATCGAAACGAACTCCGTGCTTGCTCTAAGGCAGAGCTCTTGTGCCCTTTGGTACTTAGCCAATGCTGCAGCATGGTCACCCTTGGCGAACAACACATCTGCCTCCAACTTCATTTGTTGAGACTTTTTTGTGAACGCCGCGATCTCGCCCGTGGGCAAGTTCGCGACTTTCTTCTTGGTAACAGTCACCATTTTCCGATATCTTACTGCTCTTTCAGCTGATCGAGCGCCTTTTTAGCCTTGTCGAGCTCCGCAATAACACGCTCTAGCTCTTCCCGTGAGAGTTCAAGGGAGATTTCTCGTCTGTTCGACGAAGGATGTTCTAGATGAAGCTGAAGCCTCACCAAAGACTCGTCGATATTAGCGACTTGGTCGCTAGATAGCACCCGATGAAGCTGCGCATGAAACAAAATCGCGTCAGTCCTGTGAGCTCAACACTTGCCCAAGTGACGATTGCCCTCGAGGTAGCGTCCTCGACCCAGACGCTCTACGAACGCGTTTCTTCCGCGCAAGCGCGTCAATTGATGAAAAAATATTCTTTCCCACTCAAGAACGACCCGGCGCGGGTACTGAGCCATCGTCCGAGGCGTGCGCCCCGCGCGTGATCGGAGACCGACCCTACGCGAGAGGGTTCCATCGTTCGCTAGCTCGTCGCAGGCGAGCTATCGCCAGTGCGAGCGAGCGGACGCGAGGCCAGTGACGGACGTGGAACAATTATTACCTTCCAATCGATGTCTGTGAGAGTGCACGACGCGTCTGTTTCAGACGTGTCGCCGTCCCTTGGCATAAACCAGCGCAACGCTGTATGGCGACGTGCCCATCCCGATCCCACTCACAGCCCTAGGCTACCCTGCCGCGCGCGCGCGCGCATGTCTATTTAGAGTCAAAGTGAAAAGTAATTAAATCTCATCTCATTCACACCGACTAAGACGATCCTCCCAGAGACGAATGATCCCGGGGAGGTGAGCGGCGCCGAAAACAGCCACCACGGTGATGGGAACATCGTCCTGCGGGCGCACTGTGAGCGCTGTGACGTTTGTTAAATATTCAAACCGGTTCGTAGACTCGTGACAGAAACATGGTCGATGAACGGCCGCGCCTTGAGAAGCTGACCATAAGCAGTCAAAAAGAGCCTCGTCTCGTTTCTCAATCAGCACTTCGCGCATGTAAGGCGGCATGTCGACATTCCCAGAATGCATCAACTGCAGTCGCTCTTGTTCAATCGCAACAGACAATTCCTCCTGCGACTTCATTCTGGCTGTGATCAGTGAACGAATTGACGCAATAATGTAACGAAACATCGAACGTTTCGTTCCTGCGACTTTCCGGTTGAGCTGTCGATCAAGGGATTGCATGATTTTGGACATTTCTATATCGGCCAAGTAGATCCGTGAAGTCTGCACTTCAAATGCCTCCGATAAACCTGCAACAATTTCTTCACCATCTTTAACGTCAACTTTGCTGGAAACAGTCGATTCAACCATCTTTAACATAGTGTTCAGAATTTTTACAGATACTGAAGACGAGTTTATGGCTTCCAGCGCCGCTGATCGACCGGCGTGTGATACAGAGAGTACTTCATCAATGTCGACTGCGATGCGCTCCGATACGTCGGTTGGCGCAAGAGCATCATCGATGACGACGAGCGAGATCGAGCCCTCCTCGTTCAGATCCAACTGTGCAGTGTATCCATCTTTAATCTCATCA